>Ga0207720_100393_pt1 | contig 31742 bp, 35 predicted proteins | sample A23P2SouthBayCA_2_FD_187751 | JGI IMG/M metagenome (GOLD analysis project Ga0207720, IMG submission 187751) | Aerobic enrichment media microbial communities from Eden Landing Ponds, California, USA - A23 E3 (2) (SPAdes) | ecosystem: Environmental > Aquatic > Marine > Unclassified | place...
CCCGCCAGCCGAGTTGTGTGTCATAGTGTTTTTTCGTCGTACAGTGAACGTCCAGAATCGCGTGGCTTTCTGTGTCGACGAGCGCGGTTGTTTTGAGTGTCTGAACCCGGTAATTCGTCCGGCGGCAGTAGTGTTTGCTGGCGTTTTCGCGGTCGAAGAACGTCGCGTCGATGGCAGCGTGACCGCTCGGCTCGCGCAGTTGCGCCAGGAGGCGCAGCAGCACTCGCCAGAGTGCTGTCTTGATCCTGCCAAAACACTTCACTAACGTGGAGTGATGGGGGAGATTGGCCGCTTCAAGGCCAATCTCTCCAAGAATATGAGGCATCTCGCCCAGCAAATCAAGTGCTTCTCGGTACGATTTCTCCAAGTAAACCCGCAGACGGTGCGGCGACACCACCGCATACTCGGCGAAGCCGCCACCCCCTTCGGGGGCGGCGACTTCGCCTTGCTCACCAACAGCGTTTTTAGCTAACTGGACCGCTTTGCTCGTGAAGCGGGAAATCTTCGACATGGACATCGGCGGTTTCCCGCTTCATCTTCCTATACTAAGAGACGAAACTAATCGACAGTAATAACTTGTACCATGATGTTAGTAGCGTAATGGCAAGATTAGAAAACGTCTCCGTCGAAGAATTAGAGGCTGCGCTTGATGAGGCGACGGGAAAACGGGAGACAAAACGGTTGCTTGTGGCGATAATCTACAAGCGAGGGCCGTCTGCACCGATGATCGCAGAGTGGCTCGACACGCGCGAACAAACGATCTATCGGTGGTTCGATCGTCTCGAAGAAGAACCGATCCGCCAAGCAGTCCAGGATCGACAGCGGTCTGGTCGGCCACCGAAACTCGATGACGCCGACCGATCGGAGTTTCAAGACGCCGTCCAAAATCCACCGTCTGAGGCCGGTTACAATCAACCCGCGTGGACGACCGACCTCGCGCAACAGTTTCTCGAAGACAAGTTTGATGCGGAATATTCCCGGCGTCACGTCCAGAGGCTGTTGAAAGACGCCGATCTCACGTGGCAGACGCCGCGGCCGCAACCGCCGACGGCTGATGAGGATGAACGCACCGAATTCTGGGAAGCTACCAAAAAAACTGAGTAAATCGCTTGCTGATGAGTACACCACCGTTGCGGTCGATCAAACGCGGAAAACGATCGGCTGTGACCTCTACCGCTCGTGGTTTCCGCGGGGTGAACGAGTCAATCTCCCGTTTTGGCGGCGTTCAAAGGGTGTGAAGCTACTCGGCGCAGTCTCCGATGAACAGGAATTTTTCGCAACCGAAGTCTCAAACCGCTTCACCAGCGACGTGACGATCCGATTTCTTCGAGCGCTCCAGGACGAGTTTGGCGAGAAAATCCACGTTCTGCTGGATAACGCGTCGTATTTCAAGTCACAGCAAGTGCGCGATTTCGTCAAAGAAACACAGATCGAAGTGACATATTTTCCCCGTGGATCGCCGGATCTCAACCCTGTTGAGGAGTGCTGGCGCCAGTTGAAGCGAACTCTCGGCAACCGTTTCTTCGGCTCGATCGACGAACTCAGACCAGCTGTGACAACCGCACTCCGTCAAATTAACCCACCAAAAATAACCGATTACTTACGTCGTTCAGTATAGTTCCGACGGTCGAAACCGACGCTGTCCAGCGGTTCACCAGAGCCATATCACCAAATGTGGTGTATATACACTTTATAATTATATGGGGTTGCACGGCAACCAATCATAAATAATATAATTAATTCTAAGACAATATTTATAGACATTTTTATATATTGAAAACAAGAGCGACTGGTAAACACCCTCTCCTGTTGGAGAATCACGACTCTTTTTATCTCGCCGGCTAATTTTCGATTATGCCGTCTGATGACTTCATCGCTGCTTCTCTTTTTATAGCTTTTCTACTACCTTATATACATTTTTTCCCGTCTAACCTCGGATACGTTATTGCACTTTTCAGCATTATAATCATTATACTTGCGTCATTCATAACAAAAGTTGTGATTAGGGTACAAGGTCTAGCGGTATTCGCCGTTGCTATTATTATATCGATTCAGATTTTTCATCTTTTCTCTGCGTCAGCATCACCTCTAGGGCTGGCAAGACCAACAGTTTATATACTTGAATTTTCAGCATTAGTATATATTTTCCCCCAATTGGTTAAAGCGAGGGCCGCATTCCGATCAATTGCTTTAATCAGTCTTATTTTGTCCGTGATCGCGCTACCAACGCTATTTATCGGAACAATTGGGCCGATGGAACCCTGGCGTGGTATAACGACACCCATTCCGGGAATTGATTGGCGAGCGCCGATGCATCGGTCGGTTTTAAGCAACCCAAATCAATTTGGACTACTGACGGCTGTGGGAGCACTGGCAGCAATCTACGAAGGTATGAATAGAACTGTTCGATGGTACTTTGTTGCTATTGGATTGATGATATCAGTACTACTTACTACCAGTCGAGGGAGTATACTCATGCTTACTGTGGGCTCGGTTGTTCTCCTTATTTCGTACATCTTCCCAACAGCGCAGAGCCGTGAAGCTATTCTTGGAGTGTCCATTATTGGCGGAGGGATAATTATCGGATTGATTCTTACGCAGAGTGTCTCATTGTCGGGACGAGGTAAACTCTGGTCCGCAGCTATTGGTGTTGCTCAAAACCACCTACTTATCGGACACGGTGCCAAAGATACAGGTCAATTACTTGCACCACATGTGTCTGGAGATCTAGTTGGCTCGCATACTCATAACACGTATCTAAGACTGTTACTAACATCCGGAATGATCGGTGCAGGTGTGTATGCCATGACTTGGATCAGTGCCTTTTTAATACGTCTGAAAGGTGTCAACCAACCTGATGGGCCGTTAATACTAGGACTTACTTCTGGTTTTATCGTTAATCAGATGTTTGAGGTATATTCAATTTTTGGTCTTAGCCCCACATCATTCACTGCAGCGATAACATTAGGATATGCCTTTAGTTATGTAGGGGAAGTACCAGATGAATCTGTGGCATAATATTATTTTGGACCACAATTACGCGTGCCGTGTCGCCACTGTATTTTGGCACCCAGCATAAAATCACGACTATAATTTATCGGATTATTGGTGGCTAGTGGCTGCAGACTCCTTGATTAAGACTCTCTGCGGCCGATTTAATACGTCAAAAATCCTTCTAAAGAATACTGCTGACCTTATTCACTACTTCTCGACTGCTTCTTCTCACTTCGTCATTAGATAGTACTAGTAATGTGAAATATATAACCCCACCACCTAGAATGAAAGTAATGAGAAGTAGTAGATCCAATTGTAACCTTCTTTTAATAGCATTTAATACAAAGAACATAGCTACGCCAGAGAAGACCTGATGAATAACCATCTCATTAATAAATACATGCGAATATTTACGGTATGATATGAATAGATAAAGGGACACACGCAAAGTTTCTGCAATGATTGTTGCAATAACAATTCCAATCAGTCCAAAGTCCATCCCCAAATATATGGCAAGGACTAGATGGATTATTATTGTAATTACATTAACCTTGGTATTCAATCGAGGCCTATCAATCCCATCAAAAAATCTAGCAAACGGGATACGATATGTGTTTACCACCTGAAACAGTCCTAATCCAATGAGAACGGGCCAGGCTTCTTCGTAGGCCGGACCGTAAGTCACGGTAAGAAGTTCTTGACCAACTACGAGAGTTCCGAAAAACATTGGTATAGATAGAAGACCAGCATATCCGATCGAGCGCTGTAATTCATTTTTGGCATCTTCGTTAATTGATGATAACCCACTTGTTTTTACCACAAGAACGTTCCCGAGACTCACTGATATGAATATTGCCGGCGTTGTCAATTTGAGCGCAGTCTCATATTGGCTCACCGCGACACCCCCAACTAAAACACCGATCAAAAGTACATCGACCCTGCTATAAAAGCGTTGAAAGAACACATTTGGAATACTCCATTTTGCGAACGATACTGTCCGGTTAATTGTCTTTTTTGTCGGTAAACGAGGCCAGATATCTAAAGTAAATGAAATAATAGCGGCCATCACAATGTTTGATATGATAAATCCTGAGAAAAGCCCAACAACACCAAAACCCTTTGCTACGAAAAGAATTTGAATGACAACTCTACCGATATTTCGAATAGTATTGGTCCACATAGACAAACCTGGATAGCCGATACCAGCATACAGTTGGCTAGTCAAAACAAATAATCCAGAAGTCGCGATTATACCGACCATCCAGTAAGAATAGTAAAATGGGAAATTCACCACATTATATACTCCAGATAAATGTACCACCGTGGCCACAATTAATATTAATACTGAATAAGTAAAATGTGACAGCAACCCAAACCCGAAATACTCTCTTGGATTTACATTTACTTCACTCACCCTTTTTTTTATCGCTTTACTTAGCCCCTCTGTGAATTGTTGGATTATTTGAGATAAAGCGACTACAAAAAAGTATGTCCCAAGCTCACCTGGGGGTAGATTCCGAGCAAAATATATAATACCAATAAACCCAGCAAGTAAAAGCGTAACTCTAGCAAGAATCGATATTATAGTCTCCCTTGACAAGCTCAAAGACTGAGTAGATTTCATAAAATATCACACAAGTTGGTTATGGTCGAGTCTCAATATCCGTTCGCTTGTTCGTCATCTTAACCAACTTCTGCATCTGAGTATGGAAGCGACCAATACTATATCGTTGAGCCTCCTCAATGATACGATCATGGTCCCAGTCTACCCCATTCTGTTCAAAATCTTTTACAGCAGAGCGAATATTTTCAATCCCTCGTTTATACGCGATTCCGTTTTTGCCGTCCATTATTTGATACTGCGTGAATCCCTCGTTGACTCCGATAACTGGGGTTCCAGAAGCTAGAGCCTCAACTGGAACCATACCGAAGTCCTCTGCGCGGGCGTTGAACAAGAGTGCTTTCGCCTCGCCTAGTCGACGACGCTTCTCATCCTCATCAAGATGACCAATAAACGTAACGTTCTGGGGGGCCATTTGTTCGAGGCGGTCACGCTCTTGACCGTCGCCCCCCACCACCAGTTGCTCATCAAGGCTAGCAAAAGATTGGACGATCTCGTCAATCCGTTTTTCGCGACGCAAATGAGAAAATGTGAAAAAGTAATCGCCCCGTTCGCGAGACTCGTATGAGTCAACATCAACGGGTGGGTATACTACCTCGACGTTATCAACGCCCCAGTACCGTTCAATCCGGCGGGCAACAAGTTCACTATTGGCGACCCAGAGGTCCGGGAATGGAATTGTCTGAGCGTACAGCGTTCGAAGGGTAATCCCATAGAACTTTCCAGCGAGCGACTTACCAGCTTCGTGGAATCGATGATATGCCGCGTAAGGCGTGCTGTGAACATACCGGACGACAGTTTGAGTGTCACGTGGGACGTACCAGCCTGGATTATTCCCACTCTCTATGACGACATCAGCATCGTGTAACTCAGGAACGTGCTGCCAAGCTAAGGAAAAATAGGCGTCGCGAGCAAACGACGAACGTCTGCTTAACCAGCGGGCCACGGATGCATCAAACAACTCTACCACATCAATATCGCTTGCTACAACTCCAGGAGCATCAAAGCCTACATGGATCTCACAATCGAATGTTCGTGCGAGTTCTTCGGCGACCACAAGGGCCCCGCCACGGTCAAGCGACTCTGAGTGCGCAACTCTAACTTCCATTCAGTGATCTATCGATTCGGTTCGGGTAACAAGCATTATTCGGTTTCGCTATGATCAAGAAAATATCAAGATATAACACTTCTGGGGACTGATCAAGAGTCGTGTTTAGTTAAGCGTGAAAGGTGAGGCGGACGGATTTCTTTGTGCCTATCCAGAAATCGTCCGCCTCAGCGGATAGAGACTGGATAGATTTGGATTTTGTGGAGCGCGAGCGGACACCCGAGCCGGCGAGGGCACTCGGTATTCAATCGCACGTTCCAGGACTCTTGCTGTCGACTGCCGTCGAACGAACTTTCGAGAGCTCAAGCGCCGGACGTCGTCGTTCTCAAATTGCTTCAGTCACGTCGAACCCGGCACAGCCGAAACGTGACTCCAGAGCTTCGCTTGCTGGCATAATGATGCTAACTAAACACGACCCTTGATCAGGCACTGTCTAGTTCTGGATTGCCTCAGCTGGCGTTTTGCCGTCGAGCGCTTGATTCGGCCTCTCGTGGTTGTAGTGGTATCTGAAGCGTCGCAACCACTGTTTCGCGCTCCGCTGACTGCCCCGCCAGAACGAGTGAAAGCGGTCGATCCGCATGGTGACGGTCTGGAACCATTTTTCGATGTGGTTCCGGAGCTGGTAGTCGAGCCGACCGCTCAAGTCGTGACGCGCGAGGGCAGTCAGATAGCCGCCAGCGTCAACGAGAAACTCTGTGTCGGCGATATCGTGTTTCTCGGTGAGTCGGTGCAAGAACGCCGCCGCGGGATCAGTCCCGCGGCGGCTGAACACGTCAACTTCTAACAGCAGTTTCGAGTCCGTGTCGATCGCGGCGTAGAGCCACTTTTTTTCGCCGTCAACCTCGATCTGTTTCTCATCAACCGCGACCCGCGACGGCTCGGCCGTCGGCGGGTCGCTCTGTGCTTCAGACAGCGTGTGCACCCAGTTCCAGACCGCGCCGTGAGAGCGATCGACACCCAGCAGGTCTAAGATGGCAACCGTCTCCCTGATCGACAGCCCCGCCGCGTGGAGACGCACCCCAAATCGCCGGACTGGTGTCGGGGTGCGCTCGTTCTCCCAAACGTCTTGGCTGTCCTCGTTCAACGTTTCGCTGAGGAGGTCTGCGAGTTGCATGGATACTTCTCGCTACGGCCTCCTCACTTCTCAAACTCGTTCAACTATAGTAACCGTTAGAACTTTCCGCTCAGAGATTGTTGCTATGATCAATGGACCATCTCGACGAGATTTCCGTCGAAGAACTTCAAGACGCCCTCGACAACGTCGAAGGAAACAAGCCGACACAACGGTTGTTAGCTGCGATCGCGTACAAAAACGGCGTAACACAAACCGAACTTGCCGAGTGGCACGACACCGGTCGAAGAACGATCTACAGCTGGCTGATGCGATTTGATACGGACGAGCCGCTTGAGCAAGCTGTGTCTGATGCTCATCGATCCGGGAGAAAACGAAAGCTTTCAGAATCACAGCAAAAAGAGTTCGAACAAACTGTTCACGAACCGCCCGAAGAGGTCGGGATCGACGCGCCGGCGTGGACGCCGGCGCTCGTTCAGGAGTTTCTCGAGGACACCTACGGCGTCGAGTACTCCTATCCGAGTTGTCGGCGGTTGCTCAAGGAAGCCGGATTGAGTTATCAAAAACCTCGCCGTACAGCCGCCGAAGCCGAAGAATCCGACCAAGACGAGTTCCACGACGAGATCAAAAAAAGCGAGCGGAGATGGACGCCACAGTAGTCTGCATCGATCAGACAAAGAAATCGGTGCAGGTCGAGCCGCGTGCCGCGTGGTTTCCGCGCGGCACGCGGCCGAGCGTCGAACTGTCCGGACAACGCGATTGGACGTGTCTACTCGGCGCGATCACCGAAGACGGCGATTGTTTTTTCTCACGATTTACCGAGTATGTCACCGCCGATCACGCAAAACATTTCATTCTTGCATTATGCGAAGAATTCGAAGATGATCTGATCGTCGTACTAGACGGCGCGCCGTATTTCCAGGCGTCGGCCGTCACGGACCTGGCGGCCCGTGACGACCTTGCCTTCGTGACGTTGCCGCCGTATTCGCCGGAACTCAATCCTGTCGAAGAATGCTGGCGACAACTCCAAGACGCTCTGAGTAACCGATTCTTTGACTCGCTCAATGAACTCACGACGGCGATCGATACCGCTCTTGATCAACTTTCTCTTCCAAAAGTGAGAAATTATTTCTAACTTTTACTATAGACAGTGCCCTTGATCAAGACCGGTCCATTTATCGTCATCCTCAAACTGTATCAGAATATGAACGTCCTTTACATTACAGTTGACGCTCTCCGAGCAGACCATGTCACAGAAGATGTGATGCCATTTACTCGTTCATTCTTTGACGATGCAATTGAGTTCACGGAATGCATTGCTAACGGTCCTGGAACGCCGTGGTCATTTCCGGCATTACTCGCGAGCAGATACTCGGGTTCCACCGAAGGATTCGGTATCCCAGAAGAAGGCGGTGGCCATCCGACTCTATCAGAAGTATTGTCTGACGAAGGATTCTCGACAGGAGGATTTACGGACAACAGGTTTGCCTCGAGTGCGTATAATTACGATCGCGGTATTGATTACATGTATGACAATACCGCAACCTCGAACGTGAAGACATTCAAACACTTTGTGAGAAAATCACTTGATCACGACGGAGTTCTTTTTCAATCGATCCTTCGCGGATATCATATCATAGATAATATTTTTGTTAGTGCAAGTGGGAAAGAAAGCCGTTTTGTTCGGGGAGGTGTCCTTGTAGACAACCTGCTAGACTGGACGAATGAACGAAACGACTGGTTTACTTGGCTGCACCCAATGGACGTCCATGCCCCGTATGAAGCGCCGGCGGAGTATCAGGAAATGTTCCTCAACGAGCCAGAAAGCCGAGTCAAATCTCAAAAGCTTTCTAGAACCGCCGTCCATCATCCCGGAGAGATGAGTGATGAGGAATGGAACGTTCAACAAGGATTGTACAAGGCAGAATGTCGATATCTTGATGATCAAATCAAACGTTTGTTTGACTCACTCTCCGAGCGCGACGAACTGGCTGAAACAATAGTCGTATTTACTGCAGACCATGGCGACATGCACGGTGAACATGGTCGTGGTGGTCACCCGCAGGAATTCTGGGAAGAAGTCATCCGAGTCCCGCTTGCGATATCCGTTCCCGAGCAGATGACGGCGAAAGTTGAAGATCAGGTTTGTTTGATCGATCTCCCACCGACGATACTCTCAATCTTGGATGTTGACATTCCGCGGCAGTGGGACGGTGAGACTATCGTTGAGAACGGTAGAGGGAAAAAACCTGAGCGAGATTATGGGTATATTGATGTCGGTGCAGAACTGGATCGTGAGCATGCTGGCGTGAGACGGAGTGATGGTTGGAAGCTACTTCGTCATCAAGGAGATGAATATCTATTTAATCTTTCAGAGAACCCCGAAGAGAAGATAACTGAGAATCTCATTAACAGTGAAGAATCAATTTACGAAAAAATGACTGATTCATTAGACAAACATCTTGATGAGATGGAGCGGCGTCGAGCTCGGGGACAAACCGGTATTGAAGATGAAGAAATGATTGAGGATCACCTGAAAGAACTTGGATACCTGGAATGATTTAGTGTAGTATCGTATTTTGTATCCGTTCAATACCCATCGAAATGTACCGAGACCATTTCTGCCTTGTGAGCGTGTCATAGAAAGCCTCCCAAGGGAGGCCGCAGGGTTTGGAAACTGTGTCCAGCAGATCCAACGCCCTGCAAAACGTAGCTTCGGTCAACGAGTTCTTGAATGCAGCGGCTACCGAGACAGTGCCGCTGTTTGAGCATCTTGAGTTCGAGTTTCTCCTGGAGTACGACGTGTTCGCCCCCTCGAAGCGGGGGCGAACACGAGTTCACAAACCGCCAGACCTCTTTTGTGGCTTTCTGCACTGCTACTACGAGAACGTCTACGGCACTCGTCCAGTCACACGAGAACTCCAACACAGTCTTGTCTGGTACTACTGCGGACTCGACAAACCGCCCTCCAGAGACACCATTGACCGGTTTCTCACTGATCTCGAACACGTTGTTGACGATGTCTTCGACAGACTCGTCGAGCAGGCCGCCGCCCGCGGCCTGCTCGACTCCACGTATTCCATCGATTCGACCCACGTCGAAGCGATCCAGTACAACGACACAGCATCGTGGAACTACGATCCAACAGCCGAAGAGTACTACTACGGCTTTGGCTGTACGATCGCCTCAACCGGCGCAAAGATTCCGATAGCAGCGGAGTTCACACAAGCTAAACAAGCGGATCAGGAGACGGCGATGCGCGTCACAAGTGACGCGCTCGCCGTTGATACACCGATCTGGATGCTCGGAGACAGCGCCTACGACATCCTCGACTGGCACGACCACCTGCTGGCCGCAGGGGTCGTGCCAGTCGCCCCGTACAATCCGCGAAACACCGACGACCCGAAAGACATCGAGTACAGGGTCGAAGACCGCATTGAGGAACACAGCGAGGACGTTCAGCTGAAACAATCAATCTTAGACGAGACGTACAACCGCCGCACTGGAGTCGAACGAACCAACGAATCAGTCAAGGACTGCGGCCTCGGGCGAACGCACGCCCGAGGCCGCGTCCACGCATGAGCACAGGTGTTCCTCGCGCTGTGCCTTCGCCTCGTCACCGCTATCAACAACTACGAACGCGGAGACAATCCGGGAAGCACAATCATCACGGTGTGAGAAGAGTTCTATGACACCCTCTAGTGTTCATCTGAACACTGCTCGGTCGGCTGATCGAACCGGCACACGGCTGTCAGACTGTTCTCGGAACGTCTCACTGTAGATACCCGAGATCGTCCAGACAGGCCTTTGTGTCCTCGGTCATCGCCGTCTCTCCATCCGGGTCAGCCTGTTCGAAGGTCGCGAACCACTCGTCGAGGATCCTGTCGAGGTCGGCGACGACGTCGTTGTGTGTCGGCCAGGTTGATGGTTTCGTGGGGATCGGTTGCGAGGTCATAGAGTTCTCGGCTGTCGTCCGAGCCACGGATGGATTTGTAGCTATGGATAGGTTTTGTCTATATTAATCTATATCGTATAGACTTCGATCACCAATATGATCCTAGGTTGAAATCCCATTCGACCGGATAAAATGATTCTGTACCCGCCCCAGGAGCTAGGGTCATCTCTCCGAAGTAGATCTTATTATCACTCGTGTGATATAGATCCACACGGACGAATTCAAATTCTTCCCCTAATTGTTCAGCGATATCCGTCATTTCTTCTAGTCGATCAGGCTTATCGATCACTGGGCCTAGTGGATAATCTAATCTGAACTCATAGGCATTCCACTCCCTGTCAAAAAACCTGCGAGACCGGTCGCCTGAAAAGCGATTGAAATCTACATGCACAAATTTAACCTGTCCATTGAACACATAGAACTTGAAATCTGGAGGGACATCATGCTCTGTGTCATCGATATATTCTTCAACGAGGATTCGTGGAGGAATAGCTTCGTACCAGTATTCTCTTGATCTCCGTCCATATGATGTCTTGAGCCACGATTCGCATTCTGATCGGATCGAATTGAAATCCCAATCTTGCTTGTCATTCACTACAATCGCCATACCACTCCCATGTGTAGCCTTTATCACAAATTCACCAGGGAGTTTACTAAATGGAATTTCGCCCGGCGAATCTCCGATAAAATAGAGATCTGTTAATAGATTTGCGTCGGTCTTCTCCTTAACGTACTCTCTAACCGCATATTTATCAGACACTTTCGAGAAGAGGTTTTCACGCTCTCCAGAAAGCTTTCGTGCGATGATTTTTTCGCTGAATGACCGTGGTTCGTCAATTTGGGGCCAATATCCTAATACAGGGGCTGCCATCAGCTTTTCGTGGGTTTTTGGCGATAAGAATTTTGAGAGAACTGGATACGCTGGCTTTTGTAGCGTGAAACGGATTGCATGTCTAAGTGCCGGAACAAACCCTCGGTGTTGGAGTGTTTTCTGGAATTTGGATAGATATATCATGGAGAATAAAGATGCCGCCTTTCAGATATAGGTATCGAATTTTCGTCTCTTAGTATAGCAAACAATCATACGATGGATCAAGGGAGTACTGGACTCGATGCAACCCTTAAGCGACCAATAATGTGGGAACTGATACAGTTGGAGCGGGTGAAAATGTTCACGATGCAATTGCGCCGGTTAGAACGACAATCGGAAACACAGACATCGCGATATTCAACGCTTGTGATAAGGAGTTTGGCGTCGCAGATGAGCGAACACCTGGCGTTGTCTGGATAAAGAATCCTAGCTTTGAACGTGCGATTGAAAAGACTGCAATGGAAGTAGATGTGCTGCTTGTGGTTGCACATGGAGGAATTAAGTACGTTCCTCTCCCACCACCTTCTTGGCGCCAACATTTTCAGTCACTATCTGATGCAGGAGCTGATGCTATCATCGCTCATCATCCACACGTGCCCCTACCGTGGGAGATCTATAACGACGTGCCGATATTCTACAGTCTCGGGAACTTTGCATTTCGGCAAGAAGGACGCCCTGAAACAGCATGATCATACCTTGTTGAACTTGAAATATCGGATAATGAGATATCGAGTATCGGAATTCACCTCACCGAGCAAAAAAATGGGAAAGTCCAGCTCATGGCAGCAGAAAACCAAGAATTGCATTGGGAACAATTGAAAGACGCTCTTCCGTAGGAGATTGTTGATACGGTCGCTGTATTCTCGCGGGTTTCCATAACCGGCGACTTGAACGTCTGTCTAACCCGAACAGCATTCATCCGATACAGACCAAAACCGCAGGACAGCAAGCCATCAACAATGTGCTACACAAGAGCGATTGAAAGATTTACAAGTACTGCTTGAACAAGCCGCTTCTGAACCTGGGTATTGGCAAGAGATTACTACACGGCTCTTTCCTGACCGATATGAAGGTCGAATAAATGATTATGGGAGCGGCCGTCTTCTTTCTTCACTCCGTAATCCGGTCTACGAAGGAGACCGAATACTGCGAGGGGTATACCGTAACGATAGACGGAAGCAAGAGCAACAATTGAGTCTCCTAAATTACTTCCAAAACGACTGTCATCGGGACGTTATTGAAACAGCATTAGAGATCGAGACTGGAATAAAAAACGACCGGAGAAGTGGGAATGTGAAGGAAGAGATAGAGCAAAAGATGCGACTGGTTGATTCGAGATTTAATTTTAGTACAAGGCGAGCTTGTCATAGAAACCATCTCACAGCCTGAGCTTCTCACGGCCAGGGTCGTTTCCCCGCTCGAAGTTGGTGATTGCAACGACGAGACGGAGACACAGTGCAAGAAACACTTCTGTTCGTGCGTGGACGCGGCCTCGGGCGCGGACGTGCCCGAGGCCGCAGTCCTTGACCGCGTCGTTGGTTCGTTCGACTCCTGTCCGGTGATTGTACGTCTCGTCTAAGATGGATTGTTTCAGCTGAACGTCCTTGCTGTGTTCCTCGATGCGGTCTTCAACTCTGTACTCGATATCTTTCGGATCGTCAGTGTTTCGCGGGTTGTACGGAGCGACTGGCACGACCCCTGCGGCCAGCAGGAAGTCGTGCCAGTCGAGCGTGTCGTAAGCGCTGTCACCAACCATCCATATCGGCTTTGCGACGGCGAGCGCGTCACGCGGTACGCGCATCGCCGTCTCCTCTGGCGGTTGCTTACTCTCTGTGAACTCGGCTGCAATCGGGATCTTTTGCCCGGTCGAGACGATCGTGCAGCCGTATCCGTGGTAGTACTCTTCGGCAGTTGGATCGTAGCACTTCGAGGCGTCTTGATCGGCGGGCATCGCCCTAACATCGGTTGAATCAATGCAATAGGTCAAGTCGAGCAGACCGCGGCAGGCGGCCTGCTCGACGAGGCGGTCGAAGACCTCGTCAACGACATGTTCGAGGTCGGTGAGAAAGCGATCGACCGCGTCTCTGGACGGCGGTCGATCGAAGCCGCAACTCAGCCAGACAACTGTGTTCTGAATCTCTCGTTCAACGGGGCGAATCCTGTAGATATCGTGGTAGTAGCAGTGGAGGAAGCCACGCATCATTTCTGGTGGCTCGTGCTCTCGTGTTCGCCCCGTCTGCGCCGAGGCGAACAGGTCGAAATCTTCGAGAAACTCGAAGGAGAGATGTTCAAACAACGCTAGCGTCTCGGTCTTCGCGACATTGAAGAACGTCTCTACCGAAGAGTGATCTTGCAGGGTCGCTGGATTCATTCCACCTCAGCGTTCACCCTGCTCTTTGGTGTGGTAACCGTTCTATGACACCCTCGAACACTAGGCAAAATCCGAGCTCCCCCAGCGAACCGGCCGGCACGGGTAGGACTGAAAGGCCCCGCGCTCTTGACGACGGCGGCCGACGCAAGGACCGCCCGGAGGGTCCCACGAGCGACGCCAGTGGGACAACGGACGTCGCATGCCCGCGCAACGAAGTGAGTAGGACCGTCTTCTGGCACCCTCGAGTCGAGAGCGCGGGGGCTTTCCGGTTGTACCACAGCGTGCAGTCAAACGCGACGCAGAACGCTCTCAGTCTCACTCGACGTGAGCCCGAAGTCTCCGCCTCGAAACGGCGGCACAGGGTTTCGATACAGGGCCAACAGTTTATTTGAGTGGTGTGGTGATCGTGGTGTCGTGCTACTGTCGAACAATGCGAGGGACTTCGTCCCCCTTCATCGAGACAATTCTCAGGCGGGGATCGTCCTGTATCGCGATTAGGGACTTCCGGACTGTGACCCCGAAGGAGCGGAACGAGCACTCGACACGGTGTTCGAGTAGTACGGAAACGATAAGCTCGAAGACGAGATCGCCAGGCTCGAAGCGTGGTAGGAGTGGCTCCACGAGTCTGGCCATTGATATCGCACTCGAGTCCCTTACCCGGCTGACAGCGACCGATTTAAATCACGTCAATTCCTCGAGCACCCGCGTCGTCTGGTCAACTGTCCCTGCCCAGTCGAATTTACCCACAACCTGCGCCCGCGGATCCGACACCTCCCCATCGAGAACCCGCTCGAGTCCCACACTGAACCTCTCGATGTCCCCGACGGGCACGGTCTCACCACCATCACCGACCACGGGCACAACCTGTTCCAGATCACTCACGACGACGGCCACCCCTGAGGCCATCGCTTCGAGGACTGTCCGGGGTAGCCCCTCGGCACGACTGGGCAATACGAGCGCGTCCGCAGCCCGATACACCACCGGCATCTCCCCGTAGGGGAGATGTCCAAGTAACTCGACGTGTTCGCCATCTAATTCCGATCGCAGCGGTCCCTCGCCAGCCACGTATAGCTTCACATTCCGCGTCTCGGCCAGTTGCGAGACTGCTGCTACCGCATCACTGGGATGTTTGCCCTCGACTAGTCGCCCGACGAACAACACTACAGGCCCGTCGTGGTCGATCCGGTCACTCTCCGGTCCCTCGGGTCGGAATCGGTCGGTGTCGATCCCGTTGTGAACGACTTCGATCCGTGAATCGACCCCGAACTCGCGTACACGATCCTCGTCCTCCTCGGTATAGCAAAACACCACGTCGGCTTGATTGAACGTCCACCGACCGACTGTCCGCAAGTACAGGTCGAAGACCCACTCGGGGGCATTCTGGGAGTAGAGTCCGTGGTTAGTAATTGCGAGAGGAATATTTCCCAGACGACGCTTCATCGCAGCCAGATTCGTCGAGAAGTACAGGTGGGAGTGGGCGTGGATCACGTCGTACTCATCGGAATCGGCGAGAAACTGTGCCAGTCCAGCACTAATGTCGTTACCGAGCAAACTCACGGATGGGTCGTAGCGGACAACGGTGTATCCGTCCCGCTCCTCCACGTCGGGTAACTCCGGGTCGGTTCGCACCGTCAACACTGTCACGTCGTGCCCCATCTCGGCCTGGTCGCGACTCATCGCGTGAACGTGGTAGGCACCACCGCCCTTCACGTCCGGGTATACCGTCTGTGCGACGCGGAGTATACGCATCTACTGCCCACAGGTCCGTTGGCCCCGCCGAAAACTACTTCGGTCGCATCTATCCGAGATTGTTACTGACTACGAAATGGCGATCAGTTCCGGAGGACTTCGGTCGCATCTACAGCGACCATCCACAATTGCCGAATGACGATCTTCAGGTCGAACCAGAACGACTGCTGTCGGATGTACGCGATGTCGTACCGCAGTTTTTCGTCTGGTTCGTGGCCAGTCGCATTGTTTATCTGCGCCAGACCGGTCAGTCCCGGACGAACGAACCAGCGCCGACGCCAGTCCTCGACAGCGTCCTCAATCTCCCCGTCCAGCTCGGGCCGCTCCGGCCGGGGACCGACGACGCTCATGTCGCCGACAAGAATAGCCCACAGTTGCGGCACCTCATCCAAATGCGTCTTCCGGAGCACGCGACCCACCCGAGTCACTCGTGGGTCGACGCCACCCTGGTCCTCCTCGCTCAGCTTCGCGCCGGTTTCGGACTCAGCGTCGGTCACCATGCTTCGGAATTTATACACCGTGAACGTGTCGCCGAACTCGGCGGTCCGTTCTTGGGCGTAGAGGACCGGGCCGCGACTGTCGAGTTTGATCGCGACCGCGATGACAAACAATAGCGGCGACAGGACGACCAGTGCGGACAGCGCAAAGACAACGTCGAAGGTTCGTTTAGCGACGTGGTCCTGCCAGTCCCACGGTTCGAGGTCGATCTCAACGATATCTCCGCCGGCTATCCCCTCGGTCAGGACGGTGTCGGCGTAGTTCCGGTGAACCTGTGCGGTGACACCATGCTCGTAACACTCCGATAGCGTCCCGAAGAACTCCGCGCGGTCGGTCTCGGAAAACGCCAGCAGCGCGGTGTCGATATCGTGTTTCACGAACACCTCGTCAAGCCGCGAGAGTCCGCCGAGGTTCGGGAGTTCGTCCAGCCGGTGGGTCACCGCGCCGCCGTCGGACATCGCGGGCGCGCCGACCGCGCGCTCCTCGTCGGCGACGTACGACGACGGCGGCGAGACGTAGCCAAGCACCGGCACGTCCGTCGACCCGAGCAGATCCTCCATTGCGTCCGGGTCGTCGCCGATGATGGCCGCGCGCGACTGCAGGCTCGGCCGTCGGCGGATCGCAACCGTCCAGGCGGGCAACGCGGCGACGAGCAACGCGGTCATGAGCAACAGCGTCGACCGCGGGAGTCGATAGGTGTAGTTGAAATACCCCAGCGCGGCGAGTCCGATCATCGCCAGTAGGACTCGCTTGTGGGTCAACAGGATCGTATCGAGGATCCGCCGCGGCCGCGGCTTGAACACCGGCCACATCGCGGCCAGCACGAACACGAGCGCCGTCGAGATCGCACCGACCAGGTCGCCGTTCGCGAGCACAGCCGGTGCCGGCCGGCCGACGTATGGCACCTGATTGAACGCCGTCTGCACTGCGGACAGGTTGGCGATCCACACCGCGAGCGCTGTGAGCGCGCTCGTTCCGGCGACGCTCGCGATACGGTACCGCCACCTGACAGCCATTGTTACACTGGATCACCGTCCTCCAGTATAAGCTCTGCGACACGAACACCGTAATTTCTGGATGGGTTTGCCGTCACAGACCTCCTAAGCCGATCGCCTCACTCTCGAAATCGCTCGCCCGCACTCGAAGCGAGAACCACCCTTCCCCGTCGATTCCCAGTAGCGCCTCCGAATACCCGTCGTCGTCGTTCCCGGCCTGGGCCGTCCGCACCCAGTTCACTCCAGTACTCAGAGCTGATCGAGACGGTCGGAAAGCCCATCCATCACTTCCCAGAAGAGCGCGGAGACCGAGCGTGCACTGAGCGAGACCGGTTCGTACGTGTAGGCGGTATCTGTGCCGTCCCGTTCTTGATAGTGGAGCAGACCATCGACATGCGGATTCGGTTCACAGTGGAAACCGCAATCGAAGCCACTCGATTCACTGTAATGAACGGTATAGTACGCCCGAATCGGTGTTCGCATCCAGGCATCACTTGCGCGGTCAGACGTCTCGGGCCCGGGCGACGGATCCGGGATCCACGCCACACGAAGTGACGCTTCCTCTGCTTGGCGACCGAACCACGTGGGAGCGACTGTGGCCCGCAACTCTCGGTACTCGTTCGACGGCTTCCTCTCGACAGCTCGAACAGCGGGATGGCGTGCCAACTCGCCGCGTAACTCGCGAATGATACGATGACGGTCTGGGCCTGGAGACGATCCCCCGTCGGTCCTGATACGCTCCGACTCACACTGAGGAAGGCAAGAGAGTGGAGAACCGTCGGCTTGACCCTCAGATGCGTCGTACTCTTCAGTCATACCGTGAGCGACGAGGGACCAGACATCCAGGTATCGTAGTTTTCGAACGCGTCCTGCACGAGTGAAAGTCGATACTGGGCGAGTTCCCAGTCGCTCGCGACCTGCGTGAGTTCGTACGCCTCGTCGGCGGAGATGTCATCGGCGGCTGCCCGCTCGCGTAATGCATCGGGTGACGCCGCATCGTACTCGGTTTTCCACGCCGCGATCTCCTCTTTCAATTGAGCGGCCTGCTCCGAGAGCTCTTGTTTCGTCGTCTCCTCAAGCAACTCTCGAACATCTCGAAGCCGCGTGTACAGCGGGTCTGGATAGTAATAGCGGGTCCGATCCACGGTGGTCGCCGTCACAACACCGAGGTCGATGAGTCGATCCAGATGATCCCGCGCCGTGTTTGGAGAGACAGCGGCCTCCTCGGCAATCCACGAAGCAGGCCGGGACTCCGTGAGCGTCATCGTGACAGATTTCACCCGATCGAACGCCGACGCGTGCTCTTTCCACGTCTCTACCCATTCAGACTCTGCGTCAGGCGAATCATCGGATGGCATGTGCAATCGTAGTCTCCCGACAACAATAATTCTATGCCTGCGCAGATTATTGCGTTCGATGCTCCGGTGAGAGAGAGTCGTGGGATCTACAGGCGGAACAGGCCGAGTGCCTCGGGGCTTGACCCCGAGGGTGAAGGCCGTAAGCCCCGCTAAACGTGTTCCGTTCGCTCGATATACTGCTCAATCGTGTCGGTCGAAACGTTGCCTGCCGTCCCGACGTAGTAGGATTCTTCCCAAAATCCGCCACCCCACAGGTACTCCTCCAAGAACCGTTCGTGCTGTTCCCACATCTCCTCCGCAGTGATGCTCTTAACCGTCCGCACGATTTCGCTCGGTGCGTATTTCGGATGGGCTGATAGAAAGAGGTGTACGTGGTCAGAAGAAATGTGCAACGACAGTATCTCGTAGCCGTACTCGTCGCACACATCGCGGAAACTCGCTTCCAGCGAATCCTCGATTGGTTCGAGTATTGCGTGGCGGTACTTCGGGCACCACACGAAGTGGTAGTTGACGTTGTACACCGTGTGATTCGACCGCTTCTCACCCATATCGAAACCACTCCACCAACACAGTTAAGTATATCTAAAGTATATACATAGATATGGTGAATCGGTTTGAAATTGACGGTGAGGAAGTTCTCGACGGCGAGGTCAAAGCGTTCGGGAACAGTGCCCACGTCACCGTCCCCAAACGCTGGCGTGGGGCCGACGTGAAAGTCGTCCGCACTTCCGAACCTACCGAACAAGACGAAGAATGACCGACTCACAGGCTCTCGTCAAGACGCTGGACTTCCAACTCGACATCCAGAGTGCCAACGAGAGCCTGCTGTACGACGCCTGCCTTGAATCACGTTCAGCGTACAACGAAGCCATCCGTCTCGCCAAAGAAGGCGTGGATTGGGACGCGATTCCCAACCGCGTGGCTGACGACGCCGACCTCGTGAAGAACACGGCACAGCGCGTCGTCGCCAAGGCCCTCGGCGCGATGGAGAACTACTACGAGCACGACGACTTCGGCCAGCCGAGCCACACCAGGGACGGTGCGTACCCGCTTCGTGCGAACTACGAGGAAGGGTACAACCTGTCACTCACCGACGACGGTGACGTGGCGTTCCGAATCAGCGCGAAGCCCTACAAGCACATCAAGGGTGTTCTCGAAGGCGGCGACACCCACCTCGACATTCTCAAGACCACGCTCACGAGCGATGAGTGGAAGATTGGGACGGCAGAAGCCCTGTTCCACAACGGGAACCCAGAGTTGCACGTCAACGTCACCAAAACCGATCAGACCGTACGGGACAAGGAAGACTCACGGACGGTCGTCGGTGTGGACGTGAACGAGGACAACGTCGCGTTGACCGCGCTGACCGAAGATGGCGTCGAAGACACGTTGGTCATCGACTTCCCCGAGATCAAGTTCGAGCGGCACCGCTACTTCACGATGCGAAAGCGCGTGCAGAACGCGGGGAAGGACAGCATTCACGACACGTTGGAAGGGCGCGAGGAACGGTTCGTCCGCGACCGACTCCACAAGGTGTCTCGGCACATCGTAGAGTGGAGCCAGCGGTTCGAGAGGCCGTGCATCGTCTTTGAAGACCTCAAAGAGATGCGCGACAGTATCGACTACGGCACGCGGATGAACCGACGCTTGCACCACCTCCCGTTCCGTGCCCTACAGTTCTATACATCGTACAAGGCCGCGTTCGAGGGCATTCCGACCGCGTGGATTGACCCCGAGTACACGAGCCAGCGGTGTCCGATGTGCGGACACACAGAGCGTGCGAACCGCAACAAGAAGCGGTTCAAGTGCCGTGACTGTGGGCATCAAGACCATAGCGACCGAGGTGCAAGCGTCAACATCGCCGTGAAAGGCATCAAGAAACTCGAATGGAATGTGCCTGCTCTCAACAACCTTCCCGTTGTGCGGAAGGTGCGACGGGAGGCATCGGGGGCCGTGGACGCCCCGACCGTGACCCACCCGACCGCCCGAGGCTATCAGACCGATGGTCAAGTGGGAGTGTCCGACTAAACCACGGGAAGCCTCGGGGCTTGACCCCGAGGCGGTTCACGCTTCTGGTGGCAGTAGCAGTAGTCCGGCCTCATCTCAATCACTCGGTCCGATCGCTTCACTCTCGAAATCGCTCGCCCGCACTCGAAGCGGGAACCACCCTTCCCCGTCGATTCCCAGTAGCGCCTCCGAATACCCGTCGTCGTCGTTCCCGGCCTGGGCCGTCCGAACCCAGTTCACCTCGCGCTCGCTCAGCCCGAACCACTCGGCCAGTTTCTCGGCTTCCTCCTGCACGCGGTGGATCAGCGTGATCGAACACAGGTTCGCGATGGTCCGCGCCTGGGGCATCAGCGCGAACTCGCGCCGGTCTGTGTGATCGACTCCTGGCCCGATGGGAACTATCGATACTGAGTGTTTCACACGGTCGCGCCGTGCACGAACAGCAGGTGGTCCGCGGCATCCTCCGTGGCGTCGGCAGCGGCGTCGAGTGACACCGCGAAGTCACGTCGCAGCAGGGCCTCGGCCGTCTCGTTCGCGTCGAAGGCCGACTCGACGATGGCGGCCTTGTGGCCGTCGCAGTCGCTCTCGAGCGCCGCGATCCGGTCGATGTCGGCCGTGAAGTCGCTCGCGTCACCGCCGCTGACGAGGTCGAGCAGGCAACTCTCCGTGGCGTCGGCGAGCAGGTCGGTCGCTTCAACCGTCGTCGTCGCCATTGCGCCGAGTTCGGCCCGAACCGAGGGCATGAGCGCGGGCTCGATAGCATCGAGCCGGCGGACGAACCGCTCGGCGGCGTTGGGTACCTCGTCGATGGCCGCGTAGAGGCGCATCACCTCGCCGGTCCGCAGGTAGACCTCGGTGTAGTTCGGCGGCGCGGCCTCCCCGAGAACCCGCCTGAGTTCCCGGAGGGAGTCGTCGCAGGCCGATTCACGTTCGCAGAGCCGGTCGACCGTCGGGCCGAACTCGGCCGTGCCGTAGTGTTCGAGCGCCGTCGGCAAGAGCGCGACACAGTCGCGGACATCGGTCAGGTACGCCGCCGTCGCGTCCAGCACCTCGTCACCGTACTCGTCTGTGACGGTTGCCATCAGACGGCGGTTCTCGGCCGACCGTTGAAGTTCCTGCTAGGAGCACTATTGAGCCGTCCCGGGACGTACGGAGCCAACCGAAACGATCCGACCGGAACGATCCCCTCCCCGCTCAGGGCGCGTGGAATTCGATCGCGACCCCACTGCCACCTTTTTCCGCTCGGGTCGTTCGCTTCGCTCACGACCACTCGCGCAAAAATCTGGACCAAAAAGCGCCGGCTCGGCGCGGCCTCGCCGGCGTGACTAACACTTTCCTCAGGGCGCGTGGAATTCGATCGCGGCGCCCTGGCCGAACCCGACACACTCCGTCGCGAGGCCGAGGTCGTCGCCGCGCCTGTTCATCTCGTGGATAAGCGTCACCGGGAGGCGCGCGCCCGAGGCACCGAGCGGGTGGCCGATGGCGATGGCGCCGCCGTTGACGTTGTAGCTATCGTCGTCGAAGCCGAGTTCGCGCTGGCAGTACAGCGTCTGGCTGCCGAAGGCCTCGTTGAGTTCGACGAGGTCGTAGTCGTCGGTGTCGCGGCCGGTCCGCGCACAGAGCTTTCGGACCGCGGGGACGGGACCGATGCCCATCACCGTCGGGTCGACGCCGGCGACCATGTGGTCGCCCACCTCGGCGAGCACGTCGAGGCCGTGATCCGCGGCGAACGCCCGCGAGGTGATCATCGTCCCGGCGGCCCCGTCGGAGATCTGTGAGGCGTTGCCCGGCGTGATCGTCCCGGAGCTTTTGAACACGGTGGGCAGGCCCGCCAGTTTCTCCAGCGAGGTGTCCCGGCGGATACCCTCGTCCGCCTCGACGGTGCCCGCTTCGGTCTCGACGGGGACGAGTTCGTCGTCGAATCGACCGGAGTCGGTGGCCTCGGCGGCCCGCTGGTGACTTCTGAAGGCGTACTCGTCCTGGGCCTCCCGGGTCACGTCGTACTCCTCGGCGACCTTCTCGGCGGTCATGCCCATCTGGAGGTCGCCGATGTTGTACAGTTCGGCCATCCGCGGGTGGACCTTGTGGGTGTTCTGCCCGAGCTCGACGCGACTCATCGACTCGACGCCGCCAGCGATGACACAGTCGCGCTGTCCGGCCCTGATCGCGTCGGCGCCGCGCATGATCGCCTCCGCCGAGGAGGCACACCAGCGGTTGATCGTGGCGGCGGGCACGGCCTCGCCCAGATCGGAGAGCAAGGCGATGACCCGCGCCATGTTGTTGCCTTGTTCGTCGCGTTGCTGGGCACAGCCCCACAGCAGGTCGTCGACCTGGTCGCTTGCCAGCCCCGTTGCCGCGAGCATCTCGTCTATCAGCGGTATCGAGAGGTCCTCGCTGCGGACGTCCGCGTAGACGCCGTCCTCCCGGCCATGCGGTGTGCGATGCGCCTGTACGACGACCGGCGTCGCGTCTGCCATGTGCCTTCGAACGGGTCGAGTCGTGTTAAACCCTGACAAACGACGGACACCGCGCGGGGAGTTGATCCGGCGTGGTCGCAGTTCGCGGCACTTATACGCCGCGGTGACCTACTCAAGTGGGAATGAGCGATCCGGAGCTTGCGGTCGTCGAGTTCGTGCTGACGGCGCAGGTCTACAGCGACACTCGTAGTCTCGAGGCCGACGATCTGCCCCCCGACTACCGCGCGGTGTTCTACACCGACGGGGAGATAGAGCGCCCGCTGTCCCCGACCACGACCACCGCTCGGGAGGCGACGGGGGTCGACCGACCCTGGGAGGCCATCTCGGGGCTCCTGTTCACCGACCGCGACGACTTCTCGGGGACGATCACCTTTACCGACGAGGACATGGCCGAGGAGTGGTTCCTCGAGCGAGTCGACGCCGACCACCTCGAGGACAACCCCGTCCTCGCCGCCGAGTTCGAGGACCGCGTCGAGGGCGCCGACTACGAGCGCGCCCGCGAGGAGAACCGCCCGGTCCGCGCTGACCGCGTGTGGATCGACAACCTCCTCGCGGAGTATTTCGACGAGGACGACGAGGACGACGAGGAGATGCTCGACCTCGTGGACATCCGCGCGCCCGAGGAGGTCGAGATGACGATGGACGACCTCGTGCTCACCCCCGACCAGGAAGGCGAGATCCACAAGATCGTCAAGGCCATCGAACACCGCGACTACCTCGCCGATATCGGTCTCCGCGAGATCGGCAAACTCCTGTTTGTCGGCCCGCCCGGCACGGGCAAGACCTCCGTCGCGCGGGCGCTGGCCAGCCAGCTCGACCTGCCCTTCGTCGAGGTGAAGCTGTCAATGATCACCTCCCAGTACCTCGGCGAGACCGCCAAGAACGTCGAGAAGGTCTTCGAGGTGGCCAAGCGACTCTCGCCGTGTATTCTCTTCATGGACGAGTTCGACTTCGTCGCCAAGACCCGCGCGAGCGACGAGCACGCCGCGATCAAGCGCGCGGTCAACACCCTGCTCAAGAGCATCGACGAGATCAGCCTCATCGAACACGAGGTGCTCCTCATCGGCGCGACCAACCACCCCGACCAGCTGGACGCCGCGGCGTGGCGCCGCTTCGACGAGATCGTCAACTTCCCCAAGCCCGACGACCAGATGCGCGCCGACATCCTCCAGGTCGTCACCCGGGAGATGGAGATCCGCGACTTCGACCCGATGGAGGTCGCCCAGCGCACCGAGGGCCTCACGGGGAGCGACCTGCGACTCGTCCTCCGTGAGGCGGTGCTCGATGCCCTCACCGAGGAGCGGACCACCCTCACCCAGCAGGACCTGCTCGACGCCGTCGTCGACTTCGAGGAGCGGGACAATCTCAAAGACCTGGACATGATCGAGGGCGACCACGACGCGCTCGTGGCCGGCGGCGACATCTCCGGCACCGACGACGGGGAGGAAAGCGGCGCGAGCCGACCCGCGTCGGGCGGGACGCCCGACGGCGGTCACGACCACGGCCACGACCACTGACGGCGGTCACAGTCACGACCACTGACGGCGGTCACGATTACGGCCACGACCACTGACGGCGGCCACCGAAGTCCGCGCACCCCACCTCCAGCGACCACAATTTAAGTACCCTCGTCGCGAGATGTCCGGACGAGAACTGATGCCGTCCACACGGAACTGGTACGTCCCGGCGGTACTGACGGTCGTCTTCGCCGGCCTCGGCCACCTGTCGCTCGGTCGCTGGCGTCGCGGTGCGACCTGGATGGCCGTGTACGCGCTCGCACTGCTGTTTTTCAGCGCCTCGGCGCCGCTCCTGGCCGGCGGCGACGCGACGGGCCCGTTCGTCGTGACCGTGCTCTCGGGCGAGTTGCATCCGGCAGGAGCCGCCTTCCCGCTCTCGATTCTCGTGCTCTGTCTCGTCGACCTCTACGCGAAACGCCGGTTCGGAAGCGTCCGAACGGAACCAGCCGAACCGAACGGCTGACCCGGACAGTCCGGTCGAGCCGAACGGCTGTCCCGGGTAGCGGCGCCAGCCGCTTCGCGCTCGGTCCCGGTCGAGTGTCGGACGCCGCGAGCGATCCGCGGTCAGGCGTCAGTGACCGTCGTCGTCCGCCGGATGTCTCGCGCGAGTCGCTCGGCGTAGTCGAGCCGGATCCCCCGTGCCTCGGCCGGCGAGACGGTTGCCCGCCCGGCGAGTTCGTTCGTGATCGGGTCGTACTCGCCGACGTCGAAGCCCATGCGGTCGAGGTACGCCCGGACCGCCTCGGAGTCGAGCCCGTCGCGGATGGCGGCGTTGACGTACCCGATGACCGAATCGAACGCCGGGAGGACGACCCGGTCGGCGGTGACTTCGCCGGCCTGCCCCTCGATCGTGACTTCGGCGTCGACGGCACGCGAGACCACGTCGACGATGCTGTCGGCCAGGTCGAGCACCTGGCTCGGGAGCGCGGTGTCGGGCGAGCGCCACTCGACGGTGCCGAACTCCTCGCGGAGCTGGACCGGGGTCCAGATCGCGCTCTCGGGGTCGAAATGCGTCTCGATCGCCCGGCGGTCGATGCCGGCCGCCATCGCGTCGGCGACGAACTCCTCGTGGCGCCGTTCGAGTCGTCGGGTCCACTCCTCGGTGTCGTCGACGTACCGCCAGAGTCGTCCCTGATGGGGGACGTCGTCGTAGGCCATCCACCGGTAGAGCTTCGAGCGCGCGCCGGCCGCGAGAGAGTTCCCCCGGAAGTACGGCGAGGAGTTGACCAGCGCCAGCGCGGGGTCGAGCGCGACCAGCGCGTTCAACTGGTCGATCGCCTGGCCGGGGACCTGCTCGACGTGGACGTGCGTCCCGGCACAGTGGCGCACGTAGCCGAAGTTCTCGCCGACGACATCGTTCTGGATGCGCGTCCGGTCGCTGGGCAGTTCCGCGATCTCCGCGTCGGCGAGCGGTGTCGCCAGCGGAACTAGACCCATCCCCAGATCCGCCGCGCGGTCGAGCACCCGACCCAGTCGGTCGACGAGCTCCGCGCGCAACTCCGCCGTCGACTCACAGGGCGTTGTCTTGATCTCCAGGAGTGGCTCGACGAACTCCCGCTCGACGCCCGGCGCGACGCCGACCAGATCCTCCGGGGCTGTCAGTCGCCCCTCGTCGTCTATCACCCAGTACTCGACCTCGATGCTCCGCCGTATCGACTCTGACTCGTGTGCTGACACGGTTTCTCACGTGATCCTGTGACTCCGTACCGATTCGACCCGGCCGGTGCCGCCCCGCTCGACTACACTGTCAACAGTTCACACACGAACGTGTCGAGGGCCGATACAAGAGCTTTTCGCGGGTGGAAATATTTTCGGCAATCGCCGGACGGTCGCCCGGTTCGACTGGGCTCTACCGACGAAAGGCTCTCAGTTTCGGCGCGGACCGGCGGTTTCGACGTGAACCGACGGTTTCGACGCGGGACCGGCGTGTCGCGTGGACAAATCTTCTTGTCGCACGCGCCACACCCACCGGGCATGCCCTACCGCGTCGTCGGCGCGAACTTCGACCAGATGCACCTGAACACCAACCTCCGGTGGGCGCGCGACCATCCCGACACCGATGTCGTGGGTGTCTGTGACGAGGAACCCGATACCTCGACCGGGTCCATCGACGAGGCCGTCGCCGACCTCGACCTCTCCGGGGAGGCCGTCTTCGCCGACCTCGACGCCTGTCTCGACGCGACCGACCCCGATATCGTGATCGGTGCGCCGCGCAACTCGCTGCACGCGACGTTCGTCGAGCGCGTCACCGCCCACGACGTCGACGCGCTGGCCATCGAAAAGCCGATGGCCGCGACGCTTTCCGACGCCGACCGGATGAGAGCGGCCGTCGACGACGAACTGTTCGTCGTCAACTGGCCCGCCACGTGGGACCCCGTGACCCACACCGTCGAACGACTCGTCCGCGAGGGCACTATCGGGAACGTACTCGAAGTTCAGTACTACGGCGGCAACGCCGGCGCACCGCCCGAGGGAAGCTGGTTCTACGAGGACAGCGAGGGCGGCGGGTCGATGCTCGACTACCTGGGGTACGGCGCGACCTTCTCGACGTGGTTTCGCGGCGGCGAACTCCCCGCGCGGGTCACCGCCGAGCGGTTCGTCCCCGAGGGGAGAGACACCGACTTCCAGAGCACGACCGTCTGTCGCTACGACGAGGGGCTCTCGACGTTCCAGACGACCTGGCGGCTGCTCACCAACCCCTGGGAGACCGAGCCCCAACCCATGAAGGGCTACGAAATCATCGGCACCGAGGGCGCTATCAGCACCCGCGAGCGCGACGTACCCGTTCGGGTCACGACCGAGGAGCGCACCGAGGGCTACGTTGTCGACCCCGACGCACTCCCCGACCGCTACCGGAATCTCGTCGCCTATCTCGTCCACTGCCTCGACACCGAGAGCGAGCCCAAGGGGCCGAGCGATCCCGCGTTCTGTCGGGAGGTCCAGCGGATCATCGAGACGGCACGGCAGAGCGCCGAACGTGGAGAGGGACTGACCCTCGTGGAGTGAGTTGCGACCAGTCGTTTTAACAACACCATCGTCGAATCGAACGCCGTGCGACGACGTGACGCGCTGAAGGCGGTCGCGTGCTCGGCGGGGCTGGTTGCCGGCTGTCTCGGAAGCGGTAGTTCGGCGCCCCGGTCGAAGGGGCGGGTCAGTGTCGACGCCGACGGCGCGTACGACGACTACGGGTTCGAGGTCGAACCGTCGGTCGTCGCGGCCCCGTCGGACGACAATCCGGCGACGGTCCGGATCGAACTCACCAACACCGCCGCCGGGCGCGAGATCCTGTTCGGGCAACCGGCACCGGTCCAGGGTGGAACCGCCCGGAACGGGTCGCAGGTGGCCATGCTCATCGACGAGGACGAGAACGGTCTCGGTCCGACGGAGGAGAACCACTACATCCCGGAAGAGCTGACCGGCGGTTGCTGGGTCGCCAAATCGAGTCGGTTGAGTTTCAACGCCGTCGGTAATCCGATACATCTCGGGTCGGGCGAGTCGGTCTCGAACGACTACGTCCTGCTCCTCGAACCGCGGAGCCCGTGTCCGATCGAGGGAACGTTCGAGTTCGCGTTCGAGGTGCCGGGCGAGCGTGCCCGGAACCGGGTGACGAACACCGACGGCTACGTCGTCGAGTACGACAACGCGACGTGGACGTTGCGAATCACGTTCGATCCGGTCGGCGACGGGACGGGGAGCGCGACCGGCTGAATCGAGCGACGAACGGTGCCTGGAACGACAGGTACTGTCAGTCGTCGTCGGCTTTGTACGCGCTGCTGCGGCGCTCGATAGTGTAGATATCGAGGACCCGTTCGGAACGATCGATTTCGGCTCCGAGCCGGAACTGACCGATCCGGAGTTTCGAATACGGTGCTCCGGTCAGCGGTTCGAGGTACTTGTCGGGGTCGCGCCACTGGTCGGTCACTATCTCGTCGAGTTTGTCGGTGATCCGGTCTTGCGCGTGGTCGTCGAGGTTGTCGTAGGTCCGCTTTGCCGGCGTTCGGAACTGCCAGCGCCACTCGCCGTCACTCGTCATCGCCGATGATATCTTCGCGGGTGAACGTCTCGCTTTCGCCCGTCCGGCGCGCGTGTTCGACCGCGGCGATTTCCTTCCAGCTCTCGCGTGTCAGGTCGGGATGTCGAACCGCGTCGCGGAGGGACTCGCGGATGAACTCGCTCCTGCTGTTGTACCCTTCGGCCTGCCAGGTCGCGTCGATGTCCTCGAGGAACGTCTCCGTTATCCGGATGTTGATGTTCGTCTTCTCCGGGGCCCCGTCTTTTGTATCCGCGTTCGACATACGAAAGTGTTACGCGAGCGTGACCAAGAGTCTTCGGGACTGCCAGCACGTCGACACCGGGTTTTGGTGCCCACCTGCGACGAGAGCGAACCGCGTCGCTAGCGCTCGACAGCGGTGAGACTCTCCGGGACGCGAGCGTTGATTCCCGCGGGGCGGACAGGACGAGTATGCCAGTAGCGATCGGGATCGTCGGCGCGGGCAACCGCGGCCACACCCACACACAGGCGTACAGCGAAGTCGACGACGCGGACGTCGTCGCCGTCGCGGACATCGACCAGGACGCCGCAAACGAACTCGCCGACGAACACGGCGTCCCCGCTGTCTACGAGGACTTCCGCGAGATGTTCGCCGACGCGGGCCTCGACGCGGTGAGCGTCTGCGTCCACAACAACCTCCACCGGCCCGTGGCTGAGGCGGCCGCCGACGCCGGTCTGGATGTCTTCTCCGAAAAGCCCCTCGCGGCGACGTACACGGACGCGAAGGCCATCGCCGACGCCTGCGAGGCGGCGGGCGTCCACCTCGGTGTCCAGAACAATGAACTGTTCTCGAAAGAGACCCGCGCCGCACGCGCCCTGGCCGACGCGGGCGAACTCGGCGACCCGTACTACGCCCGTGGCGTCTACTCCCGTCGTCGAGGACGGCCCTACATCGACGGCTACGGCACCCCCGGGTTCGTCTCGAAAGAGTCAGCCGGCGGCGGCCCGATCATCGACATCGGGACGTACGTCGTCGGGCAACTCCTCGACCTGCTCGGCAACGCGCGGGTCGAGCGCGTCGGCGGGTCGACCTTCGAGCACACCGACGACACCTACGACGAGTCCCTGGTGGGGGACAACCGCGCTACCTACGCCGAGCGCCTCGACGAGTCGGGCTACGACGTGGAGGACGCGGGCGTCGGCACTGCGCATCTCGCCGACGGGTCGGTGCTCGAACTCCGCGCGGCGTGGCACATGTTCCTCCCGAGCGAGCCGAGCGTCGTCGCCGGTTCACAGGGCGGCGTGCAACTGGACCCCTTCGAGTTCTACACCACGACCGAGGACTACGAGGCGACCGTCTCGCTCGACCTCGACGGGTTCGACCGCCGGCAGGGGCTCATCGCGGGCGACGGCTACGACCCCGAACCGGTCGGCGACCAGTTCGCCCACTGGGTCGAGACGGTCGACGGCAGCGCCGACGACCCCGTTCCCACGGGCGAACTCGCCCTGAACTCCATGCTCGTCATGGAGGGGATCTACCTCGCCGACGAGGTCGGCCGCGAACTCACCCGCGAGGAGATAGCCGAGCGCTCCGAGTCGACCGCCGCCGATATCTGAATCCGCCCCCGCTCCAGTTTCTCCGCCCGAGCCCAACCGTTTTCACTCGCAGTTCCCGAGTGAGAGCATGGATCTTTCCATCGTCGACCTCTCGCCGGTCCCCGACGGCGCCACGGCGACCGAGGCCTACGCGAACACCGTCGAGACCGCCCGGCAGGCCGAGCGGCTCGGCTTCGAACGGGTCTGGGTGGCCGAACACCACGACATGGCCGACGCCGTCGCGGGCGTCGCGCCCGAGGTGTTGCTCGGGCACCTCGCCGCCGAGACAGAGTCGATCCGGATCGGCTCCGGCGCCGTCCTGCTCAACCACTACAGCCCGTTCAAAGTCGCCGAGCAGTTCGGCGCGCTCGACGCGCTCGCGCCCGGCCGCGTCGACGCCGGGCTGGGCCGAGCCAACGGCTCGCCGGCCGCCGACCGCGCGCTCGAAACGGAGCGTCGCGTCCGCAACCCCGACGAGGACCACCGGGAGAAAGTCGAGGCCGTCGCGACCCACCTCTACGATGGGTACCCGGACGACCACGCCTACGGCGACCTGTCGATCCCTCGGTCGGGCGCGGCCCCGCCCGTCCCGTGGGTGCTCGGGTCGAGTCCGTCGAGCGCCGAAATCGCGGGCGAACTCGGCCTGCGCTACTGTTTCGCGGCGTTCATCCGGCCACAGTTCGCCGCCCACGCCTTCGAGACGTACCGCGAGTCGTTCGAGCCCTCTGGCCTGGCCGGCGGGGTCGACGAGCCCGAGGCGATGGTCGCCGTGAACACGGTCTGTGCCGAGACCGACGAGAAAGCGGCGCGCCGGCGCGCGGTCGCCGAAGCGTCGTACAAGCGGATGGAGCGCGGCGAGAGAGGGTCCGCGCCCTCGGTCGAGACTGCGATCGACGAACTGGGCGGCGTCCCCGACCCGACGCCCGCGACGCTCGATCCCGACGAGTGGCCCCGCGCCCTCTCCGGGAGTCCGGAGACGCTGTCCGCGCTCCTCGACCAGCTCGCGGACCGCGTCGGCGTCGACGAGATGATGATCCAGCACGTCGTCGCCGACCACGACCACGGCCTCCGCTCGCACGAACTGCTGGCCGACGGCGTCGGCCTCGATCCGCGCTGAGACGGAGCAGTGTCGCGATTTTCCGCCGATCGCACGCAGCGTGATCTGCGAAACTGGTGGACGGTGAGTAGGCTCCCCAACAGTGCTCGGTACAGTGCGTCTACCGAGTAACTGCGGTGGCGCGTGCCGGCTCGCGTGCCCGAGCAGTGCGAGGGCCGCGAGACGGTACCGCGCGAGGGATGAGCGAACGCGAAGCGTGAGCGAATCGGTTGGGGAGGCGTGTGGCCGTCCGCGGTGGGGTTGCGGTCCTGGCGGATCGAAAGGGCGAGGTACGCGAGGCCGACTGGAAGGAGGCCTCGGAGCCGAACGGAGCGAGTCCTTCGGCGAAGCCGTGAGGCCGGTCGCGGTGAGCGAAGCGAACGGAGACGCTGCGTCGGCACTATCCGAGCGGTGCGAGACGCGAAGGAAGTGAGCGTCTCGACGAGGCGAGCGGCGAGAGCCGCGA
>Ga0207720_100394_pt1 | contig 31714 bp, 32 predicted proteins | sample A23P2SouthBayCA_2_FD_187751 | JGI IMG/M metagenome (GOLD analysis project Ga0207720, IMG submission 187751) | Aerobic enrichment media microbial communities from Eden Landing Ponds, California, USA - A23 E3 (2) (SPAdes) | ecosystem: Environmental > Aquatic > Marine > Unclassified | place...
CACCCGATTCGTTCCAAGGGATGCTCCAGCTGTTCATCTATCGGGAAATCACGGGCGACAGCTACCGAACGCTCGAAACGTATCAGGAAATCGCCGAGCAGTTCGGATTGGATCATGTCCCCGACGAATCCGTCCTTTCACGCACCTGGCGCGAGCGCTTTGACGATGGGGTCCGCGAGTACGTGACCCTCGCCGCTCATTTCGTCGTTAAGGAAATCCACGACCACGGCCCTACAGTCCCCGCTGTTCGTCCGAAGGAGGAGGTCACTGACTCGACCCCGGAGTCAGCTAAAGACGATGAGCAAGACGAGTCGACGGGTGGTGAGTTCTCGGACGAACAGATTCGCCGGACGACACGCCTCGCACGGGACCACGGTTTCGGCGGCTTCGACTCCGGGCGAGCGCAGAACACCTCCTACGAGGACACGCAGTTCTTCGAGTTGCAGACGTTTATGGGGATGGCCGGTTGTGGGACTGCGCAGGGAGCCGCTCGGTTCCAATATCGACGAGGTGAGGACAACGGTCCACACGGCGATACCCACTTGCGGGTGGTCAAGCAGTTCGATCCCACGGAACTCGTCGAGGGATTCGATCAGGCCAGCGACCGCTTGCTGTCTACCATCGCTGATGAAGCGACATTTCGGCGGCCAGTGACAGCAGCGATTGACATCACGACCGTTCCCTACTACGGCGACGTAGAGGGCATGCCGATGGTCAGTGGGATGCAAGGCGAAGAGGAACGGGCGTTCAAATTCGCGACGCTCTCGGTCGTCGGTCAGAACATCCTGTTCGTCTTGGCAATTGAACCCGTCCGCGAGAGTTCACCCTGGGATGAGAACCAGTCGAATCAGGTGCATCGGGTCGTGAGGCGACTGGTTCGACGGGCGAAAGAGCACGTTCGGATAGAGATGGTCCTATGTGACCGGGAGTTCGACTCCATGCAGGTATATCAGACGCTCTCAAACCTGAATGTGAACTACCTCATTCCGAAACGGACCACCAGTTCCGAACGCGAGGTGATCAGGCGGATGGATGAGGGCGACCAGGAGATCGCTGTTGAGTCAGCATCTGTGAACGTTGAGGCGGGTTCGCACTCGATGCGGTTCCTGTACGTCCCATCGACGAGCGGCGAGGGGACGGCGGTGTTCACGACGAACCTTCGAGTCGGGCCCGAGGAGGCCGAGTCGTTCTGTCGGCGATACAGTCACCGCTGGCAGATCGAGAACGAGTACAAGAGCATCAAGCACGACTTCCTCGCGAACTCCTCCTCGAAGGACTACCGTGTGCGGCTGTTCTACTTCGTGTTCGCCGTGTTGTTGTACAATATCTGGCGGCTCACTGACTTCCTGCTGAAAGCGGGTGTCGACGGGGAGATGGACTACGCGCCCGTGTTGACCGCGGGTGAGTGTGTCGAGATCGTCGCCTCGGCGCTGATCCCGCCCGACTGAACGCTCGTACACTCGAACAACCGTCGTGGCTGAGTGGCAACGCTGGCCAGAATCGCCAATTTCCGCGCAATTGTTGATACACGTTCTGGTGTCAAGGCCATTCGGTGTTGGTCCCGGTGACTAACCGCACGAAATCACCCTAAGTAGTCGGTAATCTTCTTCGAAGCTAGCCCATCCTCCGAAACTGTGGGGATCGTCACGATCGAGAATTTGTATAGCGGAATACAATATAAGATTGATCCTGTGCCGGCAATATGGGCTCTCGCAGCCGATATCGTCCGATAAGCTCCCACAGAATCATATAGCGGCTGAAGTCATTTACTATGTCTTAGCTGAGTAAGACAGAGTAAACTCTTAGTGACCCCCACACGTGACCCCAACTGCGTCAATTCCAGAATTATGGCCAGCGCTCCTCTCGATATCCGTTCCAGCCCGCTCGTCGGTTCTGAAGCGGCGTTCCGACGGCACAACCCTCACCCCTCGGAGGCCCAATGACGGGTCGCCGCTCCGTGGAAACGCCGATCAACGACACATTCAGCAAATACCTCACGGACAAGGGGAAAGGCGACGTCGGTGAGCAGGGGGCGTACCGAACTGATGCCGAGCGGGAGCTCCGTCGATTCCATCAATGGTGTCTCGGTCAGACAGGTGACCCGGCGAACGCTTCCCCGCCCGAATCTTGGGCGGGCGTCGTCGACGGCGACACCGTTCGGTTCGCGGACCTCGACACGACGGTCTTCTCGGACTATGCCCGCTACCTATCGACGTCTGGGTACGCTGCTGGGACCGTTCTTACCTACTACGCACACATCGCGTCGTGGTGTGGGTGGTCGCACGCACAGGGGTACATCCCACACCACTACGCCCGGGAGTCGGATGCCGAGGACCCGCTCCCCGAGAACGATGGAAGGCGACCGGGTGACCAGCAGTCGTGGGAGCCGATCCACCGCGATCTGATCACGCAGTTCGTCGACCGTCGAGTCTCCGAGGCGTTTGACGCGCTCGGCGCGATCGAGGTCCCCAATACCAACCGGGGCGACCCGGAGAGCGAGACTTGGCAAGCCAAACAGCGGGCTCGGTTTAAGGCCTACCAGCGCTGTCGCGAACAGACGCTCGTGTACGTCGTCGCCTACACTGGCTTGCGCGGATCAGAGTTCCTTTCGGCGCCGAAGGAAGATCGTGAGGGCCGCAACGGGACCCGTTGGCGTGACGTGTCGTTCGCGGACAGCAGCGTGACGGTGTTCCGGAAGAGTCGTGAGTGGAAGGAGGCCTCTCTCCCCGAACCCGTCATCACGCCGCTGCGTCGGTACGCCGAGGTGCTGGATGTCCCGGAGTCGTGGCCAGTGTTTACGACGCTCCACCGGCCCTCGCTCGCCTCACACGTCACCGAGGGGCTGGCCGATAGCGGTCTTGATGACGACGAGATCGAATGTGTCCGTGGTGGGGCCCCCGACCTAGTCGTCGCCGCCGAGCACGACCTGACTGCGCCGAAACCACTCACCACCGAGGGGGCCCGCTCGATCATGGGCCGGCTATGGAATCACGAGAGCCTAGTGGAGCGACGGGACGAACTGGACCTCACACTCGATGGTAACTACCTCGAGCTCCACGGTGGGCGTCGGGGCGTGGGAGAGGTACTCGTTCGGCAGTTCGGCTACGCCACCGCAGCGCGGTATCTCGACAATAGCGAGGAACAGGTTCGGGAGGCGTACCAGCATATCGAGGCGGCTGAACAGGCTGACATGGCGACCGAGGCCTTCTCACAGACCGATCAGCGGGTTAACGATCGGTAGCGTTCAACCAGAATAACTATTTTGTGACATTTCTCAGTAGTCGTACTGAATACGGAGAATAGACTCAGCTCCTCAGCTGCGGTGAATTCTCTATCTGAATCCTGAACGGACGGATAAAACGTGCGTGTAATTCCACCGAAGCACGGTCATCAGCCTTGATTCCGGTAATAGGCAGCGAACAGTTCTACAAAGACACCGATAACTGGGATAAGTTGTGCTACCGTTCCGACAAGATCTCCCATCGAGATGAGCAAGTACGAGGCATACATGGGTCCATTGAGCGTCAACAGAGCTAAGTGAACAATTGGCGCTGGTGACTCATTGCTGTGGGTCTGGTGTTGACTCTCCGAATCGAACGACTATGGCTTCAACGGAGAGGGCATAGACTGTCATCTCGACTCCTTTTCTAGAATACCACGTGTCCACTGCTTCGATGAGATCGGCTTCACGGAGGTGATCGAGGTGGTACTTAGCGTTCTGGACGGACGTGTCGATGGCCTCAGCGATGGTTGAAGCCGTCGCTGGTTCATCATTGAGCGTCGCCAGTATCTGCTGTGCGGTGTCCGAGGAAACCACCTGAAGTATATCGGTCGGCTGGTCATCAATAACGATGTTCGCCCGCTCGCGCGGTGGGTGTTCGACCGGAGTCTGGTAAGGGAACGCAGTTGGCATGAGTATTGTCCGGAATGAGTTATCGCCCAGTGTAGGCGGTTATGCGATCATCAACCTCGAGCTTTCCATCGCGCCGGTATATATACGCGACCAATAGCAGGCCACCAAGGACGGCGAAGCCAGCAAAAACGAGTCCTTCCTCGCCGACCCACCGCGACGGCCCGACGATGTTGACGGCGAGCAGTTCTGGGGTCTGCTGTGAGTGACCAAGCCCGAAGATCGCGCTTTGCGTGAAGTTGTAGAACACATGGAAGCCGACACTGAGTGCGAGTTCACCGGTCAGGACGTACACTCCGCCCAGGACAAGGCCAGCGATCAGGTAGTACCCGTAATGACTGAGATGTGTTACCTTTCCACCGTGTAGAAAGGCGAACACGAGGGCGCTCAGAGCCACAGCGAGGCCGACGGCTACCCACCGGGGAACGAAGCCATTCGACCCCTCGGCGAGGTTCTTCAGCATCGCACCACGCAGGATGAACTCTTCCCATGCGGCCGCGAAAGCAACATATCCGAACACAACCCCCACCGCAGGCAGGAACGACAACTCGCCGGACACGCGCATCACGCCAGCGAATCTGACCCAGTCGGCAGCAAGTGCGACGGCGAGCGCACCACCATTGATCGCAGTACCGACCAGTCCACCAACGATGAACGAGCGCCACCAGTCTCGGTCGAACGAGAGTCCGAATTCGCTTACGGAACGCCGGTCGATAATTCGTGCGCTGACAAGCACCGCGCCGATGAGCATGGTGGCAATTCCAGTTAGTTCGAGGACCTCTCGTACTGGATGTACGAACCTCACTCGAATCACGATTTGGAGGATCGCAAGGAATACAAATGTCAGCACAGTCGGTAGAAACGCGCGGAACGGTGCGCGTAAACGACGTTCTTCGGCGTTCCAAACCGGCCAGCAGAGTTTACGGATTCTCTTTGCGAGGATGGCCGAACCGATTCGTTCGACCGTTGATCGTAGCGACATACTTGGGCCAAACTGCCCGATAGAGGTAGTATCCCAAGCACGGCTTCTGGCCCGGAAGCTATGACGGGCTTTTTACTAATACCCGGTTCTGGCATGGATATGGGAGAGGACGAGGATGCCGTGTTGGCGCTACTCGACGATGAGTACGCCCGAGCGATCCTCGCACACCTCACGAACGAACCGATGTCAGTCGATGAACTCTGTACGGCCTGTGAGATGTCCGATGCGACTGCGTACCGCCGTCTCGACAGGTTACAGGACGCAGATCTCGTGACCGAACAGCAGCAGTTCGATCCCGACGGCCACCATTATAAACGGTATGCGGTTACCGTCGAGAACGTTTCCGTCACCTTCACAGACGGGAGCTACGAAGTATCGGTGACGCGTTCGACTGATCCTGCCGACCGGTTCACGGATCTGTTCGAGGGATTATCTTAAGATGCTCTTAGGACAGGTGGAGACGACCGGAGCCGACCCGTTCATCGCACTCGGTGTGTTCGTTTTCTCTGTCATCGCAGTAGTACTGTCGCTGACTATCGCCGTGGTTCTCATCCGTGGCTACCGTCGAGGACCGGCTCACCGCGGGATGCTCTGGGTCGCGGTGGGGCTCATTTTGCTGATTACGGTGCCCGAACTGCTCCGCGTCGGATTGCCGACGGCAACGAACATCGGGAGTACTGGTCGCTCGATACTTGTCAGTGGCTGTGAATTGGTCGGATTAGGAACGATCCTTTGGACCGTGTACGGCGGTGAAATACGATGATACCCGCGAATTTGCTGACGGCGGACCCTATCAGTGTGGTGTTAGTAACCCGCGGTCTAACCGCTGTCGTGGGATTGTTCGTCGCCACGCTGGCGTATCGTGGATATCGACGTAATGGTTCCACCAAGATGCGAGCCCTTGCCGTCGGCATCGGTTTGCTGACGGCAGGCGTCTACGCGGCCGTCATGCTCGCCGATATGACTGGTGCGGGAAATGGCATCATCTTGTTCGTACGAGGTTTCGTGACGGTTATCGGCCTCTGTGTGGTCCTGTACGCGATCACCGTCGCATGAGAGTTCTCGTGTGAGAGAACCACAGCTGGGGTGGTCGTCCTCTTTCGTACCATCTGCGGACCGCATCGTACCACTATACGAACCTCCCCATTCAGTGGTCTCATAGGTTTCACACCGGTGTTGAGGGCAGCGCTTAGGTACGGATCGAAATCTGAGGGTTGTCGTCTGAAATGAAGAATGTAGAAGGGTAAGCGTACACGCAAATAACGAGTTGATGCTTCGAAGTCCGTTTGGATAACTACAAAGTGATTTTTAGTATACACCTGTATTCAATTGTTTTATTACGACCGACCGAATCCTCTAGCTCAGTATGGCCCTCCAACTCAGCCATGCGGTTAGCGACGGTATTCGCCGAACAGTCTCACGAACAGGTGGAATCCTACTCCTTGGATTCCTCGCACTCCAATTCGGAGTTCAGATAAGCGTCAACAGCGCTGTAGCAGGGCTTATTCCACCAGAAGCTGCAAAGCAGTTCAGCCAAGCCGCTGGGATCACGTTCCCGATTCCTGGCAGTGTCAGTGCTGTTCTATTCGTCTCACTCACGATTCTGAGTGGAACGTACTTCGTCATCCTCTCACGAACGTTCACGCAACCGCAGAGCGAAGTGTCTCAATTCCCCACGACGTTGAGTCAGCGCCTCGTACGAACCACGATCTTATCGCTTGTTGGCGGCGTGTTCATCACAGTCTCAATTATGGTTGGTACCGTCCTCTTGATTATCCCCGGACTGTTCTTCGCAGTCTCATTCCTATTTTTCATATTTGCTGTCGCTGTCGGAAATCGAGGAATCATCAGCAGCCTCAAACGGAGCTGGGGACTAGCTCGTGGATCCCGAATAAAACTCGGTATTCTCGTTATTGTGTCCGGGCTCTTCGGCGGCATTCTCGGCACCGTCACGCCGCTGTTGACTCTTGCCGGTCTACCGATCGCAGCCGATGTTGTCACGGTCGTCCTCACAACGGTGTTCTTCGTGCCGTACTACGCGATCATCGCATCGGCGTACCTCCAGTTGCGCGATCAAGAAGACAACCAGAACAACAAAACACAAACCACGGTTGACGCATCACAGACACCCAAGCTCTAATCGACACCAACTATTTCACTTATTTTGTAGACCGGTTCATGGAGTGAGCTCTTGAGCAATACAACGAGGTATCTGAGCGCCTCTCTATTTGTCCTCAATTGTTACAGAGTCTCTGTTGAAACAATTTTCCAGACACATTATCGTTTGAAACAGCCGGTCGTTGAGTAGTGCGAACTGACCAATTTCTGCCTCTCCACACCGGTCTTTTCGTCCTTTGTGGAACCCTTCGTTAATTTCCGGGTGTTTAAGTTGTCAAATACTCAGGAAACACCTATGTTCGACTTGGTCCACCGGTATGCCCCCCAAAATCCAGCCGGACGAACTGCCACCGCTATCATCGCCTGCTTGATTGGTGTGCCAGCGCTCGTATTAGGAGTTATTGGACTGGGTGGAAACGTCGCGTCGGGAATCTTGTTCCTCTTGCTGAGTACTGCCACACTCGCTGTCGCCGGACAATTGATACGCGGGGTTGTTCGTCAGGCGAATGCGGCCCCTATGGCCAGTCCGGAGAATAGCAAGCAGGCAAACGAAGCGAACTGCTCTGTTGAATCCGCAGAAGGCGGCGGGATAGCGTCGCTCTGAAGGTGGAAGCGAAGCGGAAGAGCCGAATGTGTCCAAACTACTCTTCCGCTTCGTTAAGCAAGCCGTGTCGCTGGCTCAAAAGCGCTGTGCCGCCAGTCCAACGGCGGTGAGTGATCCGACTGGCCACGGATTTCCCGGCTGGAAGCATGTGACGCTCCACTTTTTGCGGGTTCACATGGATGCGACGTACCGCGAGATCGTTGATTGGGCGAGCGAGATGGATCGCGTTCGTGGTCTGTTACAGCTCACTCGGACGGCATTTCCTGCACCCTCAACGCTGTACCGGCCGTTTGAGAGGGTGCCAATGTCCGTGTGGCGCGGCTTCCTTCGTGAGTCGGCGACCATCTGCGATCCGGGCTCGCACGGTGCCATCGATGCCACATTCTTCGACCGTGAAACGGCATCGAGACACTACCAACACCGCTCGGATCGCCACATACGCACGCTCAAAACGACGGCACTCGTCGATACAGACTCGTGTGCCATCCTCGATGTTCACTGCTCGGCACACTGGCCTCACGACACACAAACTGGCCGTCGAGTCGCTCTTCGCAACACCGAGAAAATCGAGAGTCTCGCCGGTGACAAAGGCTATGACGACCAATCTCTCCGGGACGCCCTCCGGTCAGAGGGCGTCCGGCCCCTGCTGCGCCATCGATTGTTCGCTGCGTACGATCACGCACACAACGCACGGTTGGACAGCGGGCTATACGGCCAGCGCTGGATGGCCGAGACCGCCTTTTCGGCCATCAAGCGTCGATTCGGCCCCGCTGTCCACCCTCGCGTTTGGTACCGCGAGTTCCGCGAACTCGTTGTGACCGCCACAGTCTACAACCTCGAACAAGCTCTCAAACAGTGATCCCCACGCCTTCATCGGATTCAACAGAGCAGGCTGTTTCAATAGCACCTGTTAGACGTGACGCTCCCGGCTCAGTCAAGGAGTTCAATTGTGTGATTGCCGCGGCAACGCCTGAGTCGGGCAGCGCCGACCGGACAGACGCTGACACAGCCGCGCTACAGGCTGAGGTCAACAACTGGGCGGTCCGGAACGCCACCCGTGACTCCGCCCCACCGGTGGTGTACGTCGCCCCTACGAAGGCATCGATCGCTGAAGCGCTTGAGGCCGGTGTAACGGAGTATCTCCCGTGGGAACTGCTCGCACAATCGCCGACGACAGTGCTCAAGCGGGCGATCACCGCAACAGAGGTACAGCCGACCCCCGACTATCGGACCATCTACGACAACGTCTCTGAGCCACTCACACTTCATGACCCCCAGACGGGAGAGTTGATTCATGCGAATCGGCGGCTTTGTGAGTTGCTGAAGTATGACCGAGCGGAACTCATTTCGATGCAGGTTGGCGATTATACTGCGAGCATCGACGGGTACGATCAGGCCGCTGCCATGGAGGTTATCACCTCTGCGACGGAGAGCGGAACTGTCGGTCCAATTGAATGGCCGCTTGAGACGGCTGACGGCGAACACGTCTGGGTCGAAGCGACGCTGACGACAGTCACGATAGACGGTCAGAAACTGGTGTTGTCGACCGCCACGGACGTGACCGACCGTCGACGGCAGCGCCGTCAGTTCCGCGAGATATCCACTCATATCGATGAGGTCGTCTATCTGGCACGTGCGGACCTCTCGGAGGTTCTCTTTATCAACGAGGCCTACGCGGATTTGTTCGACCAATCGGTCGAACGCCTGTATGACGACCCGATGGCCGTTCTCGACGCCGTTCATTCGGACGACCGCGAGGCGTACTGCTCGGATCTCATCTCTATGAGCGAACATATCCGCGAGGAGGAGTCGGGGCCATACACGTTCAGTCACCGACTCTGCGTTGACGGTGAGACACGTTGGGTTGAGGTACGCGGCTATCCGAGCCGCGGTCCAGGCGGTGCCGTTGATCGGATCGTGGGGGTCATTCGGGACGTTACCGATGCGCGACGCCGTGAGCGTGAGTACGAGCAGATATTCAACGGCGTCACTACTGCGATCGCGGTTCACGACCCCGACACGGGTGAACTGGTCGATGTGAACGACAGTTACGTCAAACTGTTCGGATACGACTACGACACGATTCTTCAACAAGGAATTAACGACCTCAGCGTTCCCGAGGAGGGGTATACTGATGAGCGCGCGAGACGGCTTATCACCGATGTTGGCGAAACTGAGGAAGATGAAATAGTCGAGTGGCGAATTGAGACTGCTGAAGGCGATCACCCTCTCATCGAAGCGAACCTCACAGTTGCGACTGTAGGCGGTCAGCGACGCGTTCTCTCGTTGATGCGTGATATTACAGAACAGAAACGTCGCGAGCGGGAGTACGAGCAGATCTTCAACGGAGTCAACGACGCTATCGCCATTTTCGACCCGCAGACAGTCTCTTTTGTTAGTGTGAACGATTCGTATCACGAGCATGTGGGGTGCGACGATCTTGAGCGCATTCGTGAATTCGGTATCGAGGGTCTCAGCGCAACCGAGGACGGGTACACAGCGGACCGTGGCAAAGAACTAATCCGGACCGTCGCCCGCTCGGGAGAACCAAAGATCATCGAGTGGAAACTCGCACCGCCGGGCGAGGAGCAGTCATGGATCGAGGTCACGTTGGCGACGGCTGAGATCGGTGGCGAACAGCGAGTCCTGTCGATCCAGCGTGATATCACGGAGCGGAAGCGTCGCGAACGAGAGTTCGAACAGATTTTTAATGGCGTGACGGACGTAATCGGGATCTACGACCCGCAGACCGCAGAGCTGTTTGATGTCAACGACACCATGTGTGAGCTTCTCGGATATGATCGTGACACGATCGTCGAGATGGACCCAGAAGAGGTGACTGCGACGGGGCTCGGATTCGACGCGGACATGATCGGCGAGATCGTCCGCGACGTGGCCGAGTCTGGTGACCCGGTGAAAGACATCACGTGGGCGCTTCGGACCGCCAACGGCGAGGTAGTCTGGCTCGAGGTCAACGCGACGCTAACAGAGATCGGCGGCGAGCAGCGTGTGGTCACTATCGCTCGGGACGTTACTGGACGGCGCGACCGCGAAGAGCGAGTTCAAGTGTTGAACCGTGTACTGAGACACAACGTGCGGAACGATATGGATGCGGTATTGGGATACACGGCAGCAATTGAGGAGACTGCGGAAGATGAGACTGTCCAAGGATACGCTGAAAACGTTCACGACATTGCGAACAGTCTCTTGGAACTGAGCGGTAAGGCGCGTGCTGCCAGTCAGATGCTTCAGGACAACGACCGACCGGAAAATCGCAGAGTCGGAACGGTTCTGGAGTCTATTGTCTCCGACCTCCGTGACTCTCACGACGAAGCGACGATTCAACTGTACTCCGCGGAGGCTCCCACACCGGCTGATACAGCTGTTTTTCGATTGGTCTTGAGCGAACTCGTCGAGAATGCCGTCGAACACGGTGGCGACTCCCCAGAAGTCGAAATTGAGACGACACAGTCTACGGCTAGTGATGAGACGCGAATCACGGTGCGTGACGACGAACCCGGCATCCCTGACCGCGTGCTCACCCCGTTCCGAGCCAATACTGAGTCACCGTTCCAGCACAATCACGGAATTGGCCTCTGGCTTGTCAACTGGGGTGTTCGGCAGCTTGGTGGCGGTATCGAGTTCGAGCGGCCCGCCGATGGCGGAACTGCGGTTCACCTTTCTTTGCCAAACGTACTGCGTTGACCGCCGTGATTGAAGTATCAGGCCCGGTTCCGAATGGACTCACTCGGCTCTGTTGAAATCCTCACTAAGTGATACAGTCTACTGCGATCACAGTCACTACAACCTACGATGTCACTATCATTTTTGATTCTCTTGTAGTTGGGTGAATGCTTCTGCCAGGGTCGCAAGAATGAGTAGCGAAAACGGGAGTCCAACAACACCTGACAGCAGGATTCCTATTTCTTCCCCAGCAATGGCACTAACTACTAACGATGTTATGGCTGTTAACACACCTGAGATGAGCCCAATCCCAGCGACAATTACTATCAATAATCCGAACAGTCGCAGCCAATGGCCGCGCGTTAGCTGCCAGCTATCTCGAAAACCGGCGATGAAGTTCTTGTCTTCTACCGCGACATACATGATCATGAAAATGAACGCGACGTATGCGATAATCCCGGGAATAACAAAGAGCACTGACCCGATTAACATGAGAACCGCGTATATGAGTCCACCAACAAGTGAGTTTACGAGGACCGGCGCAATATTTCGCGTGTAGTACTCTGACGGAATTGTCCGTGTATGACCGTCGACAAGCGTTCGAATCGTGACAATCGTGAGCCATTGAAGCCCTAGCAACATGAGGATGGCTGCGCTCACGGAAACGGCAAGCGGAGCGTCGATTGCCGGGAGAGCCACGTTCTCTGTCGGCGTACCTGACTGCTCAAGCCCCGTGACGACAGCGCTATAGAATGGAATCTGCCACGCAGCCCCGAGCATCAAATATGCGATCATCAACAGCAAGCCGTTACGATTCGCGACACGACGGATGCCTCCAACAAGCGATGAACCAATTTTGAGTGTCACGCTAGATCCATCTCGTGTCGATTTGATACATTGTACTGACGCGTTTCACTATCTGAAACTCGGCGTTTCATGTCTGTTGTTGCGGGATGTGTAACACAGCCCCCAAATATTTTTCAGAGAGAGAACGGATTCCGGTATGGAACGCAAAGCGCTCGCGGCGTTCGGCCTGCTCGCGCTCGTTGCGCTCGCAGGCTGCTCAGCAACGGGATCGTTGTCGATGAAGACCGCGGACGACGCGGAGATAGCAGAAGCTGCCAGCCGGCCAGCCGTCGTGGACAGTCCGGCTCCCGACGATCAGGGAGTGGTTCGGGAGGCGATCGAGGATGGCTCGGGGACAACTACGGCTACTGACCCGCCAGTCCAACAGGGGCTGCCGCTCGTATACGAGGGTAGCTACTACGAGATCGACTGGAACGTCACCGGCACTGAGCCGGGTACCGCGTTCGCCGTCGGCGTTGATCTCAACGGGACGGCGCCAGCCGACGAGACAGTCGGCTTCGAGGAACTCTCCGAGCGTGACCGCCGCCTGCTGGGTGACCTACTCACAGCTATGAGCGAGCGCGAGTCCCGGCTCAGGCCTGGCCCCGACGTTGCCATCCCGGAGGAGTACACGATAGCGGAGACCAACGAGAGCGTGTTATTGTCCGGCGATTACAGCGCCGTTCGGCACAACGGCACCGTCTACCCCTTCGTGCTGGAGGAACGTAGAGAGGTGACGCTGACCCGCTACCGTTACACCGTCACTAAGGTCGCCGACAACACCACCGCGTACGCTCAGCAGCTCCGCGGTGAGCACCTATTCAGGCTGTCGGGGCTCTCGGAGACGGAGCGATCAGTGGTGAACGACGCGATCGACGGCGTCTACTACGCCGAGGACACCGACGACGAAGCGTTCCGGTCCGTAATGGAGCGGTTCTCGCCAGAGTCGGCGATCGAGGCCGGCGGCTCCGACGGTACTTGGCTGGTGCGCTACGATGGGCAGGTGTACGTCGCAGAACTCTCATACGGGGGGTTCGACCAGAACGACCGGCCCGTTACACCGAATCAGCGGACGCGTTCGGTGATCACCTCGGTTGAGGCTTGAAACACTATGTCACCTCGTGGGACTCGCGATCAACATGTAGCAGAACGGCTCTGTTTAAATCCTTAACAGGCGACATACTCCGCCGCGGCTGTTGTTAATACAGGTGATCCACAGACCGACACACAGTACGGATCTACCTATATTGTGTCAGAAACCCGGTGCGAGATACAGAGGGTGTAGTCGGCACCTGAACGAAGTTATTTTCTCCGTCTATATCCTGAATCAGCCGGTAGGATTCGTGTGTATGTGTTGCGCAGTGAGAAACACGTCGAAATTAATATTCAGTAGTCTAAACAATCACCAATATGTCGAAGCTGTCTCTGATAAGTATAATACTGGGGATTATGCTGCTCGGAGTTGCTGGATACATGGCATACACTCAGCAACAAAGTCTCTCGTCCGGAGAGCAGATTGAAGCCACGGTAGAGAGCAAGGAAGTTACCATGAGATCCTCAAAGAGTGGGGACAGGTACACCCCCCACGTCACTTACAGCTACACGTACAACGGAACCCAATACACTTCCGACAACATCAGACCGGGAATAGGAACAAAAGCGTCCGACACAAGGACTGCCGCGGAAGACAGAATTGACCAGTACAATGTCGGGGAGACAACCACGGCCTATGTCGTGCAAGGCTCGCCCTCGAAATCGTATCTTAAGAAAAAGAGTAGCCCTCTGCCACTTATATTCGGCCTCTTAGGCCTATTCCTGATCGGAAGACCAGTCTACAAATCCGTCGCTTCTTAACTTCGAACCGCTCTGTTAGGGTGATGTCCTTCCGCTTGGTTGCTGAATCACGGACGGAATCGCTGTTGTTTCCTGGAGGCATTCTATCAAACGATTTCACCGCCAGAGACACTCCGAACGGGTTTAATCCAAAACCACATCAATAGCAATACGCCTTCCAACGATGAATCGACACATGCGTTCGTCATTCGACTCCGTTACGCGACGTCGAGCCCTTGCAATCGGTGCCAGCGCCGCCGTAGCGTCCACCGCCGGCTGCTCAACAGTGCTTGACGCAATCGGCAACCGAGTTTTCGAACAGGTCAACCTACTCAACCAGCTGAATCAGGAAGTCAGTGGATCAATCGAGATCGTAGATCCTGACGACGAGACGGTCCTCGATACCGCGTTCGACGTCCCCTCTACCGAGTCAGACGGTGAAAGTAATATCGTCGCCTACGCCGACGTATGGACCACCACCGGTGAGTACCAAGTTGACTTGGAGCTCGCTGATACCGTGATAGCAGGGACTTCACGACTGAATCAGCAATTTTCGATTACCAGTACTGAAGAGGAACTCGTCGCTATCTCCATTGGCACAAGCGACGAGAATGAACCGATCGCGCTTCGAGTCGGAGAGTCGTTTTCGGATCTCGGGCAGACAAACGAGACCGGCTAACCGGTATCAAGGAGTTCCGCGAGTGTTCGTTCGACAGCGGGCTCTTAATTAGTGTCAACAACAAATAACACAAAGCGCCCGGCTGTGTGTACCAATACTGTTACCGGGAGTCCGATTGCGGCTGCTACCACGGTAACTGAGAGTATCGTCGGAACATTACCTACTGAAACCGCTAGTCCGAGCATTGTGAGGAGTCCGCCGATGAACGTTCCCGCCGCGACCGTCTCTATCGTTCGGATGCTATCATAAGCTAGCGTCCGCGCACTGCGGTCTCCGACGAACGGGGCCCCCCGACGATCTACCTCTAAGTATGCGTAACTGAGTAGTCCGACTGCCAAACTGAGTAGTAAGACAGTACAGAGGAGAACGATGGCGGTTCCGCCAGCGAGTATCGACGCTTCTCCGCCGATCGCTGCCAATGACCCGAAGGCCAAAAGTGGGATGGCAAGTGCTCCGAGCGCTATCGCCACGACGGAAATCCCGGCCCAGATGTAGAGCCCATTCCGTGACAGCCACGCGTACGCCCGATCCGAGTAAGAGTCGGGGTGTGACGTCGCTCGGTCAATCACGGAGCTAGGCCCGTCCGTTGAGGCGTCGTCTGTCATACCGGCTGATCGGTCGTCTCCCGTATACTTCCTGTTCCGTGTCTCGGGCGGAGAAACACAGCTGAAATCAATGTTTCTGTGAAGCTTCCAATGGCACTGCTGTCGCGGTCACTGTGTCAGTCCTGTATCACTCGCGTCGTAGCGACGAATGCGACAGTTTTCGTCGAGATCGAGCTCAACTGACCCGCCAGCGAGAGGGACTATAACCCGGGCGGCGGTCGGCACCGCTTCACCGGTACGTACGTTGCTTACTTCCGTAAGACTGTGCGGGCCGATCTGCGCATCACGCGGACGCAGGCCGTGCGTCGCGTACAGTGCCTCAACGGCGTGATGGCCGAGAACCGTCTGTGCGATTGGGATCGGATACGACAGCCAGCAGGTGTCACATGCCGCGGTGGCATATGGTACGTCTTGGTAGAGATACGTCTCTGGAACGGAGTCGCGGGGAAGCGACAAATCCGCCGCTCCCCAACAGTGCGGGCAAACCCCGTTACGCAAGAGTCGGACGTCACACGCGTGGTTTCGGAGCGTGGAGTCGATAACTGCGTCTAGTGATCGGTTTTCAGTGGCTCGCGGCGGTGTCGGGTACGCCACAGCGGCGCCGTGGTCTGGACAGCCGATATACAGGTGGTGCTCTCGGTACGCGGCGACGAGATTCCGATCGCAGTAGGGACACTCATATTCCGTCTCTTGCTGTTCGATCTCGTACTGTTTGTCGTCATTTTGCGTTTTATAACTCCCCGCCCGAATTGCGGCGACGATCTCCAAGGCAGCTATTCGAGGGCGGTACCGCCCGTCCACCTTCTGAATGAAGCCGTCTTGAAGTTCAGACAGGTGGTAACTGAATCGGCTTGTGTCCTCGACGCCGACTTGCTCTCGCAACTCGGAGAATGTTGGCCACCCGGACGACCACGCTTCGTCGTACTGACCTGCGAGGGTTAACAGGATACGGACCCGAGTTTCGTCGGTCAATGCCGCATACGCTGACTCTCTCGCTTCACGCTCACCCGTCATTGTGTACAGTAGTGCTGTTGTTTCCGCTTGGGTATCTGATTTGTTACTGAATCAACTTAATAGTCGTCCAGATAACACTTACTACGCAGTCACCCGTTCCGTACCTATGGTTGATTTGCCCTCCACGCTAGAAGCGACCGTTCCGAATCAACTTAGTGATGAGACTAGTGTTGCCAGTGCGGTGGCGTTTCTCGCCCTCACGATACCGATAACCATCGTGTTGAACTTGGCTGCCTCACTCGCTGCTGTCTCAGCTGTCGGTTCTGATGCCGGGGAGACGCTCATATTCATCGCTGGAAGCATCGCGACTGAACTTTCATTTCTGCTCGTTGGCATCGGGTACGTTTCATTTCGCTCGTCGTTCCAGGTTCCGATTCACGTTCCAGACCGAGACACCGTCCCTGCTCTCATCGGCGGACTGGGGATGAGCTTCGCGACCGCGTTCCTCTCGCTTGTAAGCACTGACGCGGTTCTTCCGAGCGTCGAACTCTCTCCTGGATTTATGCAGTACACAAACCTTGCGGCACCGACTGGCGTCGGCCTCGTCATCGCGGCAGTCCTGTCGCTAGCGCTGATCGGTCCTGTCGAGGAGTTCTTTTTTCGGGGCGTCATTCAGCAGCGACTCCGTGCGTCGTTCTCGGCTAGAATCGCCATCGGTACGGCCGGCCTCGTGTTTGCGGTGTTTCACGTCTATCCGGTCCTCCTCCTGTCGCCGCCGATCGCCGCAGTTGCTCACATGACGCTTTATTACTCTGTGATGGGAGGGATATTCGGTTGGGTGTTCGAACGGACGAGTACCTTCGTCGCGCCTGCGCTCGTTCATGGTGTTTTTAATGCCGTGATCTTCGTCGTGCCCCTGCTCACCTAAGATCTAGTGGATTCGCGTTTCCGGGGTTGAAACACTGCTCTGGGATTAACACTCAAAAGGGTACACCGTTGAGGTAGCCGCCGGTCGGAAGCGGTATCTAAATAAGTATCCGATTGATGAGCAAATCCCATCGCCGTGGCATAGTCTGGTGGGATCGCCGATCATTTTTTCGCTCTGTACTGGCTTCTAGTACGGTTTTTCACCGATTGGCGCCAGCGATGAGGCTGGGCATTTGGTGTCGTCTTCCGTCTCCTCGATACCCGTTCAGCTACCTCTTGCGATACTGCGTTCCGAGCTGTGGATTTCCCCACTATTTTCAGGATCGGCCATCTGGGATAATACATGTCTGATACGGCCCTCTAGGACATATCAGAAGACGGCTCAACGGATTCTTCTGAGCTGGATCTCGACTGGCTCACGCTTGAAGACGGTGAGTCTATCCAGTGGTCGAGCACCCCGCACAAGTACAGCGTCCTTCCTGCGTTTATGACCGGGATTCCGCTGTCACTAGTCCTTATCGGCATTCCGATCGTTGCTGCGTCCTATCTTCAGTACACCAATACGAACTACGTGGTCACCAATCGCGGCCTCTACAGCAAACGTGGGGTGCTCTCACGTGACGTCCAACAGATTGGGTTCGACAAAGTCCAAAACAGTTCATACTCACAGTCGGCGCTCGGCTCGTACTTTGGATATGGCTCCGTTGATATCAGTACAGCTGGCGGATCTGGGATCGAACTTCAGTTTCGAAGTATCCCTGCCCCAGCAGCAGTTCAGGAACTGATCGCCAGAGAAATTGACAGCCGACAGCAAACCGAGTCCGACTCGACGAAAGAGGATGTTCTTGATTCGATTCTCACGGAACTGCGCGTCATTCGACAGGCCGTCGCCGACGACCAGAACGGGTCCCAGACCGGTTCGACTACCCCGTCTACTGACGAGTCAACACATACTGACACAGGAAACACAGATGAGTGACGGCTGGTGGTATCAACACGACGGTGAACGCGTGGTCTGGAAGGGTCGTCCGCGTCTCTCAGCGGCTCTTCCGGACATAATCGTTGGAAGTGCCATTTCTGTGTTCGCCCTTATCGGCGCTGTCAGCGTCAACCTCTGGTTGCTCGCGGGGGTGCCTGTCGGCGTTGCGGTTCTCAGCTGGGGGCTACTCAGGGTACGACGGACGCAGTATCTCTTGACGACCCGAGCAGTATGGGCGAAGCGGGGCGTCTTCGGACGAACCGTTCGTCGCGTCCATGTCGATAAAATCCAGAACACCTCGTTTTCTCAGTCGGCCACAGGCTCGTTTTTCGGTTATGAGAGAGTGTCCGTTGAGGTCGCCGGGGGACGCGATCTGGAGTTTCGGCGGGTTGATAACCCGAAGAACGTCCAGACAACGCTCGCAGAGCACATGGGTAATGAAGAGTACGCAATACCCAGGTCTTGAGAGCAGTGGGAATCTGTCCTCAGTCTCGTCCGTGAAATCCGCACAACGGTGGCACCCACAAGAGATGCTAGTGGGCCTGTGACCCGGGAATAGCTGACTCACTTAGGATTTAAACCGTGTGCCGCCAGTATGAGGGGCGATCAATCACCTGCGACGAACGTCCTGTTTCTTACCCACAAATCGAGTGGTTGCCGAAATCCTCGACTTCGAGTAAAAGTTCTGAGGTCTACAGATACAATACCCTTACGGAGCGGTTTCCCGATCCCGTTTATCGATATTCAGCACCCCCGCTAACGATATCACCCCCGAACCATTCTTCATCTCGATCTTGCGACTATAGATCGAACTCGACAGCGTCTAAAACGTCTGTTTGAGGTTCAGTAAAATTACAGGTGAGAGGCGGGAACTCAGTCGTGGGAGTATGTTACCTACTTCCGGCGGGCTAAAACGACCGCATATAGTATCAGGCCCATTCCGATGGTCTCGGCAGCCAGATTCAAAGGTGCGATAAAGGAAACATCAAGAAAAACACTACTAACAGCAGTTGTCGCCGTGCTCACTAAGGTCATCATAGCGATACCAACACCTAAAAAAAGCATTGGTCGACTGGTGTTGCGTTGGTAGCCATATACCGCGAGGATTACAATGGCGAGGCCCAGAGGCAGCTGTAGCACCGTGAGAAATTCCGTGATTTGAAGTGTATCTTGGGGGATCATTTAGAGACCCTCCCAGAGATTAGTGAATGCGTCTGCGAACTCTTGGGTCCGCGTGGTAGTCTGTAAATTTAGCTCGAATTCGCCGTCGCTAAGACTGACAACCAACTCGTCAAGCTGTGCTTCGTACTGCTTTTTATGATTACCATCAGGGCCTGGAACGTGAACGGCTGCGACAAGGTCATACTCTTCAAGTTTGTTTAATCGACGATACACGGTCGATTTGGACATCTCACATTGGCTGCTGAGTTCGGGTGCGGTCATAGGTTCGTGGCTTGTAGCCAATAGCAATGAGCGTGCGTACTCATCGTCAAGTAGAGCGAACACCTCATTTGGAGGGCAATCTTCAGCCACAACCTCTGCTATACAGGAGAGAATAATAAACCGATATGCGAGTTCGCTGGCTCAGCAACTACCGACACAATACTGAGGAAGTATGGGACTAGATATACTCGGCCACTCTGTATACTTCGACCAATGCTTCTCGTCGAGTCTGTACTATTAGCTCTTGGTTACAGGGGGAATCAACGCACAAATACTACAGAAGGCGATGGTGTGTGTATTTCAATATTCAATCCCTCGGAGACACAGGTTCTACGAGCAACCCGAACTTAGCATCCACAAGGACTGGCGGGGAAGAGCCTTCGACAGGCTGTTGTCGGCAACAGATCACCAGATTCGACGACCTAGAGATCATCTAAGAGCTAGTTCCCGAAATCACGTTGCCCACCGACTGCTCGGTACAGATCTTCCAGCACTACCCGCGACAACTCACTAACGATAGCGTTGAGAACCATGTACTTACAACAGACACTCTACCCGATCGGACTGGCCAGTACCAACATTGCGATCGGCTGGCTGTTTTATTATTTATCCGAGCCGATCCTTGGAGGGCTGTTCGTCGTGGTTGGTGTTTTTGTCATCCTCACCTCAATAGGAAGTACTCTCAGTCGGTACAAATCCGTGTTCAGTAATCAACACTGACTCCAGCAACCATGACTTACTACTATTAGATCCGCTATCGGTTAGTAACGTGAATGCCCTCCACAGCACCCGTCGAAAAGTCACGAGACAGAACCATGATTGATGTTGAGAAGTCTATGCTCCATACCCAGGGTACGCGCATCGGGTCACCTTCTCACCACATCCGTAGATGAGCTCAGAAGCCACAACTCACGATACGGGAGCTAGTCACGTCCCAGACCCCGAACTCCTAGCTCTTCTTGTGGCAAATCTGGTTCCGATTGTTGGGATTGTTACCTTCAACCTGTCGGTTTTAGAGCTGTTGACGTTATACTGGCTTGAGTTCGGCGTCGTATGTTTTTGGGCGGTTGTTCGAGCGACGTTTGCCGGGCGGCCAATGGAACGGAATGGGGATCCAATCCTGTTAGGGGCGATTGCCGCAAAACAGACCTCCATTTCAGTCCCACTAATCGGAGCTAGCGTTCGACTAATGACGATCCCGACACTTTTGTTCGTGGTACCGATCCTCATCGGACTGTGGCTATTCGTCGGGGCACTGGTTGTTGGCCCCGCAGCAACTGTGAATCCAAATGCCAACATCTCGTCGTGGCTCATTATTGGCGCGTTTGGAATCTTCATCGCAGCAGGATGGCGAACTCTCACTACCTACTTCCAGGATGGTGGTTATCGGGATCACAACGTCGCAACCGCTCTTCAGAGTGTTGTCACCGAAGGCGCAACAGTACTCATCGCGAGCATCATCGCGCTGCTCACCGCAGCCCTGATCGTCTCTAACGGTGGAGCTGGAGAGTCTTCTCGTGCGGTTGAACGGGTTGCGACGGGGCCACTTGTCGCTGTGGTAGTCTCAATCAGGCTCCTCACCGATCTCGCAGGGTACTATTATGATGGCCGTCTCGGTTCGGGGTTGTGGTCACTCGTCGGCCGTGGGGAGGCGTACAGTCCCCCAGAGCGTGAGATGATTGAGACAACGTTGTCAGGAACTCCCACAGATCTGCGCCCGTCGCTGTCGGGACGACTGCTACCTACGGCGTCACATTTCCGGACACACCCCGGACCGTGGTTCCTGACACCACTCGCCTTTCTCGCCGCATCACTTGCTGTGTTTGAGGGTGCTACCCAGATAGCGGGTGGCATCATGCTTCTCGGGATCGGCGTCCCCCTTGGTCTCATCCATCTCGACTACTGGATCCGGTACGCTGGTGTTGAATACCGGTTAGATTCGAGCACTATCGTTGCGGCTGATACCCTGTTTCAAACCCCTCTTTGGCGGTACGAATCGCTGGCTGATCATGAGATCCGCATCGAACGTGACGCCGTCGACAGGTGGTTGGACACCTCGACGGTACTTGTTGACCGCGGTGACAGACCGACCAAGCTACCACGACTCGAAGATACGACCCTAATCACGAATTCGCTTGTTGACACGAGTACTGCTGACAATGACGCTACTGACAATTGGAATGCGAATACTAACGAGCCAAACACTATGGTAGAAACTAGCATCGAATTGTTGCGGTTGGATGGTACAGCACCCCGTATGTCGCTTGCTTCGATGGCCCTGTTCGGGGTCGTCTCACTGATTGCGTTAGTGATAGCTGCTCAATTCGAAGGCGGCGTGGCAGCTGGTGTCTTCGTATTTTTGTTCACTACGATTCCGCTCGTCTGGCTTATTATCTATTATGTCAAACAATAACTACCGTCGTTGACCCTCCAGTATTAACCTGTGATTCCACGCATTGGAGACAATAATCTCTATTGTCGAGGTGTCGGTACTAGGAACATCTCTTTGACAGATGGATAGTACCGCTGGACGGGGTGGAGGGCCGTCCTTCCAGCGGGGGGATGATCGATGGAGCGTCGCGGGAGAGTAGATGAGCCTCCCATCCGTTGGGGGGAGGTGAGCGATGGGAGAGGCTCAGCAACCGGATATTTGTTGAATACCGCCTCCGACCGGCGGCTGCCTGTATATAATACAGGGAATAGTATCAAACCCGTAGCAGCGTTTCATCGAGAGAAACACGGCGCAGTTGGACTTGACTCAGGTTCTTCGAGTGTTAGGCTATGCCTCCAGTTGAGGTAGTGGCATCGTTATACTGGTAGCCACCGAACCCGAGAAGTGGGTAGAAAATGAACGAGAGAAACGTGAGTCCGAGGCCAAACAGAATTCCTTTATTGAATTTGCCAGCGATGTCGATACTAACCTTCAGCGTGGCGAAGAAGTTGATCACCGGGACGAAGAACAGAGCAAACCAATACCATGCGTTTCCGCTTACTTTAACCAGGACGTAGAGGTTGTATATCGGAATAATTCCAGCCCACCCCGGTTTACCAGCTTTCTCAAATACTTTCCAAAGTCCGGCAAAAATCAAAACAATAACTCCTAGTGTAACGAACAATTCAATATTGGTACCACTAATTCCTTGTATCGAAACGGATGAACCCAATGCTGATCGCATCAATCAATGAATTCTCCCATATTAATAAGAAATCCAAGTCAGCGTTTCACGCTCTGAATCACGACCGTTAGAACAATTATAATCCGAAGTGTGCGTCACGTGTGACGACAGTATACCCCTGAACCGAGAGCACCTCGTCACGATACCGATTCGCGATCATCTGTTGTGGGACACGTCGTAGTCCAAACCGCCGATTTGAGGTGTATGTCACGTCGATCGTTGTATGTTCACCCGAGCTGCTAACCGTCGACGTATATGTTGCCCATGGTTGGTCATCAACCGTGACTTCTGATTCAATTACATACCCACCACCTGCTGTTGAATCGGTTTTGGTTTGGACAGTCACGTCGGCCGATCGGAGTCCAAACAGGTACGAAACGGAGTATATTGCTGTGTCACCTTCTGTAGAGACCCTATCAGCCATACCCCATTGAAGTCCGAGAACAGGCGGTACGGGTCCGGAGAATTCGTCAATAACAGTATCAAGATCGTTACTAGTTCGAAGTCGGAACATCCCATTTGACTGAAAAATAGGGAACCGCACACTAGTAAGGAGGAGAGCTGCGACGAGAACAGCTGGTAGCAATGCTGTTACGAGATATGTGCCGAGAAATACTGACACCGCGAGGACGACGACAAACGCGTTGAGTGGACGTTCGCGTCTGAGATATTGTTGTGCGACATCAACCGCTTCTTGTGAGCGCTCGGAATCCGTGGAGGGCATCGTGGAAACCATTGGTGACAGGAATTGTGATTCTTGTGTTTTGACACAACCTCTCAACATCAGTAGAGGTTGAAATGGTGAACACAGAAGTAAAAAGAAGCAAATGGATGTGGCAACTAGCATTAATGTTGACTCTCGAACAAAGCAGGGCTATGGTGATTAATAGATATGATAGATGACATCCTCGAGTCCATATTTGAACTACTGCTGGAGTTGGTCCCAAACGCGGTATGGAAGGTTCTGCTGAGTGTGGTTGGGATCTTGATGACGGTAGTCGGCGCGACAAAAATCACAGAGTCAACACGAATAGGGGCCGCATTAATCGTCATTGGTACATTCCTGTTTGTAGGCTCTATCGTCTCGTTGTACCGATAGAGCTAATTTTTCGTTCGTCTATCACGACGCCGTCACGAGGACGAACGCGACGACACCGATGAGGAACCCGATGAGGATAAACACGAAGCCGGTCAGTTTCACTCGGTGGCCATAGACATCGAGATCGTCTCGGGAGTACATGATTGTAACGAGGCGCGACGGATGTCGGAACGGGCTCAGTGGCCGCGGGTCTGGAATACGGTCACGCAGCCGTCTGTACTCGGTAAATGACCAGATGGCATAGAGTTTGAGCCCGAATACAAACCCCAAAACCGATACAAGGGCCGCAAGTAACGCGAATCCGACTGGATCAGTCACACTGACCTGGAGCGATGAACTCTCCGCGTTCAACAGAAGTGCCATTATAATCACGAGTGAAACAAAAAACACAGCTGTTGTAAACAACATGAGACGCCTACTGACTCGAGATAGTGTGTCCCGATTGACGCCGAACACCGTGTCATATCGAGTTGGCTCGCGCTCAGTTGTTTGACTGATCCCTGTATTTTGACCAGGATTACGTTGTCCAATCGCATGAAGTGCTGTCAAGAGCGCCAGAAGACTCCCGAAGCCAATGAATCTGAATGGAGCAAATGTTGTTTGTCGCTCGAGAAACGCTCTACTAGGGCTGTCAGGGGTAACATAGGCTGTCGCTGTCTCATTCGGCTCGTACAGCTCAATAATACGCTGAGCGTCACTCCGGACGGTGTATATCGGCTCCGTTGAGCCTGGGAACGCCTGTTTGCTCGTATACTCGCGTCCCTGATATTCGTAGGTGTGCTCAACTGAGATGCGGTAGTAGAAGCGACGGCCGTCGGATCTGCTGATATCCGCATCGACAACGGTTGTTTCGACAGCGACAGCATCGTCAACAGCGTTCGATTGCTGGACGTAGTCATAACCTCCATACCCAGCGATACCGAGTCCGAGAACGAGCGTAATAAGAATTACCGGCGTGACCGTGACAGCCACTCCACGGACAGTAAACTCCATTTTACCCGAGCCTTTTCAAGAGGAGCAATAAGCGTAAATGGAGTGTTTCACCAGTAGCAACAGCAGTCTGTTGATCGCTCAACGTATTTGTGTTTCCGAGCCAGTAACAGACATAATAAAATTATGGATGAATCACTTGAACAACCAGCGTGAGTGACCGCAATGACATCATTAACTGCCCAGCGATTCAACGCTGTTCCATCTAAAAATCCGAAAACGAATGCCCTCCACCAATGCTACTCTCATTAGGACTCTCAGTTGCAGTTGATGTCGTTGCTGTAGGCCTCCTGACGTGGGTAACATGGCAAACTGCGAAGGATCGATCCCCGCCAAATGCTGTTCCCTTTGCGCTAATGACCGGCAGTCTGTTGTTGTGGGCGGTCCTCTCTCTGATCTCTGAATTTCCGAACGCGTGGGAGGTCGGATCGAATTTGGCTGCTATCGCGCAGGTTGTGCCTGTTGTGTTTCTTCCCGCGATATGGCTGGTCTATGTGCTTGGATATATCGGCCGAGAGACAGGCTTTACTTCCCTCCGAGGGGCGCTGTTTGTTCTCCTTGCGCTCCCGCTGATTGGGGCAGCAGCCACGTTCGAGGGAGACCCAACGAGAGAGGAGATCCGTCGCTCACTCGCGTCACTCGTCGGTACTGAACTGTTCTTATTGTTCATAATTTACGTCTACGCAGCGTTTCTCTTCCTCAGGTACGGTTGGAACCACGGGCGTGTTTCAAGAACACAGGTTGGGATCCAGCTGGGAGCAATCTCAGCACCGTACGTTATTGGGGGCTGGCTCGACGGGAGTTCTATTATCGATGGAGTCACAGGCGGATTGTTAGTTTCCGGAGTGCTGCTTGCCGTTGCGATTCAACGCTATCCAGTATTGACGGGGTTCCCGAAAGCAGATTATGTTGCGCGGTCACGCGTTGTCGAATCGCTTCAGGAGGCGGTTGTCGTTGTAGATTGGGAAGCAAATATCCTCGATGCCAACGTGACAGCTGAAGGCTTGTTCGGGTGGACGACACGAGACGTGATCGGGACACCACTCGACGCGGCCGTTGACGGATTCGACGGGGGAGATCTATCAGCTGGTACCACAGAGGTCGTCTCGCTCCAAACGACAAAGGGCCGACGTCAATTTCAATACACGGTCTCCGACGTCGAACGCGACTCAAGTGATAGTGACGAGGAGCCCGTGGCGCGGACAATTGTCTTCCGAGACGTGACCGATCAGCGAACCCGTGAACAGCGGCTCTCAGTACTCAATCGAGTGCTTCGGCACAACGCCCGGAACAAACTCGACGTGATCTTAGCGCATGCGGATCATATAGAAGACGACACGCACCGGGCAGCCATCCAAAATAGTGCCAGCGAGCTTGCCTCGGTCAGTCGGAAGGCACGGGAGGCTGAAGCAGTTATGACGGATAGCGTTAGCGCTCCGTCAACGGTCGACATTGCTGCTGTCGCCCACGAAGTTGCCGCAACGGCCTGCGATGACTATCCGGATAGCAGCATCTCAGTTACCGCACCGGAGCGGCTACAATTGACCTCCTATCGAACCGTTGTGCGCCGGCTCATGACGGAACTCGTCGAGAACGCTATCGTTCACTCAGACGACCCCGCACGAGTCGATATCGAGGTCGAAACGACAGCTGATGATATCCCGCAGCTCCGAATCGCAGACAATGGTCCTGGGATCCCAGACCGAGAACGTAATTTATTGACTGAATCGAGCGAAACACAACTCGAGCACGGACTTGGTGTCGGACTCTGGTTCGTCAATTGGGCAGTAAGCCAACTGGGTGCCGAACTTGAGTTCCAGTCTACTGGTACCACAGGCACTACCGTAGTCGTTCGTTTTCATCGGAACAGAGAGTCGATTCCGCAAGACTCAGACGGCAGTCATAATCGGTGACAGGCGTATTGACGCTGGAGCCTTAGCCGACCGTGGCTTTGATAAAATCCTCAAAAGTAATATATTGAACTGGGTCCCAGTACGCATAGAAATATCAATAATCGATCAGTACTGTTGATTTACGATATGATCTCCCGCGAGAACCAGAAACTAGCCGCCTCTGCTGTGGTTGTCCTCGTTGTTCTTGTCGCCCTACGGCATTGACAGATTTTGGGCCGTTGTCGATGTTTGCGATTCTTGTCATTATTATAATCGTTACACAGTCTGTTTTCGAACGGGCGTATCAGTAACAGAGATCACTCTCCAGATGATGTCTCCTCGTGGCACGTTCGCGATGCCCAAGAGTGGGCTGAATTTGATCGCTTCGAGGAGATACTACCCGGGTCGACGACCTAGGTCAATTTCAGCCTCTATTCTCTCGCGCTGCTTACCGAGGAGAATCCGAATGAGGACGAGTTTTCGGCAACGGAATTTACGAAGGATAAAGTGACGAAGTCTTGGACGATGTCGCCGAGGTCGGCGCTGACATCGGCCCGACTGTCCGACCGGCCACCGAGATTGACGTACGTATCAGTCCGCGGTCGTCGACGGAGGCAACACCGGTCGACTCCCGTGGATAGAGTACCTATGGGTGAGGAGCGAGTTGGCGATCGATGGTCGCCTCAAACTACGGCCGAGTGGGACGAACTGAGCGCTTCCTCGTCTCAGAATCGAATCACGAGTTCGTGAGTTCTGAGCGCGTAGACGGTCATCTCTCGGCCCTTCTCCGAGTACCACGTTTCGGTGGGCTCAACGAGGTCCCCTTCGACAAGGCGATCGAGGTGATAGCTCGTGTTCTGGAGCGATGTCCCGACCGCCGTAGCGATCTCCGAGGCCGGTTTGGGCCCTTGCTTGAGTGCGGCGACGATCTGCCGTGCCGTCGTCGAGGATAGCAACTCACAGATTGTTGCGAACTCGTCGCCAGTGACGGAGAGTCGAACCCGCTCTTGCGGTGCGTGGTCGACCGGCGGCTGTCGCGGTAGCGCACTATTCATGCTCACGTCTCGGGTGGTCGCTCATCATCGGCTTGGGTACTCGTGACGAGCACGATTCGCATAAAAACCGATCCAGGGCTTCTGAGCCAGAGACCGCGTCTGTCTTCGTCATTGGTCGCTGTGGGTACCGTCGTCCTCGGTCGTCGACCGTACCGTGACCGACACCGTGCCCGACTCGACCGACACTCGAAGTCGGTCCAGCCGCAATCGGTACGTTTCACAGTGATGTCCGTCGGGGTCGACGTATGCCCCGGTCGCGATGAGTCCGGCCGCTTCGAGGCGGTCAAGCCGACGGTAGATCGTCGCCCGCGACGCCTCGCACGTGTCTATGAGGTCTCGTCCACGCTGGGGCCCCCGACAGAGCGCTTTCAGTATATTCCGCGTGTATTCGTTGTCTAACAGTTCGAGCAGCCTCGGGGCGGAACCGGTCTTCCGACACCTGTCGGAACCCCTCTCGGACGGACTGTCACTATCCGGTAACGGTTCAGTAACCACATCGGCACTCGTCGCCATCGTATCACACCCTTGTCGCTCTCTCCCCTATCCCTGCTGGCTACGTGTACTACCGGTGACCGCCGGACGGGGCTATTCAGATAGCTGTGAGAAACGCTCACAACGATACGCGTCGATGGCGTAGTTAATTGAACGGGAGATCTCCGGTCACCTGACTGAACGCGAGTCGCCGAGCGGAAAACAAGAGTCGGAACTCCGGGGACAACATCGGATCGGACATATGTTGGTCGTCGAGCTGGGCCCGAAACCTGGCCGAGAGCTCACGCCGACGCCGCTCGTACGCCGAAAGCGCCTCCTTCATACCGGACGCGTTCGCGATCGCCGTCGCGAGCGCCCAGGCCGTTTCGATGTCCGTGCTGGGCCCGAGATGCGTTCCGGGGAGGGCCGGCCGGGCGGCCGGCCCGACGAGCCCGATCCGGCCGGTCGCTACGAATGCCGGCGCGGCGAGCCGTACCCGTCGGTACTCGAATCCGCTATCTCTGAGCGCCCGTTTGAGATCAGCGGTCGACGGATCGAGGTGGCTGAACCGATCGGCGACGTCGTCGGCCGATACGGCCGCACGAGCAGGGGTTTCTGCCGTCGTAACTAGGCGTAGGGAGGTACTATCACCGGTCGGAATTGCGAACGCGGCCGCCGAGGCGCCCCACGACTCGGTCGCTTTCGCCCTCGTTTCGAACTCGTAACATTCCCACGTATGGACCCGCCCGTCGGATTCTGGCGCGTGGTCGGCGCTGAGGGACCGATCCGCCGTCACCGCGACGTCGAACGACTCCGTCCCTTCGTGATCGAAAGTCGCCCGGACTCCCGATGTGGCCGACTCGAACTCCGTCACGACCCGATCGGTTACTCGAGTACGGCTCCGGACAGCCTGATCGAGGAGGGCCTGTAGCTGGTCTCGGCCGACGGCAACCAGTGCGATCTCGCTCGACGCGTCCGCCTCCCATGACTTCTCGCTGCCGGCCCGTTCGAGTTCCGTCACCCGCGTGCCACGCCGCTCCACCGACGTCCGGAGCCCCAACCGTTCGAGGATGCGCAACCCGGGCTCCCAAATGACGGTGACGCGCGGCGGTGACCGGTCGATCGGCGATGAGGCGACTAGCGGATCGAACCCGGCTCGGTCCAGCAGTCCCGCCGTGACGAGCGCCGCGAGGCCGGTGTCGGCTATCAGGATCTCATGCTCTGGAGTGGGGTGTGTCCCAGAGACAGTGACGTCGTACCGCGGCGTGACGACGGGCTGCGTTCGTGCCGATCGTTGCTCTCCGGTCTTCATTGCCGGTCACACTGGGATCGAAGCGTCCGATCATTCGGACCGGTACGGCACGCAGACCGACTGGACGACAGCATATACCGGTCGATGGACGGCGGCCTCCCTAAACCGGAGACAGCTGTTTCTGTCACTGAGAGGCTGAAGGTAATATGAATAGCCCTGTCACTCCGCCCCAATCAGTTCAGACTGCCAGTACGCTTGGGTGAAGCGACGCCGTTCTCGTGTCTTATGACGGCGCACCCCGTACTGGACCATCCGGATGAACGGGCAGACACTCCCGGCACCGACGCGAACGGCAGCCCGGAGACCTCGGCGGAAGAGCTACTCGCACTGTTCGGAGACGAGTACACTTGCGACATTCTCACGTCACTTGAGGAGGAGCCGAAGCCCGCGCGGGCGCTGGCTGAGGACTGCGGTATGTCGCGCCCGACCGTATACCGGCGCCTCAACCGCTTAGCTGACGCCGGCCTCGTGGACGATCGGCTACGGATAGCCTCGGACGGTAACCACCGAAAAGAGTTCCACCTCGTGGTTTCCACCGTCTCGTTCGACCTGAGTGAGGACGGATTCGCCGGCTACCTCGATCCTTCCGATCAGGACATCGGCTGACCTTCGCTCGGGTCGAGACGAGCCCGCTCGAAGCGACCACGCGAGCCACCTACCCCGACTCTGTGTCGCCAAACAGCAGGTCGAACACCTTACGCTCGCCGAGGCGGATATGCTTGTTCACTGTCGGCTGCGTGATCCCGAGCGCGTCCGCCACAGCCTCCCCGCTGCTGTCGCGAGGCCAGTTGAAATACCCCATCGCGTGACCCGTCTCGAGCGCCTCATACTGCCGCTCGCTCAACCGCTCTTCGAGCCGGCTTCGGATCCCTCCGGGGGTGCGATCGGTCTGGCGATGCTGGCGTTGGGCAGTGAGTTCGAACGACGGGAACGAGTCTGTAATGCGATTGACGATCGTTCGAATGTCTGCTTCTCGTGGAAGTTCGACGATCAGTTTGACGGTCTCCGGCGTCGCTCGGCTGTGACGAACGACGCCCCCGTACTCCGGTATCTGGGACCCGAACCACGACGAGCCGCGACGTTCGAGGACGGTCTGCCCCCCGCCACGCGACACGACGGAGACCGTTCCGGGGAGTAGCTCGTCGGCCCGCTCCGCGATATTCGACGGCGGATCCGACTCGAGCGTGTAGTAGACGCTGATCGACTCGTTTTGCCGCCGGACCGTCCGTTCGAGCCGGACCGGACACTCTAACTCCTGGGCGAGCCGAGCGAACGGGAGGTCCGTATCGCTCCCCTGGAACTCCAGTTCCAGCGTGTCGTCTGACTCCAACGCCCGGCGCCGTTCGATAGCGGTGATCGCGTACCCGATCGAGGTTCCCAGTTGTGAGAGAATCTCCCTCTCCCGGTCGCCGAACGCGTCGGTCTCGTCGGCGATGACAGTCATCACCCCATAGGTGATACCGTCGTACGCGAGCGGCACCGCGCAGACCGCGCCCGATCCCGCACGCAACAGGTCACGCCGCCAGTCGCTCCGGCGACCCCCCGCAGCGGGATCGGTCACGACGCGCGGCTCGCTCTGTTGCCACGCGTCTCTCGCCGGGTGGGGATCCGATCGATCACGGTCGCCCCCGAGGGCTTTTTCAACGTGTTCGCGCGTCGTGCCGACGACCGCTTGAGGCGTCAGTCGGTCCGGTCCTATCTCGGCCGTAGCGACCCAAGCAGCGGTAAACGGGCCTGTCTCCACTAACTCTTCACAGACGGCCTCCTGAATGCCCTCTTGAGAGGACTGAGTCGTAATTGCGGCCTCGACATGGCTCGTTACTTCTGTGATGGATTCTAAGCGTTCGGCACGTGCCGTCTGTTTCGCCAACTCCTCACGTCTGTCTGCCAGTTTGCGCTCTCCGTGAAGCCGATTCAGTGCGGCCTCCAGTGTCGCGGCAACAATGCTCGCGGCGTCCGTATCAAACTCTTCATCGGACCTCCACACAGCGAGGATGCCATTCCCACCCAGCGGAACCAACAACACGGTCTCGTCACTCTCGATGTCAAGCACCGATGCCGCCTCCGTTTCCACTTGCTGTATAGTTTCGTCGACGAACACCTCCCAGACTGCGGTATCGGCGGCTGTTACCGGATCTAACTCGCTCGGCGGCGG
>Ga0207720_100395_pt1 | contig 31693 bp, 38 predicted proteins | sample A23P2SouthBayCA_2_FD_187751 | JGI IMG/M metagenome (GOLD analysis project Ga0207720, IMG submission 187751) | Aerobic enrichment media microbial communities from Eden Landing Ponds, California, USA - A23 E3 (2) (SPAdes) | ecosystem: Environmental > Aquatic > Marine > Unclassified | place...
GCGTGAGTGCCTCGTCCGCCAGCGGCGAGCCGTCGAGCGGGACGAGGACGTGCGATGGCGCCATACGCGGTCTTGAGTCCCGAGACACATATCGGCGGTGATCGCCGGCGACGGACGCTACCGTGCCCGTCGCCGGTTCCCCTCACTCCGAGACGGTCGTCTTCACGATGCTCACCGGCGCGGTCGACTGTCGCGAGACGCGCTCGGTGACCGAGCCGAGCATCCGTCGGTAATCCCCGGACCGGGTCTTCGATCCCATCACCGTCAGGTCGACGTTCTCGTCCTCGATGTATTCGAGGATCGCTTCGTGGGGAACGCCGTACACTAGATCGGTCACCGTGTCGACGCCCCGTTCGGCGGCGTGCGAGGCCACCTCGTCGAGCGCCTCGCGGCCGCGCTCCTCCAGCGTCTCGGAGGCGCCCTCCGAGCCGTCGACGAACTCGTCGCCGGAGTACGCGTTGACCACGTCGCTGTCGACGACGTACAGCACGTTGAGGGTCGCGCCGTAGCGCTCGGCGGCGTCGATAGCGTGCTCGATCGCGCGGTTGACGCCCTTGCTACCGTCAGTTGGGAGGAGTATCCGGTCGTACATACGCTGAGATTCGCCCCGCCGTCCAATAAATCGGTCGTCGTTTCCCGAACGGTTAACACGCTGCCACTCCCGGAACCGCCCATGACCGACGCCGCGGATCGCCTGTTCGTAAACGGGGAGATACACACGCTCACGAGCCCCGACGAGACCCACGAGGCCGTCGCCGTGCGGGACGGCGACGTCGTCCGCCTCGGCCGGAGCCACGAGGTGCGGTTCCTCGGGGGCGTCGACACCGAGGTGATCGACCTCGAAGGACGCGTGCTCCTTCCGGGGTTCATCGACGCGCACACCCACCTGACGACGGTCGGACGCTACCTCGTCCACGCCGACTGCTCCGCCGCCGACTCGCCCGACGAGGCGGTCGATCTGCTGGCGGAGCGGGCGACGGAGACCGTAAATCGGGAATCGGACTCCCCGAGCGACTGGGTGCTCGGTTACGGCTACGACGAGTCGACGTGGGACGAGGACCGCTATCTGACGCGCGCGGACCTCGACCGCGTCTCGACGGCGCGCCCCGTGGCCGCGTTCCGCGAGGACATGCACGTCGCTGCGGTCAACGGGGTCGTCCTCGACCGGTTCGCGGACGAGTTGGCGGACGTTCCCGACGAGACGGTGCCGACCGACGACGCCGGCGAGCCGACCGGTGTCCTCTTCGAGAGTGCCATCGACCCCATCTACGAGGCGATCGAGCCGGGACCGGCGGCGACTCGCGACCTCGTCACCGCGGCGCTCGACGACTGCGCCGCGACGGGGATCACGGGCCTCCACGACATGGTGCGACACTCGCACGCCCCGCGCGTCTACCGCGACCTCGACGCCGCCGACGAACTGACCGCGCGCATCCGGATCAACTACTGGAGCGACCACCTCGACGCGCTCCGCGAGGTCGGCCTGTCCACGAACGCCGGCAGCGACATGGTGGAGGTGGGAGCGATCAAGTCGTACACTGACGGGAGCCTCGGCGGGCGGACCGCGCGGCTCTCCGAGCCGTACGCCGACGCCCCTGAGGAGACCGGCCAGTGGGTCGTCGGTCCGGACGAACTGGCGGTGACCGTCGCGGCCGCGACCGACGCCGGCTACCAGTTCACCGCTCACGCCGTCGGCGACGAGGCGGTCGACGCCGTCCTCGACGTCTACGGGGAGGCCTCCGAGACCGATCCCGGCGAGGCGCGCCACCGGATCGAACACGTCGAACTCGCCGACGACGCCGCGATCGAGCGGCTCTCGGAGACGGGCGTCGTCGCCAGCGTCCAGCCGAACTTCCTCAAGTGGGCGGGCGAAGACGGGCTCTACGAGGCGCGTCTCGGAGCGGAACGCACCGCAGCGTCGAACCGCTACCGCGACATGCTCGACGCGGGCGTTCGCCTCGCATTCGGCTCCGACGGGATGCCGATGGACCCCCTGCTCGGCGTCCATCACGCCGTCAACGCCCCAGCGGAGGCGCAACGGCTCACGGTGACCGAGGCCCTGCGCGCGTACACCCGAGGCGCGGCGTACGCGGGCTTCGACGAGGACCGACTCGGCACGGTCGAGACCGGCAAGCGCGCCGACTTCGCTGTCCTCGACGCGTCGCCGTGGAAGGAGTCGGACGCGATCCGGGCAATCGACGTCGCGATGACGGTCGTCGACGGCGCGGTCGTGTACGACGGGCGGTGAAGACGGGTTCCGATCGAACGCCGTCCCGAATCCTCGCAAGCGCTGCCAGAGAACAGTAGTTATTAATCGTGCAGAACCTACGCGAGCGCATGGCAGAGATAGCCATCGAGTACGCCTCCGGCAGTCGCCTCCGGTCGGAGGCGGAGACGGCGCGACGCCTGATCGACTCCTACCTCGGCGACCGCTCCGACGTCGACCGGGTCACCCTCGCGCCCTCCAGCGAGTCCGTGTTCTGTGTCAGCGTCGAGGGCGACCGCATCTGGTGTACGGATCCCCGAGAGTGGATCGACGCCGTCGAGGCGGTGACCGCGGCCCGGAAACGGCTCTCGGAGTTGTCCTAGGTAAAAGGGGTCAATCGGTTCGCGCCGCCGCGTGCGACCGCGCGAACTCCCGGAGGAGCTTGCCGGCCAGCGCCGCCGCCTGCCCGTCGTCGCGGTCGTTCACTTCGACCACGTCGAACCCGTCCGCGGCGGGCGCGACCGCGCGGACGAGGTCGCGGACCTCCCGCGGATCGAGTCCGAACGGCTCTTTCGTCCCGGTTCCCGGCGCGAATCCGGGATCGAGACCGTCGATGTCGACCGAGCAGTAAACGCGTTCGCTTTTAAAGGTGTCCGCGTCGATACCGTCGATCCACGCCCGGGCGTCCTCGGGTGGGACGACTGTCACGTCGGCGTCGGCGGCACGGTCCCACTCGGCCTCGGAGCCGGTGCGCGCGCCGACGATCACGGCGCGGTCGACGCCGAGGTCGTCGAGGGCGCGTCGGGTGACGCAGGCGTGGCTCAGCGGGTTCCCGTCGTAGGCGTCGCGTAAGTCGAGGTGGGCGTCGCAGACGACGAGGGCGTCCGGGTCGACCGCCTCGACGCCGGCATAGGTAACGGTGTGTTCGCCGCCGAGGGTCAGCGGGACGGCGTCGTCGTACGTGACGCTCCGCAGTTCGGCGGCGAGGTGGTCGAGGTACTCGGCCACGTCGTCCCAGGGGCGCACGTTGCCGGCGTCACAGACGCCGAGCGCGGAGAAGCGGCTGTCCGTTCTGCGGTCGTAGTCGTCGTAGGTCTCGGCGAAACGCCGGATCCGGTCCGGTCCGAACCGGGTGCCCGGCTGAAAGGTGGTCGTGGCGTCTAAGGGGGCGCCGACGACCACGTACGAAGCAGCCTCGCGGTCCGTCGTCGCTCCCGGGAACATCGGCCTCGATTACCCGACGACCTTGCGCTGTCCCTCGTACTCCAGGTACTCGATGTTGTCGTCCGAGGCGAACTCCTCGTCCTCGGGGATGCGCATGGTGAACGTCTCGTAGGTGTCCAGGTCCATGATCTGGGCGTCGTTTCCGGAGACGGAGACGACCTGGCCCTGCTTCCGCTGGATGATCGGGACCCAGACCTTGGCGTCGACCGGCTGCGAGAGCGAGCGCTTCTTATCGTCGAAGACGCCCTTGCCCTCGACGCGCGCCTTTGCGCTCCCGTGTTTGCCGGGTTTCGCTGTGCTGTAGTGATTGATCTTGCAAGGCGAGCTGTCCATCATGACGTAGCTGCCCTCCTGTAGTTCGCGAACCTGCTTCTGCTCTCGCGGCATGCCAGCTACTTCCGGTGGCGCGGGTATAAACGGTTTGGAACGCCGTCGCGGGGGATCGACCGCTCCGCAACACCCCAGAGCGACCGAACGCACTGGCCGAGTCGACTAGCCGAGTTCCCTGCCCGAGTACGTCGACGGAACCCGGGTACGTCGACGGAACGTTGAATAGCGCTCGCGAATCAACGCCGGGTATGGCAGCCCTCCCCATCGCCGCCGTCGGCGGCGGACTGATCGCGCTCGGCGGGACAGCCCTCGTGTACTACTACGACGGCGGCGACGACCGCGCCGCCGAGGTGGAAGCGGCGCTCGCGGACGGCTTGCCCGCGCCGACCGGCGCCCCGCTACGCGACACGCCCGAGGTGACCGGCGTTCACGAGGTCGCTGAACACGACGACGGCGACCCCATCGTGGTGCCGGTCGTTCGGGTGCCGCTCGCGACCGAGGATCCCGGGCGAGACGCCGTGTCCCGCCACGTCGCCGCCGCGGTCGACGCCCTGCACGACGCGTTCGCCGACGCGCACGTCCGCGGGTACGACGTGGAGTTCGGGCTGGACGACGCGACGGTCGGCGGCATCGGACGGACGGTCCGGCGCGTCGCCGTGACCCCGGAACTCGCGGACCGGCTCGCCGACCCCGACTACGACCACCGCGACCTCCGGAGCGACGTTGCCGACGGCGACGACGGCGACCCCGGAACGCCGCCCGTCGACTGGGGCGAACCGGTTACCTACGGGGCCGACGAGGCGGTGGGCGCCACGGCCGCGGCGACCGCCGGGGCCGGCGTCTGAATCGGAGCGAGCAGCCGAGAAGGGAGTCGTCGACGACTCTAGGGGTCCATCTCGTCGACGTACTCCTCGGGCTCGTCACCGTCGTCCGCGTCGCCGTCCGGCGGGACGAACTGCCCGGTGAGGAGGTAGCTGGCGACGAAGAGCCCGGCGAAGCCGACGCCGACCGCGGCGGTCGTCCGGACCACGAACGGGAAGTCGATCCACCAGAGCGCGCGGTCGGCGATCATCATCACCACGACCGCGGCGAACAGCGCCTTCTGCTCGTCGGTCGGGTCGCGGACGAAGCCGACCACGTCGTCTTTGATCTCGCTGAAGAATCCCATCGTTAGGCACCTCCCTCGGCGTCGATTCCGGTCGCGCCCCCGCTCTCGGGCCCGCCCCCGATGACGCTCCCGCTCTCGACCAACATGATGTCGGCCTCGTGCTCGTACTCCGCGAACCAGCGTTCGAGGCCGAACGGATCGATGCGCATACCGAATGTGAGTGTGGCGCGAGGTTATGTGCTGCGGTCCCTCGCGACGAATCGGGGGAATCGGGGCTCGAAAGCGAGCATCGTCGCCGACGCCTCGACCGCCGGAACGCCACCATCGCAACGGCTTTCGTCGGGGGATGTGAGGGACTGGCATGGTTCTCAATCGGCGGCGACTGCTGGGCACGCTGCTCGTCGCGTTGGCCGTGCTCGCGGCGGTGGTGTTGGCGGAGGTGCTCCGGACCGTCGTCTTCGCCGTCACCGTCGCGTACGTCCTGTATCCGGTCCGTCAGTCCCTCGTCGAACGGAGATCGTCCCGCCGGATCGCGGCGGAGACGCCGGGGGTTCGGCGGAGTGACTCTCGGCGGTGGGGCCGTCTTTCCGCCGGATCCACCAGCACGGCTTTCCCCCGCCCGCCCGTGTGTTCGGCATTCGATGTCCTCGACTGATCCCCCCACTGCGATCGACGACGCGCCGACCCTCGCGGCGCGGCGACTCGACGACCTCGCCCGCCGCGTGGCGCGCTCGGGTCCCGCGGGCGCCGCCGGAGACCCAGCCACCGGGGGCGGCGCGATCGACGTGTTCGCCCCGGCGACCGCCGAGCGGATCGGGTCGGTGCCCGCCTGCGACGCGGCGGACGTCGACGACGCCGTCGAGCGCGCCCGGGAGGCGCAGGCGGCGTGGTCGGCGACGCCCGCGGCCGAGCGCGCGGCGGTCATCGACCGGTTCGGCGACCTCGTGCTCGACCGCCGCGCGGAGCTGCTCGACCTCCTCCAAGTCGAGACCGGGAAGTCGCGCCGGACCGCGGTCGAGGAGCTGTTCGACGTGCCGACGGGCTGCGGCTACCTCGCCGAGACGGCGCCCGACGTCCTCGCCGACGAGCGGCGGAGCGGGGTCGCTCCCGGCCTCACGACCGCCACCGTCACCTACGAGCCGGTCGGCGTCGTCGGCGTGATCTCGCCGTGGAACTACCCGCTGACGCTGTCGATGGCGGACGCGCTCCCCGCGCTGGCCGCGGGCAACGCGGTCGTCCTCAAACCGGACGAGAAGACGCCGTACGGCGCGCTCGCGCTCGGGGAGCTGCTGGAGGTCGCCGGCCTCCCCGACGGCCTGTTTCAGGTTGTCACTGGCGAGGGGCCGACGGTCGGTCCCGCGCTGATCGACGCGGTCGACTACGTCGCGTTCACCGGGAGCACCGAGACCGGCCGGACCGTGGCCGAGCGCGCGGGGCGGAACCTCATCGACTGCTCGCTGGAGCTCGGCGGCAACAACCCGCTCGTGGTGCTCGACGACGCCGACGTCGACGAGGCGGCCCGCGGCGCGGTGCAGGCCTGCTTCTCGAACGCGGGGCAGCTCTGCCTGTCTGCCGAGCGGATCTACGTCGAGGAGTCGGTCCACGACGCGTTCCTCGACGCGTTCGTCCGCGAGACGGAGCGGCTCACCGTGGGGACCGGCTACGACTACGACGCCGAGGTCGGCTCGCTCGTCGACGGCGCCCAACTCGATCGCGTCCGGAGCCACGTTGAGGACGCTCGGGACCGCGGCGCGACCGTGCTGACGGGCGGTCGCGCTCGCCCCGACGTGGCGCCCTACTGTTACGAGCCGACGGTCTTGAGCGACGTCGATCCCGACGCGACCGTCGCGTGCGAGGAGACGTTCGGGCCGGTGGTCTCGGTGGCGTCCGTCCCCGACGCCGACGCCGCCGTCGCGGCCGCCAACGACTCGCCGTACGGACTCAACGCGAGCGTGTGGACGGGAGACCGAGACCGAGGCGTCGAGATCGCCCGCGAGATCGACTGTGGCACCGTCAACGTCAACGACGCGTTCCTCGCGACGTGGGGGGCCACGGACGCGCCGATGGGCGGCTTCGGCGACTCCGGGCTGGGGCGGCGCCACGGCCCCGAGGGGATCCGGCGGTACGTCGAGTCGCGGACGATCGGCGTCTCGCGCGTCGGCCCGCTCGGGTTCCCGGACCGGATCCCGACCGACTGGTTCGTCCGCGGCGCGTTCGCGGCGCTCTCGCTCGGACGACGGGCGCGCCGCGGCGGGCGGCGGCTGAAACGACGGCTCCGAGGACGCTGACCGCCGATCGGTCTCCGGTACGACACGTCCCAGAGACCGATCCGGTCTCAGAGACCGATCCGCCAGCGTGATTCCCGGTCGGAACGCAACGTTTAGCGCGCCCCCGTCCCCACGACCGCCCATGAGCTTCTTCGAGACGCTCGCGGACCGGATCGAGTCGACCGACAGCGTCGTCTCGGTCGGCCTCGACCCGGACCCGAGCCGCCTGCCCGACGCCGTCGCCGACGCCGACCTGCCGCGGTGGGCGTTCAACCGCCGGATCATCGACGCGACCCACGAGCACGCCGCCTGCTACAAGCCGAACGCGGCCTTCTACGAGGACGCCGACGGCTGGCGCGCGCTGGAGGAGACGATCGCCTACGCCCACGGGAAGGACGTACCGGTCCTCTTAGACGCCAAGCGCGCCGACATCGGCAACACGACCCGACGCTACGCCGAGGCGCTCGACCGCGCGGACGCGATCACCGTGAACCCGTACCTCGGCCGCGACTCGCTCCAGCCGTTCCTCGACCGCGAGGAGAAGGGCGTGTTCGTCCTCTGTCGTACCTCGAACCCGGGCGGGAGCGACCTGCAGGACCTCGAACTCGCCTCCGGCGAGCCCCTCTACGAGCGCGTCGCCGCGCTCGCGGACGTGTGGAACGGGAACGACAACGTCGGACTCGTGGTCGGCGCGACTGCGCCTGAGGAGCTGGCCGAGGTCCGCGAGATCGTCCCCGATATCCCCTTCCTCGTCCCCGGTGTCGGCGCGCAGGGCGGCGACGCGGAGGCCGCGGTCGAGCACGGACTCGCCGACCGGGCGGGAAGCGACGTCGACGTGGGGCTCGTCAACTCCTCGCGCGGGATCATCTTCGCCGGCGAGGAGTCGAGCCGACCGGGCGACGAGGCGACCTACTTCGGCGCCGCGGGCGACGCCGCGAAGCGCCTGAAAAAGCGGCTGAATCGGCATCGGTAAGGCGTCGACGCTGTCGGGGTCGGACGCGGAGCCGGTTCACTGCTGGCGGCCCCGCGCGCACGCCGTGCAGGCCTCGACGGCCTCGCTCCAGTGGTCGTCACAGACGGCGCGACCGCACCGCGGACACGCGTGCCGCGCCGGCGCCGACTCGCAGACCTGACAGATCCCGGTGACGCTCATGGGCCCCCTCCGGTCGGGTCGCTTATGAGTGTCGGGGGCGACCCCCGCGTATGCGCCAGTTCGTCGTCATCGGCCACGACGTGCCGACCGATCCGGACGCGGTCTCGTTATCGGACATCCCCGGTGCGGGCCGGCTCGACCTCCTCTGTCGGTGCGTCTCCGCCGGCGTCTTCCTCTCGCACGGGATCCGCGAGGGCGTTCGGGTCCACCTTATCCTCGCGGACGAGTTCACGGTCACGTTCGACGCGGACAGCCTCCGGCATCTCCACCCCGACGAGCGCAACGTCGCCGCGCGGATCCGGGACGCGCTCGACGCGCAAGACGACGCCATCGGGCACATGCCCGCCGACGTCTCGCCCGGCGTCGAACTCCGGCGGATGGGGCTGGAGGCGACCCTCGACCGGCTGCTCGACGGCGCGGGTGCGGCCACCGACCCGACGCTCGTCCAACTCCACGAGGAGGGTGACCCCCTCGTGGAGGCCGCGCCGCCGACCGACCCCGTGTTCGTGCTCTCCGATCACAACGACTTCACCGACGCCGAGCGCGACCTGCTCGGCGACCGCGCCGACCGGCGCGTGCGGGTCGGTCCCGAACTGCTCCACGCCGACCACACCGTCTCGGTCGTCCACAACTGGCTCGACACCGATGGCTACGCCGCCTACTGACGACCGGCGCACGACGACCGCGCCCGCGACCGACGACCGGTTCGCGGTCCCGCTCCGCGGCGTCGACGTCGACTCCGAGACGCGCTGCGCCCACTGGGACAGCGCCGTCGACGTGGTCGCGCTCCGGTTCGGCTGCTGTGAGACGTACTTCCCGTGCGACGCGTGCCACGACGCCGCGACCGAGCACGAGGCCGAACCCTGGCCCCGCGACCGGTTCGACGAGCCGGCGGTGCTGTGCGGGGTCTGCGGCGCGACGCTCACCGCCCGCGAGTACCTCGACGGAGACGGGGAGGCGCTCCGCGCCGCTGGCAGCGAGGGACAGAGCCCCTCCGGCAGCCGGGCGTCGACGGGTGACAGCCGGGCGACGCCCGACGACGCCTGTCCCCGGTGCGGCGCCGCGTTCAACCCCGGCTGTCGGGCGCATCGCGATCGGTACTTCGAGGCGTCCGAGTCGGACGACAACGAGAACGATTTATAAGTAGCTTCGCGGTGCGGTGGCGTTGCCGGCGCGTAGCACCGGCTGCCAGAGACGCGTCGCGTCTCGCTGTCGCCGGCGGCGAGAGCCCGTGAGGTCGTCTACGCCCGACTGCCAGAGAGACCTTCTCCCTCGCTAGAGTCACTGACGCCTTATAAGCTGCCAGCGACGAGGCTGAGGATTTGGCGGTGTTCGTCACCGGTTGATCGCTGGTCGTTTATCAGTGACTCCCACTCATCGCCCAACCGAGTTTCCTCGAACGCCCCCGTTTTCGGAAAGGTTAAAAGAACGAACGGCCTTCTGTCGAGTGCGGGCCGGTGGGGTAGCTTGGTATCCTTCGGCCTTCGGGTGGCCGTAACCGCGATTCGAATTCGCGCCGGCCCATAGGATACATATACCTTTTCCACCTTTTTCTTACACGTAGCGACGCGCTCGTGGCGCGTCAGGAGGTGGCGTCATGAGCAGTGTCGAGCGGCAGATCGACGTTGATCTCGACGCTGACGGGAACGCCGCGAGCACGGTCGTCGATGTCCAGCGCTCGAATCGCATCACGGCGCATTATTTTTCGCCACGCGGGGTGCAAGACGACGTGCTCGCGGCTAGCGTAGTCGGATTTGCTGTAGTCTGTAGTTGCGAATGACAGAATCTGTGCATTGGTTGTGATTGTTTTCGGGAGAACTCACCGGCTTGTCTCAGAACGGGTATTTGTCCTTGATCGACTGAAACGCGAGTCGCCCGAGCAACTGAGCGGGGCCGCGCTTCGGGAGATCGCGGGCGACATCGATTTTGCTCGGTGGGTCACTTCCGCCAATGTTGAGTTCCCAGTCGGTCTCCGATGCGAAGCGGTCGACCGCGGATTCGACCCGTTCGCGCACTGCACCGGCGTCCATCGTCTCGATTCTGCCAGCCTCCATCAGCACGTCGCCGTCGACGATAACCGTCTCCACGTCTGCGGGCGCCGCGTTGTTGGCGACCTGTGCCGGGATATTGGTTAGGGGCGTGAACTTGGGCTTCTCAACGTCGAGCATGATGACGTCGGCGCGCTTGTCGGGTTCGAGACTACCAATCTCGTCGCCGACGCCGAGTGCCTCCGCTCCTTCGATAGTGAGCATTCGCACCAGTTCCATCGAGTCGTACTGACCGGTCGACCGCTTGAGATTGGCCGCAAGTCGCGCCTGTCGCGCCTCTCCGAACAGGTTGTAGGAGTCGTGCCAGTAGTGGTCGTCGACGCCGAGGCCGACGTCGACACCCGCATCTCGAAGCTCCGGCACGGGCGTCCACTGCACGTCGCCGTCCGTGTTCCAGTAGCAGAAGATGGACGGACAGTGCGCAACCGACGCATCCGCGTCTGCAGTCCGCTGGATGTCCTCGTCGTCGGCCAGCCGGAAGTGAGCGGCCACCAACCGGTCGTCAAGCAGTCCGACGTCGTCGACGAGGTCGAGCGAATCCTCAGCACCGTTCGACCGGGCCATCTTGTTGCTCGCTTCGAGTTCGAGCAGGTGCGTGTGGACGAGCAGGTCGGGATACTCTGTGGCGAGGGCAGCGATGCGCTCCCACATCTCGCGGCTACACGACCAGTCATCGTGGGGATTGATCGTCGCTCGAATCCGTCCGTCGTAGGTGTCGTGGTACTCGTCGATGAACCCACGAGCGCGTTCCAACTGCTCGTCGACGGGGACGTCCCAGAAGAGGTCGGAGAGCGCCATCCCGAAGAACCCACGGAGGCCCGCCTCGCCGAACGTCTCTGCGCCCGCGCTCGGCCGGACGTCCATCGAGTTGACGGTGGTGACGCCACCCGCGAGGAAGTTGAGCGCGGCAAGTTCGTATCCCGCCTCGGTGAGGTAGTCGTACTCGCCTTCGGCGATGTGGCCGAAAATGGCGGTCATCCCACTCATCATCTCCAGCAGGTCGAGGTCGCTGAACGCACCGATCAGCGGCGTCAGCTCGAGGTGGGTGTGGGCGTTGACCAGCCCCGGCATCACGAGTTTGCCTTCGCCGTCGATGACGCGAGTCGCATCCATGTCCGCATCGGCATCCTGGGAGGGTCGCACCTCGGTGATGCGACCATCGTTGATGAGGACCGTCCCGCGTTCGTAGAGGCGATTACGGTCGTCGACCGTGAGCACGTACGCGTCGTAAATCACGATGTCAGCGGCCATATCTGTTCAAATTCCGTCTATTTCTAATAAGAATCGGTATCTCCCGCCGTTACCCAATCGAGGGCCCGACGGCGTTCCTGCGGTTCGTAGTAGCGCATCTCGTCTGGGACGACCGGCCATACAGGGGTGATGGCCCGCCATTGGTGGTAGAGGAGCTTCGCCCAGCGGGAATCACCGACCGCGGCATACCGGCCGATGTCGAATATCGGCCCGGTTCGCAGGTCGGGGACGATGCCGTGCAGGTGCGATAGATACGTCCCCAACGTCCACCCTGTTGTGTCTTCATAGACATGTACCGTCCCGTACTCGTCGGTCTTCTCGACAAGGAGGTCGTAGAACTCCCGATACCCGGCGGGCGTGCCGTGCCCCATCCGAACTGCGACCACGTCGTCGCGGGTCGTCTCAAGGATCTCAAACATGGGGGAGGCTGTCTGTTCTCTAGCCGTGAACTCTGTAGCAGAATTATCGGTCATGATTACTGTTTGCTACCCGCTAGACCTGATCCACTCCTCTGCCTCTTCCGTCTGTTCTGGCGGGAGGTGTCGTATCTCGTCGGGAGACAGCGGCCACACTGGGATCTTCCAGAGCGTCATGAAGAGCTTCATCCAGACCCCGCCTCCGACGGCGACGACTCGTCCCAGATCACCAATATCTCCATGCTTGAGATCTCCCGAAGCCCTCGTGTGCATCGAGAGGTAGTCCGTGCCGGAGAGCCGGACGCGTTCGTCGACGTGAACCGTGTCGTGTTCCTTGGCGACGTCCAGCAACCGCTCGTAGGACTGTTCCGAGTCCGCGGTGCTCGCATCGGTCGTGAGTTCCGTGTAGACGATGTTCCCGTCAGTCTCCGTGACCTCGCATCATCGTTAGTGGGTGTGGTGGTTGAGGTGGGTGCTGCGGTCTTCGTATGCCGGACAGAGTTCGACGGTGGCGTGGTTGACGCCATGGTGGGCGAGTTCCTCGTGGACGCGCCGCGTCACGTCCCCTGCTTCCGCCATCGTGTCCACGGCTGTCTCGACGTGTGTGGTGGCCACGGTAGTCTGGCTGCAAATCTGCCACGCATGCAGGTCGTCGACAGCCTCAACGCCCTCTACACCGAGGAGGTGCGTTCGGATTTCGTCTGTGTCGAACGGCATCCTGTGGAAGAAGGTGGCACCGCTCCCGCGCAGCACTTTCAGGGCCGACCACGTCACGACGACGGCGATGAGGGCGGCCGTGATGGGGTCGACAATCCGGATGCCGGTCACCTCGATAACAACCGTCGAGACGATCACGGCAATCGCGCCGCCAGCGTCGCCGAGCAGGTGCGAGATTACGCGCTCTCGCGTGCGCCAGTCTTCCCCACTCTCACCCCCTACGGGACGGACGGTGCGATGAGCCTCGATATTGTTGCACGCGCTCGGCTCACCAGTCTGGAACAATACCGGCGACAAGTCGGGCCGGGTATCAGCGGACGCGGACCGAGGCGAACAGCCCCTCACCGATGGGGAGGACAGTCGTCTCGAAGTCGGGATCGGCTCGAACCCGCTCGTAGTAGGCCATGATGCCGGGCAGCGAGGAGTCCGTGTCCGGTTCCGCCCCGTCTTCGAGATACGCGACCACGTCGTCCGGATCCATCCCGGTCGAGTGGAGCACGTTGTCCGCGATGACGAGGCCACCCGGCGCGACCTTCTCCCGGACGGCCTCGAAGCCTTCGACGTAGCGATCGTTCTCGTGATCGAGAAGTACCATGTCGAAGGGGCCGTCGTAGCGCTCGACCGTCTCTAGGGCGTCGCCGTGTTCGAAGACGGCGCGGTCGTCGTAGCCGCCACGTTCGAAGTACGTCCGGGCGGCGTCGAGTTCGTCCGCGTCGACCTCGGTGAGCACGATGGTTCCGTCGCTCCCCACGACCGGCGCGAGCCAGTACGCGGAGTAGCCGTATCCCGAACCCAACTCGAAGACGGTGTCCACGTCTGCGAGGCGGGCCGCGAGGCGGAGTGTCGAACCGACCTCCGGACCGACGGTCGGGAATCCATCGCGCTCGGCGCGCGCTTCCATCTCTTCGAGGACGGCGTCACGGTCGGTCGACGCGAGCGAAAGCAGCCGATCGACCGATTCGGTGTGTAACATCGACATCAACTGGCCCGTCACGATCTCACCGTAAAGTTCGTTGCAAACCGGTAGGTTTGTTCACAATTAGCAATCTTGACATCCTCCCCGGTCTAGAGATGGGGGTTGTTGCCCTGAATCGTCCATCATTGAACGCGGTCGGTCTCACCGGCGTCGACGATCGCACGGTCGAGCGGCGGGCGGGCGCGCCGGCGAGGTGGTAGTGGGCGTGAAGCCTCGAAGACGCGGTCGCGAACTACTCGGTTATCGGGCGGTGACAGATGCGTACCTCTTTGTCTGTGTAGAATGTTACCGAACCATGAAACGAACAGGAGGTGCGTTCCAGATCCTCCTGGTTGTGGGGATCGTCTTCCTCGCGGGCTGTGCGGGCGCAGCACCCGGCGATCAGGGGCCGACGGACCCAGACACGGGCGACGGAGAGGTGGTCGACACGGCGAACGGCACCGTCGAAGTCCACTACATCAACGTCGGGCAGTCGGTCAGTACGCTCGTTCTCGGACCCGATGGGGAGACGATGCTCGTCGATACGGGGCACTACAACGACGACGGCGAGTACGTGTTAGAGTACCTCCAACGACACGAAATCACTCGGATCGACCACCTCGTCACCTCGCACAACGACGCGGACCACATCGGCGGCAACGCGGCGATCATCGACTACTACGAGACGGACGCGGACGGGATCGGCGCGGTCTACGATCCGGGTATCGCGGCGAGCACGCAGACGTACGGCGAGTACCTCGACGCCGTCGAGGAACACGACGTGACGCTGTACGAGACTCGCGAGGGCGACGCGATCGATTTCGGCGAGGTCGACGTCGACGTGCTCGGGCCGCCCGATCCGTACCTCGAAAGCGAAGCGCGCAACGAGAACAGCATCGTGCTCAGGCTCACGCACGGCGAGACGAGCGTCATGCTGTCCGGCGACGCCGAAGACGACCAGGAGGAGTACCTGATCGACACGTACGGCGCGGATCTGGGATCGACCGTGCTGAAGGCCGGACACCACGGCTCGTCGAGTTCGTCGAGCGAGCCGTTCCTCGACGCGGTGCGCCCGCGGGCGGTCGTCGTGTCGAGCGCGTACGACTCGCAGTACGGGCACCCGCACGACGAGGTCCTCCGACGGCTCTCGGACCGGTCGATCCCGACGTACTGGACCGCCACGCACGGCGATGTCGTCCTCGTCAGCGACGGGAGCGGGATTTCCGTACAGACGCAGCGTGACGCGCCCACCGACCCGCTGGCGCTCCGCGACGGCGAGCCGATCGAACCGGGCACGAGCGGCGACGTCGTCGAACGCGCGCGGTTCGGCGGCGAGCCGGTCACTGGCGACGAGACCGCGGACGGCAACGACGAGACCACGGATGGTGGCGAGGAGACGGACGACAGCGACGGAGAGGACGAAACGACGGCGACCGATCCGGCCGCGTCGCTGGCGGTCGCCACGATCAACGCGGACGCCGAGGGCGCCGACGGCGAGAACCTCAACGACGAGTACGTCGCCTTCGAGAACACGGGCGACGAGCCGATCGACCTGTCCGGGTGGACCGTCGAAGACGAGGCGGCACACAGCTACGAGTTCCCGCCGGGGGTCACGCTCGACGCGGGCGCGACGGTGACGCTTCGGACCGGGAGCGGCACGGACACCGACACCGAACTGTACTGGGGATCGGGGTCGCCGATCTGGAACAACGCCGGCGACACGGTGATACTCTCGAACGCCGACGGGGAACATGTCCTCGAGGTGAGCTACCCATGACGGCTATCGACCTCCCGGACGGCGAGTATACCGCGGTCGTCGACGGCGTCGAAGACGGGCTCGCGACCGTGTTCTTCGAGCGGGACGGCGAGGAGGTCGGCAACGCGGTGCTGGACGCCTCGCGGCTCCCGTCGGACGGACGGCACGCCGACGCTATCCTTTCGATGACGCTCGGCGGCGGGCGTGTCGAGTCCGCCTCGTACGAGCCCGAGCGGACGGAGCGCCGAGCGGAGGCGGCACAGGATCGGTTCGATCGGCTTTCGAAGCGACCGCCGTCTGATGAGGAATCGTAGCCGAACCTCGCATAGCGGTGGCGTTCGGCTGTGTGATTGTCGATCGCGTCGGACCGCAATAGACTCGACACCGTCTCACGATTCCAGCGGTTAGTACCCCGTGAATCGACCGAATACGCGGGGCCTTGTTATACTTTCACTCACCTCCGTAGTTTCAATATGAAACAATTAAGAATTCAACTCGTGCCATGCCCAATCCGAACTTTCCGGCCGAGTTGGGGAACGTCCCGTACCAGTCGATCATCGGCGGTCCGCTGAACGCGGCGGTGAAGGCCAATACCGACGCGTCCGAAGCCGCGGCCCAATTCATCAAAGAGGTGGGCTTCACGAAGGGAGAGAACGGCGAGAAGTCGCCGCGGATGGTCGAATTCGGCTACAAGAAGGAGGTCGTCGACGACGAAACCGGTGAGAGCACTATCAAGAGCCACACGATCACGGTGCCGTTCCTACTCTTGACCCACGTACCGTACTTCGAGATCGAACAGGTCACCGTGGACTTCAACGTCAAACTGAACTCGATCCAGACGTACGAGTCGTCGGAGGAGTTCAACCTGGACGTCGAAAACAAGGGGAAACAGGGGTGGTTCACCGGCCGGACCGAGTGGTCCGTCAACTCCAGCTATCAGCGCAAGAGCAGCCGCTCACAGGAGGTCGAGCGGACGTACGACCAGCAGGTCCACGTCCAAGCAGGGTCGATCGAGGCCCCGGAGGGTGTCAAGAAGCTCCTCGGCATCTTGGAACAGACGATCGTCGAGGTTCCGGAAGACAACGGTGGCAACGGCGGCGGCGGAAGCTAAGAGGAGGACTGACCCGTGAAAGCCACAGAGACCCTCACCGACCTCCCGCTCGCCTCGCTGTTCTCCGCCCCGCTCGTGGCGGCCATCGAGGCGAACGTCGAGGCGCAGACGGAGTCGCTCCGGCTCCTCCGGGAGATCGGGTTCGAGGACGGGTCGCTCAGGACGGTCACGTTCAGCTACGCTACGACGGGTATCGACGGTGAGACCGGCGAGGAGAGCCGGATCCGGAAGGAACTGGAGATCCCGATCGTCCTGTTCCTCTCGTTCCCCGAACTCGTCGTCCACGAGATAGAACAGACGTTCTCGGCGCGGATCACCGGCGAACGCACCGAGGAGAACGAGGAGGACGGAAACGGCGGCGGTGGCTCCGGCGGGGCTACCCCGTTCCTTCCGTCGCCGACGCAACTGCAAGTCGCCCCGTCGTCCGAATCGACGACGTTCTCGGAGCGGACCAAGTCCAAGTTCGACCTCGACATCCGAATGCGCGCCGAGGTCGACTCGCAGACGACGGGGATGGAGACGCTCGAACGGGCCGCGAACAGCGCCGTCGTGACGACCGACGAGGGCGCTATCTCGGACGCGGAGGACGAGACGGAATGACCGAACTGGAGAAGTTTCTCACCTCGCTGTACGACGCGGTCCTGCAGGCGGAGGTGACCGCCCAGAGCCACGGGCAGGCGGCGTACACGCTGCTGCAGGCCTCTCCCTCCCCCTCCCAGCGGGACTCACGGATCCCGGTGTATCACGCGACGAACATCTCCATCGACCTCGACGTCGGTCTGGAGGCCCGGGAGGAGAACGGCGTCACCAGGATGTACGTCACCGACCGCCCGGAGGACGAGACCGCCATCTCGTTCGACCTCGAGGTGTACGACTTCATCGAGCCGAGCGACCAGCCGGATCTGGGCGACCTCCCGATAGAGGGTGGCGATGGCGGCGGGGGTGGCGAGGGCAGCGGGGGCGGTGGGGGCGGGTTCCCGTTCGCGCGTCCCGACATCGGCTTCGTCTCGGACCCGCCGTGGAACGTCAACGAGGAGGTCCTTCGGACACGGCTGCTGGAACAGGCGGGCGAAGACGTCGGTGAGAGCGCCCGGGAGTCGACAGACGAGGGAAGCGAGGGCGGGGGACGGGGAGACGAGAGCGAGGACGGAGGACAGGGAGATGAAAGAACGCGAGACGACAGCGGAGACGACGGCGGAGACGAAGCGGACGGCGGGAGCCCGGGCGACGGCGGAGACGGGGAAGACGGCGGTAGTGAGGACGGCGGAGGCGTTGGCGGGTCGGCCGACTCCGAGAGCGATGGATCGGGCGACAGTGGCGAGGCGACCGAGGCCGGCGACGACGGCAGCGGGGGCGGCAGCGAAGGCGGTGACGACGGCAGCGGGGGCGGCAGCGAAGGCAGCGAGGGTGGCAACGAAAGCGGAGACGGCCCCTTCGACGACCTGCCCGAGTTCGACAACCCCGTCATCGACCCGAGAGATCGGATCCGCGAGTTCACCGGAGACAACGACGAGGTGACCAACGATGAGTGATGAGTTCAACGGGTACTTCGAACCTCTCGACGAGGACCACCGACAGGAACTGGAGCAGCGACTAGAGCAGTACAGGGACCAACTCGAGGATCAAGGGTACGAACTGGCTATCGCGGACGGGAAGAACGGGTTCTTCGCGGGCGTGCTCGTCATCGACGAGGAGCGCGGTCGCTACGGGTTCTTGGAAGCCGACGGGACCGTCGCCTGGCTCGACGCCGACGCGACCGGGCTGGGGTACCTCGGGAGCGCCATCGCCCAGAGCCACGGGCCGAAGCTGGAGAACTCGATCGAAGACGAGACGTTCGACGTGGAGTGAGCCGGACCGGCGCCGCCGTGGCGGCTTCCCGGCCCCGACCCGGGATTTCGGTTTTGACAAGCTTCAAGTCAACCGCTGGTCGGGTGTAACACGAATGAGACTCTTTGCCTCGGCGTCGGATCGGCGGCGGGGGATCCTCGCGCTCGTTGCCGTCGCGGTCGGGTTCGTCGCCCTCTACCTCCTCGTTCGCGAGTACGCGGGGTTCCTCACGAACGCCGAAGCCCTGCGCGTGTGGCTCCAGCAGTTCGGCGTCCTCGCCCCGCTCGTGTTCATCGCCATTCAGGCCCTCCAAGTCATCGTCGCGCCGATTCCCGGACAGGTCGTCGCGCTCGTCGCGGGCTTCCTCTTCGGCTCCTTCTGGGGCACCGTCTACAGCCTCACGGGCGTGCTGATCGGCAGCGCGATCGCGTTCTCGCTCGCGAAGCGGTACGGCCGGTCGTTCGTCGAGGACATACTCCACGAGGACGTGGTCGCCCGCTTCGACGGCTTCGTCGACACGGTCGGGATCCCCGGACTGTTCGCGTTCGTCATCATCCCGGGACTTCCGGACGACGCGATCTGCTTTTTGAGCGGGCTCACGAAGTGGAAGCTCCCGACCTTCATCGCCGTGATCAGCGTGGGGCGACTCCCCGCGTACGTGTTCACCGTCTACGCCGGCGGCAGGATCGCCGACGGCCGGTTCATCTCCGGACTCGCGATCATCGCGCTCGTCGTCATCGCGTCGATCGTCGGCTACTACAAACAGGAGGCGGTGAGGGACCTCGTCGCCCGCATCGAGCCGCGGCTCCCCTTCTGAACGACTCGTCGTGTCCCGGCGCCGTTCGGCGCCCCTCCGCGGGTCACCCCCACGTCCACCGTCGATCGAGGACGAACCGGTAGAGCCCGCTGAGGAAGATGGCGATCGCGTTGGCGACGAGGTACATGAGGCTCCCCCACTCCACGAGCGCGTAGAGCACGCCGATCTGGATCGGCCACGCGGTCCCGCGAACCAGGTTCGTCTTGAGCAGTCCGCGGAAGTACTCGGACACGCCGGTGTTCTGATTCGCCTTGAACGTCCACGCGTTGTTGAGCACGTACGAGAGGACGATCGTGATCTCGATCGCGATCGTCGCGCCGATCAGGTAGTTCAGCCCCGCCGTGTCGACGAACAGCCACAGCAGGACCATTTGGACCCCCGCGGTGGCCGCGCCGACGACGACGAACCGACGCATCTGCACGGCGATTGGCCCGGTTGTGAGATCCCTGAGGACGGCTCGGATCATCACCGGTAGCCGAGCGCTTCGAGACGGGCTTCGAGGTCCTCGTCGACCGCGTCGCCGTCACCGCTCTCGCGGTCGCCTCCCCCCCCGGCTTCCGCCTGTCTGTCGCGGAGATCCGCAACGTGGTCGGCGGCGATGGGTGCGAACCGCTCGACGACCGCGAGCGCCTCGTCGGACGGGTCCGCCGAGAGGTCCTCCTGCTGGGTCGGGTCCGAGGGGCGGTGGTACAGCTCCGTCTCCTCCGTGTCCGCGTTCTCGATGTACGTCCACTCGTCGTCGCGGACGCTCACGAGCAGGTCACCGTCGGCGAGCGACCGCGGGATCGGCTGGTCGGTCACCTCCTCGCCCCGAACGGTGACGGAGACGACGGGGTCCTGATCGGGCGACTCGCCGTCGTTGACCGCGGGTGCGAGCGACTCGCCGTGCCACTCCGGGGGCGCTTCGACGTCGAGCAGGTCGGCGACGGTCGGTGGGATCGCGTCGAGCCCGACGTGTTCGGAGACGCGGCGCCCGCCGTCTTCGCCGGGGACGTTCACGATGAGCGGCACCTGAATCAGTTCGTCGTACAGCTTCGGGTAGTGCGCGAGGTGACCGTGCTCCTGAAACTCCTCGCCGTGGTCGCCGGCGACGACGATCGCAGTCTCGTCGGCGATCCCGGCCGCTTCGAGCTTCTCCAGCAGGCGCCCGACGCTGGCGTCGACCTGTCGCACCGTCGCCTGATACAGGGTTCGGAGCTCGCGGAGGGTCCGCTCGCCGACCTCCCACCCGAGGCTCGTGCGCGTGTGGGCGTGGAGCATCCGGTGCGTGCCGATGAGTCCGTCCGAGACCTCGCGGATGTACCGCGGCGCGGGGACGTACGGGGTGTGCGTGTCCATGTAGTGGACCCACAGGAAGAACGGGTCGTCAGTGTCGTCGACGAAGTCGGTGGCGGCGTCCTCGACGTCGAACATCCGCGAGGCGTCGAGGAAGGGTCGATCGTCGCTATCGCCTCGCAGCTTGGATCCGAAGCGACGGAACGGCGACGCGACGAGCTGGATCCACGCTTCGACCGTCGGATGGGCCGCGAGATACCGGCTGTATCGGCTCGATCCGACGCTCGTGACGAACGGCTCGAACTCGTCGAACCCATCTGGATACCCCCAGTGGGAGGTGAGAAACCCGTTCGCGGCGTTGAAGCCGCCGGTCGCGATGCCGGCCTCGGAGAGCACCGACGCGAGCGTGCGAGCCCCTTTCACGCCGATGTCGCCGTTCCGGGAGAAGACGGGCTCGGAGGCCAGGATCGACGGAAACGAGAAGGGCGTCCAATTGCCGGTCGCGAACGAGTGGTCGAAGACGGTCCCGCCGTCGGCGAGTTCCGAGAGCACCGGCGAGTGCCGGTCGTCGTCGTAGGGACCGATCGCGTCCGCCCGGAGCGAGTCGATCGTGACGAGGAGCACGTTGGAGATGTCCTCATCAGTGGACGAGGCCGGTTCCGCTGTGTCCGAGGTCGACGTGTCCGATGCCATGTTATGCGAGTGAGGATTCTGACGCCGCCGAACCGCGGTCCAGTCCGGCGGGTCGCGCCGCGCTCCGTTTCCGCGAAGGACGGAACGTACCCGACCGTCGAGTGGAACGGCCGGCGAGTCCCTCCCGGCCCGCCGGGCCGACCGTCAGAATCACTAGTATACTCGCCGGCGGTCTGCCAACGGCTTGAGGATTTCGGTTCCGGGGGCGACGGCGGGGCGTGTCGGGTCCTTCTCATCGAACGTAGCTATTTGGCGCTCGCGGCCCGAGAGGGAGGTATGCACGACGCGTCGGGCGATGCGAGCAGCGGGAGGGGGCCGGGCGACGACCGACGCCTCGGGGTCGAGGCGCTCGACGAGCGCGTGCCGCCGGACGAGATCCCGGAGGGGGTCCCGGGCGAATCGCGGGCTATCGACGTCGGCGACGTTCGCCTCCACGTCGTCGAGGCCGGCCCCGAAGACGGGAAGCTGCTAGTCCTGCTCCACGGCTTCCCGGAGTTCTGGTACGGCTGGCACGAGGCGATCGCACCGCTCGCCAACGCGGGCTACCGCGTCGTCGTCCCCGACCAGCGCGGCTACAACCTCTCCGAGAAGCCGCCCGCCGTGACCGACTACCGGATCGACGCGCTGGCGCGGGACGTCGTCGGACTGATCGACGCGTACGACCGCGAGAGCGCCGCCGTCGCGGGTCACGACTGGGGCGCCGCGGTCGGGTGGTGGCTCGCCCTCCACCACGCCGACCGCGTCTCGGAGTTCGTCGCGATCAACGTGCCGCACCCGACCGTCTTCGAGCGCGCCCTCCGGGGCTCGTGGGACCAGCGGCTCAAGAGCTGGTACGTGCTGGCGTTCCAGCTCCCGAAGCTCCCCGAGGCGGTCGCCAGCGCGGGCAACTGGCGGCTCGCCGTGCGCGGGCTCCGGGAGTCGAGCGATCCGGGGACGTTCGGCGACGAAGACGTCAGGCGCTACCGGCGCGCGTGGAACCGCGAGGGCGCGTTCGAGGCGATGGTGAACTGGTACCGGGCGATCGTTCGCGACCGGCCGACGCCGACAACGGAGACGGTCGAGGTCCCGACGCTCGTGATCTGGGGCGCGAAAGACCGGTTCCTCGCCAGGCGGTTGGCCGGCGAGAGCGTCGAACGCTGCGTCGACGGCCGACTCCTCACCCTCGACACGGCGACCCACTGGGTCGTCCACGAGGAGCCCCACCGCGTCGCCGAGGCGATAGCCGACCACGCCGACCCGCTGCCGCCGGGCGCTCGGGAGTAAGCCGGTGGGACGCGCCCACCCGCAACGCACCCGCCACCCGCCAAACGCCTTTTATATCGACGCCCGCGACGAGAGGGTATGACGCTCGATCGATACGCCGACGCCGTCGAGGCCCTCGCGCCCGGAGACGGAGAGGTCGAGACGGCGGAACTCGCCGTCACCGACGACGTGCTCGTCAAGGCGTTCGCGCTCGGACCCGGCGCGACCGTCGAGCCGCACGAGCACGGGGACGCGACCAACGTCTTCCACGTGCTCGAAGGCGAACCGACGCTCGTCCGCGGCGGCGAGGAGGAGTCGCTCGCGGCGCCCGCCGTCGTCCTGAACGAGCGCGGAACCGTCCACGGCGCCCGGAACGACACCGACGAGCGCGCCGTCATCACCGCCAGCCTCTGCCCGCTCCCCTGATGGACGGCGAGATAGATCCGGACGACCTGGCGGGCCTGCTCGGCGGCGGCGCGGAGACCGACGCCGACACCGACGCTGACGTCGACTCCGATACTGACGCCGACACTGACGCTGACCCCAATACTGACACCGACCTCCGAATCGTCGATATCCGCGACCGGCGCGCCTTCGACCGCGGGCACATTCCCGGCAGCGAGTGTATCCCCTTCCCGGAGCTGACGACCCGCGTCTCGGAACTGGAGACCGCCGCTCGGATCGTCACCGTCTGTCCCCACGGAGTCGCCAGCCAACAGGCGGCCACGCTGATCGGGAGCTACGCGGGGACCGAGGACGCGCGCGTCGAGAGCCTCCGCGGCGGCATCGAAGCGTGGGAGCGCGACGCGGGCGAACTAGTCCCGACCGACGCCGACGAGAGGGCAGATCAGACCGCAGAGAGCGACGAAGGGCCGGACGCGCCTTTTTAAACTCCCGTTACTCGCTCTCCCGGTCGCGACGGGCGAGCGCCGCGCCGGCGACGACGACCGAGACGAGAGCGACCGCGGGGCCGAACCCGGGAGCCCCGTCGACCGGAACCGGAGCATCACCGCCGGCGGAAGCTGGATCGTCACCGTCGGCGGAACCCGAACCGTCACTGTCGGCGGAATCCGGATCGTCACCGTCGGCGGAACCGGTACCGTCGCCCTCGACAGTCACCGTCGTCGACGCCTCGTCGACCGGGCCGACGACGCTCACGGTCACGTCTTCGGCCCCACCGGCGAGCGACCCCCCGTCGCCGTCGACGGTGATCGCCCGGTCGACCGTCGTCTCCTCACTGGCGTCCAGTCGTACCGGCGCGGTCGCGACGGTCTCGCCGTCGACCCGGAACTCGACGTCGCCCCCGGCTGGCACGCTCGCGTCGTTGCCGACGGTCGCGGTCGCGACGACCGACTCGCCGGCGGCGACGCGGTCGGGGTCGGTCGAGACGCCGCGGACGCTCGGTCGCGCGGGCTCGGAGACGGCGACGGTCAGGCGCTCGCTGCCGATCCGGACCTCGTACTCGCCGGTCGCCTCGAAGCGATGCTCGAAGCGCTCTATCGCCTCCTCGCCGGCCTCGAGCGTCCCGGACCGGTTTTCCACCGACTCGCCGTCCACCGAGAGCGACAGGTCGTAGCTCCCCGCCGCGCCGCCGGTGTTGGAGGCGACCACGGCGAGCGCGAGCGACTCACCGGCGACTAACTCGACGGGGTCGCGGGCGACGGTCCGGTTCCGGTACTCGCCGGTCGCCCGGACAGCGTCGTCCGTGAGCCCGTATCCGACCTGCGCGGGGGTCTCGCCGAACGCCGCGGCGTGCGCCTCTCCGTCCCACATTTCGGTGGTCGCCCGCGTCGTCGTCAGGCGCTCGGCCTCGGCGCGGATCTCGGCCGCCGTGTCGTCGTCGGCGCCCTCGGCGGCGGCCGCCTCGACCGCGCCGAGGACGTGCTCGTTGGTGACCGGGCCGTCGACCTCGTTCAGTTCGCGGAGGACCGTCGCCAGCGACGCGGCGCCGTCGGTCTGGGTCCGGAGTCGGCGGTCGATCTCGCCGGCGACGAGCGCGCCCTTCGTGTAGTCTGGGTTCCCCTCCCACGTCGTCGGGGCGGAGAGCACCGACGAGGCGTCGGGGTCGCGCTCGCCCCGTGCCAGCGTGCGCTCGAACGCGTCGAAGTCGGCGGCGCCGCGGTCGAGCGCGAACAGCGCGGCGTAGTACGTCGCGCTCGCCTCCGTGATCCACCGGCCGCTCGCCTCGGTGCGGTACGCCTGCCGGGTGTGGACGTACTCGTGGGTCCAGACGTCCGCGGCCGTGCCGGCGGGCTCCGAGTCCCGGACCCACAGGTCCGCGTCGCCGGTCTGGAGCCCGCGAACCGCCCACGACACCTCGCCCGTGGGCGCGGTGAACGCGACCACCGCCTCGTCGCGGGCGCCGACCTGCAGCGCCGTCGACGCGTCCGCGAAGACCCCGAACACCTCGTCCGGCGACGCGACCGGCTCCGCGGCGTCGGGGACGATCAGCCGGTATCGCTGGCCGGCGGCCTCCCGGACGTACTCCTCGTGCGGTCCGAGAAACGCCATCGTCTGCGAGGCGACGCCCTCGCCGGCGACGACCGTCTCGCGGTCGAGCCGAACCTGGCCCTCGTACTCCCCGGTGTACGACCACCCGGCGCCGACGCGTGGTGTCTGCACGAGCGCCCACTCGCCCGCGTCAGCGAAGCGGTAGGCGCCGTCGGTCGCGAGGGGGCCCTCCCCGCCGACCGTGTCGTTCGCGTCGATCGCGTACGTGAGCGAGGGGTCGGCGGTCGCGCCGTCCCACTCCCAGACCGACTCGTCGGGCCCGGCGTCGTCGGCCGGGACGAACCCGTCGGCCTCGACCTCGGCGTCGGCGCGGACGCTGAAGAGGGTCACCTCGAACGCCGTGACGCGGTCGGGGATCTCCGCTCGCGTCGTGACGCCGACCGCCCCGCGCTCGTCGGTCTGCGTCATCCCGTTTCGCAGTCGGATCACGTCGGCGTCGTCTCCGGCGGTCTGCGCTACCCGATCCGCGTCGGCGCTGCCCGAGAACGACTCGACTGCGGGGCCCGTTTCACTGACGAGCCCCGTCTCGCCGACGGAGGCGGGAGCGACACTGGCGCCCCCGGCGGCCCCGGCGGCCGCCAGCGAGACGAACAGGAGCGCCACGAGCGAGAGCGCGACGACGCCGGCTCGAACGCCGGCGGACGACCCGGATCGATGCATGCGTGATCATACTGCACGCGCCGGGGATAGGGTTGTCCGTGGACGCGTTGACACGAGGCGGTGTCGGCCGGAGCGAGGGACCGGGGACGTGCTCTCAGAACACCACCGACTCCGACACGGGGCCCGTTCGCGACCCCCAGCCTCAGATCGCGCGGATCCGCGTCGTCCAGAAGTCGCGGAACGCGTCGTGGAGCGCGTCCCGCGGCTTGCCGGTCGCGTCGGAGACGTCGGTGACGTCGGCGTGCTCGCGGACCTCGCCGAGCACGCTGCGCTCGCCGACGACGACCGTCCGGTCGATCGGGGGGCCGGCGTCGGGACCGCGGTCGTCGAGCCCCGCCAGCGCCGCCGTCGCCTTCTTCAGGTGCTCGTCGATCTGACCCTCGCGCCGGCGCTCGAACCGGCCCTGCGAGAAGCCGCCCTTCGAGTGGGCCTCCTTCACGTCGGAGGTGAACCCCTCGAAGTCGACGCGCTCGTCGCCCTCGTAGACGCCGAGCGCGAAGACGTCCGACCGGACGAGCGCGAAGGCGACCCGCCCGGTCGGGCGGAACCACGACTCGTCGAGTCGGAACGCGTCGTCCCACCGGTCGAACGGCTCCGGTTCGATGGGGGGCGTCAGCGCCGCGCTCACGGCGCCGGTGTCGTCGGCGAGGACGACCGCGGGCGCGGCTCGCCGGACGAGCGCCGTGCGGTCGCCGAACCACTCCGCGACGCTCGACGGTACCGCGTCGGCGTCCGGGACGAAGGCGGTGAGGAGCCCCTCCGGATCGTCGCTCTCGACCGCTCGAAAGCGCCCGAGCGCGTCGGCCAGTCGCGAGCCGCGGGCGTCGCTGACGCGCCGGAACTCGATCGACTCCTCCGTCCCCTCGGCGCGTTCGAGGCGCTCCTCCAGCGACTCGATCCGGTGTTCGAGTTCGTTGACGCGCTCCTCGGCGCGCTGGCGGTCGGCGACGGCGTCGGACCGGCGATCCTCCTCGGCCTCGGCGCGGCGTTCGAGGTGGCGCTTCTCCTCTTCCAGCTCCTCGATCCGCTCTTTCAGCCCGGCGCGCCCGAGCAGCCTGTCGATCATACCCGAACGGCGACCGCCGGCGACCTAAAAGGTGCGTCTGTGGCCGCTTCCCAACGAATGTGCTTATAAATGACGGGCGGTGGCGCGCCCCGGTGAGCGGCCCGCAGGGCCGCGAACCGACGGTGCGAGGGAGTCGCGAGCGCTTTTAAGCGCGAGCGACGAGGCTGGGGAGGCGTGAGGTGCGGTGCTGTGCGGTCGGGTGGGACTCAAAGGGGCAGCCGACGAGGACGGCGCAGGCGACGCAAGCACTGGAGGGAGCGAGCAGCGCGAGCGACCGAAGCGCGCAGCGAGCGTGCGCCGTCCTCGTGACTGGGGCTTTGGAGGTGCTCGCCGTCGATCTATCGACAACCGTTTATAAGTGGGCGGCTGGGGCTTTGGAAGCGTTCGCCGAGTTCGCAGTCACTTATAAATGATCGCCGCACGCGTCGGCGCCGAAGATTCCCACCTCAATACCCGAGTATCACGCGTTCACGTACGGCTCCCAGCCCTCCCAGCGCAACAGCGTCTCGGCGCGGTCCGCGTCCGCGAGCAACACGTTCCGTCGATCGGGGAGGGTGTCGTCCGCGATCTCCTGCGGGATCGCGAGCGTCCCGCTCGGCACGTCTTCGTCGCCGCCGACCGGGATGTGGCCGCCGTCGACCTTCATCACGAGGGGGGCGTCGAGTCGCTCGACCCCCTCACCGTCCGCGTATAGCTGCTCGTTGACGTGCTCGTGGTCGACCCGCTGGATGACGGCCCGCTCGCCGTCGTGGGGTTCGACGTACAGTTCCCCCAGGTAGTACCCGCTTGAGAATCGCTCGAACATTCTGTGCATGATACTCTCTGCCATGGTCGTACATAAGTGTTTCTCGGAGGTGATCGACCGTGATGATCTGGTGAAAAGACGGTCGGCGTCGGTACGAGAACGATCGACTGTCCGCACCGGTCACTCCCTCCAGAATCTCACTCCCTCCAGAACTCACTCCCGCTGGCACCTCACTCCTACCGGAACCTCACTCTTGGTCCGATCGACGCGCGACCTCGTGGCGCCCGAACCCGTACCGCAGCCGGTTCGCGAGTCGCCGCGAGAATCGCCCCTCGTTCCGGGAGTCGAACCGCTCCGCGAGCGCCTGATAGATGATCGGCACGGGGACCTCCTGTTCGAGCGCCTCCTGCACGGTCCACGTTCCGGTCGAACCGCCCGCGACGTGGTCGGCGACGTCGCCCAGGTCGGACCCCTCCTCGCGGAACGCCTCCTCGCAGAGTTCGAGGAGCCACGACCGGATCACCGCGCCGTTGTTCCAGGTGCGCGCGACCGACTCCATGTCGAGGTCGTACCGACCCTCGGTGAGCAGTTCGAACCCCTCGCCGTACGCCTGCATCAGCGCGTACTCCACGCCGTTGTGGACCATCTTGACGTAGTGGCCCGACCCCGACTCGCCCATGCGGTCGTGGCCGGCCGGCCCGGTGGCGACCGCGTCGAAGACGGGAACCATCGCCTCGTAGGCCCACTCCGGACCGCCGATCATCAGCGAGAAACCCGCCTCGGCGCTGGCGGGCCCGCCCGACGTGCCGCAGTCGAGGTACGCGGCGGCCGTCTCCTCGGCGCGCCGGACCGACGCCTGGAACTGCGAGTTCCCGCCGTCGACGACCACGTCGTCGGCATCGAGGTGGGGCTCCAGGTCCGCGAGCGTGGCGTCGACCGCGTCGCCCGCGGGGACCATGAGCCAGATGCGCTTGTCCGCGCCCAGCCGATCGCACAGGTCTTCGACCGAGTCCGCGGCGGTCGCGCCCGCCTCCGCCGCGGTCGCGGTCGCCTCCGCCGAGAGGTCGAACGCGACCACGTCGTGGCCCGCGTCGAGCGAGCGATTCACCACGATCTGCCCCATCCGTCCGAGTCCGATGACGCCGAGTTCCATGCGCGAGGGGTGGCGACCGGTCGCCGTAGTGGTTCCGGTTCGGGGCTCCTCTCGTCCTCGGATCCCGGCGTTCGACGGGGGATCCCCAACGGCTTTGCTCGCGGCGTGCGTTCCATGTCCATGACGCGTGTTAACGAGAGAGACCTCGAGTGGACCGACACCGATCGCGGCGAGACGCGGTTCCGCCGAAAGCAACTCGCGGAGGCCGCCGACGGCGATCGAATCGGGTGCAGTCTCTACGAGCTTCCGCCCGGGTCGAAGTCGTGGCCGTACCACTACCACACCGCCAACGAGGAGGCGATCTACGTCCTCGCTGGCGAGGCGACGCTGCGACACGACGGCGAGACGGTAGCGATCGAGGCGGGCGACTACGTCGCGTTCGCGGCGGACGAGTCGGGCGCCCACCGGGTCGTCAACGAGGGCGACGACCCAGTCCGCTACCTCGCGATGTCCACGATGACCGACCCGGACGTGACGGTGTATCCAGACTCCGAGACGTTCGGCGTGTACGTCGGGTCGCCGCCGGGCGGCCGCGAGGAGCGCTCGCTGTCGGGATATCACGAGATCGACGACACCGTCGACTACTGGGAGATGTAGACCGGCGGCCCCCGCGAGGCGGTGTCGTCGCTCGCTTCCCCTCCGCTGCCTCTTTCCGCTCGCCCCTCACCGTCTCTCCCCGATCGACGGGGGTGCGCGTCGCCTTATAAACCCCAAACGTATGAAGGGATACGGCGAGGGGCCGCCGGGTTCTACCCTCCCGCATGACCCGATTGTCGCTGCGACTCGGCTTCCCGAGCGGCTCTTGGCTCGGGGACGTGTCGCGGGCCCACCCGGACGCGACGCTCCGCGCGACCGAGACGGTCGCCGCCGCGGAGGGCGCGGTGACAGCGCTCGGCGTCGCCGGGACCGACCGTGCGGCGACGGTGGCGGCGCTGCGCGAGCACGACCGGGTCGACGAGGTCGACGTCGTCGACGAGACAGGGCCGGCGACGAGGGTTCGGACCGTCGCGCCCGCGCCGCCATCGCACGTCGCGGCCGCGCGAGAGGTCGGCCTCCCGATCGAGGGGCCGGTCGCGGTGACCGCCGGGCGCGCGACCGTCGAGGTCGTCGGCGATCGGTCCCGTCTCACGGCCTTCAGCCGACGGCTCGCGGCAGAGGGAGTCACCGTGGGGATCGAGGCGAGCGACGCCGACGGGGAGCCGGTCCTCACCGACGCCCAGCGGGATCTCGTCCTCGCCGCCGTCGGTTCCGGGTACTACGACACCCCGCGGGAGTGTACGCTCACGGAACTCGCCAAGGAACGTGGCCTCGCGAAGTCGACGTGCAGCGAGACGCTCCACCGCGCCGAGGGGCGCGTCCTCCGTCAGTTCGTGGACGGCGAGTTTGATGACGGCGAGTTCGGCGGCGGCGATCGCGAGAAGAGCGGAGAGACGGCGAAAAGCGACGACCCCGGGCCGGAACGCGAGAGCGATAGAGCGGAGTCGGTCGAGATAGCGACCGAGTAGCGGTCTCGCTACGCGTCGTCGAGCGCCTGCCACGAGAGGCGCGGGTCCCGCGCGGCGGACACCTGGTCGATCCGGCCCGCAGCGGTGCGGTTCGGGGCCGCGTCGAGCGCCTCGTCCGAGTCAGCGTACGCGAGGTTGAAAGCTTTCGCGAGGTCGTCGAGCGACGACTGCCCCTCGATCTCGGTCGGTTCCGTCAGCATCGCCTCGGGCACCATCTCCGGCCACTTCGTCGTCGGCGGGTGGACGCCGAAATCGAGCATGCGCTTCGCCACGTCGGCGGCGTCGCGGTCGCCCGCGGTCGCCGCGAACTCGTGGTGGAAGGGGCCGTACGGCACGTCGAGGTCGAGGCGCTCGGCGAGGTAGTTCGCGTTGAGCACCGCCTTCGCGGCGGCGTCCGCGAGCCCCTCGTCGCCGAGCCGAGCGATGTACGCGTACGTCTTGACGAGGACGAGCCAGTTGCCGCCGAACCCGTGGACCTTCCCGATCGTCTCGTCGGGCTCGAAGGGCTCGTAGCCGCTCCCGCCTTCTCGCTCGCGGACCCGCGGAGCGGGGAGGAACTCGGCGAGGTCGTCGACGACGCCGACCGGACCGGCGCCCGGACCTCCGCCGCCGTGCGGGGTCGCGAACGTCTTGTGGACGTTGTAGTGCATCACGTCGAACCCCATGTCGCCGGGACGCCCGCGACCGAGCAGGGCGTTGAGGTTCGCGCCGTCGTAGTAGAGCAGTCCACCCGCGTCGTGGACGATATCGGCAATCTCCGTGATATCGCGCTCGAAGAGCCCGACTGTGTTCGGGTTGGTCAACATGAGCGCGGCGGTGTCGTCGCCGACCGCCGCCTCCAGCGCCTCGACGTCGACCCGCCCGTCGTCGCCGGAGGGGAGTTCGACCACGTCGTAGCCCGCCATCGCGGCGGTCGCGAAGTTGGTGCCGTGCGCGGAGGCCGGGATCACGACCTCCGACCGGTCGTTGCCGTGGTGCTCGTGGTACGCCTTCGCGACCGCGATACCGGTGAACTCGCCGGCGGCGCCAGCGGGCGGCTGGAGCGTCACCGCGTCCATTCCGCCAATCTCGCCGAGGTACTCCTGGAGCCGGTACTGCAGTTCGAGGTTCCCCTGCGCGGAGCGCTCGGAGCGGTCCGGGTGGATCGCCGCCTTCGGGTCGGCGGCGACATCCTCGGTGAACTTCGGGTTGTACTTCATCGTACAGCTCCCGAGCGGGTACGGCCCCGAGTCGATCGCCCAGGTCATCTGCGAGAGCCGAGTGTAGTGGCGAGCGATCCCCGGCTCCGAGGGCGCCGGCAGGGTGAGTTCCTCGCGCGTTAGGTCGTCGGGCAGCGGCGACGCCTCGCGCACGTCGACGGTCGTCTCGCCCTTCTCCGAGAGCAGCGGCTCGTGAACGTCGTCGTCATCGCGCGCGTAGTCGGCCTGGTCGTGGATCACTCAGATCACCTCCTCGAAGGCGGCGACGAGGCCGTCCGTCCGCCCCGCGTTCAGGTCGGTGACGCACACCTGCAGGAGGTGTTCACCGATCGCGTGAACCGCGAACCCCTCGGCCTCCAGATCTCCGGCGATGGCCGCCGCGGGCTGGTCGACCCGGACGACGAACTCCCGGACGTGGTGGCGGTCGTGGACCGGCGCGGTCGCGCCCTTCACCCCGT
>Ga0207720_100396_pt1 | contig 31604 bp, 37 predicted proteins | sample A23P2SouthBayCA_2_FD_187751 | JGI IMG/M metagenome (GOLD analysis project Ga0207720, IMG submission 187751) | Aerobic enrichment media microbial communities from Eden Landing Ponds, California, USA - A23 E3 (2) (SPAdes) | ecosystem: Environmental > Aquatic > Marine > Unclassified | place...
GGCCATCTACGCCGCCTCCCTGCTCTGTAACGAGAAGAAGACCCAGCGCGAGGTGGCCGACGTGGCTCAGGTGACCGAAGTCACCATCCGCAACCGGTATCAAGAACAGATCGAAGCGATGGGTATCCACAGCTAGCGCGACAGGTTCAAATCCCGGCCGGCGCTATCGCCTCCATGCGCCTCGACGAGTTTATCGACATCGAGGCCAACGAACGCGCCGAGCGACGGCGCCTCGCGAAAGAGAAGTCCTACGACATCCTCGATCACGTCGAGAGCGTCGCCGACCGGATCGAACAGTCCGTCTCCGGCGACGCCATCGTCGGGAGTGTCTCGCCTTCGATTTTCGTCGGCCGCTCCGACTACCCGAACGTCTCGACCGGTATCCTCTCGCCCGTCGGCAACGAGGGCGACGCCGCCCGCTTCGCCACCAGTGGCGCGTGGTACGAGGAGGGCGTCGACCTGGACGAGGTGTTCCGCCGCCGAACCAGCCTGCTCAACTCCCGGCGGTCGTCGCCGGTCGACGTCCACGACACGTGGGACGGGTTCGTCGGCGTCGGTCGCGAAGTCGCCATCGCCGACCGCCCCGTCGATGTCGAGATCGGGTTGGACGGCGATCCGACGGTCCAGTTCGACGCCGACGGCGCCTCGCCACCGACCGGGCCGAGCGCCCCCGCCCGTTCCGCCTCGCTGGGCGAGAATCCGCATGTCCCCCGACCGGTGGAGAAGACGCTCGAAGACGACGACTGGCGCGCCGAGGGAGCGATCAACTACCTCTACCGCCGCGGCTTCGACGTGTACGAGGTGAACACCATCCTCTCGGCCGGAGCGCTGGGGCAGCGTGAGAACCGCCGTCTCGTCCCGACACGCTGGTCGATCACCGCCGTCGACGACACCGTCGGTCAGTTCCTTCGGGGGGCGCTCCGGGACGCGGCGAGCATCGACGAGGTGGAGATTCACCGCAACGACTTTCTTGGCAACGCCTACTGGGTCGTCCTCGCGCCCGGCCAGTGGGAGTACGAACTCGTCGAACTGAAGGCGCCGGGGAGCGTCTGGAACCCCGATCCGGAGGCAGGGATGTGGCTCGCCGCTGACCGGGAGGGCTACGAGGGCCGCACCGGCTACGTCGAGGAGACGGCGGGCGCCTACCACGCCGCCCGCCTCGCCGTCCTCGAACACCTCGACGACCGGGGCCGCCAGGCGAAATGTCTCGTCATCCGGCACGTCTCCGACGACTACTGGGGACCGGCAGGCGTCTGGCAGGTTCGCGAGGGTGTTCGCCACGCTTTCGAGGGCGACCACGCCACGGCAGAGACGCTCGCCGACGCGGTTCGGGGCGTCGTCGACTACGTGCCCACGTCGATGGCGGCCTTGCGTCGGAAATCCGCGATGGTCGCGGGGTTGCAGACGACGCTGACCGAGTTCTAGAGCGCCGCGTACGCCGCGTCGACCATCGCACCCGTCTCGGCGACGATGTCGGCCATCTCCTCGTCGTCGGGCGCCATGTCGAGCAGGCGGCCGATCCGCATGATGCTGACGTGGTAGACGGTCTGGACGCCCGGTTCCTCCTCCCAGACGACGACGTTACAGGGCATGAGCGCGCCCACGCGTCCGTCGCTGGCGTCGAGGACCCGGTCGGCCATCGTGGGATTGCACGCGCCGAGGACGTAGTAGGGGTCGCGGCCGGCGTCGATCTTCTCGTTCAGCATCTCCGACACCGAGAACTCCACGGGTACCCCGAAACCCGCGGCCTCGAACGTCTCGCGAACGTGTTCGACTGCCGCCTCGTGCTCCATCTCCAGTGTCGCACGCTGTTCGCCGATGTCGGTGGCTTCGATGGTCGCGGGATCGATAGGCAGTGCCATACGCCCCGATACGCCTCGCGGCCGGATAAATCAGACCGTGTGAACCGGTACCGACGACTCTTGGACGACCCGGCGAGCGGTGTTCCCGACGAGTGGCTTGTCCGGGTCGCGCTTGCCGTGTTTGCCGAGGGCGATCAGGTCGGCGCCGTGCTCTTCGGCGTAGTCGACGATGGCCTCGTCGGCGATGCCCGTGACGACGGCCGTCTCGCACTCGACGCCCGCGTCCTCGGCCATCTCGCGAATCTCGTCGGCGAGCTTTTCGCCCTTCGATCGGATGCGCTCTTTCGTCTCCGCGATGTCGCTCGGCACCGCCACGTAGTCGGCGTCGCCCATGTCGATCACGTAGAGTGCCGTGATCGTCCCCCCGGTGTCGGCGACGAGGTCGATGGCGTGTTCGGCCGCCCGTTTCGCTGCCTTGCTTCCGTCGGTCGGTACGAGGACGTGTTGGAACGTAGCCATGAGTTTCGAGACGGTGCTCTCCGACATAAAGCCTCACCGAGATTACAGGGGGATGGGAAGCCACGACAGCGCTCGAACGACTGTCGCCGTCGGGACCAGTGGCGGATGCAGGACTAGCCAATCCAGCAAGGCGAGACCGGCTCCGTGGGCGACAACCGAGGGGAGGATCGAGGCACTCCGGTAGTCGACGGCGCCGAAGAGCACGTCCGTCGGCGCCGATAGCAGGAGTTCGACGGGCGGCTTGTGGATGTGGTGGAAGGCGTAGACGACGGGGCTGATGAAGACGCTCTTAAATCCGAGTTCCCGGACGCCGACACAGAGCAGTCCCCGGTAGTAGGTTTCGGCCGCCGCAGCGACGACGAACTGCGCGATGGCGTGTGGGAGGAAGACGGCGAGGGCCGTGTTGGTCGCCCACATCGGGTAGTACGCACGGATCGTCGGGAGCGAGGAGCCGACGACATAAAAGGGGACGACGAAAAGCGCCAGCACGACGGTGTTGCGGAGCGCGCGTCGGTCGACTCGCCATCCCAGGTCGCGGCCACGAGCGAGCGCCAGCGCACCCGGGAGACAGATAAACACCACCACGTCGCGGACGAGGCGCGCGTCGAGACGCGCGGGCGGGACGCGCCAGAGTGACCAGAGGGCGCCGAGACAGAGCCCGGCGAGAAGCGACGTTCGCACCCAGGAGAGCCGAGGGGGGCGCATCTCGTAGAGATTATCCTCCGTCGTGATAGCTCCTCGCCGTCACGGTGTGGCTGCCCCACTCATACTGTCGGCTGTAACCGTTCCAAGACATTCCCCACCCCGGGATGAGGACTGTCTTGATTGACTTACAGCCGACAGCATCACTCTTCGGCGGTGGGGATCGGGCCGGTCCCGATCTCCGTCCGCACCTCGGAGAGGAAGGTCTGCCGGGTGTCGAAGTAGGTCTCGTCGACGGCATCGAGAACCGAGTCGAGGGTCCGCGGGCCCTCGGGCGTCCGGATCGTCGCGTTACCTTCCTTCGCTCGCACGCCGCTCGCTTCCTGTGGCCACGTGAGCCGGGACGCCACCCGTGCGAGTGGCGCGCCCTCGACCGGTTCGCCCTCGCCGAGTTCCACCGCGGGTTCCGCCTCGTCGTCCGTGTCCTCGCTCATGCGCGGCGATACTGCCCCCCGCGAGTTAACGTCTTCGAACCAGTCGGATCGCGATCCCGTCGATTGCGCCGTCACACGCCCGTCTGACGTAGGGTTTTGTGTGAGGCGGGTGTAGCCCTGACCATGACCAGTCTCGGGGAGGTCTACCACGGGGACGACCGGAGCGGCCCGAGTCTCCGGCAGATCTACGCGGGTTCGACTCTGTTCGTCGTCGGTATCGTCCTCGTCGTCGCGGGCATCGTCGTCGCCACGACCGACGTACTACTCGGCGGCGGAACGACGCTCTTTCAGGTTCGGGAGTACGGCGGCATCCTCGCCGGCCTCGGCGTCCCCGCCGTCTTCCTCGGCATCTCGGCAGTTCTGCCGGCCGAGCGATCGACGCGTGCCGCCGCGGGCATCGGCGCCAGCGTCGCCGTCCTCGGTGTCGCGCTCTTCGCACACGCCTACCCCTGCCGGTGGTCCGGCGCCAACTGCGCGCCCGGTATGGTCGATCTGACCCTGCCCACCGTCGGCGTCTACTTCCTCGGCGCGCTCACGACCTTCTGGTGTCTCTTCGTCGGCATCGCCAACTTCAAAACGCGGAACGACCCCGGCGGCACCGTCACCATGGAGGTCACGCGGCAAGGTGAGACGAAGGTGATCGAAGTCGACCGCTCGAAGGCGCGCGGGAGCGTCGGCCTCGGTGGGAGCAGTTCCACCCCGACGGCGAGCGTCGGCGCACAGGTGAGCGACGGCGGGAGCGACGACGACGGCATCCGCGAGGTGGCGTCGGTCTCCTCGAACGGCTCACCGACTGCCGGCGGCGGCAATCGATCGACCGGCGGCGCCACGGCCACTGCGTCCGGCGGTGGGAGCGAAGTCTGGAAGTCGACGACGGCGACGGACGCGACGACCGACAACGCCGACCGCTACTGCGGCAACTGCGAACACTTCGAGTACGTTCGCACCGAACGCGGCATCCAGCCCTACTGTGGCTTCCACGACGGCGTCATGGCCGACATGGATGCCTGCGAGGACTGGAGCGAGCGATAGGGTCGGCGTCAGCCGACGACGATCCGGATGCGGTCCCCTTCCTGCAGGATGTACGTCGACGGCTCGACCGACGAGCCGTCGACTTCGACCATCGCCGTCTCGTCCGGATCGTCGCCGTAGGTCTCCTCGCCAACAGTCACCGTCTCCTCGGTCACTTCGAAGCCGAGACTCGCCATCGCCCACTGGAGCGTCACGCCCTTCGCGTGGACGTGCCACTGGGAGCCGTCACCGCTCTCGAAGTGGAAGGCGTCGACGCCCGTCGACTGGTACTGGAACGCCTGCCGACTGAAATCGACCGTCTGGTTCTCGACGACCACCTCGATGGTTCCGTGGTAGTGGACGCTTCCGACATCGCGGGGCTCGATCGCCCGGTTCGCGCCGTCGCTGCCCATGAGGGTCGCGTACCCCACCACCCCCGCTGCGAGGAGGATGACGACGCCGAGAGCGACCATCCGGAGACTGATGCCACCGTCGTCGTCGTCGTCGACGCCGAGCCGCCGTCGGTCGATCGGGCTGAGTTCGTCCGCGTGTGTCGCTTCGAGATGCGCCAGGTGGGCGTCCTCGTCTTCGAACGTCTCGCCGCAGTATCGACACTCGGGCATCGACGGATCGACGTCCCCCGAACGCTCAACGTTTGTGGTTCCCGTCCGCGTTCGGAAGCCGCCGCCTCACGTCGTCCCAGTGGCTCCCTTTCCAGAAGTGCTGTCCGCACCGCTCGCACCGCCAGATATCCGTTGTCGACGGATCGGGCGCGTCGTCGGGCGTCGACGCCGACGCCTCGACCGGTTCGAGCACCCCGTTACACCGCCCACACCGCGTCGGCGTCTCCGGCAGCGAGAGGGACACGTCCGCCGCGTCGAGTTCCTGCAACTGGGCTCCGATATCCCGCGTCGAGAGCCGGATCGCACCGTCGGTTCGGGCCGCGAGGGCAGCGTCGCGGGTGAGGAGACACCGATCTTCTCGGCGCGCCACCTCGCGGATAGCGTCGTCGGCCTCGACGCCCCGATCTAGGGCGTACGCCGTATCGTGGCCACACATCCGGAGGTAGCGCGCCAGTTTGCCGAGCATCGCGTCACAGAGAAATCGCGTCATCCCAGCCACGACCGCAGGTCCGCGACCGACCGCGTGTTGAGCACGTCGGCCGTTTCGGCCCATCCACGCCGCGCCGTGTGGACGCCGTAGCGCCGGTAGTCCAGTTCCCCGACGCCGTGGGCGTCGGTGTTGATGGAAATCGTCGTCCCCGCCTCGACCGCGGTTCGCACCGCCTCGTCGTTCAGGTCGAGTCGGTGGGGGTTGGCGTTGATCTCCAGTGCCGTCCCGGCGTCGGCCGCGGCCGCCACGAGCCGGTCTTGGTCGGGCGAGAGGCCCGGCCGGTCGTTGATGAGGCGACCGGTCGGGTGGCCGAGCACGTCCGTCTCGGGGTGTTCGACCGCCGCGACGAGACGCTCGGTCGCCGCCTCGCGATCCGCGTCGAGGCCGCTGTGAGGCGAGGCGATGACGATATCGAGGTCGGCGAGGAGGTCCTCGCCCACCGAGAGGTCGCCCTCGGCGTCGACGTTGGCCTCGACGCCGTGGAGCACCTCGATATCCGCCCCCTCGGCGGCCGCCACCACGGCCTCACGCTGCTCGCGCAGCTCGTCGTCGTCGAGGCCGACGCCGCCGACCATACCCGGACCGGTCGCGTGGTCGGTGATCGCGAGGAAATCGTCGCCCCGCTCGTCGGCCGCCGCGATCATCGTCTCGATGGGGTCGCCCCCGTCTGACCAGTCGGTGTGGGTGTGGAGGTCGCCACGGAGGTCAGCTTCCGACAGCAGATCGGGCAGCTCGCCTTCCTGTGCCGCCTCGATTTCGCCCCGGTCCTCCCGGAGTTCCGGCGGAATGAGCGGGAGGTCGAGCGCCTCGTACATCTCGGCTTCCGTCGCGCCGCCGATGCGGTCGCCGGCGCGTTGCGCCCCCTCGCCGGCTTCGACCCCGCTCACGTCGAAGATTCCGTACTCGTTCATCTTCAGGTCGCGGTCGATGGCGAGGTTGCGCAGGTGGACGTTGTGGTCCTTGCTCCCGGTGAAATACTGGAGTGCCGATCCGAACTCCTCGGGGACGACGACCCGGCAGTCGATCCGCATGTCGCGGGCGCGGACGCTCGCTTTCGTCGCCCCCGACTCGATTTTCTCGTCGACGGCGGCCCAGTCGAGGAAGGCGTCGACCGCGGCCTCGCCGTCCGTGCTCGCCACGAGCACGTCCACGTCGCCGATGGTCTCCCGCCACCGCCGGAGCGACCCGGCGAGTTCGGCCCGGTCGACGGGATCGGCGCCCCGGAGATAGTCGCGGACCGTTTCCCCGACGGGGCGGGCGTCGCCCAGCAGTTCCCGTTCCTGGGCCTGCCGGGCGAAGGGGATGTTTTCGAGGATATTCGACTCCGTCTTGGCCCCGAAGCCCGATACTTCACGGATCTCGCCGTCACGAGCGGCGGCTTCGAGGTCGTCGAGCGTGGTGATGTCGAGCGTCTCGTAGAGGGTGCCGACCGTCTTCGGGCCGACGCCCTCGACGCTCGTCAGCGCCGCCATGTCGACCGGGAGCTGGTCGCGAAGCGCCTCCAGTTCCTCGATATCGCCCGTCTCGACGTACTCGACCACCTTCGACGCGAGGGCGTCGCCGACGCCGTCGATCTCCTCGACCGCCGACTGTCCCTCGGCGGCCAGTTCCTCGATCGGCGTGGGAGTTTCGCGAATGTTCTCGGCGGCGCGGCGGTAGCTCCTCGGTTTGTACTCCACGTCCTGTGCCTCCAGCAGGTCGGCCATCTCCTCGAACCGGGACGCCACCTCCGCGTTTCGACTCACGGCCGCCCTCGCGTGTTGTGGCTGGTGTCCTCGTGCCCCAGCGCTTTCTTGAGGAAGGACATCCAGCGCTTGCGGTCGGCGGCCTTCTTGGCTTTCGCCTCGCGTTCGAGGTCCGCGGCTCCCAGTTGTTCGAGGGCGTTGAGCGCGCGGTCGATGCCGATGATGCTCTCGACCAGCCGTTCGCCCTCGGCGTAACTCACCTCGTCGTCCTCGATTCGCTGGAGGCGCTGGAGGCGCTCGCGTCGCAGATTCTTCTTCGCCCGCTCGACGCGTTCGCGCTCGCCCGCTGGCACCGTGTCCCGGCGCTTGATTTCGAAGACGAACTGCTGGAGGTTCACCTCCTCGCCCTGCACCGTGATGCGCTCGGGGATGTCCGCGCCCACCGTCGCGCCCTCGCGATTGACGCGTTCGAGGAGTTGCTTGCGCTCGAACTCTTTCACGGCCCGACGTTGGCGGGCCGCTCACTTCGCTTCTTCGCCCCGCTCGTCGCCGCCACCATGCGGGGTCGTGTCGGTGTACGGCTCCTCGATGTCCGGATCGCCGCCCATCATCGCTCCCGCCCGTCGCGTGACGAAATCGAAGACGAGCACGATCGGTAACAGGAGGCGCTCGACGATCTGGATGGGTCGTGCCGCCGTCAGTCCCCACGATTCGGCGTGGCCCAGCCCGTACGCCTTCGGTAGAATCTCACCGAACACGAGGACGACGCTCCCCGCGACGACGGTCGTCATCGCGACGGCGACGCCGCCCGAGAACCGCTCCGCGAGCAGCACGGCGAGGATGCTGGAGATGGCGACGTTGACGAGGTTGTTGCCGACGAGCAGCGTCACGAGCAGACGGTGTGGGTCGTCGTGGAGTTCGGCGAGAATCGACGCCCGGCGATCGCCCTCTGCGACGCGTTCGTCGAGCCACTCCCGCGACAGCGAGAAGGTGGCGATTTCCGTACTGGAGAAGAAGGCACTCGCCGCGAGCAGGCCGATCAGCGCGACGAGGCTCGCCGCCGTCGAGTCGAACGCGGTCATGTTCTCTGTCCGGTCGACTGCGGGAAAAGCGCCGGGGGCGCAGACAGAAAGTTCTTGAACGCGGCCCGACCATCCCCGGCAAATGGATTCGTCCGGCGTCGAGGTGAGTGTCGTCCTCCCCGCGTACAACGAGGAGGCGACCATCGAGCGGACGGTTCGGACGACTCTCGACACGCTCGCGGCCTTCCTTCCGGCGAACGCGTTCGAGGTGATCATCGCGGAAGACGGCTGTGACGACCGTACGCCCGAAATCGCCGATCGGCTGGCCGCCGAGGACACCCGCGTTCGCCACGTTCACAGCGACGACCGCCTCGGTCGCGGCGGCGCCCTCGAATACGCGTTCGCCGCCGCCGACGGCGACACCCTCGTCTACTTCGACACCGACCTCGCGACGGACATGCGCCACCTAGAGGAACTGGTCGAGCGGGTGCGCTCCGGCACGGCCGATGTGGCCACCGGGTCGCGCTGGATGCCCGAGAACGTCGCCGACCGACCGGCCAAGCGGGGTGTCCCCTCCCGCGTCTACAACGGCCTCGTCAGGCTCTTTCTCCGCTCGCCGCTCCGTGACCACCAGTGCGGATTCAAGGCGCTGAGCAGGGACGCCTTCGAGCGTCTGCACGACGACGTGGAGGACGAACACTGGTTCTGGGACACCGAACTCCTCGTCCGCGCCCACCGCGCGGGGTTGGAGGTGGCGGAGTTCCCCGTCGAGTGGGAGCCGAAAGGCGACACGAAAGTCGACCTCGTCCGCGACGTGTTCGGGATGGGGAGTCAGATCCTCCGGCTGTGGTGGCAGGTGTCGGTCAGCCCGCGGATCACCCGGCGGGTGAGCGTCGGTGCGGGCGCGCTCCTGACGGTCGTCGCGCTCGCTCTGATGACGCTGTATCTCGATCCGCAGGCGGTGCTTTCGGAACTGGAGGGGGCGGACCTCCGACTCGTCGCGCTGGCGAGTGTCGTCTACCTCCTGTCGTGGCCGCTCCGGGGCGCACGCTACCGCGACATCCTGAACGAACTCGGCTACCGCGAACGACTCGGCTTTCTCATCGGTGCGGTGTTCATCAGTCAGACCGGAAACCTCGTCTTCCCCGCCCGACTCGGTGACGGGGTTCGGGCGTACGTCGTCAAGGCGCGGCGTGGCATCCCGTATCCGACCGGGTTCGCGTCGCTGGCCATCGAGCGGGTGTTCGACCTGTTGACGATCACCGTCCTCGGTGGGACCGTCCTCGTGGGCTTCGTGCTTACCGGGGCAACGGAGCAGATCGTTTCCACCATCTCCGCCGGGGTCCCCGGCGTCGATCCTCGGAGCGCTCGGATCGCGCTCACGGTCGCGGCGGGCGTCGCGGCCGCGGCCCTCCTCGCCGTCGCCGCCATCGTCGTCAGCGCGCGCCGCGAGGGGAATCTCGTTCGCCGGATCGTCACCGGTGTCAGTTCCGACTCCTACGCCGACTACGTGGCGGGCGTCCTCGAACGCTTCGTCGCCGACGTACAGACCGTGGCGGCCGACCGGGGTGCGTTCGCCCGCATCGGCCTGAACAGCCTCGCCATCTGGGCGCTCGACGTGGTGACCGCCGTCATCGTCCTCGCGGCCTTCCACGTCCAGCTCGCGCCGACGACGCTCGTCGCTATCGGCTTCTTCGCGGTCAGCGTCGGCAACCTCGCGAAGGTGCTCCCCCTCTCGCCCGGCGGCATCGGCCTCTACGAGGCGGCCTTTACCCTCCTCGTCGCGGGCCTGACGCCGGTCACCGGCGCCACGGCCTTCGGCGCCGCGGTCCTCGATCACGCGGTGAAGAACCTCGTCACCGTCGCCGGCGGCGTCGTCTCGATGCTCGCCCTCAACGTCTCGCTGACGAGCGCGGTGGACGAGACGACCGGCGCGGGCACGGAGACGCCCGATCCGGACCCAGACGTGGATTAGAACCGCTCCGCCAGCCGTTCGGCGCCGTCGAGCAGATTCGGGCTCGGCTGGTTCAGGAGCGCGTCGTCGACGACGTGGACCGTGGCGTCGACCGCCCAGTCGCGCTCGGTGAACGTCGCGGGGTCGGTTCGCGCCCCGTGGCCACAGAGGTGGAGGACGACGTGGTCCGGGTCGGCGGCCTCGACTTCCTCGCGCGTGACCGCGCGGGAGCGGTCGCCCGGGTCGACGAACGGGTGGTGACCGCCCGCCACCTCGACGACTTCGGGCACCCAGTTCCCCGCGGCCATCGGCGGATCGGCCCACTCCTCACAGTAGACGGTCGGGCGATCCGCAGGCCGTCGCTCCCGGAGGCGATCCAGTCGCTCGCGGCTCCGTTCGGCCAGTCGCTCGCCGGCCGCGCCCCGACCTACGGCGTCGCCGAGAGCGGCGAACCCCTCGATCACTGCCGGGAGCGTCGTGGCGTCCATGTGGTGGACGCGAATCCCGCGGTCGCGGATGGCGTCCCGAACGTCGGCCTGCAGCCCGTCGCTCGTACAGACGAGGTCGGGATCGAGCGCCGCCAGTTCGTCCAAGTCGGGGTCGAGCCACCCTCCGAGAACGGCGGGGTCGTCTTCGAGTTCGGATCGGCAGTGGGTCGTGATACCCACGAGCCGATCCGCGACGCCGAGTTCGCGGCAGGTCGCGGTGGCGGCGGGGGCAAGCGAGACGATGCGCTGGGGCGGGGACATAGTCGGCGTTCGACGCGGATCGACAAGAGCCCGGTGGCCACGACCGGAACCGACACCGATACCTGCCGGGGGCCGGGAGGTGACACCGATGCGGACCCAGCACGTCCTGTACGCCGGCGACGCGGCCGCGATGGACGCCGTCGCCGACGAGTCGGTTCACCTCGTCGTCACGTCGCCGCCGTATCCGATGATCGAACTCTGGGACGACCTCTTCGCGTCGCGGGACCCGGACGTGCGGGCGGCGCTCGACGCCGGCGATGGCGACGCCGCCTTCGAACTGATGCACGCCCAACTCGACGCCGTCTGGGACGAGGTGGACCGCGTCCTCGCGCCTGGCGGCATGGCCTGTATCAACGTCGGCGACGCGACCCGCTCCATCGGCGGCGAGTTCCAGCAGTATCCCAACCACGTCCGGATCGTCGACGCCCTCCGGTCGCGGGGACTGACACCCCTGCCCGACGTGCTCTGGCGCAAGCCGACCAACAGTCACACCAAGTTCATGGGGTCGGGGACACTCCCGCCGAACGCCTACGTCACGCTCGAACACGAGTACGTCCTTCTCTTCCGGAAGGGGGGCACGCGCTCCTTCCCGCCGGGCGACGACCGCCGGTACGAGAGCGCGTTCTTCTGGGAGGAGCGCAACCGCTGGTTCTCCGACCTCTGGGAACGCCGGGGCGAGGGGCAGGCGCTCGACGACCACGAGGAGCGCCGTGACCGCTCTGCCGCCTTCCCGCTCGACATTCCCCTCCGCCTGATCCGGATGTTCTCGGTCCGGGACGACCGGGTCCTCGATCCGTTCGCGGGAACGGGAACGACGGCGCTGGCCGCGATGCACACGGCTCGAAACTCGGTCGGCTACGACCTCGACGCGGATCTGTTCGAGGCGCTGGACGATCGGGTGATCGACCTACCGACCGCATCCCGGCGCCGGATCGCCGAGCGCCTCGACCGTCATCGAGACGCGATGGCCGCCCGGGACGGCGGGTACGAAGCCGAACACTACGACTTTCGGGTGGTGACGAAACGGGAGCGGCGCATCCGTCCCTACGCCGTCGCGTCGGTCACGGAGCGCTCGACGACCGAGAGCCGGCGGTACGTCCTCGACCACCGGCCGGCCGACGGGGACGAATTTAACCCCGCCGCCGCCGAGGGGGAGTTATGAACTTCGATTCGCTGGTGCTCGCGGCGGCGACGGCCGATCTGGCCGACGAACCAGCGGCCCGCGACCACGCGGACGCCGTCGAGTTCCGGATGGACTTAGCGAGCGAGCCACTCGCCGCGCTCGACGATTACGGTGGCGCGCTTCCGCTGATCGCCACGAACCGTGATCCGGCAGAGGGCGGTGAGGCGGATGCGTCGGAGTCGGAGCGGCTGACGGTGTTGGAGGAGGCGAGCGCTCACGACGCCGTCGGCGCCGTCGATATCGAACTGGCGAGCCTGCGTGGTGACCGCGGTGCAGCCGCGGCGGCGACGGCCCGTGACAACGACGCGCGCGTAATCGCGTCGGTCCACGACTTCGAGACGACGCCCTCGGCGGCCCGGCTGGACGAGTTGCTCGCGGACGCGGCCGAGCGCGGTGACGTGGGGAAAGCGGCGGTGACGGCCACCGACCGGGGCGACGCGTTGCGGGTGTTGTCGGCGACACACGCCGCGACCGAACGCGGAGACCGGGTGGCGACGATGGCGATGGGGGAAGCCGGCCGGCACACCCGAGCGGTCGCCCCGCTCTACGGATCGAAGATCGGGTACGCGCCCGTCGATCCCGCCGAAGCGACCGCTCCGGGCCAGTACGATCTGGCGACGCTCGCGGAGCTGATCGCCCGCCTCGGCGGTCGGTAAGCGTCCCGGGGCGAGAGTATAAGCGCCTGGCGCATCCTCTTTCGAACGATGGGGAAGACTGAACGACGGGTGGTCGTCACCGTGACCGTGAGCGTGGTTGGAGCGGTGATCGGCATCGCCGGTGCGGGGCACGCCTATCTCCGGGAGTGGGGGCGTGCCTTCGCGTGGTTCTCCTTCGTTCTCGGGACCGGTCTCGTTCTGATCGCGTCGTTCGCGGACCCCGAGACGGCGACGCTGGCGGCGCTCCCACTTCGCGTGACGGTCCCGATCATCGTCTTGCTCACGCTGAACACGGTGGATGCGTACTACGTCGCCCGCCGGTCGGCGTCGGCTGGGTCGATTCGACCGACTGGGACGGATCGCCCACCGAACGGCGACGAGTCTGTCGGGTCGTGTCCGTCGTGCGGGCGGGACCTCGATCCGGAGCTTTCCTTCTGTCCGTGGTGTGCTGGGTCACGCGACGAGGAGTCGGTCGGGGATCGCGAGTAATACTGTCGGCTGTAACCGTGTCACGAGAGTCGCCATCCGGCGAGCGAATATCTGTACTGACAGCCGGTAGTACGAGGAGATGCCGTCCGTTCAGGTTCGCAGGAAGTAGACCTGCTTCCGGGCGTCCTTGAAGCTGTAGCGGGAGCCGACGATGTCGGACTCCTCCAGACGGTTCAGCGCGTAGCGGACCGTTCGGTCGGGGAGCAGCGACTCCTCGGCGAGTTGCCCCTGCGAGAGCGGCGAGTCGCTCTCGAGCACCTTGGCAACGAGTTTCGCACTCGGCGGGAGTTCGCGGAGTCGGTCGCGGTATTCGGCGGTCGTGAGTCGATCGTCGCCAACGGAGTCAGCTGCTGTGGTGCTCATACCTCATCGTCCGCATCGGTGTTGGTAAAGGTTATCTCCATATGCGTGTATACACACGAGATACCTTATATGTCATTAATTGCAAAAAGAGGGGAACCGTTTGTCACATTACTGTCCGGCGCCGCCGACGGGACTTCCAGTACGGTTTTAATCTTCGGGCCAAGAGACGGGTAGCGTGAAAGGAGAGGAGTGGTATCAGGCGGACGAAGTCGCCCAAGAGTACGATGTCAAGCGGTTCTCCCGCGGAGGGCGACTCATCGACCGTCGCGAAAAGCGGGCCGTCCTCGAGGCGTTGAACCCACTCGAAGACCGGAAAGTGCTCGAAATAGCCTGTGGGACGGGGCGGTTCACGGTCATGCTGGCCGAGCGCGGCGCGGATATCGTCGGTCTGGACATCTCCTCGGCGATGATGGCAGAGGGTCGAAAGAAGGCCCGCGCAGCGGGCGTCGCCGACCACATCGAGTTCCTCCGCGGCGACGCCGCCCGCCTGCCCTTTCCGGACGACCATTTCGACACCGTCTTCGCGATGCGCTTTTTCCACCTCGCCGACACGCCGGCCAAGTTCCTCGCGGAGATGTGTCGGGTCTCCAAGGATCAGGTGTTTTTCGACACGTTCAACGATCGGAGTACGCGCGTCCTCTACAACTGGCTGCTCCCGATGGGGTCGCGGCTCTACGGCCACGAGGAGGTGAAACGCCTCGTCGATGGAGCTGGACTCACGCTCACCGATGCGAGTCACGACTTCGTCCTCCCGTACGGATTCTACCGGAAGATTCCCAACCGACTGGCGGGCGCCTTCCGATCTGCCGACACCGCCATCGGTGACACGCCGCTCGGCACCCACCTCGCGTCGGTGTCGTACTGGAACGCCCACGTGTAGGTGCGAACCGTTATGGTCGCTGAGTCGGTGTGGTCGGATATGGAGCTCTCGGTAGTGGTACCGACCCTCAACGGCCGGGACCGGCTCGCTGCCTGCCTCGACGGGCTGGCTGCTCACGTCCCGGACGCGGAGGTCGTCGTCGTTAACGGGCCGTCGACCGACGGCACTACCGGGATGATTCGCGAACGCGACGACGTGGACGTGCTGGTCGAGGTGTCGACCCGGACGGCGAACGTCTCGCGCAACGCCGGCCTCGAAGTCGCCACCGGCGACGTGGTCGCCCTCCTCCGACACGACCTCGTGGTCGAATCCTCGTGGCTCGACGGGCTCGTCGACGGGCTCACCGACGCCCCGGTCGTCACCGGGCCGACCCATCGGACGCTCGACGGCGGCATGACCACCGAGGAGCCCGAACAGCGACGGATCGGCTCCCGCGAAGTGACGTACTTCAACGGCGGCAACGTCGCCTTCCGACGGCCGGTGCTCGACACCCTCGACGGCTTCGACGAGTACTTGGAGGCCGGCGGTGACCGCGACGCCGCTCACCGTCTCGCCGGCCTCGACTACGAGGTGGCGTGGCGCCCCGAGATGTGCGTCCGCCAGAAATACTCCGCCGACGGCGGCGTCGCGGCGGAAGACCGCGGCGTCGAGTTCCGGTCACTGGCCTATCGCCTCGTGAAGAACTACGGCGTGCGACCGGCGGCGGCGACCGGAACGACCCGGCGAGCCCTGCGGGACGCCCTCACCGCCGGCCGTGAAGTCATCCGCGGTGACCTGCCGCCGACCGAGTGGTTCGCGACCGGCCGGGCCGTCGTCACCGGCGTCGCCCGCGGGGCCGCCGACGGCCTCGTCGCGCGAGTCAAGGATCGATCACCGGTGCGCAATCCGCACGGCATCTCCGACCGCTCGGACCGCGCGGTCGCTCGGTACGACTGGCGGTGATTTCGGCCACCGTCTCGTGCTATCACACTTCCGGCAACGCATATGTCGACCTGTCAGCGTCCCTCTCTGGATTCTCGACCCCGCGGCGGTGAAACGCGAGGCGATCGGCTCGGCCGCCAAAGCGGCGACGATGCTCCTCCGCATCGCCGACGTGATCGCCGCGTGCTGGGCGCGTCGGTCACTGCCCAACTCTCAATATAGAAACATTCATGATTTGATGAGAATATCTCTCTAGGTGAGGATGTCCACAATTTCGACCCACCAGATCACCGTCTCGGATATGATGTGCAACGGCTGTGAAGATACCATTCAGAACGAAATCCGCCACGAACCCGGCGTCAGGCGCGTGAGCGCCAATCACATCGAGGAGACGGTCGAAGTCGAGGGCACGGACGACGTTGATATCGATACCTTGGTGCAGAAGATTAACGAACTCGGATTCACCGCGACGCGAGACTGAACGCGATCCGTCGCGGTCGGTCGCCGTCACTCGACGCCGTCGATTTCTACCGTATTCCCGGGTGAGAGGCTGAACCACTCGTCACCGCGGCCGTCGTTCACGTCGCACTCGACGTAGCCGTGACTCCCGACGACGACGACCGGGTTGCCGGGATCGACCGCGCCGAACGTCGCCCCGACGGGAACCTCCTGGCCGTTCGTGCGGACCATCTCCCGGCCGTCGAGGAAGTCGCCAGGGACGTTCGTGATGACGTTGCCGAAGCCGTCGACGGCGAGGACGAACCCTTCGGCGCGGTCGTTTTCGACCGTCGCTTCCGGGAGCCGGCAGTCGACGGGCCGTTCGATTTCGGTCAGGCGGTCGTGATCGCCGAGTGCGTCGGCGTCGCGGTCCGCGACGAACTCGTGAATCTCCGCCGCGAGCGGTGCGAACACGTCCCGGCCGTGGAAGGTGCTGGAGGCAGGATCGCCGGGATCGGCGTGGAACCAGTCGGGGCCGTCGTCGGCCGCCAGCTGCCGCACTGCGGGCACGAGTAGGCCGTTGTCGGGGCCGACGAACGTGTGCTCTCCCGCCCGGGCGACGAGGACATCCCGGTCGGTACCGACGCCGGGGTCGACGACGGCGAGGTGAGTCGCTGGGGGAAACGTCGGCCACACCTCCCGGAGCCAGAACGCCGACTCGCGGATCGCCCCGCGAGGCAGGTCGTGGCTCACGTCGACGAGGCGGGCGTCCGTCCGCCGTAACAGCACGCCTTTCATTGCGGCCGGGTACGGGCTGCCGAAGTCGGAGGCGAGCGTGATCATGGCCCGTTGCTGTCGGTTTCGCTGACGCGCTGGATTCGCTCGATGCCACCGACCTCGTCGATGACGTCGACGACGGGATTGGGGACCAGATGTCGCCACTCACCACCCTCGATCATGCGCTCGCGGAGTTCGGTCCCCTCCAGCACCTCGCGGTTGAACATGGGCGACTGGCGCACCTCGACGCCCGCCTCCTCGAACAGCTGGATGACGAGCGGGTTGTTGGAGTAGGCCACGTCGAACGACGGGGACATGCTCTGGACGTGGCTCACCCAGACGGAGTTGCGGTCGAGATCCTCGATGGGGACGACGTAGGTCGTGAGGTCGAACTCGGCGACGGACTTCGTGACCATCATCACGCGCTCGCCCGCAGTGAAGGGATTTCGTCTCGCGTGTGAGTGGCCGGCGCTGCCGATGCCAAGGACGAGTTCGTCGACCTCGTCGACGATCTCGGCGACCATCCGGTGGTGGCCGTCGTGATACGGCTGGAATCGGCCGATGTAGAACCCCCGCATGGTGTCGACCTGTACGTGCGCATTTATAAAATTCGCGAGTCGCCGCCACGGCGGAATTCGGCGGGTAACGGGGCTTACACTGCCCGTTCTGGGCTTCGTCACTGATAACCAGGGGGAGAAAGTATATCAGGCGCTAACCCTTCAGTTCGACTAACGACACCGTTCTATGAACGACGACACGAACACGGACGAGCGCCCGGCCGACGGCGCGGAGCGGGTCGACGGCGACCCGCCTCGTGACGATCACGGTGGGGCCGACGAATGGGAAGACGACGTCCCTGTCCCGTCCGATCCGGAGCCCAGCGACGACGCGGGCGACGGTACGGACGACGGGTCTATCGAGGACCTCGGCAGCGACGTCCAGATCGACGCCGAAATCGACGAGGACGCGGAGGACGACCTCCTCGGCGGACTACAGATCGGCTCGACCGACGAGATCAAGGTCCCCGATCGACTCGTCGACCAGGTGATTGGGCAGGAACACGCTCGCGATGTCGTCATGAAGGCGGCCAAACAGCGGCGTCACGTCATGATGATCGGCTCTCCGGGGACGGGGAAGTCGATGCTCGCGAAAGCGATGAGCGAACTCCTCCCGAAAGAGGAGCTTCAGGACGTTCTCGTCTACCACAACCCCGACGACGGCAACGAACCGAAGGTGCGGACGGTGCCCTCGGGGAAGGGCGACCAGATCGTCGAGGCCCACAAGGAGGAGGCCCGCAAGCGCAATCAGATGCGCTCGTTCCTGATGTGGATCATCATCGCCATCGTGCTGGGCTACTCCCTCATCATTGCCGGGAACATTCTGCTCGGTATCCTCGCGGCTGGGATCATCTACCTCGCGTTCCGCTACGGCTCCCGTGGCTCCGACGCGATGATCCCGAACCTGATCGTGAACACGGCCGATCAGCAGACGGCGCCGTTCGAGGACGCCACCGGTGCCCACGCCGGCGCGCTGCTGGGCGACGTGCGCCACGACCCGTTCCAGTCCGGTGGGATGGAGACGCCGAGCCACGACCGGGTCGAACCGGGGGCCATCCACAAGGCCAACAAGGGCGTGCTGTTCATCGACGAGATCAATACGCTCGACGTCAGGAGCCAACAGCACCTGATGACGGCGATCCAGGAGGGCGAGTTCGGCATCACGGGCCAGTCCGAGCGCTCCTCGGGCGCGATGGTCCAGACCGAACCCGTTCCCTGTGACTTCGTCATGATCGCCGCGGGGAACCTCGACGCGATGGAGAACATGCACCCTGCGCTCCGGTCCCGTATCAAGGGGTACGGTTACGAGGTGTACATGGACGACACCATCGAGGACACCCCGGAGATGCGCCGGAAGTACGCCCGGTTCATCGCCCAGGAAGTCGAGAAGGACGGTCGCCTGCCCCACTTCACCGACGACGCGATCAAAGAGGTCATCCTCGAAGCGCGGCGTCGCGCGGGCCGGAAGGGCCACCTCACCCTCGAACTCCGGAACCTCGGCGGGCTGGTCCGCGTCGCGGGCGACATCGCCCGCGCCGACGACGCGGAGTACACCACCCGCGAGCACATCCTGCAGGCGAAGGGTCGCTCCCGCAGCATCGAACAGCAGCTCGCGGACGACTACATCCAGCGCCGCAAGGACTACGAACTCCAGGTTTCGGAGGGGTACGTCACCGGCCGCGTCAACGGCCTCGCGGTCATGGGCGAGGACTCCGGTATCGTCCTGCCCGTCATGGCCGAGGTGACGCCTTCGCAGGGTCCCGGCGAAGTCATCGCCACGGGCCAGCTGAAGGAGATGGCTCAAGAGGCAGTCTCCAACGTCTCGGCCATCATCAAGAAGTTCTCCGACGAGGACATCACTCAGAAAGACATCCACATCCAGTTCGTGCAGGCGGGTGAGGGTGGTGTCGACGGCGACTCCGCCTCCATCACCGTCGCGACGGCGGTCATCAGCGCGCTGGAGGGCGTCGGTGTCGATCAGTCGCTCGCGATGACCGGTTCGCTCTCGGTCCGTGGGGACGTGCTCCCCGTCGGCGGCGTCACGCACAAAATCGAGGCCGCCGCCAAGACCGGCTGTGACCGGGTCATCATTCCCGAGTCCAACATGCAGGACGTGATGATCGAGGACGAGTACGAGGAGATGATCGAGATCATCCCCGTCAGCCACATCAGCGAAGTCCTCGACGTGGCGCTCGAAGGCGAGCCCGAGAAGGACTCGCTGGTCGACCGGCTCAAAACCATCACGGGTTCGGCGCTCGACAAGCAGAGCGTCAGTCAGGGCCCGAGCAGTCCCAGCCCGCAGTAAGGTGCCCGAGTGGGCGGCGTTCGCCGGCTTCGTCGGCGTCGTCCTCGTCGGGTTACTCTTTCTCGCACGCGCGTCGACGGACGCCGTCACACCCGCCACGCAGACCCCGGAGTTTCCAGCCACGCTCACCGACCGCGTCGTCGGCGCGCCAGCGCGCGACGATCGGTGGATCGACGCGACGGCCCCGACCGGCCCCTCGACCGCTGCCTTACTGGTGAACGTCGCCGTTTCGCAGGGGCTGTTCGCCTCCCTGCTCGTGATCGGGATGTGGATCGCGTCGATTCCGGCTTCGTCGCTCGGTCTCGCGGCTGACGCGCTCGGCCCCGCTCCACTCGGTGTCGGCGTCGTTCTCGGCGTTGCGCTCCACGCGGTCAACACGGCCGGCTCCCGCCTCGGCGACCGGTTCGGGTTCGGGGATACGACGGCGCTTCGGGAGGCGATGGCGCCCGACTCCGCCGAGGGGTGGGCCGCGCTTCTTCTCGTGGTGCTCCCCCTCGTCGCCGGATTCGAGGAACTCCTCTTCCGAGGCGTTCTGATCGGCGCGTTCGCCACGGGCTTTGGCGTCTCGCCGTGGCTCCTGGCCGCCGTCTCCTCGGTCGCGTTCGCCCTCGGTCACGGCGCGCAGGGACGGGCCGGCATCGTCGTCACCGGGGCGCTCGGCTTCGTCCTCGCGGCAGCGTTCGTCATCACTGGGAGTCTGGCGACGGTCGTCCTGGCTCACTATCTCGTGAACGCGCTGGAGTTCGTCGTCCACGAGTCGTAGCGACTACGTCCCGGTTCGGCGACGGAGACGGCGGTCGTCCCCCGACGGATTTCTGATTACGCCTCCAGTTCGCGTAGGCGTTCGGCAACGACCGGCGGCGTGGCGCCCGGGCCGGCGATCCGGTGATCGGGGATGAACAGGGGTACGGGGTTGGCCCGAAGTGCCTGGCGGACGGTTTCGAGGTCATCCTCGTCCTCGTCGTCGAGGCCGGCCAGTCGGGCTACCCGCGCCACGTCCACCGTTTCGCCGTAGGGGACGTTCCGCACGGCGTCGAGGACCGTCCGCTGGTCGGTGGGCACGGTGAGTCCAACGGTCACGTCGTCGAAGTGATCCTCGGCGCCGTCGAGATAGTCGAACACCCGGTCCAGGAGCGGATGCTCGGTGGCGGCGTCGGCCGGCGGGGCCTCGGGAAACGAGGTGCTGATGACGCGGTCGGCCACGACGCCGATCTGTACCGCCCGGCCGAGCGTCGACGACTCGCGCGCGTAGATGCCTTCCATGGGTGAGCGGTGGGTCGGTCGGCTCATAGAGGTTGTCGTACTGGGATGTCTCGCCCCTCCGCGACGAACACGCCGCGACAGCGGGACGCAAGGCTTATGTGCAAATCAGTCCGTTAGTGTACAATGATGGACGCTAATGGTGAAGAACTGGCGCCGGCAGTGCGCTCGATACTGGCGGCTGCGCACGAGCGAGCGGGCGGCGAGAAACGGCTGTCGATCGACGCTCGGCCGTTCCCGGCCGCCGTCGCGGACGCCGAGGCGGCCGGACGAGTGCCGGTGATCGCGGAGGTGAAGCCGACCAGTCCCACGACGGCGGGGCAGCGAGACGACGATCCTGTGGACCTCGCGCGAGCGATGGTCGCGGGCGGTGCGACGGCGATCTCGGTGTTGACCGAACCCGAACATTTCGGCGGGTCGTCCGAGTCGCTGACGCGGGTTCGGGACGCCGTCGATGTGCCCGTCCTGCGCAAGGACTTTATCGTCGAGGAGTCCCAACTCGACCTCGTGGCGTCGGATCTGATCCTGTTGATCGCCCGCTTCGTGGACGACCTCCCCGGTCTCCTGACGGCGGCCGAGGAGCGTGGGTTCCAGCCGCTGGTCGAGATACACGCGCGCGACGAACTCGACCGTGCGCTCGCGGCGGGCGCGGACCTGATCGGCGTCAACAACCGCGATCTGGGCAAACTGGAGGTCGATCTCGATACCTTCGAGTCGATCGCGCCCCACGTCCCCGACGACGTGACGCTGATCGCGGAGAGCGGGATCGGATCGGCCGACGACGTGCGACGGATGCGGTCGGCAGGGGCCGATGCCCTGTTGATCGGCAGTGCGATCATGGACGGCGACGTGACCGACAACGTGCGGCGATTTACCACAGCATGAGTTCTCACACAGGCAAATTCGGCGAGTACGGCGGACAGTATGTTCCCGAGGCGTTGATGCCCGCAATCGAGGAACTGGAAGACGCGTACGAACGGTACGTGCTGGAGAACGAGGACGGCTTCATGGACGACTTCCGGAAGCGACTGGCGGATTTCGGCGGGCGGCCGACGCCCCTCCAGCACGCCAAACGGCTCTCGGACCGCTACGACTGCGACGTCTACCTCAAGCGGGAGGATCTCCTCCACGGCGGCGCACACAAGTTGAACAACGCGCTCGGGCAGGTCCTGCTGGCGAAGTACATGGGCAAAGAGCGGATCATCGCCGAGACGGGCGCCGGCCAGCACGGCACGGCGACGGCGATGGCGTGTGCCCACCTCGGGATGCCCTGCGAGGTGTACATGGGCCGGCGGGACATCAACCGCCAGCGACCCAACGTGTTCCGGATGCGCCTCAACGGCGCCGAGGTGACCCCCGTGACCGTCGGCCGCGGCACGCTGAAGGAGGCCATCAGCGAGACGATGCGCGACTGGGCGGAAAACGTCGAGGACACCCACTACGTCATCGGGAGCGTCGTCGGCCCGCACCCGTTCCCGTCGATGGTGCGTGATTTCCAGCGTGTTATCTCCGAGGAGGCGCGCGAGCAGATCCGGGAGCAGGCGGGACAGCTCCCCGATGCGGTGGTCACCTGTGCCGGCGGCGGGTCGAACACCATGGGCGTCTTCGCGGAGTTCGTCGACGACGTGGACGTGGGGCTCTACGCCGTCGAAGCCGGCGGAAGCAGTCTCGAAGTGAACGAGGAAGAGGGTGTCGCGCCCAACTCCGCGACGCTCTCGACGGGCACCGAGGGCGTCCTCCACGGCTCCCGGACACGCGTCCTCCAGGACCGCGACGGGCAGATCATGGAGTCACACAGCGTCTCCGCCGGTCTCGACTACGCCGGCGTCGGCCCCGAACTCGCCGACCTGACCGATCGCGGGCGCGTGACCGCCGTCAACGTCGACGACGACAGGGCGCTTGCGGGCTTCCACCGTCTCTCCCAGCAGGAGGGGATCATCCCCGCGCTCGAATCCGCCCACGCTGTCGCCTACGTCGAGGAACACCACGACGAACTCGGCGACGTGGTGCTCCTCAACATCTCCGGCCGCGGCGACAAGGACCTCGAGACCGTCCTGGAGGAGACACACGACCGCGACATCGAGAACGCCCCCGATATCGACACCTTCGCCGCGACGGGGGGGTTCCAGTGAGCCGCATCTCCGAGGCGTTCGCCGACGGCCCAGCTTTCGTCCCCTATCTCGCGGCCGGCGACCCCAACTACGAGGCGTCGTTGTCGTACGTGGAGGCGCTGGAGCGCGGCGGCGCGGACGTCATCGAACTCGGACTCCCCTTCTCCGAACCCATCGCGGAAGGGCCGACCATCCAGAGTGCCATCGTCCGATCGCTGGAGGGTGGCATGACGCCGACGCGATTTTTCGAGTTCGTCGAGGACCTCGACGTGGACGTGCCGCTGGTCTGTATGACCTACTACAACCTCATCTACCAGTTCGGTGAGGGGGAGGATCGCGGCCCGGAGGCGTTCGTCCGCCGCGCCGCGGAGGTCGGCATCGACGGGTTCGTCGTCCCCGACCTCCCCGCCGAGGAGGCCGGACCCTTGCGCGAGGCGTGTGACGCCTGCGACTGCGAACTCATCTTCATCGTCGCCCCGACGACGAAGGGGGAGCGGTTAGAGCGTATCATGTCGCAGGTGTCGGGCTACGTCTACGTGCAGGCGCGTCTGGGGACGACCGGTGCCCGGGCGGGTCTCTCGGACCAGACGGAGGAGAGTCTCGAACGCATCGCGGAGTGGGACGTGCCAAAGGCGGTCGGCTTCGGCATCTCGTCCGGAGACCACGCCCAGCGCGTGGTCGAGGCGGGCGCCGACGGCGTCATCGTTGGCTCCGCACTGGTCGACATTATCGCGACGGGCGTCGAACGCGGTGATCCTCCGGTAACGGTCGCGAATCGTCTGGAATCGAAAGCTCGCGAACTCAAGGAGGGCGCGCTTCGCGGGGCGGCGTCCTCGGACGAACAGCCGCATCCGGAACGTACATAAGCACCACTGGTACAGGGTAACACATGAATACCGGAACACGCGCACGCCTGCAGCGCATCTCCACAGACGACCGCTACCTCATCGTCCCCATGGACCACGGTGTCACCATGGGTCCGGTCAAGGGACTGGTCGATATCGAAGCCACTATCGACGCCATCACGGACGGCGGCGCGGACGCCGTCCTCACGCAGAAAGGCGTCGCTCCCCGCGTCCACGACGGCAAGAACGGCGCGGGCTACATCGTCCACCTCAACGGCTCGACGAACATCGGCCCCGACGAGGACGACAAACGGCGGACGGGCACCGTCGAAGCCGCCCTCCGCGCCGGCGCCGACGCCGTCTCCTTCCACATCAACGTCGGCTCCGAGTACGAACCCGGGCAGATGACCCAGCTCGCCGACGTGACCGAACGTGCCGAGGAACTGGGCCTTCCGACGCTCGCGATGGCCTACGCCCGCGGTCCGGGCATCGAGGAGGACGACCCCGAGGCCCTCGCCCACGCCGTCCGCCTCGCGGAGGAACTCGGCGCAGACGTGGTGAAGACGGGCTACAGCGGCGACGGCGACAGCTTCGCCCCCGTCTGTCGGGGGACGCGCCTGCCGGTCGTCATCGCCGGCGGGAGTCGCGGCACTGACCGGCAGACCGTACGGATGGTTCGCGGTGCGATGGACGGTGGCGCCGCCGGCGTCTCCATGGGCCGTTCCATCTTCCAGCACGACGACCCCGGCGCCATCACCCGCGCTATCTCGGCGATCATCCACGACGACGCCGGCGTCGACGAGGCGCTTCAACGCGGTGGCCTCCTCGAAGCCTGACCCTTTATCCGCCACGTTCAAGCCACGGCGTCCCGAGTTGCCGACAATGACACGGAGCGTGTGGCTGAAAGCCGATGGGGATGTCGGCGACTGGGAGACACGGAAAGAGCGCATCACCGCCGGCCTCGAAGCCGGCGTCGACTGGGTGTTGGTCGACGAGGCCGACGTGGCCCGGGTGCACGAACTCGGCGACGTGAACGTAGCGGCGTTTCGGACGGACGCCGACCTCGTCGAAGACGCCGAACCCGACGGTCCCGACGCCGACGCGTACGTCGTCGGCAAAAATGGGGAAGGCGACGGCACCGTCGATCTTCCGCCGGATTTCTCCGGCTCCGCCGATCTCTCGACGCTTCGCCGCGACGACGACCGGGCGCAGGGTGCCTACGTCCGCATCTTCAGTGAGGACTACGAGGCGTTCGCCGAGGCGGCCGCCGAGGACGCCGACTACACCATCGTCGTCGGCGAGGACTGGACGATCATCCCGCTCGAAAACCTCATCGCCCGCATCGGCGAGGAGACGGACCTGATCGCAGGCGTCACCACGGCCGAGGAAGCTCAGACTGCCTTCGAGACGCTGGAACTCGGCGCCGACGGCGTCTTGCTGGACTCCGGCGACCCCGACGAGATTCGCTCCACCTGTGAGGTGCGGGACGCCGCCGACCGCGAACACCTCGACCTGCAGTACGCCGAAGTGACGAAAGTCGAACGGACGGGCATGGCCGACCGGGTCTGTGTCGACACCGGCTCGCTCATGGAACACGACGAGGGGATGCTCGTCGGATCGATGTCGCGTGGCCTCTTTTTCGTCCACGCCGAGACGGCGGAATCACCGTACGTCGCCTCCCGACCGTTCCGGGTGAACGCGGGCGCCGTCCACGCCTACGCCCGAACGCCCGGCGGCGGGACGACGTACCTCTCCGAGCTCCAGAGCGGCGACGAGGTGCAGGTGGTCGACACCGACGGCAACACCCGTGAGACGGTCGTCGGCCGCGTCAAAATCGAGAAACGCCCCATGTTCCGCGTGCAGGCTGAAGTCGAGACCGAGGAGGGCGTCGACCGCATCGAGACGCTCCTCCAGAACGCCGAGACGATCAAGGTCCACACCCGCGAGGGCCGCACCGCCGTCACGGATCTGGAACCCGGCGACGAGATGCTCGTCTACTACGAGGACGTGGCGCGCCACTTCGGCGAAGCGGTCGAGGAGAGCATCATCGAGAAGTGACTCGTGTCCCGGTTCCGACCGAGACGACTGCCGGCGGGGAGACGAACGCCTACCTTGCGGGCACGGTCCTGATCGATCCCGCCGGCCGTACCGACGCTCTCGATTCGGCCGTCGCGGAGCGGACGGTCGACCACGTCGCCATCACGCACGCCCACCCGGACCACGTCGGCGCCGTCGCGCACTACGCCGCCGAGACGGGCGCGACCGTTCACGCGCGGCGTGGCCGCGAGGCGCGATTCGAGGCCGCCACCGGCGTCGCCCCCGACCGCACCTTCGCGGAGGGTGATCGGATCGGTGGGCTGCCCGTCCTCGACACCCCCGGCCACGCACCGGATCACGTCGCGTTCGAAGCCGCCGAGGGTATTCTCGTCGGCGACCTCGCTCGCGCATCGGGGAGCGTCGCTGTCGCCGCACCGGAGGGCGATATGCGCGCGTACTTGGTCGCGCTCCGTCGCCTCATCGCCCGCGACCCGCCGCGCCTGTTCCCCGGCCACGGGCCAGTCGTCGACGACCCGCGGGCGGCCCTCCACCGCCTCTACGACCACCGTCTCGACCGGGAACGCCGGATCGAGGCGGCGGTCCGCGAGGGGGCCGACTCGGTGGACGCCGTCCTCGGCACCGTCTACGACCGTGATCTCTCGGGGGTCCGTGACCTCGCGGCGGCGACGGTGCGTGCCCACCTCGACAAACTCGCCGTCGAGGGGCGGATTCGATTCGACCCGGCGACCGGGCGTATCGGCCCGTCGTAGCCGACGGCCTTTTCTCACTCGCCCGTCCAGCGCCGGTATGGAGTCGCTCGAAGCCGAACTCGACAGGGCACGGAATCTCGACGTGAGCGACCTCGCCGACGCTATCGAGTCCATCGGCTTCGACTGTACGCGGTGTGGGGCGTGTTGCAAGTCCGATGCGGACGACCCACACACGGCGACCGTGTTTCCCGACGAGATTCGGACGCTCCAGGCGGCGACCGACTACGACTGGCGGGACGTGGCGCGCCCGATGCCCTACGGACTCTCCGACGGGCCACACGGCCCCGAAGGCGAGACGTTCGAGTGGGCGCTCGAAACCGATGCCTGTGGCGACTGCACGTTTTACGAGGAGCGTGAGGGCGAGGGGCGGTGTACTGTCCACGACGACCGCCCGCTGATCTGTGAGACCTACCCGTTCAGCGTCGCCCTCGGAGGGACGAGCCAGCCCATGGGCGAGGCGGTGAACGAGGCGGGGATGGTCCGTGCCCACGAGTGCGAGGGCCTCGGTCGCGACATCTCACGGGCCGACGCGGAGGAACTGGCCCGAGCACTCAAAGAGCGGGCGGTCCGGGAGCTGGAGGAGGCCATCGGCGTCCGCGACAACTACGAAGCAGTCGACCGTGCGGCGGGCGAGGTGGTCGTCTACGACTCCGAAGGCCCGAAAACCGTCGACGGACGCCCGCGCTGATACGGATTATGGTAACTGCTTACCGGTGGTTATCCGAGACGGTCCGGCGAACCACCGGCACTGACTTACAATAAACCGTATGAGACGGCGCGTCGTGACTGTTCACCGTCGCGTGGCGGCGATACACCTTTAACGGTCCCGACACAGGTTGGCATGGAGGTTTACACTGTGGAGATCTCAGATAACCTGTTGTGTCTGTTCAGCGCGCGTGTGCAGTCGGAAGACGGATCGTACGTGATCGAAGTTCCTCAGCGTGAGGTCGAGACGGGATCGATCGACCCGGACGAAACGTACCGGGTTGCGCTCATCTCTCGCGAACGGGCGGAGACGGAGGAGCCGACCGAGACCGAGACGCCGACGTCGGAGCCCCAGCCACCGGTCGAGATCGGCGAGATCCGATACGTCGAGATCGAAGATATCGGCAAGCAGGGCGACGGCATCGCTCGCGTCGAACGTGGCTACGTCATCATCGTTCCGGATGCCGAAATCGGCGAGCGCGTCAAAATCGAAATCACCGAGGTCAAGTCCAACTTCGCCGTCGGTGAGATCATCGACGAAGACTTCTGACGCCGATTCTCGACTCGGCTCGGCCCGGCTCGGCATCACCCAAGACATATACTGCCCGGTGTGCGAACCCCCGCCATGCACCGCCGTGCCCTCCTCTCCCTCGGTCTGACGGCCGCGACCGCCGGTTGCCTCGGCCCCGTGTTCGGAATCGGTAGTGACTGTCCCCGTGGTGCCGACCTCAGACTGCGCCCCACGACGGACGCGGACACCGCCGAGGGCGCCAGCGACCCGGTCGTCGACCTCTCGCCGCCCGAGCGCGACGCCATCACCGCCGCGATCGACGGCGACGAGCCGACGATGTGGGTGCCGGAGTCGGCTTCGGGGCCCGTTACCAGTTCCGAGTATTTCGTCGACGACGGGACGTACTACGCCGTCGAGACGCCGGTCGTCTCGACCGCCGACCGCGTCGGCTACGGGGTCGAACTCGACGCCGGCCCCGACGTGGAGACGAGCGGTCGGACCGTCGCCTTCGACGATCTCCGGAGCGTCGACCGGCTGGCCGTGTTCGCCCTCCTCGGCTATCCGAACCGTCGCGAGATGGCACGATTCGGGAGTGCCCGCGCCATCAGCATTGGGGGCACGCTCGCCTACCCCGACGACGAGGCGCAGTCCGACTCCGAACTCGTTCCCGACCCGGCCTACGACGTGATCCGGATCGGCGGGCAGGACTTCCGGTTCCGAATCACCGAGGAGCGAGACGCCGTGATCGAAATTCGGCGGATCGTGGTCGAGACAGCCGCCGAATCCGCGGGTGAACTGGCGTCGATCGTCTACGACCGCTACGGCGTCGATCTGGACGAGCGCGACCTCTCCGCCGAGCAACGCGATATCGTCGAGACGGCGATCGACGAGGGGTACGACGAGTGTGCGCCGTACTCAGAGGCGTACGCGGACCTCCAGCGGACGCTCGGCCGGCCGGTGACGCGAGTGACCGACGACGGCGACGGCGTCGTGACCACGCCGGGCGCCGACGCGCCGGAGCGCGTCGACTACGCCAACTACGAGAACGAGTGGTACTTCGTCTCCCTCTCGGAGTACGTCGCCTAGTCGGCCGACCCCATCGACTCGACGGCCGCGAATCGGGACAGGTCGGCGTCGGTCTCCACCTCGCCCAACGAGGCGTACGGCCGATTCACGACGATATCGCCCGCAGTCGACTGCCCCACGCCCGGGAGGGCGGTCAGTTCGTCCATCGACGCCGCGTTGAGGTCGAGCGGGTGGGGGACGCCCGTCACCGAGCGGTAGCCGTGGTCGACGATGGCGACGTCCATGGTCGTGCCCAGTTCGCGCTCCCCGGGGACGGCGACCAACAGGGGGTAGGTTCCCAGCTGTCGCCCGAAGGTCTTGCCGCCTTCGTGGTACTCCAGGTGCACGTCCGGCAGCACGGTCCCCGGGGGGACGACCCGACGGAGCATCGGCTGATCGATCTCCTCGCGCACCTCGCGTTTGTACCGTTTGAACTGCTTCTTGTGGTCGCGAGCGATGTCGGCGCCGGTGTCGCTCATCTCCGTCCCGGCGAAGGCCATCACCTGCCGGATGTTGATCCGGCGGAGCATTAGCCCCTCGTCGTACACGCGCTGGAGGAATCGCTTGTTGTGTTCGAACGTCTCCTCACGCTCCCCGGCGAGGCCGTGGACGAGGTTGATGCCCGGGAGGAGCTTCGGGAGGCGGTTCGCGGCGTCGTCGCCGGTCGTCGGGGCGGCCACGGGGTCGTCGCCCGGCCGCCACCCCGCCTCCTCGTTGACGACGCGCACCGCTTCCAGACACTCGTCGGCGGTGACGAGCAGGTTGTTCTCTTCCTGCACCACGGGGTCGGCGGATTCGAGACCGAAGGCGGCGGTGTCGCCCGCTGTGTTGTGTTCGGCGATGATCCGGATGGCCTCGCGGGACGCTTCCGGATAGTCGACGATGGTGACCGGATTCATGTTGTCGAGGTGGAGCGTGCCCAGATCCGGCGCCACCTCGCGGATGCCGGCGTAGAGACGGCGGAGGGCGTCGGGGTTCGGCGCCTCGCCGTCGCCGCCGAACGCGAGGATGTCGGCCTGTCGTCCGAGGCGGAAGTGACGGACGCCGCGGTCGTAGAGCGCCTCGACTTCGCGGACGACCGATTCGGCCGACCGGAAGCCCGGATCGCCGTACAGCGGTTCGGTACAGAACGAACACCGGTAGGCACACCCACGCGAGGTTTCGAGTTCGGCGATCAGGTAGTCGGGGTGGTTGGGGTGGTCCTCGACGACGAATGCGCCCAGCGCCGCCCAGCGGTCGAGGTCGTCGTTGTCGCGCATGCGGTCGCCGAACCCCTCCAGCCCGCTCGCGACGAGGTCGTGAGCCGCGGCTTCCACGTCACCCTTGGCGACGAAGTCGTAGTCGAGGTCCTTGCGCTCCATGTCCTGTGCGCCGGCGTTCTCCTCGCCGACGCCGAAGCGGACGGGGCCGCCCATCAGCGTCGTGCCGTCGGCGGTCCACGCGAGTTCCCGAACCTCGTCGGGTTCGGCGGGCGTCCCGCCGACGTACTTCCCGGGGACGGTCATGCCGCCGAGGTAGATCAGGAGGTCGGCGTCGGCCACGTCGCGCCACTTGTTCCGGTCGTCCCGGAGTTCGTCGATGGTGTGGTAGGAGACCTGCGGTTCGGGGACGCCGGCGTCGACGAGAGCGCCGGCGGTGAAGCGGGGGTACGTGGAGACGTATGGCGGGACCCCGAAATGTGCGGGTTCGTCGACGTAGCCGTCGACGATGGTGACGGTGAGGTCGGCGGGGTCGGTCATGTGACTCGGTTGGCGGTCGACGCGTAAAACCGTGTCCGTGCGTGTTCGAACCGCTCCGTGGCCTACGGGCTATCGGCTCCACGCCACTTATGCCGGTCGCAACACTACCTCCGACCATGCCCGCGACGAAGGAGATCAAATGCACGAGCCCCAACTGTGAACTCGATATGTTCGAGAATCACTACACGTACGACATCGCCGACGACCACACCGTCGGCGACCTCTCCTGTCCGCTCTGTGGCGGGACCGACTGTCTCGAAGAGATCGAACTATGACCGGGTTCAAGGACTTCGGCAAGTCGGCGGCGAGCGCCGTCCTCGAACGGGTCGGCCGCGGTGTCGGCAAGGTCCAGGAGCGCAAGCCCCTCCCGTACGACGTACTGGAGTCCGACGACGCGTATCTCGTCGTCTTCGACGCCCCGGGCGTCACCCGGAGCGACGTGCAGGTTCGCTACGTCGAGGGCGAGGTGCAGGTGCGTCTCGACCGTTTCCGTGACTTCCACGAGGGCTTCGAGATGCGGTTCCCGGGCCGTGGGCTCTCGCTCGACGGACGTGCGCGCCTCCCACCGGACGCCGACGTGGACGCAGGCGAGGCGTCGGCCACACTGAGCGACAACGGCACGCTCCGCGTCGAGGTGCCGAAGCGAGCGGACGGCACCGACGTGGCGGTTCGCGAGGAAGCGGACGACGACGACGCGGACGACGCCGAGTAGCTATAGTCGCCTTTGTAAGTCATTGCACACCTGATCGCCGGACTGCGTTCGATCAGGTGTGCAACCAGTTCCAAACGCTACTATACACCGGTACGGCTCACACGTTAAACGGGGACGTCGGCGTCCGGATCGACCGATCCGGTCGCCGCGAACGAGCGATATTAGACGGGGACATCGGCGTCCGGGTCGACCGATCCGGTCGCCGCGAACGAGCGATATTAGACGGGGACGTCGGCGTCCGGATCGACCGATCCGGTCGCCGCGAACGAGCGATATTAGACGGGGACGT
>Ga0207720_100397_pt1 | contig 31420 bp, 38 predicted proteins | sample A23P2SouthBayCA_2_FD_187751 | JGI IMG/M metagenome (GOLD analysis project Ga0207720, IMG submission 187751) | Aerobic enrichment media microbial communities from Eden Landing Ponds, California, USA - A23 E3 (2) (SPAdes) | ecosystem: Environmental > Aquatic > Marine > Unclassified | place...
CGACCTGCAGTACGCGCTGGATACGCACATCCACGCCGACCACATCTCGGGCGTGCGAGACCTCGACGCGGCGGGCGTCGAGGGCGTCATCCCGGAGGCGGCTGTCGACCGGGGCGTCACCTACGCGGACGAGCCGACCACGGCCGAAGACGGCGACACGTTCGCTGTCGGCGACGCGACTATCGAGACCGTCTCTACGCCCGGCCACACGACCGGAATGACCTCCTATCTCGTCGACGGTAGCCTGCTCGCGACCGGCGACGGGCTGTTTATCGAGAGCGTCGCCCGCCCCGACCTCGAGGAGGGCGACGAGGGTGCGCCGGATGCCGCACGGATGCTCTACGAATCCCTGCAGGAGCGCGTGCTGACCCTGCCCGAGGACACGCTGGTCGGTGGCGCGCACTTCAGCGACGCCGCCGAGCCTGCCGAGGACGGGACGTTTACGGCACCAATCGGCGAGCTCGTCGAGGAGATGGACGCGCTCACGATGGACGAGGACGATTTCGTCGAGCTGATCCTCTCGGACATGCCGCCGCGGCCGGCCAACTACGAGGAGATCATCGCGACGAACCTCGGGCAGAGCGCGGTTGACGACGAGGAGGCGTTCACGCTGGAACTCGGGCCGAACAACTGTGCCGCCAGCCAGGACTCGCTCGCGGGTGACTAACCACGCCAATGGTCACTGACCCAGTACTGCTCCAGACGGTTGCCGGGCTGTTCCCGAACGGGATCAGCAGGTACGCCGTCGGCGGACTGCTAGTCGGGCTCGGGACTGTCGTCATCTACCTCGGAACGGGGATCCCGGCCGGCGCGAGCACGTTCCTGGAGTCGACGCTGTCGTACGTCTCCGACCAGTCGCGGTTCCAGCAGTACGTCGGCTCGCGTGACTGGCGCGTCGTGTTCACGGCCGGCATCATCCTGGGCGGACTGGCCTTCGCGGCGACGTTCCAGTCCGGTCTGGTCACGAGCCCGCTGTACGAACCTGGAACGACCGGCCAGCTGTACGAGGTCGCCGGTGTGACGCTCTGGATGACCGATGTCCAGCCGTGGCGGTTGTTCCTCGGTGGCATCTTGGTCGGCATCGGGACCCGGATCGGCAAGGGCTGTACGTCGGGCCACGGCGTCTGTGGCGTCGGTTCGGCGTCGAAGACGTCGCTGGTCGGCGTGGTGACGTTCCTGACCGTGGCGATCGGGACCGCGCAGGTCGTCGCCGCGCTAGGGGTGAGCCCGTAATGGCGGACAGACATCCGCTGTTCAAGCCGCTGATCTTCGTCGGCGGCCTGATCTTCGGGTTCGGGCTCGGGTTCAGCCACATGGCGCGACCGGAGGTCGTGCTGAACTTCCTCCAGTTCGACGACCTCGGCCTCCCGTTCGTGATGTTCGGGGCCGCAATCGTCTCCGGGATCGCATTCGCCCTGTTGCCGCGGATTCGGGACACTGCACCCCTCACGGGCAACCCCTACGAGCGCCGGCTGAAGCCGTTCGACCGGAACGTCCTCGTCGGCGGCGCCGTCTTCGGCGTCGGTTGGGGACTCTCCGGCATCTGCCCGGGCGCGGCGTACGCGAGTCTCGGCGTCGGCAACGTCACCATCCTCTGGGCGCTCGCCGGAATGTTCGTCGGCGCGTACGCTCAGGGCTACTGGCGGAGCCACAACCAGGCGCGTGACACCGCCGCGACGGGCGCAGACTAACTCACACATGGACCCCGCTCTCATCGCCCTCTTCGCCGGTGCAGCGCTCGCCAGCTTGTTCATGGCATGGGTCATCGGTGCCGGGTCAAGCGGCGCGACGCCGTACGCCCCTGCGGTCGGTGCGAACGCCATCGGGACAATGCGGGCCGCGTTCCTCGTCGGCATTTTCGGCTACGCCGGTGCCGTTACCCAGGGCGGCAACGTCTCGGAAGCCATCGGCAGCGGCCTCGTCGGCGGCATCAATCTCCCGGTCGCCGGGGTCATCCTCGTGCTCGTGTTGGGCGCGGGGCTGATGGCGGTCGGCATCACGACCGGTTATCCGATTGCGACTGCGTTCACCGTGACCGGTGCTGTAATCGGCGTCGGCCTCGCCCTCGGCGGGATTCCGGTCTGGTCGAAGTACCAGCAGATCGCCGCCGTCTGGGTACTGACGCCGTTCGTCGGCGGTGGTATCGCATTCGGCATCGCGAGCCTCCTCCCGCGTCCCGACGTCCCCGAGCGGTACAGTATACCCATCCTTGCCGGGCTCGTCGGGGCCGTCCTCGTGAACGTTCAGTTCAGCTTCCTGGGTGAGGGGAGTGCGGCAGGAACCGTTCGCGGTCTCGGACAGCGGGTGCTGGCAGTCGACGGACTCGCGTCGGCGGTCGGGATTACCGGCATCGCGGCGCTGGCCGTCGCGGCCGTTGTCTGGTGGGACATCAGCCGCGACGAACGTGGCGGCTTGCGTCGGGTGCTACTGGCGCTCGGATCGCTCGTGGCGTTCTCCGCGGGCGGGAGTCAGGTCGGGCTCGCCGTCGGGCCGTTGCTGCCGCTGCTCGACGAAATAGGGATGGTTTCGACGTTCGCCGTGCTCGTCGGAGGCGGTTTGGGGATGCTCGTTGGCTCGTGGACGGGCGCACCGCGGATGATCAAGTCGCTCGCACAGGATTACTCGTCGCTCGGGCCGCGGCGCTCCATCTCGGCGCTCGTGCCGTCGTTCCTGATTGCACAGCTGGCGGTGTTGCTGGGCGTCCCGGTCTCGTTCAACGAGATCGTCGTCAGCGCCATCATCGGGAGCGGCGCCGCGGTCGGCGGCCGGGAAGCGATCGACGCACAGAAGATTCTTCTGACGGTGGGAGCGTGGGTCGGGTCGTTTGTCCTCTCGTTCGCGCTCGCGTACGGCGTTGCGTTCCTCCTCTTGTAGGCGGCGACGAGGGAACGCTGTACTGTTTGCTGTCTGCTTTTTGACGCTTCACGCCAGTGTGGCGGCCGTGGTGCTGATCGTCGATTCCCTCAGACTGCCCGAGGCGGCGGAACGAGGAAGACGTTCCCCGTCGCCTGTGCGACGACTTCCTCGGAGACACTCCCTAACAGGAGCCGCCGGATACGGCTTCGTCCCTTCGACCCGACGAGGATCGTCGACGGCGTTACCTCCGCTTCGACGGCGAGGATTTCGTCGGCGGGATCGCCGTGCCGGACCTCGATCCGTGTCTCGATACCCCGGTTTTCCAGCGTGCTCGCGTGCTCAGCCAGCTTCTCCTGTGGGCTGATGTCGCCGTCGACGCCTTCGTCTTTCGGCGACCGAACGTGAACGAGAGTTGCCTCTTCGGTCGCGTGACGGAGGTACGAGAAGGCGTCGAATGCTCGGTCGGCGTTCTCAGAAAAGTCCGTCGCGAAGAGAATACGCTGAAAGAGGTGCTCCCGGAGAACGTCGGGGTCGTCGGTCGCCCGCTCGACGCGGTTGACCAATAGCGGAACGACAGTAGTCCGCGCGAGGTTGCGTGCGGTTGAGCCGATGATGCGATTCTCCAGCGGGCTCTGACCCCGTGAGCCGACAACCGATACATCGGCGTGGACGGTCTCAGCGATACCGTTGATACGTCGATAGGGGGTTCCCCGGACGACGTGCGTCTCGACATCGAACCCTGCAGCTTCTATTACCGTCTGATACTGGTCTAGCCCCTGTTGGCGTCGCTCCTCAAAATTCACGCCGGGCATTCCGGAGTGGACGTTCGCCGGAACGACTGTCACGAGATGGATCGTATCGATGCCGATACGGCCTAGGCACTTGAGACAGGTTTCGTTCTCTATTGCAGCCTCACTTGCAGCCGACAGGTCGGTCGCGCAGAGGGCCCTCATATCGACACGTTTGTCGAGCGTTGACAACAGAGTTTTGTCTGATTTTGTAGGGATAGTCGGTAATCGGACGTACACTGACTGGTTTCTGAAGCTGCCAGCGTCGATATGTTTCCTGTAAGTTATCGATACCCTGGTCGAGGTTACCGGAATATAGTATTGTATGGTAATCCCAAAACCGTTATAGGCACGAAGCAGGTAGGGGGTATTGAGCAGAAATGTACAAGCAGCGAATTTCCGAATTCGAACGTCAGAGGGTGAACCGATGGCAGGACTAGAGATTCCCACGTGGGACCCGGAGACAGCCTTGCTTATCGGCACGATTCTACTGGAAGCGATCGTGCTGTACGTGGGCTATGGTGGCCTCGAACGGCTCTTCGGGCCCTATCTGATGAAGCTCTTGGTCGGAGGTGAAGCAAATGCTCGATAGTCTCCTTGACGGGCTCGGGATCTTGGGGACCAGTCCCGAGATGCTGGCGCTGTTCGTTGGGTTCGGCCTCGTCGTCGGGGTCCTGTTCGGGTTCTTCGGCATGGGCGGGTCGTTCCTCGTTACCCCTGCCCTGCTAATGCTGGACTACCCGGCACCCGTCGCGGTCGGGAGCGGGATGGCATTCGTCTTCGGAACGGCTGTCATCGCGACCCTGAAGCACCATGACCTCGGGCAGGTCGACTACAAGCTCGGCGCCATCATGATCACCGGGACGACGATCGGAATCGAGGCTGGGCGTGCCAGCGTCTACTACCTCGAGTCGCTGGGACTTGCTGGCGGCATCATCAGTGTCGCCTACGTGCTCCTGCTCGGGGGTGTCGGAGCGATGGTGACCCGTGACGCTTTGAACAGTGACGGCGGCGGTGGAATCGATCACGAGGCAACTGACAAGGACCTCGACGAATACGAGATCCCCGAAATCGCCAAGACGATTCAGCAGACCGTTCGGATCCCGCCGATGGTGACGCTCCGCGGCGACGTTCGTGTCTCCGTGTGGGTCATCACGGCCGTCGCCTTCGCGACCGGTCTTCTGTCCGGCTTCCTCGGCGTCGGTGGCGGCTTCATCCGGATGCCGGCGATGATCTACGCGATCGGTGTCCCTGTGCCCGTCGCCGTTGGCACCGACCTGTTCGAGATCGTCTTCTCCGGCGGTCTGGGAAGTTACCTCTACGGACAGGGCGGCGGCGTGAACCTCGGTATCGTCGTTCCGCTGCTGTTCGGGAGCGCACTCGGTGCGCGTATCGGCTCTGCCGCGACTGCCGTTGTCGACGCTGACGGCATCAAGATCTACTTCGGCGGGATGCTCTTGATCGGTGCCATCGCGGTTGGTGTCGGCGAGATCGGTTCCTACATCGGAAGCCCGACTCTCGAACTGCTCGGGTTAGTGCTCGTCATCGGCGCGGCTGTCGTCGTCGCCTTCGCGATCCTCTACACGTCGATTTCGTCGCTTCGTGAGACGCGTCGGCAGCGGACTACAGTTACAGACTAATCTGCTTTTGCGCCAACCCGCTGCCCATTCGGGCTGATTTGGGCGTCTACGCTGTTGAGGTTTCTAGAGTGACGAGTAGCTGTTCACGGGATATTCCTCTCTCTTTGGCTCATCCCGAAATTGTGCGAAATGCGCAAAAGTCTTTTAATCGCCTGAGACCTACATAGCGTTGATACCGATGCCAGATTCGATGTCTGAACAACTCCGCCGGGACATGGAATGCGAGGGGCTGCTGGAGTGCTTCCACGGGCTCAAAGAACTCGACAGGGAGTGCTTCCAGGCGCTCGTCGAGGCCGAAGAACCACTGACTGTCGACGAGATCGCCGACGCAGTCGACCGTGAGCGCTCGACCGCCTACCGTGCCATCCAGCGGTTGCTGCAGACCGGTTTCATCGAGAAAGACCAGATTAACTACGACCAGGGTGGCTACTACCACGTCTACTCACCAACGGATCCCTCCAAGATAGCCGATGACATGCAGCGTCTGCTCAACGACTGGTACGCGAAGATGGGGCAGCTCATCCAGGAGTTCGAGACCAAGTACGAACAATCCGAAACTGCGGCCCCGCCCGCCGAAAGCTAACTTACTCTCTTCTCTAAGCGTCGGCTTCAGCTACTCTCCTCGAGGAGCTAAATTTCGCGCGGTATAGAGTTCTAACGGATATTTCCACCGACAGCCGTTCTTGGGTAGTATTGTATATATTGCCCAAAACCCTTAATTAGCGCTGGTGCATACATACTGGTGATGGCAACTGATACTGCATCCGACGCTGGTACCGCGACCACGAACGAACCGCTCCACGTTGACGGGCAGTCCCAGCTCAACGACGTCGTCGCAGAATACGACGTCGTCCTCACGGACTTCTACGCCGACTGGTGTGGTCCCTGCCAGATGCTCGAACCAATCGTCGAGACGCTGGCTGCCGAGACCAGCGCGACTGTGGCGAAAGTCGACGTCGATGCCAACCAGCAGCTCGCTGCTGCCTACGGCGTTCAGGGTGTTCCCACGCTGATCCTGTTCGCCGACGGCGAACAGGTCGAGGAAATCGTCGGTCTCCAGGGGGAAGACCAACTCCGCGCGCTCATCGAGACCTACACCGAATAAATGACTGAGGACATCCACGATCTCGTCATCGCTGGTTCAGGTGTTGCCGGTCTCTCGGCGGCGGTCTACGCTGCTCGGGCCGATCTCGACCCCTTCGTCCTCGAGGGCGACGAGCCGGGCGGCCAGCTCACGCTGACGACCGATGTCGAGAACTACCTCGGCTTCCCCGATGGTGTCGGCGGCATGGACCTCGTCCAGCGCGGGAAGGAGCAGGCCAAGCAGTTCGGCGCGCAGTTCCAACACGGTCGCATCGAGGACGCGGTTCTGGATGAGCAGCCGCTAGAGCTATCGCTGTCCACTGGCGACACGATCTACACACGGTCGATGATCGTCGCGACCGGTGCGAGCGCACGCTGGGTCGGCGCCGAGAACGAGGAGGAACTGATGGGTCACGGGCTGTCGACGTGTGCGACCTGTGACGGCGCGTTCCACCGCGGCGACAACATCCTGGTCGTCGGTGGCGGCGACAGCGCGATGGAGGAAGCGCTGTTCCTCGCGAAGTTCGCCGACTCAGTGACCGTCGTCCACCGCCGCGAGGAACTACGTGCGTCCGAGATCATGGCTGACCGTGCTCGCGAACACGAGGACATCCAGTTCCGCTGGAACACGGAACTCGAAGCCATCCACGGCTCGCAGACGGAGGGCGTTACCGGTGCCACGCTCGTCTCTCATCCTGAAGGGTATCCCAGAGAGAAGGGCGAGTCCGGGATCGACGTCGACCGGGAGACCGTCGAGGTCGGGGGTGTGTTCTACGCTGTCGGCCACACGCCGAACACGCAGTTCCTCGATGGCACTGGCGTGGAACGGGACGAGAGTGGCTATATCTTCACGCAGACCGATGCTGCTGGTCGGCCCACAGCCCAGACGGCTGTCGATGGAGTGTTCGCTGCTGGCGACGTCGCCGACCCCCGCTACCGGCAAGCGATCACGTCCGCCGGTACCGGAAGCATGGCCGCGCTCGACGCTGAAGCGTTCCTCGAGACGCTCCAGGACGAAGACGAACCGACGGCAACCGCGACAGCTTGACATCCTCCCCGCCCTGAAGGGCGAGGATTCCCGACTGCCGTTGGGATATTGTGGTCTACGGGACAACCTGTTCTTGTGGGGCTACTCTCCCCGTCGATTTATCGAACAAGCGCACCGATGGCTGTGCCAAACAGCCGTTACTCCTATCCCGAGCGGGATTCGGAGTTACCGTGGCTCGCATATTCTCCGCCGCGTTCAGGTCGCTGTTAGCGACTAATTCACAGTTCTCACACACGTACAACCCGCGCTCAACGCGGTTAGAATCTGCTTCTGTGCCACACTCACAGCACGTTTTCGAGGTCTTCAATGCGCCCTCGGGAACCCGCTCTACGTCGATGCCGCGTTCCTCTGCTTTATACTCAATGTGGCTCAGGAGAGTTTCAAACGCCCAACCGTGTAGCCGTTTGTTACCGTGGCGGCCCCAATCAGAACCATCACGGACTTTCTTTGGGTGACCAACAGCTATCGTTCCGACATCGTGAATTGCACACTGCTCTACGATGTCCTTCGACAGTGCGTGCAGGAAATGTTCTTGTCGTCGTGCCTTCTTTTGCCGAAGTCGCTGTGCCTCGTTGCTCGGGCCGTTCTCACCTTCCGTAGCGTATTCTTCGTGACGGAAGTAGTGAGCATCTTCATTCAGCGCATTGCCCGGATACAGCAGCGTTTTGTCACCGACAGAGACAGCCGCAGTATTGCAAATACCAAGGTCAACACCAGCAGTTTTCTCACCTGGGGTTTCGGGCGTGTCAATCTGCATCTCACAGACGAAATGCAGTTCCCATTTCTCACCAGTCCAGACAGCACGCACCGTCTGGACGCTCTCAACACCGTCGAGCGTCTGGTTATCTGCCTGAACCGTGAAATCGCAAAGGATGTAGTCTGCGGCGTACCGAGACTTCTTCATATTCGTTCCCTTTGAGAGACGAACACGGTTGTATTCGGTATCCAGTTTGAAGCCCTGATTCTTCCACGTCACGGTTGAGCGCGGGTGTTCGTCACCGCTCTTGCGGTAGCCGGGCGGATTTGCGCCGGAATCGCCCTGCTTGTACCACGAGACGAACGCTTCACCGAGTTCTTGGAGAACTCGTTGACTGGACTGAGAATGCAAGTCTGCATAGCGTTCGTGATTCTTGAGATACGAACAGAGTTCGTCGGCGTCTGGAATGTGGCCGATAGCATCCCACACACGAGAAATTGTCCACCGCCCGATGTTCCATAGCTTGCTGGCGGCGAAGCCATGCGAATCGAGGTCATCGTGGACTTGCGAGTGATTGGTGATACTCGCTTTCAGTGTCCGGGTGACAACCTGATTCGACACACGTAAGCATAATATTTTGAATTACATAATTGCTCGGATTGCATTTTCGCGTGGAATATCCAGTCGTAGCTACGAGCGAGGTTTAACTCCGAGTTGTCGGATTCATCCCCGCCCTGAAGCGCGGGGCTTTCTCCTTGCTTCTCCGTAATCCCGACCTGGCACACCGTTTTGATTTCCTTGAGATAACCAGTGTGTCGTTGGACTGTTCACCCTCCCGTGGCGGTTCTCGATGAATGATCGATGTAGCCTGCTCACGGAGCAGATATTCTGTATAAGTAGATGGTACAGAGTGCGAGGATAGCCTCAGCTACCTTCGCTGCAACGGCCAGCGGGTTCAGGTTCCCCCGCATATAGAACGCGTCAAAGCTGAAACCTTGGAACACAAACAGCGCGAGAATAGTGACAATGGCGTATCCCGCAGCGACAAGAAACAGCTCAGGTCGCCAGTATCGGCTACTGTACAGGAGGACCCCGCCAAGAAACCCAAGGCCATTCAGAATAAACAGGGTCCCTAGTGTCTGACTGAAGCCCATGACACGTGGCCCGAGCAGTAAGTGGATGCCAGCAGTGGTAAGAGTGGCCACGATTGCGAGGTACCCGACTGGATGCGATGGGAGCGTAAAAAACGAGTCCTGGCGTTGTGTCGATTGAGCGACCATAATGCGGAATCATCCCCGAGGTGTATTAAATCCATATGAGTCTCCCAACACTTCGGGAATCAGACAGAATGATGACTCATAAACGCAAACGTACGGGACAACGCCTGAGCCAGAGTTCGGGGCTTGGTCACTAGTTACAGTCCCAACATCGACCGAACCCGTTCTATCAACCCGCCCTGCTGATCGAATATCCGTGTCATCTCCTCGTCGGTCAATTCGAAATCGAAGATCGAGAGGTTGGCTTGTAGATGGGGGCGGCTCGACGCTTTCGGAATTGCGGCGACCTGTTGCTGCTGGATGAGCCAGCGGAGCGTCACCTGTGCTGGCGATTTCCCGTACCGGTCACCAATCGTCGCCAATGTGTCGTCGTCATTGACGCGCCCTTTCGCCAGCGGACTGTAGGCCGTCAGCATGATATCGTGATCGATGCAGTACTCCAGAAGATCTGCCTGGTCAGTGTAGGGGTTGTACTCGACCTGATTCGTACAGATCGGTGTCTCAGAGGCTTCACGTGCGTTTGCAAGCTGGTCTACCGAGAAGTTGCTTACTCCGATATGTCGAACTTCTCCAGCAGCCTGGAGTTCGTTCATTGCCTCGATGGTTTCCTCAATCGGGACGGATCGACTCGGCCAGTGGATTAGCAACAAATCGATCGCCTCGAGGCCAAGCTTTTGGCGACTCTCTCTGGCGACCCGCTTGGTCTCCTCGTAGTCGAGGTTTGTCCGCCAGACCTTGGTCGTAATGAACAGGTCGTCTCTACTGACAGCCGTGTCTGCGAGTGCCTGCCCGATCGCAGTCTGGTTCTCGTAGTACTCGGCCGTATCGATGTGGCGATAGCCAATCTCCAGACCCTGAGAAACCGTCTCAGTACAGGTCCGGCCACGCAGGCGATAGGTTCCCAGCCCGAGTGCCGGGACCTGTGCCCGATTTGTGTTGACGTATTCCACAACGGGGCTTGGATCGACTGCGAAAAAGCTCCTGTGCCGACGGTCGTGACTGGTCTGTACCCCCGACTGGAGGCCGTACCCCAACTTGCTTTTTGTTGGTGGCCGTACCCGATGACAGATGCGTGTTGGCTTGAAGCAGTTCAAACAGCCGTTGTGCTACGTGATGGCGCTCCTATACGTCGTTGCGGGGAGCTTGCATTTCGTCGTGCCGGACCTGTACGTCCAGATCGTGCCGCCGACCTTGCCCTCACCGCTTGCGCTGGTGTATCTGTCTGGCGTCGCCGAAATCGTCGTCGGGCTCGGCCTGTTGGTGCCACGAACGCGCTCATACGCCGCATGGGCGACAATCGCGTTGCTCGTTGCGATCTTTCCCGCGAACATCTATATGGCTGTGTCGATGGTCACCATCGAGGGTGCGCCCGGTGGCGGCGATCCCTCATCGCTGGCCCGCTGGGCCCGGTTGCCGCTTCAGGGCGTGTTGATCCTCTGGGCCTACTGGTACACCGACTGAGCGCGGAAATTACCCGGAGTGACTGACTATTGGTAGGTGTCTGAAATCGGTACGAACTATCGACGAAATTCGATCCAGTCATCCAGTCGCCATCGATAAAGTTTCCAGACACAGCCACAGGTGGTGTCTATCTGCCATCATCCTCGTCGAGCGTGCCGACAGCGTCGTCAAGATCCTCGATGTCTTGCGATGCCTGTTCCTCATCGATGCACTGAAAGATGCCCTCGGAGACCCCGCAAACGACGAGGAGTTTCAGCGCCGGCTCACCGATACCTACTACGACGACCGCATTAACTACGACACCATCGAAGCGATCCTCGGCCGCGAGGAGGCCATGCGATTGAAACTTCTCCGGGAATCAACTTATTCGACGCCCGATATACCCGAACTCGAGAAGACGCTCGTAGCAGCCGACGCTGGCCGAACCGACCGCAAGCGGTTCCTCACACGGTACTGCGAGTTAGCGACTGATGACAATGACCTCGACTGAGAAATCGATGCAAATGACCCCTCACATCAGTCACAATCAAACCAGTACTGACTCGGTATCAAACCGAGCGAAGTCGATATCGGATGTCAGTGAATCGTACGTCGGGTACGCCCAGCACCTTAGTCGGTGCTGTGATTGTACTGGACGTGACACGTCTAATATACCGAGTGAATACATATACACCGGCTGAATCATGATGCAGGCTAGGTTCTGTAGGCGCAGGGGACTCCGGGTGGCTGCTAGGAGTGCACCCTGGGTTACGACAGCGCGGTATCTTGGTTGGGAAACGAATGGCGATTGCATAGCGGGTATCACACAAACCATAGCAACCGAGAGATCGATTCCGTTGAAACACCGATCAGTTCGACAGCCTTCCGGGCATTAATATGGTTCTGAACCGCCGGCGTTTCCTCCGACTGGCTGGAAGTACGGGTTCAGTAGCCCTCACAGGGTGTAATTCGATTACCGAGACCCCGTCTATTGAGATGCCAGCGAGTGCATTGAGAGATGCACCTATTCCTATCGAAATCACTGGGTTAGAGCCAGGGGGGTCGGTTACCTTCGGGTCCCGTACCCGTAGTCGGAGTGGCACTGACTGGGGTGCCAGCGCCACGTTCGAGGCGGGGGCAGACGGAACAGTGGTTGTCGAGGAGGAATCCCCGATTGAGAGCCGTTACTATGATACCGCTGATCCGATGGGGCTGTTCTGGTCCATGCGTCCGGTCGGGAGTGATCCAACGGAGCCAATGCCGCCTGGCGTCATGTTCCGACCACCGGCAGAGTCGTTCGCGGTCACTCTCACCGCCGAGACAGGTGGAAACACGCTTGCGGAGGCGACAACGACTCGCCGAATGTACGATCAGGATATCAAGAGGGTTGAGACCCCCAAGAACCTCGTCGGCGCGGCCTTTCTGCCGCCCGGTGACGGTCCAGCCCCTGGCGTAATCCACCTGCATGGACAGGGGGGCCAACCGTTTGTGGGCCTCGCACGGTTGCTGGCGTCCCGCGGGTTCGCGGCGCTCGCGCTCCAGTATTTCGGTGATCCGGATCCGTTACCGGACACGCTCCAAGAGGTTCCGGTTGAGTACGTCGACCGGGCAATCGATTGGCTCGGGAGCCACAACCGGGCCGCCAATGGGGGCATCGGACTGTTCGGATTCTCACGGGGCGGACCGCTGTCCCTGCTCACGGCAAGCCAGAGCAACGACGTCAGCGCAGTCGTCGGGTGGGCTTCGAGCGGTATCGTTTATGAGGGACTCGGTCCAGATCGAGTCCCCGCAGGGACTTCCGCGTGGTCGATTGATGGCGAGCCGGTGCCATACTTGAAGCTGGCAGAAGCGGATCTTGGACCGCCTCCGGTGTCTGGACTGCCATTCTTCGAACCGCCATTGGCCACTACATCACAGGAGCAACTCGAAGCCGTCACGGTTCCTGTGGAGGACGCCGATACACCAATCTATCTAGCTTCCGCAACCGACGATCAGCGGTGGCCATCCACGAGACTGTGTGAACGGGTTGTCGACCGCCTCGATGAAACGGGGTACTCGCACTCATATCGCCACGACGCTTTCGAGGGCGCGGGACACTTCATGATACCCCCATACCTGCCGACCGCCGGCACGATGCGGGATTCGATCGATATCTATGGCGGGACCCCATCTGCGAACGCGAATGCAAACGAGAATGCTTGGAATCGGACGCGGTCGTTTCTGACCGATTCGCTGCCCACCCAGTAGCTCCGAAGACGTGTTCACGGTGTGGCGACGAGACGGAGTCAAACCGTGAGTACCGTGGCTTGCACGTTTATCGGTCGTGTGAATTAGGGGCAACGCGGATTGTAACGGAGCGGAGAACCTGCGTCAGAAGATAACCCCAGGAGGAGAGGAGTAGCCGCTGTGTGGCACAGGCATCGACGCACTTGCTTGACTCAGAGAGTAGGGTATTCGCCCCACGAGAACAGGTCATGTTGTAAACCGGCAAGATACCGCCTCTGAGATATGGGTCGCCCCAGCGCGAACGCTAAGGCGGATATCACCCTTCGAAACAGGCCACTGGACTCCCGTCTGCCCAGGGATTGGGGTCCAACGCGTCGGCTCCATCGAAATCGTGCCGCGTCGTTCTGGCCCGGACGACCCGTGTCGAATCAACGTAGTACGTGACGTACTGAGTGCTGTAATCGAATTCCATACCAGGGTGAATCGTCCCGGAACCGATGTACTGCAGTCGGACGACGGCCGAGTTAGCCGGGCCCGCGGTGACCCACGAATCTTGGACAGAGATGTCGAACCGGGTCAGATAGCTGTCGCGTTCGCCGTCAGTCGTTATGTCGGTGTTTGCTATCATCTCAGCGTTCTGCCTGTAGGCCAGTTCAAACGTGGTGACGTACTCCAACGCAGCCTCGCCAGCGGGTTCCGATGGCGGTCGCCCGGGATACTCACGGGGTGCAAGCGCTCCGTCACGATCAACCGGCTCGGCCATCGGTCGGGAAACGGCCGAACAGGACACGTTCGGGGGCGTCTCCGGAATCTCGGTGGCCCAGCCAGCGGTCGCAGTCGGTGTCTCCGTGCCGGTCGTCGTCTCGTTTGAACCAGCCCCCTCGGGAGCGAGACACCCGGCTGACGCAAGTCCAACACTACTGCTGCCGAATACCTTCACGAGATGCCGGCGTGTTATGGTCATTGCACGTGTGGCGGTACCATCCTCGGCGATAAATGGTTTCAGAACGGTCAAACACGTATTTGAGCCAGCCTGCTGATTGGTGTGAAGAGACACGCTCGCCAATTCACGTGGGTCAGCCCGGGAACGATCAGCCCAAAAGACGCATCTCCGGGAGAGCGACGCCAGACCTCTTCGACGAATCCATCACCGGTGAAGGAATCAGAGCGCTGTCGCCACGTCCTGTAGACATACGTCTGACAGGTTCGATATATTATTCGAGGGCTATGCAAGATGGAGCGCGCGAGTCTTGCATCCGAACAAGCGCCGGGAGCGCTGTCGTGGGGCCCTCCACCTATCGTCGATCAGGAGTTCGAGGCTCTGTCACGGGGGGTCATCATTCCCTCCTTCACACCCTGCCTAATCAGGAGTACATTGATCGGATTGGCGGCGATAAGACCTAACGATAGAACGAGGTGATGGCCCCGAGGCTTCCGTACCACGTGAGTGCCGCAGTGATGCCACCGAGCAACAGAACCGTCTGTTGGGGGATGCCGTCACCGTCCGCGTTCCCGGTCTGACCGGGAGCAGATCGTCACTGAGCAGTCCCTCGGCGAAATGCCCCGACGAGAACAACGTCGCATTGATCGCGCTCCCGGCCAGGGGACTACCCGTGATTACAAAACACCTGTCGTACTTGGGTGCTGAAAATACAATCCAAATTATACTTTCTCCTGCCATACCGTTGCTTCTGTTTTATCAGGCATTCCAACGGAGCAGAATAGACGAGTATATATCGAACATATAAAACGCCTATACGACGACAGCCGATAGCCCAACCGAACATCCCGTGTCTGACACCGAAACAAGCCAGCCGCGCATTGAGCAAGCACTCGCTGTCGTTCAGAAAGAAATAGACTGCATCGAGGCAGAATTGATGGCCTTCAGACGCTTTCGGACCCGTCTCGTGTCTATTGAACCGACGGGACAATCCGCAGCTACCGTCGATACGTCAGCGGGCGGGATGTCAGCGCTCGGTACCCGGCAGTCGAAACCAGATACCAGCCTGCGTGCCGTCCGGGAGGCCTATCAGGAGACAATAATGGCTGTGCCCCACTTCGAAGCCGAGTACGACGACTCGCTGGAAGCGAATATGTCGATGGAGTTCGGGGCGGAACTCGGCACCCAGATCGCCACGGGAACGCGGTTGACACCGCGGTTGCACGAGGCGCTGCTGACCGCGAGCGAGAGGGCACGCGACGAACGCGAGACGCTGCTCCCGGCACTCGAACGCGAGCGCAAGTCGTTACAATCGGTACGAAACACACTCGACGACTGCGAACGCCGCGGGAGCGCACTTGGTGCGAACGCACGTCGAACAACCGACTCGGTTCGTCTCGACAGCATCGATAACCAACTTGCCGAAATCGAAATAGACTGCGAGTCGGCAGCTGCGACCCGCCAACAGCTGCTCCACGGGCGGTCGGCTGCTGCCCTCTCCGGCATTGGCGGAACCAGTCTCGTCCGGTACCTGTACGGCGATTGTTTGGTGACGTGTCCAGCGCTTGCTGATATCGTTGCATGTCTCGACACGATCAGACGGCACCGCCGTTACTGTCTGGTATCGACGTGCTGAGGGTGGGAAGGCGGCTGTTTAGCGGCCCCTGAGGCGGTCTGGCCAGACCACTTTGAAATATTAGAACGTATTCACCGCCCCCGAATTATTATCTTGCTCTTTCACGAACTGAGATGTATGAGCGTTGATACCGATCCACCACACCTATCAGCCCCCGTTCCAGGCCTGCAGCGTCTTACACATGCGCAGTTCAGCGGTGTGATTGCTTTGCTTATCGGATTCAGCCAAATGATCGTGGGAACTGTCGCTTTGGATGGGCTGTTGACAGTCATTGTTGCATGGGGAGGGGGGCTGCTTTTCGCTTTCGGGTACAATCTCATTCAGAACAGGCCTGTGTTCTACAGCGGATGGACCGAAGACGGTGAACCTGGATGGGTCAGTTTGTTGATCTCAGTGGTATTAACCGCGGCAGTACTCGTTGCCGCTGGACTAGTGCTTCTCGGGTAAACGTGATTGGTAGGCCCGAAGTGTATCCACCTATCGCATGTTTACCGTGGTTCCGAATTTTGTCCTATTTCGTCGCACGCTGCTGGCTGATATTACTCCAACCCAGGTCCTCATTGGGGTCGAATACGTCCCCTAGTCGGGCCCCCTTCTCAGGGGCAACTCCATGTCCGTTAGCAACAGTGGACCCGATACAGAGGCTGTGTACAGCATGGAATGACAACTCGAATCAATCAATACTTCTTCTATCCAGTCTGCCATCCAATGAACCGCTCGAACCCATAAGTAAACCCTAGAAAAACGACAGCGAATACGAACCAACGGAATACATCGAATGCACCAGTGAACGCGAGAACGTTGAAAATGTATGATAACGATGCACCAACGAACGCAGCGATGTAGAGATTCCGTCGGATGTCCATGTGGGTCCTTCCAATGACTGTGAATTAACTCTTTTTCAGCAGGTTACACGAACAAGTCTCACAAGTTCTTTCGGCGCTGGATAAGGGCTCTATCCGTTACCTCATGTTCCTGTGCTCGTTCCCGCTGACCGAGGTTCATTCCTGCTGTTTCGGCCCGATATCCGACTCTCCGCCTGACGCCTCGGGTGGTTGTGACTCCTCGTCGTCGAGTCCGAGTATGCTGGTGTCGAGAGTCAGTACTGGCGAGTCGCTCAGCCCCGAAGACCGGCACAAAGAGGACGGCGATACCGACTAGCACGACGGCCGAGGTAATTTCGGCGAGGAAGTACAGCCACGGGCCTGGAATCCCGCCCTGGATGAGCGCTGCTTTGTCGGCGGGATGGAAGCGCCAATGCTGTTCATGCCGGCGTGACAGTCGGCGGCAGCGAGAACCCCGGAGTTCGCGCCGACACTTCCCGCACCGGGGTAGAATGTTTGCTGGGCTACAATACGACCTGTTCTCTCGGGAAAATATTCCGCTTTCCCGGTCGACCAGCTATGCGATGGCTGAGCCACACAGAAGTCGCCTATCGATCATATATAGAATCCCAATCACTCGTGGTTGTACTTCGTTTTGATCTCGATAGTGTTATCCACGCATGAGATTCAGGACCTCATCGACCACGTCGGTCTCGACGGCGAGGATATAGCGCTCGTCGGGTTCCAGAACCGTATCAGCCCCTGCGAGTTCCGTTCGGTCCGCCGTCGAGATCAGCAGGCTTCCGGACGGGAGCGCGATCTCATCGAGCCGACGCCCCGCAACAGGGGCCGACGGGGAGACGCTCACCTCGATGATATCGAGATCGGCAGTCGGATAGACAAGCGTCCGAATATCCTCGCCGGTCAGTATATCCGCCGCATGATCGCCACCGAGATACTCGGGTAGCAGCGTCGCATCCACCACCTCGTCGTACTCCTGCTCCGTCCCCGTCTCTGCCCTCGCAATGGTCCGAATCGACGGAACGTACTGTTGGGCCTCCATACAGATTGCGAGGTTCGTGCCTGGTTCGTCAGTGAGTGCAGCGATAGCGTCGGCCTCAGCTAGGTCAGCCTGTTTTAGAATCGACGGGCGCGTGGCGTCGCCGTGGATGACAGGGCCGATGTACGCGTCGGACAACGCCTCAACGCGCTCCTCGTCAGACTCGATTAGCAGTACCTCGTGACCCTGATCCGCGAGATTCTCGGCGGTCTGTTTCCCGACACGGCCGCCACCGGCGATGACGAATCGCTTTGTTCGGGTCATTGAGGGATTGTTTAAAACGCGTCATCTTCAATGCCCCGGCGGTTCTAATGGACCGGGAACACAATCTGTCGTTCCGGGGGACAGGCTATCATAAGCCTTTAAGAAATCCAATTACCGTTCTTACAATAGAAGAACTTACCCCGGTAATCAAATGGACCGAAAAGAGTGCATACGGCGTACGATGGATGGCACGCCGAATAAAAACAGGACGCAATGAGTAAGAGCCAGACTCGATCACCCGAGGCTGAACTCGGGTTACTTGACGCGACGATGATTGGGATGGGAGCGATGATCGGGGCCGGTATCTTTGTGCTGACAGGACTGGCTGCCGAAATCGCTGGTCCGGCAGCGATTCTTGTCTTTGCGTTGAATGGCGTCGTAACAGCGTTCACAGGACTCTCGTATGCGGAACTTGCCGCCTCGATTCCGAAAAGCGGCGGTGGATACGCCTTCGTGCGAGAGATATTCGACGACTTCGCCTCGTTCATCATGGGCTGGATGCTCTGGTTTGCCTACATGATTGCGGGGGCGCTGTATGCGCTGGGTTTTGCACCGAACTTTCTCGAATTGCTGCACGTCTACGGTGTGGTCCCGCCACCGGATCAAGTGGGTGCTGTCGCGGTTCCAGTCATCGACGCGGCGCTCCCGCTGGCCTTCCTGCTGGCGTTCGTGGCGGTACTCGGTTTGGTGGCGCTCAACGCCGTCTCGACGGCCGCCAGCGGCAGTGTCGAGACGATTTTCACCATCATCAAAGTCTCCATTCTGGTGGTGTTCGTCGCGTTCGGACTCGCGTCTCCGATGTTCTCCGGGGCCGAATTCCAGCCGCTGTTTCCACAGAGCAGCGGGGCGGCCGCGGTTCTGCCGGCGATGGGGCTAACCTTCATCGCCTTCGAGGGGTACGACCTCATCACCACCGTCACCGAGGAGGTACAGAACCCGCGTGAAAACATCCCCAAGGCGATATTCATCAGTCTCGCCGTTACGGTTGTCGTCTATCTGGCAGTTGTGACCGTCGCCGTCGGCACGCTCGGGGCTCAAGGACTCGCCGACGCCGGCGAGGCGGGCATCGCCACGGCAGCCACATCGTTCATGCCGACCGGGTTACCGATTATCCAGAACGGTGGCGCACTCATTGTTTTCGGGGCCGTGTTCTCGACACTCACCGCCCTCAACGCAGTCGTCATCGCGTCGTCACGCGTGGCGTTCTCGATGGGACGTGAAGGACAGTTGCTCCCGTCGATCGGCCAGATTCACCACCGCTACGGGACGCCGTTCGTCGCAATCCTCGCCAGCGCAGTCGTGATGCTCGGGTCAGTGGCACTGCCGACACAAAGTGCTGGCAACATGTCGAGCCTGTTTTTCCTGCTGTCGTTCATTATCGTCAACGTCGCCGTCATCAGACTCCGAAGGGAGCGTCCGAACATGAACCGGCCGTACGAGATGCCGTTCTACCCGGCTCCGCCACTGATTGGTATTGCGCTCAATCTGCTTCTAACAGGGGTGCTCGTGGAGTACCTGCTCCGAACAGATCCATTGGCGTTGGCACTCAGCATGGCGTGGATTCTGCTCGGAGCCCTCGTGTATTTCGCGCTTAAACGTGTGAGAGAGCAATCGGACCGCAAACAGGCGGCTGCCGCCACTGAAATAACACCTGAAGCTGAAGACTAACCATGACTAGTGACCTCGACATTATCATCGCTGGCGGTGGACGCGTCGGTTTCCAAACAGCCGAGATACTCGCTGACCGCGGCCACGATGTGACGATTATCGAACGCGATGACCGGATTGTCTCGGATATCGCCGATCAATGGATAGCGACTGTTATCCAGGGTGACGCGACGAATCCGGAGATCATCGAACAGGCAGGCCTTGAGCGAGCGGACGTAATTGCCGCGCTCACGGGCGAAACAGGGCTAAATCTCGCAGTCTGTTTAGCTGCTGCAGAGTTGACACCCGACATCCGAACGGTCGCCCGTATCGACCGCACAGCCGGTGAGGCCTACACCCGCTTCGTCGACGCGGTGGTCTTTCCCGAACGGGCCGGCTCGAGAGTGGCGGCCAACGAGATCCTGGGTAGCGATGTCCAAACGCTTGCCGACGTGACGGGCACCCTCGATATCATGCTTATTCGCGTTGCTGACGGCGCTCCGGCCGCTGGGAAGGCACTCTCGGAGGTACGCTTTCCCGAGGGGACCCTCGTCGTGTCCGACGAGAACGGTGAGCGAATCGCTCGTGCTGACACGACCCTGACACCGGGGAGCAGCTACGTCGTCGCTGTCGAACCTGATGTGGTCGATGAGGTACTGAATTTGATGCGTGGCTAGTGACCCGTGGTCGGGTCTGTCCAGTTGCACGAATATCCACATGATGTACCCACTGAACTCACTGAGGTGACAGGGAAAAAACAAATATGCGCTGGGGGGCGTATCTTCGTACCTTATGCCGGAAGCGCTTACCAGGATCTTGATTCCGATTGATGTGTCCGATTCGACATCCCGGTCTGATATAGACACTCAGATCGTTCAGTCATCAGAGGTTGTCCTTCTCGGATACTGGCCAATTCCGGATCAATCAGCCCCCAGCCAAATCCGTAATCAGTTCGAGGAGGAAGCTCAACAGCGACTTGAGGCAGTGGCAAGCCGCCTTACCGATGAGGGCGTTACAGTGCAGACCCGATTGGTGTTTACAAATGATACGAACCAATCAATCGATGGGGCCGCGAACAAGTACGAGTGTGAATCAATTCTCCTGCTGGGGACAACGTCGCCCCCATCTGAGACGAGACGTGGACTTGTTCTGGTGAAACCGAATGCAGATCTCGATCGGATTGTCACCACTCTCGGGGCCCTGTTTGCCGATAGTGATATTGAACTCCTTCTCTTTCACGCCGCAACGAACGACAATGAACGTCTGTATGATGCAACAGCGTATATGCTCCGCGGCCTCGCGGATCGACTTACGGAACTCGGTATCGATCCCGACCGAATCGAGTGGGAACAATCGTTTAAAGGTGAGCGGCTTGATGTAGTCCTCTCGCGGGTTTCCGACTTCGACTTTGTTGTTCTCGGCGAGACCGAACCGTCAGTGCGAGAGCGGGTCTTCGGCTCTGTTCAAAAAACGCTTGCCGAAGAGACGGCCAAACCTCAGCTCACAATCCGATCGGGTGTCTGAACTACTCTTCATGGCTCATCTCCAGGGTTGCCCGTTCTTCGCCGATGCCTTCCGGGTCGATCTGGCTCGGGTCAATTGGGTTCGCCATTCGTGTATCATCTTGGGTCTTTAGGACAAATTCAATCCGGGCCTTTTCCAGCGAGAGTGCAGTATATGGGAATAGAATCGCTCTAGTGCCCCTCGGCAAACGTAGTATTGTGCTATTCGGGAACAGCTTTAATCTTCTCTGCCATCTTATTCTCCGACATGGTGGCCACTTCAGTGCGTGAGGACCTCGAGCGCGACTTGGGGTGTCTCGACCTCCTGGGTTGCATTCACGGCCTCAACGAGCGGGATCAGATGGTCTTTCAGCTGCTACAACAGGCAGAGGAGGGACTCACCGTCGACGACGCCGCAGACCGACTGGATTGTGAGCGATCGACAGCGTATCGCTCGATTTCTCGGCTTCTCGAGGTCGACGTTGTTGCACAGGAACAAGTGAACTACGAGCACGGCGGGTACTACTACGTGTTTCGTCCGCGGACACCGAAGGAAGTTGCTCACGACATGCAGCGATCGCTCAACGACTGGTATGCGGCCATCGGACAGCTTATTCAGGAGTTCGAAGATCGATATAGCCAGGACTCGGACGACCGAGAGAAGCAGTCGCTGCAGTCCTGTTCCTGAACCCTGTTCGCTCAGATCTCTCCCGGACGGTATTGTGAGAGCTGTGAAATCTACATCAGGCGGCGCGGTTCAAACGGACACCTAATGGCTGAAGATAGCGAGGAGTTCCGACGACAGACGTCGTCGGAGCTTCGAATCAGGCTGAATCGGGCGGTGCTGAGGCCCTCGCCTCGAATAGTCTGTCCAAGCCGATCCATATCAACGGCGGCGCCGAGCTATCCAAAACCGCCACTGAGTACGACCTCGTGATGGCCGACTTCTACGCCGATTGGTGTGGCCCGTGCCAGATGCTCGAACCAATCGTCGAAACGACCGCGGTCGAGACCGGCGCAACCGTGCGAAAATCGATACCGACGCGAGCCAGCAACTGGCCGCCGAGTACACTGTTCGGGGCGTTCCGACGCTCGTCCTGTTCGCTGACGGACAGCCGGTGGAACGACCTGTCGAACTGCAGGACGAAGCGCCGCTTCGCTCCGTGATCGAAACGCACGCGTGAATTAAGTGAGGCTGCTAACGCGGATGGACGCCACTCGAACGACGGCCCACTGCGCGAGGGCTGCTCTGACTATGTCCGAGGAACAGGTATCCGACCCGACCGACTTCGAGTCTGCAATCGAACAGAACCCCGCGGCGGTTGCCGAGTTCATGGACCACTTCGACGCCGTCAACGAACCACTGGATGTGCTCTCGCTGGGCGAGAGCGTGCTCGACGACGAGATATCACGTTACTAGCTGGTACCGGCGCCGCGCTCGGTGAAATCGCGCAGACGGCGTCCGACGATGACATTCCTGATGGCACCGAAACACTGCTAGAGAGTGTCGGTGGGACGGGGCAGAAGTCGCCAGAGCAGGTCGGGGCCGTTGGTCTGCTTCGTGGATTACGGAATTCGGATATCCAGTACGGGCTGGGCCACCTCCTGGGGCTTGCAGGCGTAATCGGCCGTGAGCATACTACCGGGGAGTCACACTAGCGGGCGATGTCCGATTCGCTTCGCTCTCTCGCTCGATGTCGACGGGGGATTGACCGCGCTAGATTGTATTGTGCAGATGTCCCAAGACTATTAAACATCCGGTGCGTAGAGACCGGTAATGGCAACACAGATCGCGGAGACGGACAGCGTAGTTTCGCTCGGTGACGACGACATCACAACTGTCGTCGAAGGCAATCACGTCGCGCTCGTTGAATTCTACACGGAGTGGTGTGGCACCTGCAAACGAATGAAGCCGGTTCTCGAAGAACTCGCACGAGATACAGACGCGACGATCCTGACGATCGACATCGAATCGAACCTCGAAACTGCCATCGAGTTCGGTGCCCAGAGCACGCCCACGTTCGTCCTGTTCGTCGACGGGCAACCGGTGAAACAGCTCCGAGGCGGCCAGAACGAACAGACACTCCGCGACCTGATCGCCCAGTATCGTGACTAACTCACCGAGAACGAGATGAATCCCAGAGAACTTCGCGCCGACACGCCCGCACTGCACGAAGACGTCTACCTGAATTTCGGTGCTCACGGCCCGAGCCCGCGGTACGTCGTCGAAGCTGCTGACGAGTTCCTGCGGTCACACGAGTACGAGACGAGCACTCGAAACGACCCCTACGAGGTGGCGTTCGACGCATACGACCGAGTGAGGAAGCGCGTCGCCACCTTCGTCGGCGCGGACGACGACGAGATAGCGCTCACCGAGAGCACGACCGCGGGCATCAACGCCGTCGCGAACGCCATCGACTGGGAGCCCGGCGATACCGTCGTAAGAACCGACCTCGAGCACCCAGCCGGGACGCTCCCGTGGCAGCGCTTGGAACAGAAGGGCGTCGACGTTCGCGTCGTCGAGACCGAGGACGGCCGTGTCGATCTCGACGCCTTCGCCGAGGCCGTCGCCGACGCACAGTTGGCGTGTTTCAGTGCGGTGACGTGGACCCACGGCACCCGGTTACCTGTCGGCGACCTCGTCGACATCGCCCACGAAGCCGGCGCGTTCGCACTCGTCGATGCTGTGCAGGTGCCGGGACAGCTCCCCATGGACGTCGGCGAGTGGGATGCGGACGCTGTCGCGGCGGCCGGTCACAAATGGCTGCTGGGGCTGTGGGGCGGCGGCTTCCTCTACGTCGACGGCCAGGCTGCTGACTCTCTTCTGCCCACCACAGTGGGCTACCGAAGCGTCGAAACACCGACTGCAGACCCCTACGAGTTCGCGGCCGGCGCCCGCCGATTCGAGGTCGGATCGGCAAACCCGGCTCCACACGTCGCCCTGGCTGAGGCCATCGAGGCAATCGGTGAGGTCGGAGTCGACCATATCGCTGACCGGATCCAGGAATTGGCCGGTAGGCTGACCACTGGCATCCCCGACGGCCGGCTTCTCAGTCCTGTGGATCCCGAGTCGGGACTCGTGACGATCGACGTGGACAACCCCGAAGCAACGGTCGACCGACTCGCGTCAGAGGGAATCGTCGTTCGGGCCTTGCCGAACCCGGACGCCGTTCGAGCGTCGCTCCATGCGGTCAACACTCACACCGAGGTTGAGCGGCTGCTTGACGCCCTCGAACCGGAGTGGACATGACGTGACCAACGTTCGCTTCCGTACCACGCTACGACCGTTGCTCGGACTCTATCTGTAGAAACCGAACGGCGCTGGAGTGCCCGCTGGTGGGATGCTGCGTACCGGAGAGAAATACCTGTCTGCTTTAGTCGATCTGTACGCAACCGCTCTCGTCGATGACGATGTCGTGGCTACGATACACGAACCGAATCTCGAGGTCAGACGTCGCCGAATCCTCGATCAACGTTTCGAGTACATCCGGCTCGAATACTTCGGCTAGTGGTGGGTCGAGTGTAACTGGCTCGACGTACTCTACCTCTGCAACGGCATGGCGATTTGGGGGACAGGGTCTTCGCGTTTGTTCATCGAAGGTTAGACCAGGAGCTGGATGTCGGCGTCGGCCATGTCCTGGAGGGCGGTCGCCGCGCCGACGCCGGTGGTGACGCCGTCGTAGAAGTCTGCTTCGTCGTAGTCCATCAGGTCGATGGTCATCTGGCAGGCCTGGAATTCCACGCCCATGTCGAGGCTCGTCTCCAGCAGCTCCTCGATGGTGGCGGTGTCGTTGTCCGCGATTTTCTTTTCCATCATCTTCGTCGTCATGCGATCCATGCCCGGGAGCGCCGCGATGGCGTTCGGTACGGGCATGTTCGGGTTGCCGACGGAGCTGAGCTTGAGGTTTTTCGAGCGCTCCTCGTGGAGAATATCCAGCCCCCAGAACGTGTGGAAGACGGTCACCTCGTACCCGAACGCAGCGGCGGTGCTGGCGAGGATGAGCGGCGGGTACGCCATGTCCAACGTCCCCTTCGTCGCGATGATGCTCATCTTCTTCGTGTCGTCCTCGCTCGTGGCCTCGGAGAGTGCGTCTTCCAGTTCGTCGACGCGGGCGGCCAGCTCCGCACGCGAGGGCGCGTCGTCGGATGGGGCGTCGGGAGTGTCCGTGCTCATCGTTACTCCGTCTTGCGGACGTAGTGCGTGTACACGTCGTCGCCCTCCTCCTGCTCGACGAGCTCGACACCCTCAGTGCCGGCAGCCCAGCCGTCGATGTCGCTCATGCTTCCCGGATCAGTCGCCAGTACTTCGAGGACGTCACCCTCGGCGAGGTCGTCGATAGCCGACTTCGTCTTCACCACTGGCATGGGACACGATGCACCTTTCACGTCGAGCGTCTCCGCGATGTCAAATTCAGCGTTCATTGGTTATCTGCTCCGTTGAGTTGTATTGGAGCTATCGCACAATACACTCCACCCAACTAAAAGATTGTCGATTCTTGTACACACTCCAAACTACTTTCCATAGCTCATATGCACTCAAAACCACCAATACGGGTGGTTAGTGGGTTTCATGCCGGCTTGGCCCAATCAATTTCCCCAACAGTATTGTTTGCTTTGGGGATTACTATGCAAATGCTTTTGTACGTCCATCCGGTAGAAGCGACTGCACAACATGAACGCCGATGACTTTCCGACGCCGGACGTCGACGTGGACTCCGTCGACCCGGAAACGCTCAAAGATCGTATCGACGCCGGCGAGGACGTCACGCTCCTCGACGCGCGTATGCAATCGGACTACGACGAGTGGCGTATCGACGGCGAGACCGTCACGTCGATCAACGTCCCGTACTTCGAGTTCCTCGAGGACGACATCGACGAAGGCGTCCTCGAGCGGATCCCCGATGACCGCGAAGTGACTGTCCTGTGTGCGAAAGGCGGCGCCAGCGAGTACGTCGCGGGCACGCTCGCGGAGCGCGGCTACGACGTCAATCACCTCGAGGACGGCATGAACGGCTGGGCGAGTATCTACGAGGCCGTCGAGGTCGAGCGCTACGACGGCGCCGGCACGCTGTTGCAGTACCAGCGGCCCTCTTCGGGCTGTCTCGGCTATCTGCTCTATCATGACGGCGAAGCCGCTCTCATCGACCCGCTGCGGGCGTTCACCGACCGCTATCTCGATGACGCCGCGGACCTCGGCGTCGACCTGCAGTACGCGCTGGATACGCACATCCACGCCGACCACATCTCGGGCGTGCGAGACCTCGACGCGGCGGGCGTCGAGGGCGTCATCCCGGAGGCGGCCGTCGACCGCGGCGTCACCTACGCGGACGAGCTGACCACGGCCGAAGACGGCGACACGTTCGCTGTCGGCGACGCAACTATCGAAACCGTCTCTACGCCCGGCCACACAACCGGAATGACCTCCTATCTCGTCGATGGTAGCCTGCTCGCGACCGGCGACGGGCTGTTCATCGAGAGCGTCGCCCGCCCGGACCTCGAAGAGGGCGACGAGGGTGCGCCGGACGCCGCACGGATGCTCTACGAATCCCTGCAGGAGCGCGTGCTGACCCTGCCCAAGGACACGCTGGTCGGTGGCGCGCACTTCAGCGACGCAGCTGAACCTGCCGAGGACGGGACGTTTACGGCACCAATCGGCGAGCTCATCGAGGAAATGGACGCAATCACGATGGACGAGGACGATTTCGTCGACTTGATCCTGTCGGACATGCCGCCGCGACCGGCCAACTACGAGGAGATCATCGCGACGAACCTCGGGCAGAACGCCGTCGACGACGAGGAGGCGTTCACGCTGGAACTCGGGCCGAACAACTGTGCCGCCAGCCAGGACTCGCTCGCGGGTGACTAACCACGCCAATGGTGCTTGAGGCACTCCCACTGCAGGCAACCGCCGAGCTATTCCCGAACGGCATCAGTCGCTACGCCGTCGGCGGACTGCTCGTCGGGCTCGGGACTGTCGTCATCTACCTCGGAACCGGAATCAGCGCCGGCGCAAGCACGTTTCTGGAGTCGACGCTGTCGTACGTCTCAGACCGGTCCCGGTTCCAGCAGTACGTCAGCTCCCGCGACTGGCGCATCGTGTTCACGCTCGGCATCGTCCTCGGTGCGGCTGTGTACGCGGTCGTCTATCAGGGCGGCGCGTGGACCACGGACGTCCAGCCGTGGCGACTCCTCCTCGGCGGGATATTCGTCGGCATCGGGACACGCGTCGGCAAGGGCTGTACGTCAGGCCACGGCGTCTGTGGCGTCGGCTCGGCGTCGAAAACGTCGATCGCCGGCGTCCTGACGTTCCTCGCCGTCGCCATCGTCACTGCACAACTGGTTTCGGCACTGGGGGTGAGTCCGTGAGCGGCGAGACTCGAGCGGAGCGAGAGTCTCGAAACGACCGAACGGGAGCGACCGGAGGGAGCGGCACGTGAGCGACGACCGCCACCCTGCGTTCATGCCGCTGATTCTCGTCGGCGGGCTCATCTTCGGGTTCGGACTCGCGTACAGCCAGATGGCGCGCCCGGAAGTCGTCCTGGATTTCCTCCAGTTCGAGGACTTCGGGCTGGTGTTCGTGATGTTCGGCGGCGCTGCCGTGACAGGGGTGACCTTCTTCCTCGCACCCCGCCTCCTCGGCCGCGCGCCGCTGACTGGCGACACCTTCGAACGGCGTCTGAAATCCTTCGACCGGAACGTCCTGATCGGCGGTGCCATCTTCGGCGTCGGCTGGGGGCTGTCCGGCATCTGTCCGGGGGCCGCCTACGCGAGCCTCGGTATTGGCAACGTTACTATTCTCTGGGCACTCGCCGGGATGTTTATTGGCGCCTATCTCCAGGGCTACTGGCGAACCCGGAGCGAGACTCGCGATACAGCTGCGACGGGCGCAGACTAACCGTTCGGCAAGGGTATGTATCGGCTGTGAGGTGAACGGCCTTGACCGCCTATTCGATGGCAGTTTTTGCCGGATCGTGCGTGCATTTGTGCGAACCGTACACAAGTCTTATTACCGCGTAGCGGCTACGAAGACGTGATAACGATGCCAGATTCGATGTCTGAACAACTCCGCCGAGACATGCAGTGCGAGGGGCTGTTAGAATGTTTCCACGGGCTCAAGGAACTCGACAAGGAGTGCTTTCGGGCGCTCGTCGAAGCTGATGACCCACTGACCGTCGACGAACTCGCCGACGCAGTCGACCGCGAGCGGTCGACCGCATATCGCGCCGTCCAGCGGCTACTCCAGACGGGTTTTATCGAGAAAGACCAGATCAACTACGACCAGGGCGGCTACTACCACGTCTACTCGCCGACGGACCCGTCCCAGATCGCAGACGAGATGCAGCGGATGCTTAACGACTGGTACGCGAAGATGGGCCAACTGATTCAGGAGTTCGAGAACAAGTACGAACAGTCCGAGTCCTCGGCCCCTGCTGTCGAAAGCTAACGCCGCCTTCTCCTCTCTATCACACTGTGTCGCTCCCGATGCGAGCGGATTTCTACCTGTGACGAGGTAACTGACCCGACACCTCTAACCGGCGAGTAGTATTTCACAGTATTGTGCGCTATGCGAATAAAATCAGCTGACACTGACGCGTACAATCTACTGATGGCAACTGATACTGCATCCGACACCGGGATGACCGCGACGAACGAATTGCTTCACATCAACGGAGAGGATCAACTCGACGACGACGTCGGCCTCAAACGGGAAGAAGCGCTCCAAGCGCTCATCGAGACCTACACCGAATAAATGACTGAGGACATCCACGATCTCATCATCGTCGGCCTTCGAATCCCTGTTCGGCCGGCAGCAGTCCGCGCCGCTGGCGGGGGGTTGGATGTGTTGAAGTCATACTGTACAGCCACCACGAGGCAATAGTGGTCTGGACGCCCTCTATCCCGGTCGCTCGTCGAAGAACTCCCGTGCTCGGCGTTTCCCCAGGTCATGTAGTTCGGTGAGGAAGTCTGGGTCCCGATTGACCTTTGTCGAGCAGTGATACCGCTTCCCCATCTGTATCCGGTGGATACTGGTCTTTGTAAACTCGTCGGACGGGGGCTTCCCACTCTCGACCCACTCGTTGACCTGTTCGATAAAGCCCAGTTCCTGATTGAGCGAGATGTTGCCCGACAGTTCGTTCCGTCGGTCTGCGATGACCTCGCTCGTGGTCGGTTCCCCCTGGAAAGTCTGTGGATTGACCTGGATAATCCAGAGCTCCTCTGGCTTCCGGTCCGGTGGGAGGTCCATCAGGTGTGGACATATCGCCGCTTCGTCCCTCAGGTGACTGGTGTTCACCCGTGAGCCACCGCCGACCGTCGCTAACCCCATCCCGGATTGCTGACTATTATCGCCCAGCGGCCGTTTGCAGCGCGATGCCCGGTGATGCCATTTCGGCTGAGGGCGTCGGCTCCACGGTATCACCCCCGGTCCCGTGGCGCCATCACGCTATCTCAGCACCTCTAGACCGAGTGCTCATCGGGGCCTCGGTCTGCTCTCTTGCTTCTGCCGACCGTAGCTATGGGCCTTCAGAACGGAGGTAAGTGGCTAACCGAGTGCTGTTAGGGTGTCATAGAAATATTGCCACACTTAATTTTAAACGGTCAGTACAGGTGAAGTACTAATCGTTTAGTGTAGAGAACCGGGTAGTACTTCGAGATCCTTCCTTCTGGGTGGGACGACAGAAACTCATTATCTAGTGTGTATGCGACACATATTCTGTGTGACGCCTAGGCACGGCGGGTTCGAGACCGTCCATTTATATACTCCCCTCCCATCGGTTGTGATGCGAAGGTCGCTCCGGGCAGCGTTCTCGGAACGACACCCCAACGCCGCCAACATGGTGGCCTGGGTCACTCGCTTAGAACGCGAGGCCACCGAGGCTTCGTGTTCGTGTATGAGGATTCCACCCCTGCGGTCCGCCGTCAAGATGGAATCTGATGTGAGCCCACGGACCCATGCAGTAGTCAACACTGGCGTAGGAACCAGTGTGTTAGCTTCCGACGGAGTGCAACCACTTCCGCCGCTGATGTATATCAGCACATTCCGGTTGATCCTGCCGGAGGCCATTGCTATCGGAGTCCGATTTAGCCATGCTAGTCGCACGAGTTTAGACTCGTGGCATATAGCTCAGTAACACGTGGCCAAACTACCCTACAGACCGCGATAACCTCGGGAAACTGAGGCCAATAGCGGATATAACTCTCATGCTGGAGTGCCGAGAGTTAGAAACGTTCCGGCGCTGTAGGATGTGGCTGCGGCCGATTAGGTAGATGGTGGGGTAACGGCCCACCATGCCGATAATCGGTACAGGTTGTGAGAGCAAGAGCCTGGAGACGGTATCTGAGACAAGATACCGGGCCCTACGGGGCGCAGCAGGCGCGAAACCTTTACACTGCACGACAGTGCGATAGGGGGACTCCGAGTGTGAGGGCATATAGCCCTCGCTTTTCTGTACCGTAAGGTGGTACAGGAACAAGGACTGGGCAAGACCGGTGCCAGCCGCCGCGGTAATACCGGCAGTCCAAGTGATGGCCGATATTATTGGGCCTAAAGCGTCCGTAGCTTGCTGTGTAAGTCCATTGGGAAATCGACCAGCTCAACTGGTCGGCGTCCGGTGGAAACTACACAGCTTGGGGCCGAGAGACTCAACGGGTACGTCCGGGGTAGGAGTGAAATCCTGTAATCCTGGACGGACCACCAATGGGGAAACCACGTTGAGAGACCGGACCCGACAGTGAGGGACGAAAGCCAGGGTCTCGAACCGGATTAGATACCCGGGTAGTCCTGGCTGTAAACAATGCTCGCTAGGTATGTCACGCGCCATGAGCACGTGATGTGCCGTAGTGAAGACGATAAGCGAGCCGCCTGGGAAGTACGTCCGCAAGGATGAAACTTAAAGGAATTGGCGGGGGAGCACCACAACCGGAGGAGCCTGCGGTTTAATTGGACTCAACGCCGGACATCTCACCGGTCCCGACAGTAGTAATGACAGTCAGGTTGACGACTTTACTCGACGCTACTGAGAGGAGGTGCATGGCCGCCGTCAGCTCGTACCGTGAGGCGTCCTGTTAAGTCAGGCAACGAGCGAGACCCACACTTCTAGTTGCCAGCAACACCCCTGCGGTGGTTGGGTACACTAGGAGGACTGCCATTGCTAAAATGGAGGAAGGAATGGGCAACGGTAGGTCAGTATGCCCCGAATGGACCGGGCAACACGCGGGCTACAATGGCTCTGACAGTGGGATGCAACGCCGAGAGGCGACGCTAATCTCCAAACGGAGTCGTAGTTCGGATTGCGGGCTGAAACCCGCCCGCATGAAGCTGGATTCGGTAGTAATCGCGTGTCAGAAGCGCGCGGTGAATACGTCCCTGCTCCTTGCACACACCGCCCGTCAAAGCACCCGAGTGGGGTCCGGATGAGGCCATCATGCGATGGTCGAATCTGGGCTCCGCAAGGGGGCTTAAGTCGTAACAAGGTAGCCGTAGAGGAATCTG
>Ga0207720_100398_pt1 | contig 31349 bp, 32 predicted proteins | sample A23P2SouthBayCA_2_FD_187751 | JGI IMG/M metagenome (GOLD analysis project Ga0207720, IMG submission 187751) | Aerobic enrichment media microbial communities from Eden Landing Ponds, California, USA - A23 E3 (2) (SPAdes) | ecosystem: Environmental > Aquatic > Marine > Unclassified | place...
TGGCTCCGGAAGGGCGAGGAGCGCTCGTCGACGAACGTCGACCTCTCCAGCCGCGACCGTGAGGTGTTGATGGCGCTGTACTCCGGCGTCTCGCCGTTCGAGATCCCCTCGTTCCTCGGGATGGACGTCGACGCCGTCGAGGAGACGTTCGAGCGGCTCGTCGACCTCGAAGTGGTCGAGGAGGTGCGGGTGCGCCGCGAGGTCGCGCTGAACTCCCGCGGCCGCAACATCGCCAGCGAGGCGATGAACGAGCAGTAGCCGGCGAGCGATCGCGTCTGCGACGTCGAACCACGCTTAAGTCACAGCCCGACCGAGGGGTCGCATGAGCTACGAGGCGGTGTTCTTCGACCTCGACAACACCCTGTACCCGTACGCCCCCTGCAACGAAGCGGGCAAGCGGGCCGCGTTCGACGCCCTCCGTGAGCGCGGCTACGAACTGGACCGCGAGACGTTCGACGACCTGTACGCGGCCGGACGGCGGGAGGCAAAGCGCGAGACGCGCACCACCGCCGCCTCCCACAACCGTCACGTCTACTTCAAGCGCGCGCTGCGGCGCCACGCCGGCGACCCCGCCGTCGCGAGCGCGCTGGCTGCCGGCGACGCCTACTGGGACGGGTACGTCGACGCCATGTCGCTCTGCGACGGCGTCGAGGCGGTCTTCGACGCGTTCGCGGCGGCCGGGACCGACGTCGCGATCGTGACGAACCTCACGACGCGGGTCCAGCTTCGGAAGCTCGCGCGCCTCGGGATCGACGACCGGATCGACCTGCTCGTCACCTCCGAGGAGGTTGGCCGCGAGAAGCCGAGCGCGCTCCCGTTCACGAGCGCGCTCGCCGAACTCGACTGCCGACCGAGCGAGGTGCTGGCGGTCGGCGACAACGTCGAGACGGACCTGGCCGGCGCGAACGCCCTCGGGATCGACACGGCGCTGTTCGTCGCCGACGGCGACGCGCCCGCCGACGCGGATCTCCCCGAGCGGCAGCGTCCGGACCACCGGCTCGACGCGTTCGCCGACCTGACGGAGGTGGCGACGTGACTCGCGATGAGGGCGGGTCCGACCCGGACGCGAACCCGGACCTCCTCCGTGAGGCGCGCGAGGCGGTCGTGGAGTACGCGCCGGCGCTCGCGGCGCTGACGCCCGGCCGGACCGGGAACCTGAGCGTCCGCGACGGCGAGCGAGTCGCGGTCACGCCCACCGGCGTCCCGTACGACTCCTTCGACGCGACCGACGTGCCGGTCGTCTCGTTGGACGGCGAGCGGCTGGCGGGTCGGATGGCGCCGTCGAGCGAGGTGCCGATGCACACGGGCATTTATAAACACGACCGGCCGGGCGCGATCGTCCACACCCACTCGCCGTGGGCGACGACGATGGCGACACTCCGCCGGAAGCTCCCCCCGGTTCACTACATGATCGCCGCCGTCGGCCGGGAGGTGCCGCTGGCCGACTACGCGCCGTACGGCACCGAGGAACTGGCTGCCAACGCCGTGGGGGCGATGGCCGAGGCCGACTCCGACGCCGCAATCTTAGCGAACCACGGGCTCGTCGTCACCGGCCCCGACGTCGAGACGGCGGTCGAGAACACCCACCACGTCGAGGACCTCTGCCGGCTCTACCTCCGGGCGTCGGCGGTGGGCGAGCCGCACGTCCTCTCCGACGAGCAGATGGCGACCGTCGAGGAGCGGTTCGAGAGCTACGGCCAACAGCCGGACGAGCGCTAGGACGAACCGCTCGACGGTCGCCCGGTCTTATAAATATCCGGACGGCTACCGGATCGGTATGACCGAGTACGAGCCGGCGGCTCCGGTGCGCGAGACCGCCGAGGAGATCGCGACGATGGAGATCCGCGGGGCGGCGACCATCGCGGTCGCGGCCGCGGAGGCGCTCGCCGCGCAGGCGGAGGCGGCGGCCGCGGGCGGGGGCGGAGGCGGCGAAACCGCGAGCGACCCGACCGCCTTCCGCGCGGCGATGCGCGCGGCGGGCCGAACCCTCCGGGAGACCCGCCCGACCGCCGTGTCGCTGCCGAACGCCCTCCGATACGTCCTCCAGCGGATGGAGGGAGAGACGGTCGACGAACTGCGTCGAAGCGTCGTCGCCGCCACCGACGCGTTCGTCCGCCAACTCGACCGCGCGCAGGAGGACCTCGGGCAGGTCGGCGCGAACCGGCTGACCGACGGCGACACGGTGATGACCCACTGCCACTCGACGGACGCGCTCGCCTGCATCGAGGCCGCCGTCGAGCAGGGGAAGTCGATCTCGGCGGTCGTCAAGGAGACGCGCCCGCGTCAGCAGGGACACATCACCGCCGAACAGCTCCGCGACGCGGGCGTGCCGGTCACCCTCATCGTCGACTCCGCGGCTCGGCGCTACCTCGACGAGGTCGACCACGTCCTCGTCGGCGCCGACTCGATCGCCGCCGACGGCGGCGTGATCAACAAGATCGGCACCTCCGGGCTCGCCGTCAACGCCCGCGAGCGCGGCGTCCCGATCATGACCGCCGCCCAGACGATCAAGCTCCACCCGGAGACGCTGACGGGGCACACGATCGAGATCGAGATGCGCGACGAGAGCGAGGTGATAGATCCCGAGGCCCGCGAGGAGATCGGCGAGATCGCGGTCGAGAACCCGGCGTTCGACGTGACGCCGCCGCGGTACATGGACGCGATCGTCACCGAGCACGGCCAGTTCCCGCCCGAGAGCATCGTGACGCTGATGCGCGAGCTGTTCGGTGAGGGTGCCGACGAGCCGTGGGCCGAGCCATGAGCGGGGAGAGAGCGGGACGCGACGGGCCCGACGACTGGGAGGAGGAGATCGCGGAGTGGGACGAGGAGGTCTCCGAGTGGGAGGCCGGCGAGGAAGACGAGGCGGAAGCCGGCGAGGGAGACAGGGGAGAGACGGCCCCCGGCGACGACGGTTCCGCCCACACTGACGCCCCCGGCGACGGCGATCCCACCGACACCGACGCCCCCGTCGACGACGACCCCGATCTGGTGCCGGAGTCCTCCGGTCGGGTCCCGAAGGTGATCTCGGCCGGCCACATCAACTGGGACGTGACGATCCACGTCGACGAGCTGCCGGGGCCGGACGGGGAGACCCGGATCGAGCTCCTCGAACAGTCCGGCGGCGGCAGCGCCGCCAACGTCGCGGTCGGGCTGGTCGGCCTCGGCGGCCAGTCGGTCGTCTACGGGAGCGTCGGCGGCGACGAGTCGGGCGCGCTGGCGCTCCGCGAACTCGCGAGCGCCGGCGTCGACCCCGGACAGGTCCTCGTCGACGCGGACGAGCCGACCTCGGTGAAGTACGCGATCGTCGACGGCGGCGGGGAGCTCCTGATGTTGGCGAACGACGGCGCCAACGAGTCGTTCACCGCGGCCGAGCTCGACCGCGACACGCTCTCGGCGGCCGACCACCTGCACCTCACCGGCCAGCAGCCGGGGACCGCCGCGGCGCTCGCGACCGCCGCGGGCGAAGCGGGCACGACCCGGAGCTTCGACCCGGGGCGCCGCGTCGGCGACCGGGAGTTCGAGGCCGCGCTCCACGCCACTGACCTGCTCTTCCTCAACGCTCCGGAGGCCGACGCGATCGCCGACTCGACCGACATCGACCCGTGGGAGCCCGACGACCGCGTCGTCGCGATCAAGCTCGGTGACGAGGGCGCGACGATCCGGACCCCCCACGGCGACGTGTCCCACCCGGGATTCGAGGTCGACCCGATCGACACCGTCGGAGCCGGCGACGCGTTCGCGGCCGGATTCCTGGGCACCGCGCTCAGAGACCCCGAGATCACCGGCGGCGGGTTCTCACACGACCCCCGAGATTACCAGGTGCCGCTGCTCGTCGGCAACGCGTGCGGCGCGATCGCGGCCGAAACGGTGACCGCCCGCGCCGAACTCTCGTGGGACCGCGTCCGCTCGACGATGGGCGAGTCGCCCGAGTCGGACCTGCTGATCGAGATCCGCGTCTGAGACGGTACCTCCCGGCGAGGCCACCGCCGCGTACGTTTATAAGCGATCGTCAATAGCCGACCGTCACCGCCGCGCCCAGTCGAGCAGCCGCGCGTAGAAGGGGTCGGCGGCGAGCGCGTCGGCGTCGCCGACCAGCGTCAACTGCTTTTTGGCCCGCGTGAGCGCGACGTTCATCCGGCGGTGGTCCTCGAAGATCGGTCCGTCGAGGTCGCCCGTCGCGACCAGCGAGACGACGATCACCTCCTTCGAGGAGCCCTGGAAGCGGTCGACGGTGTCGACGGTGACCGCGGTGCGCCGACCGATCTCGGCGACCTGCGCGCGGAACGGGGCGATGACGCCGATGTCGTCGGGATCGACGCCGGCCGCGACGTAGGCGTCGACGATTTCGGCGACGCGCTCGGCCTCCCGGACGTTCCGGTTGCCGTCTCGGGTTCCGTCGGGGTCGACGAAGCTCACGCCGCCGGCGAGTTCGAGCGCGAGGGAGTCGAGGTCGACGCCGAGGTCGCGGAGGGTCTGGCCCGCGACCTCGGGCGTCGCGGGGCGGAGCGCGCCGTCGTAGAACTCCGCCGAGGCGAACGCCTGGATGCGCTGACTCATCCGGTACTGGCGGTCGAGCATGACGCTCGCGTCGGGGTACTCCTCGATGAGCCGCTGGAAGAGCGACGTCCGGAGGTCGTTCTCCGCGCGGACAACGGGGGGGAGCTGTTCGTGGTCGCCCACGAGCACGAACCGGTCCGCGCGGTTGATCGCGGCGTGGGTGCCCGGCTCGGTGAGCTGTGAGGCCTCGTCGACCAGGGCGACGTCGAACTCGCACTCGCGGAGGACGCGGGAGCCGCAGGCCGCGGTGGTGGCGGCGACGACCGGTGCGTCCCGCAGTTCGGCGGCCTTCGCGTTCGGGTCGCCGCGCTGGACGAGCCGCACGTCCTGCATGTCGCCGCGGACGCCGGTCTCGGTCCCGACCCGGAGCACGTCCTCAAACCCTTGATCGCGCAGCGCTTCGAGGGCGTTGTCGACCGCGCGGTTCGTGAACGCCGAGAGCAACACCCGGTTCCCCTCGGCGACCAGCGCGCGGATCGTCCGCGCGATGGTGTACGTCTTCCCGGTGCCCGGCGGGCCGTGGATCAGCGCGCAGTCCTCGGCGTCGACGGCGAGTTCGACGGCCTCGTTCTGAGCCGCGTTGTTGTCGATGTAGGCGTCGGCGGCATCGGCGTCGCCGCTTCCGGGACTGTCGGCCGGACGGTCGTCGACGTCGCGAAACTCGGGCGCTCGCCGACCGAACAGCACGTCCTTGCGCGCGTCACTCCCTTTTAAGATCGCGTCGTGGAGCGCGGTGAGCGAGCGGTCGACCGAGATCTCCGAGGGGTAGACGTCGAGCCGCCGGAGCTCGACCGGCTCGTCGGTCTCGACGACGACCGCGTCGCCGTCGAGCGCGGTGATGCGACCGAGTTCCCCGTGGCCGGTCACGGGGTCGCCGTCGCTCGCGAGCGCCACGTCGCCCTCGCGGAGCTTCGAGACGGCGTCGTCCGGCTTGCGGGCGCGGAGCTCCCACCGGGCGTCGTCGATCTCGGTCCGCGAGACCGGCTCCAGATCGATGAGGGCGCGGTCGTCCGCGGCGCGCTCCTCGGGGGTCTGCTCCCAGAGCTTCCGATACTCGGCGTGAGTCTCGCGGCGCTCCTCTTCGAGGGCGGTATAAAAGCGGTCGAAGTAGTCGCGCTCCTCGTCGGGGACGGGCGTCCCGACCGATCCCGCCTTCGACTCCTGGTCGAGGCGGCCGGAGACGACCATGCAGGTGTCCTGCTCGAAGCAGTACTGACAGTTCGCGTCGGCCTCGTACCCGGTCGGGACCGTGGGACGCTCGCCGGGGTCGTTGAGCGCGCGCCACTCCATCGCGGCGAGGGCGTTGCGCTCGCGGACGACGAACTCTAACAGCCCTCGACCCACGGAGAACTCCTTGGCCGGCGCCAGGTCGCCCGACTCCTCGTTGCGGTCGAGGGCGGTGTTCTTCGTGTACAGCAGCGTGCCGATGTCCGGGTCGACGCCGCGCTCCTCCAGCATGAGCGCGTAGCAGGCCGCCTGGATCTTGTCGTGGAAGCGCGGCTCCCGCTTGGTGTTCTTCCCGGTCTTCAGTTCGACGGGGGTCCCGCGTCGGAGCGCGTCGGCGCGCCCTTTTAAGCCGAACGTCGGCGAGATGAGGGTGAACTCCGACCGCCACGTGTCCTCGTCGGAGAGCGTTCCCTGCGCGAGCCACCCCTCGATCGCGGCCGCGTTGCGGCGCACTTCGTCGGCGACCTCCCCCGGCTCGTACCCCAACAGGCCGAGTTCGAGCCCGGCCTCCTCGACACGGTCCGCGACCGATTCCTCCAGGTCCATCCCGCGGAGCAGGTCGCCGAACACCTCGTGGACGACGGTCCCCTTGACCACCGGGTAGTTCAGCGGGATCCCGGAGAGCTTGTTTAAGTAGTACATCCGCGGGCACTGCACCCACGACCGGATCCCGGTCACGTCGACGAGGAAGTCGGGTTCGAGCACGACCCACGAGTCGCCGGTGGTCGCGTATCCCGTCTCGCCGCCGAACTCGTCTTCCTCGGCGTCGGTGACCAGCAGTTCCATCCCCGGTTCGGCGTGCTCGGCGGTCTCGGTCCACTTCCCCCACAGCGTCACGTCGACCGCGTCGCCAGCGCCGCGGTCGGGCCGGATCCGGAGCTCGCGGAGCTCGCGATCGCCGTACGACGTCGACACCGTCCGCGCCTCCCCGACGGAGAGGATCGGCCCCCGAACGTTCACGGCCGTCATCGGCGGCGGCCTCGAAAAACGCTGTCGGTGGCGACGGTGCCGCCGACTCCATCGATCGGGACCGACACGCTCATGCGGCTCTACTTATAAGGGAACGGTACCATGCGCGTGCGAGACTGGGACGACATCCTCGCCGACGTCGCGAGCGACTCGACCGACCCCGACGGCTGGCGCGCGGTCGCCGGCTCCAGGCGCGAGGGGCTCGGCGAGGACCTCTACTTCGGCCACCCGAGCGTCGGCGTCTACCACCTGAAGACGTACGCGAAGAACCCCCGCGACCTCCGCGGCGTGGGCACGCGGGTCGCCCGCCGCGTCGACGACGGGCTCGATCCCCTGCTCCCGGACGAGGGGTCGGCCGGGCGCTTCGCGGTGCAGTCACCCCCCGAAGACGAGTCGGCGGCCGAGGACGTGGCGACTCGGCTGCGCGAGACGCTCAAGGTCCACGCGGAGGCCCCGACGAGCCCCGATCACCTCTTCGAGGACGTGATGGAGGCGATCGACTCGCCGGCGTTCGGCCCGATGGACTACGAGTTCGACGGGCGCCCGGACGAGCTCGACGAACTCTCGGACACCTTCGAAGAGGCCGAGGAGCTCCTCTCCGCCGAGCTGGACGACCTGATCGACGAGGACGACGTGGACCGCGGCTTCCACTGAACTCCTGCGAACGCGGCGTATCCGGTGATTCAATCGAGATGGAGTACGATCCGGAGTTCGAGTCCGACGTCGAAGCGCTGGAGAACGCCGCGATTCGCCTGGCAGCCAGCGAGACGGACGGACGGGCCGACCCGCAGCGGCAGAGCGAGTTCGCGGCCGTCCTCGACCACGTTCTGAACACCTACCCGATCGGTTGCGAGACGCTCACGACCCACGTCGAAGCGGTCGCGCGGATCTGGCGGACTCGCGACCACGAGACCACCGCGAGCAAACACGTCGCGACCGTTCACGAGGCCTTCCTGGACGAGGTCTGTGACGACTACCGGCCGATCTACTGAGCCCGGCGGCGATCGGTTCCGACACGCCGCCAGTCGACTATTTCCGACACGCTGATCGGTCGACTGTTTCTACCACGCCACCGGTCGGCTATCAGACCAGCCGCGTCGCGGTCGCTTTCCACCGGATCGCCACCCCGTCGCCCGTGTCGAGACCCAGTCGATCGGCGCTCTCTGCCGTGATCAACGCCAGAAACGCCACCTCGCCCACGGCGACCTCCACCGTCGACACCGTCTCGCCGTCCCCGATCCCGACGACCTCGCCGCGGAGCCGGTTCCGGGCGCTGGTCGAGTCCGGGTCCACGGCGGCGTCTGGCTTATAAATCGTCACCGCGTCCGCGCCGATTCGGACCTGTACGGCGTCGCCGACCGCGGCGCCGTCGTGGAGCCCGCGCACCGCGCCGACCGCGGTGTCGACGGCGGCCAGTTCGCCGTCGACGCTCGCGACCGTCCCGTCGAGCACCGTCTCCGGGACGCTCGCGGTCGCGGCCAACGCGGCCTGCAGGCGCTCGTATCGGTCGAGGAGGGCGCGACCGCCCTCGGTCAGTCGGCTGCCGCCGCCGCCGGACCCGCCGCGCTGGCGGTCGACGAGGACGCCGAACGCCTCCTCCAGCGCCTCGATCCGCGAGAGCGCGCGGGCCCGGGAGCGCCCGAGGTCCGAGGCCGCGCCCGCGACCGACCCCGACGTGTCGACCGCGCGCAACAACGCCGCGTCGCGGTCGTCGAACTCGACGTCGTCTTCGACGAGGGCGGCGCGCCCGGCTGCCGCGTCCGGGCCGGAGTCGATCGGTTCTCCCATACTCGGGGGGTGGCTCCGGGCCGTGTTGGGGGTTTCGACCCGCCGTCGGATCGCTTCTCTCGTCGCCTCCGTCGCTTCTCTCGTCGCTTCGGGACGGTGCCCGTGGTCGTGACGCAACTTATATGTCGTGTCGACCCTCCGTTGTGTCTATGTCGATACAACGACGCAAATTCGTGGCCGCGCTCGGTGCCGGAGCGCTCGCGAGCACGGCCGGCTGCTCGTCGACGAACGACGGCGACGGAAGCGACGGGAGCGACGGAGGAGACGGTACCGGTGGCGACGGGAGCGACGGCGACACCGGCGAGGGCGCCGGCGTCGCCGGCGAGACGCTGACGCTCACGACGACGACGAGCACCTACGACACGGGGCTGCTCGACGAGATCCACACGGACTTCGAGGAGATGTACGACGTCACGGTCGACGCCGTCGCCCAGGGGACGGGCGCCGCGCTGGAGACCGCCCGCAACGGTGACTCGGACATCGTGATGGTCCACGCCCGCGGGCTCGAAGACGAGTTCATGCGCAACGGGTACGGGATCAACCGCCGGGACCTGATGTTCAACGACTTCGTGATCGTCGGCCCCGAGGACGATCCGGCGGGGATTCAGGGGATGGGCTCGGCGACCGAGGCGCTCACCGCCATCGCCGACGCGGAGGCGACGTTCGTCTCGCGCGGGGACAACTCCGGCACCCACACCAAGGAACTGAACCTCTGGGAGGCGGCCGGCACCGACCCTGGCGGGGACTGGTACCAGGAGACCGGCTCCGGCATGGGCGAGGCGCTGAACATCGCGAACCAGCAGGGCGCGTACACGCTCTCCGACCGCGGGACCTTCATCTCGCAGCGCTCGGAGATCGATCTCACCATCCTCGTCCAGGGCCCCATCGAGGGCGGCCCGGAGATCCTCGCGAACCCCTACGGGGTCATGGCGGTCAACCCCGGCGTCCACGACAACGCCAACTACGACCTCGCGATGGCGTACATCGGGTGGATCACGAGCCCCGGCGTCCAAGAGGCCATCTCGGAGTATCAGGTGAACGGCGAGCAGCTGTTCTTCCCCGAGGCCGTCTCCGAGGAGCCCGACTTCCAGCAGTACGTTCCGGAAGGGTGGAGTAGCGACTCGTCCGACGAGTAAGCGTGCCACTCGAACCAGTCGCACAGTCGCTTTCGGCGGTCTTCGGCGCCCCGGAAGCCCACGACCTCTCGCTGTTCTTCAACCTCTCGCTGTTGCTTGACTTCTCACTGTTCCGCGACCTCTCGCTGTTTCTCGATCTCCCGCTGTTCCTCGACCTCCCGTTCAGGGAGGGATACGTCCGGAGCATCATCTACGTCTCGCTGTACGTGAGCGTCACCGCCGTGACGCTGAGCACCCTGTTCAGCGTCCCCGTTGCGGTCTTGGTCGGGTTCTCAGAGTTCCCGGGTAAGCGGTTCGTGAAGTCCGTCGTCAACACGGGAATGGGCTTTCCGAGCGTGGTCGTCGGCCTCCTCGTGCTCTTCGCCGTTTCCAATCAGGGGCCGCTCGGGTCGCTCGAACTCGTGTTCACCAGAGAGGCGATGATCATGTCGCAGTTCGTGCTCGCGACGCCGCCGATCACGGCGATCACCCTCGCGGCCGTCTCCGGGGTCGACGACGGGGTTCGCGACGCCGCGCGCGCGCTCGGCGGCACCCGCCTCGACGTGGCCCTCGTCGTTTTGAAGGAGGCGCGGTACGGGATCGCCACCGCGATCCTGGCCGGCTTCGGCCGGGCCGTCAGCGAGGTCGGGTCCGTGCTCATCGTCGGCGGCAACATCACGAGCGCGGACGGGATCTCGAAGACGCGGACGCTGACCACCGCCATCCAACTGGAGGCGCGACAGGGACAGTACGAGACGGCGATGGTGCTCGGTGCGGTCCTCGTCGCGCTCGTGTTGACCGTCAACGCGGTGGTCGTCCACTTCGGCGACGAGGGGGTGACGCGCTGATGCTCCGCGCGACCGGCGTCTCGCAGTCGTTCGGCGGCGAACGGGTGTTCGACGACCTGTCCGTCGAGGTGGACGCCGGCGAGGTCCTCGGCGTCATCGGGCCCTCCGGCGTCGGAAAGACGACGCTGCTCCGGACCCTCGCGCTCTCGCTCGAACCCGACGAGGGGACCGTCGCACTCGACGGCACCGACGCGTGGGCCGCCGAGGAGTCCGATCGGCTCGCCCTGCGGCGGCGGGTCGGGATGGTGTTCCAAGAGGCGAGCCTCTTCGACGCGTCCGTGCGTCGGAACGTCGAGTACGGGCTCCGGGTCCGGAGCGCGTGGAGCGACCGGATCGCCGCGGCGGTGGGCCTCGCCGAGACGCCGGACGCGGTTCACGAGTCGCTCGACGTCGTCGGACTGGCGGACAAGGCGAGCCAGCACGCGGCCTCGCTGTCGGGCGGCGAGGCCCAGCGCGTGTCGTTCGCCCGCGCGCTGGCGTACGACCCGGACGTGCTGCTGCTCGACGAGCCCACCTCCGACCTCGACCCGCGGAACACCGCCGTCATCGAGGACGCGATCGCGGAGGCCCGAGACAGGGACATCGGCGTCGTCGTGGCGACCCACGACATGCACCAGGCCGAGCGCGTCGCCGACCGCGTCGCGGTCCTGCTCGACGACGGGATCACGGAGGTCGGGTCGACGGAGCGGATCTTCGAGGACCCGTCGGACGAGCGCACCCGGAAGTTCATCTCGGGTGAACTGGTGTACTGATACCGGGAGTGAGTGTTACGGATCGGTGGTAGCAGGAGCGACTTAAAAAGAGATGAGTGACTGCGACGATTACTTATAAATGAGTGGTGTGGTGGCGCGCCCCGGTGAGCGGCCCGGAGGGCCGCGAGCCGACGGTGCGAGGGAGTCGCGACCGAAGGGAGCGACGAGGCTGGGGAGGCGTGAGGTACGGTGCTGTGCGGTGCAGGGCGGGACTCAAAGGGGCAGCCGGCGAGGCGGGCGCAGCGACGGAAGCACCGCAACGAGGGAGCGGTAGCGACCGAGTGAGGAGCGTGGTTCGAGAGAGCTTCGCTCTCTCGTCATCACGAGACGCCTTCGGCGTCTCGAACGACAGCGAGCGTGCGCCCGCCTCGCTGGCTGGGGCTTTGGAAGTGTTCACCGCAGAGTCACTAACCACATATAAACAGCCGACAGCAACACCACTCGATCACGTATAAACAACCGATCAGCCGAATTGAGACACATACTCCCGCTCTCGATCAGGAAGCAAGCCGATTCTCACGCCGGATCCACAGAATCACGAGCGGGCCCGCCCTGCGAACGGCGCTGCGCCATCGCTCCGTTGTTTATAAGCGTCGGCCGGCCCCTCGTTCCGCTATGACCGACGACCTCGACACGCCGGTGCTCGACGATCACCTCCACCTCGATCCGCGTCACGGCCGCGGGATCGACGCCGTCGAGGACTTCGTCCGACTCGGCGGCACCCACCTGCTCGTGGTGAACAAGCCGTCGTGGCACCTCGACGTCGAACCCGACGAGCCGGCCGACTTCCGGCCCGTCTTCGAGGAGACGCTCGACGCGGTCGCGGCCGCGAACGACGTGCTCCCGGGGCGCGCGTGGCCCGTCCTCGGCGTCCATCCCGGCCTGATCAGCCGGCTGGTCGACGAGCGTGGCTTCTCGCCCGCGGACGCCCGCGACCTGATGTGCGGCGGGCTGGAGGTCGCGAGCGAGTTCGTCGCCGACGGCGACGCGCTCGCGCTGAAGTCGGGGCGCCCGCACTACGACGTGAGCGACGCGGTCTGGGACGCCTCGAACGCCGTGACTCGGCGCGCGTTCGAACTGGGCGCCGCGCTCGACTGCGCCGTCCAGTTGCACACCGAGGCGAGCGAGGACCTGACCGACCTCGCGGCGGTCGCCGAGGAGTCGGGGCTCGACCCGACGAACGTGGTGAAACACTACGCGGAGGGCGAACTGGCGGGCCCGACCCCGAGCGTGATGAGCGAGAAGGACCGGCTGGAACGCGCCGCCGAGTCGGGCGAGCCGTTCCTGATGGAGACCGACTTCGTCGACGACCCCGAGAAGCCGGGGATGGTGCTCGGCCCGAAGACGGTCCCGCGCCGCGTCCGCTGGCTGCTGGAGGAGGGGTACGACGGGGCGGTCCGCACCGCTCACGTCGAGACGCCGGCGGCGGTGTACGGGATCGACACCGAGGCGACGCTGGGTGAGCCCTCGCCGTGAGCGACCGCGAATCCGCGGGCGGCGACGGCGACGGTTCCGCGCCCCCCGAAGTCCTCTTCACCGGGTTCCCCGGCTTCCTCGGCTCCGCGCTACTCCGGAGGGTCCTCGACCGCGGCGACGGCCCGGTGGCCTGTCTGATCCAGCCGCGGTACCGCGAGCTGGCGGAAAAGCGCGCCAGGGAGATCGCCTCGGCGGTCGGCGGCGACCGGGAGGGTGACGACGACGCCGACCCCGCGGCCGACGACGCCGCTTCCACACCCTCGACCTCTCCGGCCGTCCACCTCTACGAGGGCGATATCACCGAGCCGGATCTCGGGCTCGGCTCCGCGCTCGACGACCCGGGCCTGCTGGCGGGCGTCGACGAGGCGTACCACCTCGCGGCGGCGTACGACCTGAGCGTCGACGCCGACGTCGCCGAGGCCGTCAACGTCCGCGGGACCGAGCACGTGCTCGACGCGTGCGAGCGGCTCGACGTCGACCGTCTCCACTACGTGAGCACCTGTTACGTCAGCGGCCGGTACGACGGCGTCTTCACCCCCGACCGCCTCCGCGAGGGCCAGTCGTTCAACAATCACTACGAGGCGTCGAAGTACCGCGCGGAGGTCGCGGTCAAAGAGCGGATGGCCGACGGGCTCCCGGCGACCGTCTACCGCCCGGCGATCGCCGTTGGCGACAGCCGGACCGGCGAGACCGACAAGCTCGACGGGCCGTACAACCTCCTCCGACTCCTCCTCGCGCAGCCCGCGCGGCTCGCGTTCGCCTTTACCGTCCCCGGCGCCGACGAGACCGAACTGAACGTCGTGCCGCGCGACTACGTCGTCGACGCGATCGCGGAGCTGAGCGGGCGACCGGAGACGGTCGACGAGACGTACCAGCTCTGCGACCCGGACCCGCTGACGGTCCCGGCGTTCGTCGCGGCGCTGAGCGACGCGGCCGGCCGCCGGACCGTCACCGTCCCGGCCCCGAAGCGAGTCGCGAAGGCTGGGGCCCGACTGCTCTCGGCCGCGGGAGTCGCGGTCGAGCCGGCGACGATCGACTACTTCGATCACCCGACCCGCTACCGGTGCCCGAACGCGCGCGAGGCGCTGGCCGGGACCGGAGTCTCGGTCCCGCCGTTCGAGTCGTACGTCGACCGGCTGGTGGTGTTCGCCCGCGAGAACCCCGCCGTCGGCGACAGCCCGATGACGTGACCGCTCCTCCGTCGGCGACAGCCCGATGACGTGACGGTGGCGAATCGACACCCGAATCCCGTCGTCGGGCGGGTGAGACGCCCTCTCTCGCGGCGATCGATAGGAAAGGCATTTGAGTAGTCCGGGCGACGTACGGTACATGACCGACGACGACGCCGTTGAGACGTTCTATACCGACGAACGGTGGCAGAACTGGCTCGACAGGCTCGAAGAGGAAGATCTGGACCCCGAGAACGAGGACTCCGCCCGGCTCCTCTTGAACCTCCAAGACGACGCCGCGATCGCGGTCGTGAAGATTCTCGCGGCGCTCGACGACGAGCGCATCGACGAGGACCGCGCGGTCGAGGAGATCCACACCGTCCGCGACATCGTGCTCGCGGACGTGGCGTTCGACGACGAGGACAAGGTCATGCTGATCGACGGCGTCCAGACCTCGCTCGTCCCCGTCTTCTACGCGGCCGAGGAGTACGTCGTCGGCGGCGTCGTCGACGGCGACGTGAGCGAGTTCGTGCGCGCGGCCGCCGACGCCGAGGCCGAGGACGACCTTGACGCCGCGCTCGGCTACGTCGTGCAGGCCGGTACTCGTATCATCGACGGCGAAGCCCTCGATATCGACCTCGTCGAGGACTTAGAGTACGGGCTCGTCTCCGAGTGGGTCAACGGGCTCGACTCGCTGCAGTCGGCCATCGAGGACCCGGAAGTCGTTGAGGAAGAGGACTGAACGCGGCGGTCGGTTCGGTTTCGTTCTCCACTTTTCCACCGATCCCGACGACACGTTCGCCCGAACTGAACCGTTATGAACTCGCGTGACGGGAGTGACGTATGGCGATCCCCACGGCGGAACTAGCGATCGCGCTGCTCGTCGTCTGGACGGTCAGCTCGTTCGTCCCGTTTGTCCCGAGCGGCGTCCTCGCCGCACTGACGGTCGTCGGCTACGCGTACACCACCGGCTTCGCCGAGCCTCGCCGTGCTGCTCGCGCTCGTTCTCGTCTCGCTTCTGGCCTCCGCGGCGGAGCTGTTGGCGGGGATGGTCTCCGGGACGCTCGGCGGCGCATCGTCACGGACCGTCGCCGTCGGCACGCTGTTGGGGATCGCGCTGCTGTTCGTGATGGGACCGATCGGCCTCGTCGTCGGGGTGGGCGGAACCGTGTTCCTCGAGAGTCTCTACGAGAACGCGGACGAGCCGCGCGCCGCCGTCCGGCGGTCGGCCTTCGCGGTGATCGGCGTCTTCGCCGGTCCGTTCGTTCAGGCGGTCATGCTGGCCGGCGTCGCCGTCGGATTCGCGCTCTCCGTGGTATAAATACCGGCACTGGTCACGTCTCCGCGGTATAAATACGGGGTGACCGTCACGCGGTGACCGCGAACAGCAGCAGGTTGTGCGCCGCGGGGCCGAGCCCCACGGCGGCCACGAAGCCGAGCAGGAGGTAGCCCTCGGTCGGCGTCTCCCGGATGTACCCCGCGAACAGCCAGACCACGGCGCTCGCGACCGCGATCTTCACGAGGAGGAACAGCCACCCCTCGCCCACCACGGGCACGGACGGGAGCCCGCCGAGTTCCAGCAGGATCCGGGAGACGGGCGTGCGCTCGCCGAAGCCGAGTTGGGCCGTCCCGACCGCCGTCGAGACGCCGTCGAGCGCGTGACCGAACACCGCGAGGGCGCCGACGCCGCCGGTGATCGCGGTCTCGGGTCGGAGCCGCGTCAGGCCGACCCAGACGGCGCCGGCGATCGGGAGTGTGAGCGCGAGCGCGACTGTCGACCAGCGCGCGCCCGCCGACGAGAGCCCGGTTCCGACCGCGACCGCGACGACCGGGGCGAGACAGAGCGCGCCGGCGACCGCGAGCGTCTCCGCCACCCGGTCCGGGCGAACGGCGTCGGCGACGAGCCACGCCGCGCCCGCCAGCGACCCCACCGTGAGGTAGACGGTCGGCGAACCGGCGAAGGGGGAGAGCAAGGGCGGGAGCGCGTCGACGACGTAGAGGACGTGGGCCGCGGAGCCGAGCGCAATCCACGGCGCGAGCGCGAGCACGCGTCGACCGGTGACTCGCGGGCGTCGGCGCCGGAGCGCGGCGACGACCCCAGTGGTCGCGAGCAGGACGATGAGGAGGTACGGGACCGGCGGGAGGGTCGTTCCCGCCGGGAGGAATGGGAGGTCGCCGACCATTAGACGGACAGCACGGGCTGGCTGGCGTACAGGAGGACGTACTCGGCGGCCTTCCCGAGCACCTCGCCGGGGTCGCCGGAGACGGGCTCGCGGGGGACGACGATGAAGTCCGACTCGAGCTCCTCCGCCGTGTCGAGCACGACGCTACCGGGGTGGACGGTTTTCACTTTCGTGGAGAACCCGTAGGCGATGGAGTTGCTGTGGGCGACGCCCGCGGACTCGGCGCGCCGCGCCACGGAGTCGGTGAACGCCTCGGTGTCGTCGGCCACGTCGCTCTCGTCGACCACGCCGTGGTCGATGGCGCGGACCACGTCCTCGTCGAGCACGTATAAGGCGTGGACGCTCGCGCCGTACTCGGCGGCGACGGCGATCGCGTAGTCGACCGCCTCGTGGGACTCCTCGCTGCCGTCCACCGAAACGAGGACGAGGTCGATGTCGAGATCGGTCATACGCGAGTCGTCGGCGGGGGAGGGCAAAAAGCCCGCCCTCTGCGGTCGGTCCCGCGTCGCGGCGAGCGGCGGGGTCGGACGGGCGGGCGCGCTCGTCCGCAAGCCCGCCCTCAGAACTCCGCGAGGTCGCGCTGTCCGGCCTCGCGGCGCTCTGCCGGCGGCACGTTGGTCGCGACGATCTCGTCGACCTCGTCGCGGTTCTCCGCGTCGCTGTTGATCGCGCGGGTCGCGCCCTCTATCTCGACCCGGAACCCCGCCTCCGCGTACGGCTCGTACATCACGCCGCTGTTGCTGAGAACGACCCGCACGCCGGCCTCGTCGAGTTCGCCCGCGACGTCGAGCAGCCGCTGCTGGTCCTCGCGGTCGAACCCCTCGGCGCTGTACTCGTTGAAGCTCGCGGTCGCGCTCATCGGCTCGTAGGGGGGATCGAAGTACACCAGATCGCCCGGGTCAGCGGCGTCGAGGACGTACCCGAAGTCGCCGTTCCGGATCGTCGCCGCCGCGAGCGCGTCGCTCGCCCGGCGGATCCGATCGCGTTGAACCCAGTCGGGGTTCGCGTACCGGCCCACCGGGACGTTGAACCCGCCGTCGGCGTTCTCGCGGTAGAGCCCGTTGTAGCAGGTGCGATTGAGGTACAAGAGGAGGGCGGCCTCCTCCAGCGGGTCGAACTCGCCCTCGTACGGGCGCCTGTTGAACCGCGCGCGCTGCTGGTAGTAGTAGCTCTCCACGTCGCGGCCGCGGGCAGTCTCGTCGGCGTACGGGAGGGCGGGGTCCGGGTCGGCGTCGGGGTCGTCGAACGACGCCAGCCGCTCGATCAGCGCCTCGGGGTCGTCGCGCACCCGCTCGTAGAAGTTCACCAGCCGCGGGTTCGCGTCGTTGACGGTCGCGTCCGGCGGTTCGAGGTCGAAGAACACCGCGCCGCCGCCGACGAACGGCTCGTGGTAGCGACCGTACGTCGCCGGGAACCGGGCGTACAGCTCGTCGAGGAGCTGCCGCTTCCCGCCGGCCCACTTCAGTATCGGCTCGGCCATGCGATATCTGGGGTCGCTCGCCGCGGCGTATAAACGTCTCGGGCGGGGCTCACGCGTGTTCGGAACGCGACCGCCACGGTCGGGGACGCGACCGCCACGCCCCTGAGAGTTCAGTCGTCGGCGGGCTCCCCGTCCGGATTCGGGAGGTCGGTGACGTGGGCCGCCGCCTCCTCGAAGTTCGGCCCGGGCTTGATCGTCCCCTCCTCTCGGTCCCACTCGATGTATCCGGCCTCCTCCAAGGCGGGGAGGTGGGTCTCGCGGAGTTCGTCGGCGATTTCGTCCGCCCGCCCGCGGACCTGCAGGTCGGCGACAGTCTCCACGGTTCGGTCCACCAGCCCGGCGATGACCCGGCGGCGGTCCGGCGTCGCCACCGGCTCCGTTCGTGTGGAAGGGGTATCGTGACTCGTTGACATCGGCTGTTCGTATCTACGATACGAATCGAATCGGAATAAAAGTACGGACCCAGTGCCCCTCGGTCGCCGACGACGACCGCGTGCCGACCGCGGTTCAGATCTCGTCCGCGACGCGCTCGCCGACGTCGAGCCCGTTCGCGAGCGCGGCGTGGAGCCGCCCCTCGCCGGCGACCCAGTCGCCGAGGACGTACAGCCCCTCCCGACGCGCGGAGGCGATCGGACCGCGATCGACGCCGCCCTCCGGCTGCGCGTACCGCCACCCCTGGTGGTCGGTCCACGCCGGGTCCGCCAGCCGGTCGTCGCCGACGATGTCCGCGGCGTGGGCCGCGAGCGCCGCGACGTTTTCCCCGGGGTCCGCGTCGTAGCGCTCGACCGACCACTCGTGGTTCGCCTGCACGACGAGCAGGCTCTCGCCGTCGGGGACGTGGCCGGGCTTGCACTCCTCGCGGGAGAGCCACCCGACCGCGTGCTCCTTGTCGGTGTTGACGAGCCCGTAGTAGGGGACGTCGAGCGAGAACGGGTAGCGTAACACCGCGGTCCAGACCGTCCGATACGGCACGTCGCCGACCGCGTCGACGAGCGCCTCGCGGGCGGGCGACTCCCAGTCCGCGCTCCGGAGCAGGTCGGCAGTCTGGGGCGCCGGCGGGTTCAACAGGAGGGCGTCGAACGGTCCCCGCGTCTCGCCGGCCGCGTCGTCGAGTTCCCAGCGGTCGCCGACCCGGCGAACCGTCTCGATCCGCGTCCGCCGGTGAATCGTCGCGTCGGTCCGCCCGAACAGCCGTTTCGCGATCTGCGTCAGTCCCCGTCGGTAGCTCCACTTGCGTTCGTCCGCCTCGCGGCCGGGCGAGACCTCGCCGTCGGCGTCGAAGAGGTGGATCGGCTCGCTCACGTCCACGAGCCCCTCGTCGTCGAGCGTCTCTGTGATCAACTCGACGACGCGCTCCTCGTCGGCCTTCAGGTAGTTCGCGCCGTAGTCGTAGGTCAACTCGCCGTTCCGGCGAGTCGCCGCGCGGCCGCAGAGCCCGCCGGACTTCTCGAAGACCGTCACGTCCGCGTCCGGGACCGCGCCGTCGACCGCGAACGCCGCGGCCGCCGCCCCCGCGCCCGCGCCGACGATGCCTATGTGTGTCACGATCGCGTGAAGGGGACGCAGTCACTTAATCGGTCGTTCGGGATCGACTCGGCCACCGTGGGGACCGACGCGGCGTCTCCCCGGAGCCGCGACCCCGGGCAGTCGGTCGCTCGCCGGCGAGGGGGCAAGAACCACCCCGAGGACGCGTTTTATTCCCCCGTGTCGACAGCGTGCGCACAGGAACCGCAGACCCGATCGGCGAGGCGGGCGGCCCGACACTCCCATGACCCATGACACGACAGGACGCGTGACGGACGGTGACGATGGCTGACGCCGGTGACGCCTCGGACGACCCGACCGACGCCGCGGAGTCGATCGACCCCGGCGAAGGTTCGAGCGTCGACTACGCCGGGCGGGCCGCCGACATCCTCGGCTTCTCGCGCTGGTGGCAGATCGTCGCCGCCGCGGGGATGATGGCCGCGGTCAGCCCCTACCAGTACGTCTGGTCGTCGATCGAACAGCCCCTCGCGGAGAGCCTCGACATCGCCCTGCCGGCGCTCGGCGCGGTGTTCTCGTTTTACGTCGTCTTCCAGTCGCTCTCGCAGTTCCCCGCCGGGAAGTGGCGCGACAGCCGGGGGCCGGGCGCGCTCACGTTCCTCGCCGCCCTGCTCGCCGGCGGCGGGTACGTCGGACTCGCCTACGCGACGACGCTCTGGCAGCTGTACCTGCTGTACTCGCTCGGCGCGATCGGCGTGGGGATCGTGTACACGGTCGCGGTGAACACCGCGGTCAAGTGGTTCCCCGACCGAACGGGCCTCACCACCGGCGTCGGGACGATGGCGTTCGCGGCCGGGAGCGCGCTCGTGGTCCCGTACGTCCGCGCGAACGCCACCGTCGCCGCCTACAGCGACGTGCTCCGGAACGTCGGGATCGGCATCCTCGTCGTGACGCTCGTCGGCGCGTTCCTCCTCCGAGACCCGCCGGACGACTGGCTCGGGCTGGAGGACCGGGAGGACGACGACGAGGGGCTCGCCGCCTCGCTCCGCGGGCGGGCCTACACGACCCGCGAGATGCTGTCGACGTGGCAGTTCTGGCTGCTGTACGCGATGTTCGTCGCGATGGCCGGCGCCGACCTGATCGTGATCGCCAACGTCGTGCGCTTCGCCGAGCAGTTCGGGCTGGCCGCGGTCGTCGCGACCGCGGCGGCGACCCTCCTCCCCGTCGCCGCCGGGGTCTCGCGGATGATCCTCGGGGAGGCGTCCGACCGCTTCGAGCGCAAGAAGGTGATGGCCGCCTCGTTCGTGCTCGCCGGCGTGTTCCGGATCGCGCTGATCGGCGCCGGGCGGGCCGAGGCCGGGATCGCGTTCGTCGCCTTGGTGATGGCGGCGATGTTCTTCTCCTCGCCGCTGTTCGTCTACTTCCCGTCGGTGATCGCCGACTACTACGGCGCCAGAAACTCCTCCGGCAACTACGCGGTCCTCTACACCGCGAAGGTCGGGGGCGGGATCTTCGCGGGGACGGTCGCCGGCTACCTCGTCGCGACGGCCGGCTGGGTCCCGACGTTCGCGCTCGGCGGCGGGCTCGCGATCGCCGCCGGACTGGCGGCGCTCCTGCTCCGCCCGCCGAGTGGTTCGGGCATGGAGGCGGACGCGGCGGCCGCAGGCGAGTAGGGCGCCAGTCGTGGGGAATAGGGCATCGGTCGCGGGCGAGTAGGGCGCTGGTCGGGAGTCGACCCGATGCGTCGCGGCCGACGGGAAACGCACATCCGTGCGCCGCCCCTACACACGGCCGATGGAAGTCGCGCTGATCACGGTCGGCGACGAGCTGCTCTCGGGCGACACGGTGAACACGAACGCGAACTGGCTCGCCGGCGAGCTGAGCGACCGCGGCGTCACCGTGGCTCGGATCCTCTCCGTCCCCGACGACCGGGCGGCGATCGCCGAGCACGTCCGCGAGTACGCCGCGGCGTTCGACGCCGTGATCGTCACGGGCGGGATCGGTTCGACGCCGGACGACGTGACGATGGAGGCGGTCGCCGACGCGTTCGACCGCGAGATGGCCGCCACCGACCTCACGCGCGAGTCGGTCGAGCGCCGGCTGGCCGCGATCCGCGAGCGAGTCCCCGACCGCGAGTTCGACGTCGACGCCGAGGCGGAGGCGGCGGTCCCCGAGGGGAGCCGCCCGCTTGTGACCGAGGCCGGGCTGGCGCCCGGCTGCGTCATCGATGGCGTGTACGTCATGCCGGGTATTCCGGACGAGCTGAAAGCCGTGTTCGCGACCGTCGCCGACGAGTTCGCCGGCGACCGGCGCTCGCGGTTCCTCTACACCGTCGAGCCCGAGTCGAACATCGTCCCCGCCTTGGAGGAAGCGATGGAGCGCTTCGACGTCGCCGTCGGCTGTTACCCCGACCGCGAGGCGGAGCACAACCGCCTGAAGGTGACCGCGACCGACGACGACGCGCTCGCCGACGCGGCGGCGTGGCTGCTGGCGAACGTGAACGCGAGCGAGACGCCGGTGCAGCGCGAGTGGGGAGGTGAGTGACGGTCGGGATTTATCCCTCTCGGCGTCGCTACGTTCACGGGAACGGTGTTGGGACCAACCATGTCGAGGACGCATCCCTCCGGAGCGAACGGAGCCACAGAGAGCGCTGCGAGCACACGGCGATGACGGACTCTCTACGCGGATTCTTCGACGAGATCGACGCTCCGAGTCGGTCGCTCGTGGTCGTCAACCGGTCCGAGCCGGAGCCGGTCCGGAACCTGCTCGACTCGCTCCTCGAAGGGCAGTCGGTCGCGATCAGCGAGCGCGACCTGCCGGACGTCGACGCGGACGTCGTCCTCCTGGTCGAGGACGGCGAGGTGATCGCTCGCTCCACGCTCGACGACCTGCTCGAATCGGTCCTGCTGATCAACTCGGATCTGTACAAAACCGGCACCATCGACCTCGGCGATGTTACCCTTCCGGACGTGCTCTCCGGGCTCGACGAGGTGCCCTTCCGGCTCCGCGGCTTCCCCCACTCGAACAAGGAGAAGCTGCTGTTGATCGTCGTCTCCCGCGTCATCGAACGGATCGCGGCCGAGGCGGGCGGCGGAACGCTCCGCGCGTCGTTCCAACGCCTCTCCCGGCTCCAGGACGAACGCGGGACCCACGAGGTGTACAAGGCCGTCGGCCAAAGCGGCGTCGACGTCCACGTCTACGGGATCGGCGACGCCGACCCGGGGGCGTCGCTCCCGGTGACGGTTCACGAGGGACGGTCGTACTCGTACCGCCGGTCCTGGTTCGTCGTCTTCACGCCGCCGGCGGCGACGGAGTCCGCCCGCCACGCCGCGCTCGTCGCCCTCGAAGACGAGCCGAACGTGTGGGACGGGTTCTGGACGTTCCGTCCGGAGCTGGTCGATCGGATCGACCGCTACATCGCGACGGCGCTGTGATCCGAGCCGGCGCCGCCTCACTCGTCCGATAGCTCCGCCCGCGCGGACCGCCACCCCTCGAAGAAGGCGCCGGTCGGGTGGTAGTCGGGTTCGACGCCGGGCGGGTCCTGCGCGACGAGGTCGCCGTCGGCGGCCGCGGGCAGCCGCTTCTCGTACCAGACGCCCGCCGGGCCGCGGAACAGGTCGGTCCTGACGAGGAACCGCCGGTGCCAGTCTCGGAGCCGGTCGGCCTCGTCGGCCTCGCCCCGGGCCGCCGCGCGCTCGGCGAGCGCCGCGGCCGCGCCGATCGCCTCCGCGAGCGCCCAGCCGTACCGGTCTTCGACGATCGGCGACCCGTCGGCGGCGTGCGTGTACACGAACCCGTTCTCCGACCAGCCGTGCTCGACGGCGGCGTCGAACAGGTCGAGCGCGCGGGCGTACCAGTTCGGTCTCGGCTCTCCCGGCGTCGCGGCGGTCGCGGCCGAGCCCCGTTCGGCCGCCGTTCCGTCGTTCGCCGCCCCCTCGTACCGATCGAGCAGCGCGAGCAGTTTCGCCCACTCCGCGTGGTGCCCCGGCTGGTACCCCGGCGGCCGGAACTGATGGCGCGGCTCGTCCGCGTTGTACGCGAAGTCGTGCTCCCAGTCGGCGGTGTAGTGCTCCCACAGCAGCCCGTCCGTCTCGGCGGCCAACTCGACCGTGATCGCCGTCGCGACGTGACGCGCGCGGTCGAGGTAGCCCGCGTCGCCGGTCGCCTCATAGGCGGCGAGGTACGCCTCGCAGGCGTGCATGTTCGCGTTCTGGCCTCGGTACGGCTCCCGCTCGGTCCAGTCGGGGTCGCAGTCGCTCCGGAGGAGCCCCCGGTCGTCTCGGAACCGCTCGTCGATCAGGTCGCGGGTCGCTGCGAGGTCGTCTTTGGTACTCCCGACCTCGGTGCTCTCGACCTCGGCATCCTCGTCCTCGGTGACCCCGATTCCGGCGTCGACAGCGCGGGCGTACGCCAGCAGGACGAACGCGTGTCCGTACGCGGATCTGGTCCGGTCGACCGGCTCGCCGTCGGCGTCGACGACGAGGTGGTACCCGCCGTCGTCGGCGCGGTGCGCCTCCCGGAGGAACCGAAGCCCGTGTTCGGCGGCGGCGAGGCACCAGTCGGGGCCGTCGGCGAGCGCGCCGACCGCGAAGTTGGCGGTCGACCGGCAGGTCGCGACGAGGTGCCGCCGGTCCCCGGTGTAGGGGTCCCCCGTCGTCGGGTGGAGCAGGCGGTAGCCGGAGTCGGCCAGCGCGTCGGGATACTGCACGCGCAGGACCGCGAGCAGCCGCGCCCGGTGCGATCGCGCCCGCGTTCGGACCGCCTCGCGCGTCGTCTCGGTCATCGGCGTCCGGTTGGTCCGCGACCGGGTAAAATCGGTGCGTTCCGAGTGTCGTTCACGGCGAGTCACCACTCGACGTAGGCGAGGTACGGCGTGCCCTCGTACTCGAGCAGCCACGTCCCGTAGAAGTCGTCTTCTCGGATCCCCTCGTGGTCTCGGATGCGCTCGACCACCGATCGGAAGGCGTCGTCGTCCTCGAAGTACGCGCCGTCGATCGACTCCTCGACGACCTCGCGCTCGGCGTCAGAGAGACCCGCGAGCACGAACAGGTACCGGTCTCGGACCCGCTCGGCGAACGTCTCCACGTCGGGCGCCACCTCGGTCGCCTCGTACCGGTACTCGGCCTCCGGCGCGGTGCGCGAATTGACCGCGACCCGGTACCGCTCCCCGTCGTAGACGAGCACGTCGTACCGTCGCTCCGGCACGAACACCGAGTCGTTGCCGACTTCTTCGGCGCTCCCGTAGTCGACGCCGATGTCGTAGCCGTCCCCCTGCGGGATATCCCCCTCGGAGAGGATCGGTTCGAGCCGCTCGCGGTCCGTCTCCGGAAGGTCGTCGAACGCGATCTCGCCCAGTTCCGGCGTCGTGTCGTCCGGATCGAAGTCGACGAGCACCTCGTACACCGTCACCTCGCTGCTCGCGATCCGCGTCTCCGTGACCTCGTAGAAGGCCCCGTCGACCCGGACGGTGTCGGTGCGGTCGAACAGCTCGTACCGCCCGCGGCGCGTGGCCGACCCGTTTTCGAGCGCCGACGCGACGAGGTCGTACTCCTCCTCGTCCGGATCCGGGTTCATCGACACCTCGTCGGCGATGTCGTCCGCGGTCGCCTCGGTCAGGTCGAGGACGACGGCCGGGTGGCCGCAGCCGGCGAGGCCGACGGAGAGGAGGGCGGTTCCGCTCGCGAGGAATCGGCGGCGTCGCATACCGCAGTTGACAGCGAGTCTGACCGAAAGCGTTGCGGTTCCGTGGGAAGCCGTCGCACGCGATAGGTCCGTGAGAAGGCGTCATACTCGATGGGGCCGTGAGAAGTCGTTACACGCGATGGGGCCGTGAGAGGCCGTCGCACGCGGTGGGTCGTCCGGGCGCCGATCGGATCCGGTCGAGGTCTAGTTAAAAACCACCGGATGTGTCCGGCGGTACTCCCACACGGATCGGGCGCGTCTTTCGATACATGACTGCACAGACCGCTCCGGCGTCGGGTCGATCATCGACGAGAGGCGACGTCCAGTTCGCGGCGGTCGAGGGGGAGAGCGACCGGCGACTCGCGTACGCGGAGTACGGGACGGCAACCGGCTCCCCGGTGGTGTTCCTTCACGGCACGCCGGGATCGCGCCGGCTCGCGGAGCTGTTCGAGTCGGCGGCGCGGGACAGCGACGTCCGACTGCTCGCACCCGATCGTCCCGGATACGGTCGGTCCGACCCCTGGCCCGACCCATCGATACGCGACGGCGAGGATATCGTCCGCGCCGTGCTCGATCACGCCGGAGTCGACACCGCGCGCCTGGTCGCGTTTTCCGGCGGCGCCCCGTACGCGTTCGCGGCCGCGGCGGCCCTACCGAGTCGGATCGAGCGAGTGGACGCGGTCGCCGGCGCGACCCCGCCGGAGTACGCCCACGAACGCCCAGCGGTACAGCGGGCCCTGAGCCGGGTCGGATCGACGGCGCCCTCGGTGCTCTCCGCGCTGTTCCGCGTCCAGCGGTGGGTCGCGGAGCGTCGCGACCCCTCGTTCGTCGTCGCCCAGTACACCACCGGAGAGCCGACCGCCGCCGTCTCCGACCGGGCGGCGGAGATCGTCCGAGCGGACTTCCTCGAAGCGCTCGCCCGGCACCGCAGCGGCACGGTGACCGAGTTCCGACAGACCGCCGCCGACTGGAACGTCGACTTCGGTGCGATCGACGCGCCGGTGCGGTTCTGGCACGGCGACGACGATACGAACGTCCCGATCGCCGCCGTTCGGCGGTTCGAGGCGTCGCTTCCGACCGCCCGACTGGAGGTGCTCGACGGCGCGGACCACCTCCAGACGCTGCTCCGCGCCGTTCCCGAGATCCTGACCGACCCTCGGTGACTCGCGAGAGCGCGGGGAGACGGCGGGCGAACCAACGGCGGGCGAACCAACGGCGGGCGAACCACCGGATTTGAAGCGTCGACACCCGAAACCCCGCGACGGGGAGATGAAACGCGTCCAGTTCGCGGCGACGTATCCCGAGCGGCTCGTCCACCCGCTTCACCGGGAGGTCATCGAACCCGGACCGGTCACCCGGGCCGAGCTGCTGACGTGGAGCCCGACCGCGGACGCGACGACGCTGTTCTGGTGTGACGCGGGTGCGGACGCGACGGCGTCGGTCGTCCGCGCCGTCGACTCGCTCGTCGACAGCGAACTCGTCGAGGACGGGGACGGGACGTACGCCTTCATCCGACAGGACGGCTACGAGTTCGCGCCGGCGGTGCTGGACGCTATCGCGGCCGCACGCGTGGTGTTCCTCCCGCCGGTCGTCTTTCTGGAGGCCGGCGCCGTGCGGTTCGAGGCGGTCGGGGAAGCGGGGGCGCTCGACGCGTTCCACACGGCGCTCAGCGACCTCGGCGACGTCGCCATCGAGCGCGTCCACGAGTTCGAGCGGTCGGCGTCGCCGTCGCGGCTCACCGATCGACAGCGGGCCGCGTTGGAGGCGGCGGTCGAGACGGGGTACTACGAGGTGCCCCGCGACGGGACCGTGGCGGATATCGCCGCGATCCTCGACTGCTCGACGAGCACCGCGGGCGAACTCGTGCGGAAGGCCGAGGCGGCGGTGATCCGCGAGTTCGTCGCGGTCGGCGACCGGGACTGACGGGCCGTCCGTCGAGACCCGCACTCACGTTCGGGCGGGACGCGCGTCGCCGCGGCCGCCGGCGACTGCGGCGAGCCCGACCGCGACGACGTCGACGACGAGCGCGGCGATCAGGCCGAACTCGAACAGCACGCCGGCTCCCAGCAGCGCCACGCAGACGCTGACGACGGCGGCCGAAACGGACCCCCGCAGCGACCGATACGCGGCGTATCCCGCGGCGGCTTGGAGGACGAACAGGAGGAGCCCGAACGGGGAGACGGCTGGCATCGCTCGGCGGTTCTCACGCGGCCCGTAAATATGTGGGGTCGAATCGGCGTGATCGCCGCGGAGACGGCTGACGGCCCGCGGTCGCCGCCCGATCAGTCCGCCCCGAGCGCCTCGCTGAGGTCGTCGGCCACGTCCGCGATCGCCTCGGTCGCCCGGTCCACCTCGCGGAGCGTCATGAAGCCGTGCACCTGGTCCGCGTAGTTCTCGTAGCGCGTCGGCACCCCGTCTCCGACCAGCTGTTCGGCGTACGCCCTCCCGCCGTCGCGAAGGGGGTCGAACCCGGCGGTGACGACCGTCGCGGGGGCGACGCCGGACACGTCCCCCGCGTTCGTCGGGTCGGCGTACGGGTTGCGTCGGTGGAGTTCGTGGTCGTAGTAACACTCCAGGAACCACTCTAGGTCCGCCTCGCTCAGGACGATACCGGCGTGCTCCTCGACCGACGGCTGGCCGGTCTCGACGCCGACGCCCGGGTACAACAGCGCCTGATACGCGATCTCGGGGCCGTCGCGCTCGGCGGCCATGAGCGCGGCGACGGCGGCGAGCGCGCCGCCGGCGGAGTCGCCCGCGACCGCGACCCGCCCGGTCCCGGCGATCGCGTCCGGGTTGGCGGTCGCCCACTCGACCGCCGCGTACGCGTCCGCGACCGGCGCGGGAAAGGGGTGTTCGGGCGCGAGCCGGTAGTCGACCGAGAGGACCGCACAGCCGCTCTCCCGCGTGAGGCGCCGACAGAGCCAGTCGTGCGTGGCGATGCTTCCGAGCACGAACCCGCCGCCGTGGAAGAACACGACCGTCGGAAACGGGCCGTCGCCGTCGGGGAGGTAGAGCCGCGCGTCGAGATCGCCGTCGGGTCCGGGGATCGTCCCGTCCACGGTTTCTCCGACCGCGGGCGGGTTCCGGTTCCGGAGCCGCATCGCCGGTCCCGTGAGCAGGCGCGCGAGTTTTACTCCCCATCGGCTGTGCGGGATCGGTAATCGCTCTTGACGCTCGACTGCCTTCTTCGCCTGCGGATCGATCTCGTCGGCGTGCATGGTCGACCCTGTGGCGAAGTGCGAGTAAGCCTTGGGGACGTGATCGGGTGGGAACCTATTTGACGGCGTGAGCGAATACACGTGTATGAGAGACGGGGCGTCGATCCCCACCGACTCCGAGCGATCCCGGCACAGTCGCCGTCCGTCCGCCGGCACCGCCGCCCCCGTATCACGGACGCCTGCGGGATGAGCAACGACCGCGCCGCCGACTCGGAGGGGGCGAGCCCGCTGGAGACGTTCCGGCAGTTCTTCGCCTTAGAGCGGGACGTGCTCGTGGTGTCGCTGGCGATGTTCGCGTTCAGCCTCGGCTTCCAGATGACGAGCCGGTTCCTCCCGGAGTACATGGTCGCGCTCGGGGCGTCGGGGTTCGTCGTCGGACTGTTCGGCACCTTCGGCAACGTCATCTCCGCGCTGTACCCGTACCCGGGCGGCGCGATATCCGACCGCGTCGGGTCGCGGTACGCGCTGACGGTGTTCGGACTGGTCTCGACCGTCGGCTTCGCCGTCTGGCTGGTCGCTCCGAGCCTCGGAGCGGTCACGGTCGCGGGCGTGACGATCGAACCGTGGCTCTGGATCTTCGTCGGACTGGCCCTCGCGCAGGCGTGGAAGTCGTTCGGCCTCGGCGCGACGTTCGCCGTGGTCAAGCAGGCGACGGACCCCTCTCGGCTGGCGGCGGGGTTCGCGAGCACCGAGACGTTCCGGCGCACAGCGTTCCTGATCGGTCCCGTCCTCGCCGCGGTCCTCATCGGACTTCACCCGGCGTTCGCCGTGAGCTTCCGGTACGTGCTCGCGGTCGCGGTCGCGTTCGGCGCCGTCGGCACGCTCGCGCAACACGTCCTCTACGACGCGAGTTCGGACGCCGTCGGCGGCGGGCGGTTCGAGGGAATCGCCCAGATCCGGAGAGACCTCCGCGAGATGCCCGACCCGCTCCGCCCGCTGTTGATCGGTGACACGCTCGTCCGGTTCGCGAACGGGATGGTGTACGTCTTCTTCGTGCTCGTGGTCACGCGGATCTTCTCGGTCGGACTGGAGACGACCGTCGCGGTCGGCGGGTTCGCGTACGCCGTCGACCTCTCGCCGCAGGCCTTCTTCGGCTACCTGTTGGGCGTCGAGATGCTCGTCGCGCTGCTCACGATGGCCCCCGCGGCGAAACTGGCCGAGCGGGTCGGGCTCAAGCCGGTCGTCGCGCTCGGCTTCCTCGTCTACGGCGCGTTCCCCGTCATCCTCGTCTTCGGCCCCGAACTCCTCTCGCCGGTCGTCTCCGTCCAGTCGGCGCTGATCCTCGCCTTCGCGTTCTCCGGGCTCCGGTTCGCCGGACTCCCCTCGCACAAGGCGCTGATCGTGGGCCCCGCGGAGCGGGGCGCCGGCGGTCGGGTCACCGGGACCTACTACCTGCTCCGGAACGCGATCGTCATCCCGAGCGCCGCGATCGGCGGCTACCTGTGGGACTTCGTCAGCCCGGAGATCGCCTTCACCGTCGCCGCCATGATCGGGATCGCGGGGACCGCCTACTTCCTCGTCTTCGGCGAGGAGTTCGAAGCGTACGCGTGAGATCGACGAGCGCCTCGATCGCTGGCGGGAGTGAGTGCTGCAGATCGGCGGTGGCAAGAGGGTATTTAAACGCTATGGGCGATGATGTCTATCGTTTATAAATAAACGGTGCGGTGGCGCGCCTCCGAACGGTCGCCGATGGCGACTGTTCGGAGCCCGCGAGGGAGTCGCTGGCGCCTTATAAGGCGCCAGCGACGAGGCTGGGGAGGCGTGAGGTGCGGTGCGGTTGCGGTCCCGCGAGTAGCGCGAGCGAAGTGAGCACCTCGACGGCGAGTGGCGAAGCCGCGAGCAGTGATCAACTATTTATAAACAACCCGTCGGAGCGTACCGAACCCGCACGAGGTGATCGCGGCCACAACACTATCCCCGCACGTTCCGTATCCGTACGCATGCGCTCCGAAGACGAGGTTCGCGAGCAGTACGAGTTCCTCCGCGAGCAGCTCGACGACGAGGAGATGAACCACCGCGGCGTCGAGGAGCTGTTCACCCACTACAAGCGCGCGCTCGGCTGGGTGTTAGAAGAAGAACATCTGTAGCGCGCGCTCGTTAGGTTTATCAATCGGCACCTTCTACGGTCAGGTGACGCTTCGTCTGGAGGGCCGAAGCGTCAGCGGGGACCAACGGCACGCCCGACGCGGCTTTTTTCCGCGTCGGGCATGCCGCTTTCCGACGACACCAACACCGAAGAGCGACGCGTACCGTCGCGCACGGTGACCGTCGTTCGACGTCACCCGAGACGCCAGATGCGTCAGAAGACGTAAATGTGTCTGTGGCGGCGTAACGCCGATCGAATCGCAGCGACGATTGATCTGCTGACAGAATCGATCCGCGTCTAATCCGTGCACTAGGCGGAGTGACAGAGAGATAAACGCATATCGTAACGGTATATTTATTTATTCACAATTGGAATGTGTGATCCGTTGTATGTACGACCTCACAGGTTTCCAGCGTGACCTGCTCTACGTGATCGCCGGCTTGGACGAGCCCCACGGACTCGCCATCAAGGAGGAGCTCGAGGACTATTACGAGAAGGAGATCCACCACGGCCGGCTCTACCCCAACCTCGACACGCTCGTCGAGAAGGGACTCGTCGAGAAGGGCCAACGCGACCGGCGCACGAACTACTACACGCTGACCCGACGCGGGCGACGCGAGATCGACGCGCGGACCGAGTGGGAGTCGCAGTACGTCGACCACTGATCGGCCGACTCCTCCACCTCGCCCGTCGAGAGGACGGTCCGTAGTGATAGGTCTTCGCGGGCTCACCGCCGCTCGCTCTCTTTCCGTCTCCTCTCTCCAGATTCGCGCCAACCGCTGGATGTTTTGCTAACTAGACGCGGACGAGCCGGTTTTATTCGCTCAGAGTGCCACCGATCACCACGGATCGCGACACCGCCGCGCCCGACGTGACCGAACGCGAGATCGAACGCGGCCGCGACCTGCTCACCGGCGCGGTCGCGGACGCGGCGTAGACGATCGTTCGGCGCGGACGCGGCGTAGACGATCGTTCGGCGCAGCGGCGGCGACCTATCGGTCCGCGTACCACTCGGCGAACTTCTCCAACGCGCGACCGCGGTGCGACACCGCGTTCTTCCGGTCGGTGTCCATCTCGGCGAACGTCTCGCCGTCGTGTTCGAAGATCGGGTCGTACCCGAAGCCGCCCTCCCCGCGCGGCGCCACGATCCGTCCGGGGACGTACCCCTCGAACAGCTTGACGGGGACCGCGTCGCTCGATCCGCCTTCGTCCGGCTCCTCGTCGTCCACCTCCGGCCCCGCAGCCGCGGCCGCGTCGCGGTCGCCGCGGTCGACCGGGTCCGGGCTCGCGGCGAACCCGTCACCGTCGCCGTCGGCG
>Ga0207720_100399_pt1 | contig 31344 bp, 31 predicted proteins | sample A23P2SouthBayCA_2_FD_187751 | JGI IMG/M metagenome (GOLD analysis project Ga0207720, IMG submission 187751) | Aerobic enrichment media microbial communities from Eden Landing Ponds, California, USA - A23 E3 (2) (SPAdes) | ecosystem: Environmental > Aquatic > Marine > Unclassified | place...
CGTCACTTTCCTGAATACGGGCTTTGACATCGTCATACGCGGGTCGCAGCCGGTCTGCGACCCGCTTGGTCAGGTTGTAGATCGTCCGATGAGAGATGGGTGTATCGAGCTCCCAGTCAAACAGCTCCGCCTGTTTACGGTTTGGAAGTCGCTGATGGAACCTACCGAGGGCGGTTTGGGCCATGATATTTGGCCCAAACCGCCCGGTTTCCGGGCAGTCTGGATGTTCAGCAACGACTTCGTTTCCACAGGAACAGCGGTGTTTGCCGAGTTCGTACTCGATGACAGTGGTTGGAATAGGGAGAGGTATGTCGATAATCGTCCGTGAGATGTAGCTATCCGGGTTAGAGAGGATTTGCTCACAGTCTGGGCAATATCCCTGATCGACTCGAATAGTTTCCTCTGGTTCCGGAGGCGGTCGAGTTGTTCCTTCGTGACCTTCGTCACGTCCTGGAGAGGAGCCGCTGGCGGCGTCAGCGTCGCCGCCAGCGTCGTCCCCTTGGTCTTCGTTCTCTTCCTCGTCGCTGTCATCGTTGCCAGGTGATCCAGCCACGCCACCCTGCTTACTGGGAGGTGTGTTTGGGTTTTCGTACCGCTTGAGGCGAGCCTCAAGTTGTTCGATCTGCTGTTGTTTTGCAGTGATCTGACGACGAAGAAGTCGGTTCTCAAGCTCTTTGACGACGAGTTGCTGGCGGAGATGCGTACTGTTCTCGGTGCGGATCGTGGAATCTATCGATTCCAGCGATCCGCTAACCCCCAGCGACACACTTGATTCACCATTGAGAGACCATTCATGAGACTGCTACGAAATCGGTCTGACGGCAAATCGCTATCCAACTACCACTATGGTTTGGGTCCGTCAGCATCGTTATAACAACATCTATCCCGACTCTTACTCCCAATATCAGAAGTAAGACGCTAAGCAGCGCAAATATAACCGGAGGTATGTCATAGCGGGTGAATGAAACCATGAAGCAATGTTCTGCCAGTATCAGTAAATGCTTTGTCCTACTGATAAATCCGTGCCTCTCTTGTATTGAGGGTTCAACCTTCCACGTTGGTTGCTCCTCACTCGGTGCCACATTCGCGCCCTATATCTGTCACCCCATCTCACTTCATCGAGGCGGGTTCTCCACCTACTCTCCAAAGACCCGAGAGCAACATTTCCGATCCATTTGCGCCGTAGATTCATCAGGGATCAACGAGTATCCTCTTTTTCCAGGATAACCAGATCACTTAGATCGCACGGTAAACTCATTGAGGGAGGGAGTTTATCAGTTTCATTCACCTACCTGCCACAGAATCGCCAAACAGAGTTGTACACCGTAACCTGCACGACTGAAATATTCGATCCGAATGGGGGTGTCCTTTATAAGTAACACCCTCCCGTATGCGGGTTTGAAAGAAGTCGATGAAGGAGTGGGGTCGGAGGGATTTGAACCCCCGATCTACTGATATCTCCGGTGCGCCTCGGAACTCCAGAGGGTCATCACACGGACACTGATCAGGTGCCCGATCAGTATATCAGTCTGGAGTGTCGTCCCGGGCGCGTTGCCTCTGGAGTCAGCCGCCATGCCTGGCTTGGCCACGACCCCTCGACTCTCAGTTGGGGGATCTCACCTAAAGTGGTTTCGATTCGGACCGAAACCGCACTACAGCCACGGGGCCCGACCCGGGGTGTCCGTCGTCTCGTCGTCCGGATCGTCTTCGACTTCCACGACCGACGGCTCGAGTTCGCTCGAGGCCGTGCTGTCTCCACCGTCGGGCAACGCACTGAGCTTGGCGGCTGCGTTCGGTTCCGTCTCCGAGTCGGCTCCGCCAAGCGGCAGGTCGACGGCGAAGATGGCGGCGACGAGCAGTGCAGCGAGCGGGGCCTGTCCGAAGGCCATCCCGAGTAAGGACAGCGGGAGCAGGCCCAGCGCGACGGCGCTGCCAAAGCGGAACCGATCGATGTCCATGTACCGCCGGAGGTAGGGGCCGGTGAGCGCGATCGTCAGCGCAAAGGCGACGCCGATGGCCGCGGCCAGCGTCGCGTGGGCGACGAGGACGGGATCGGTCATCACTTGCACCGTCAGGCCGGCCGGATCGATGCTGGCGACCAGTCCCAGCCCGATGACGACGATGGGGTTGGGGAGGTAGTCGCCGATGGTCGCGCTGGCGGTTTTGGCCGCGATGGCGGCGATCACCAGCGCCGCGAACCGTTCGAAGATGGCGATGTCGACGAGACTCTCGAAGGTCGGCGCGAGCGCGGCCTGGACGGCTGCCAGCAGGATCAGCGGGACCCCAACGAGCATGACGACGGCAGCCTGCTCACGGGGAGTGCCGTCCATCTCCGCGAGGATGACGGCGACGGTGGCACTCCCACCGAAGATCAACAGGCCGACCTGAATTGCCCCAAGCGGATCGTCGAGCGCGCCGGCCAGGATCAACGCGGGGAAGACACCGTCGACTAACGGGAGCATCATCACTAGCGCGAGCAGTCTCGCGTCACCGCCGACGATGCGCTCCATCCGGAGCGCGACCGGGTGCTGTGACGTACTCATCGGTCAGGGCCGATGGCCATGACCCGAGGCCAGTGGGCGATATGAATGCCGATCCCGCACCGATCGATCCGCACGCCGCTCGATCGAGTTGGGTTTCTGGCCATTCGCTGTGAGTTTCGGTGTAAAATTCCCGAATGCAACGGTGGCGACGGAGTCGAAACTCGTCCGGCCAGCAGTTCGGGCAGTGGATGCACTCACAGCGTACATACCTCAATCGAGGACGGGATCGTCAATAAACGTTGTGTGTGATACAGTTCCACGACTCGGTAGTGTGATGGGGATATCGAACAGGTTCGTACAAAAACCACCCGCTGTGGTACGAATGTGTGCACCTGTTGGAGTGGTCGTCGGAAGGATGACCGTTGCATTTGAACGAATATCACGGGACACATCAACGAATACCATAGATAGGCGAATCGCCCACTGAGTGGGTCGACAACCGTTCACACCCGAGTTTTATCTCGCAACGCTTTTCCCTCGAGACACCGGACAGTTTACATGGCGAACGACGTTCCCGAGCACGAGCCCTATTCTTCGAAGCTACAGGTACCGGAAGCGCTAACGTTCGACGACGTCCTTCTTCGGCCGAAGGAGAGCCGTGTCGAACCCGACGACGCCGACCTCACCTCGCGAGTCTCAAAAAACGTCGAGGTCTCGGTTCCGATTCTCTCGGCGGCGATGGACACCGTCACCGAAAGCGGCATGGCGATCGCGATGGCCCGCCATGGCGGGCTCGGCGTCCTCCATCGCAACATGAACGTCGACGAGATGGTCGAGGAGATCGAGCGCGTCAAAAGCGCTGACGAGCTCATCATCCCGCTCGAGGACGTCGTCACCGCCGACCCCGAGATGAGCGTCCGCGAGGTCGACAATCTGATGGCCCGCAAAGGCGTCGGCGGCGCGCCCGTCGTCAACACCAACGGCGAGGTGCTGGGGATCATCTCGAGTACGGACATCCGACCCCACCTCGAGGTCAACGAGGACGACCCGGTCACGGAAGCGATGACTGACGAGGTCATCACGGCCCACGAGGACATCGACGCCCGCGACGCGTTCGATCTGATGTACGAGCACAAGATCGAGCGCGTGCCGGTCGTCGACGACGAGAACCTGCTGGTGGGTCTCGTGACGATGCAGGGGATCCTCCAGCGCCGCGAGTATCAGGAGGCAGTTCGCGACGAGGAGGGCCGACTCCAGCTTGGCGTCGCCGTCAGTCCTTTCGAGCAAGATCGTGCGGAGGCTGCCGACGAGGCCGGCGCGGACGTCCTCTTTATTGACACCGCACACGCGCACAACCTGAACGTCATCGATGGCGCACGCGAGATCAAGGAATCCGTCGACGCGGACGTCGTCGTTGGTAACGTCGGCACCCGTGAAGCGGCCGCGGATCTCGTCGACTTCGCCGACGGGATCAAAGTCGGCATCGGACCGGGCTCGATCTGTACCACGCGCGTCGTCTCGGGAGCCGGCATGCCCCAGATCACGGCTGTCGCACAGGTCGCCGACGTGGCCGCCGAACACGACGTCCCTGTCATCGCGGACGGTGGCATTCGATACTCCGGCGACGCGATCAAGGCAATCGCCGCCGGGGCGGACGCGGTCATGCTCGGCTCGTATTTCGCCGGCACCGACGAGGCACCCGGCCGCGTCGTCACCATGAACGGCAAGAAGTACAAGCAGTACCGCGGCATGGGATCGGTCGGCGCGATGAAATCCGGCGACAGCGACCGCTACCTCAAAGACGAACCCGACGAGGACGACGAGTACGTCCCGGAGGGCGTCGAGGCAGCAACGCCGTACAAAGGCACCCTCAAGTCGGAACTCCACCAGCTCGCCGGTGGCATGCAGTCTGGGATGGGCTACGTGGGTGCCGAGACGATCCCCGAATTCAAAGAGCGCAGCGAGTTCGTCCGCATCTCCTCGGCCGGCCAGGCCGAGAGCCACGCCCACGACGTCGTCATCACCGACGAAGCACCGAACTACTCGCCCGACAGCGAGTAACGGACGCCAGTCAGCACTGACGCGCCGTTATACTAGCTCCGTTCGGCGAATCTTCCCGGTCGTGGTCGTTGGCAACTCGTCGACGAACTCGATCTCGCGCGGATACTCGTATTCTGCTAACCGCTCTCGAACGAGCGTCCGGATTTCCGTCCGTAACTCGTCCGAGCCCGTCGTTCCCGTTGCCGGCTGGACGACTGCCTTGATGATCTCGCCGCGAGTCTCGTCGGGGACACCGACGACGCCGACTTGCTCGACGGCGTCGTGCTCGAGGATCGCTTCCTCGACTTCCCGCGGAGCGACGCGATAGCCGCTCGTGATGATCAAGTCGTCGTCGCGCGAGACGAACCAGAGGAAGCCGTCCTCGTCGCGTTTTGCGAGGTCGCCAGTCCGATGCCACTCACCGAGTGTCACCGCGGCCGTCTTCCCGGGCGCGTTCCAGTACTCCTCGAAGATCACGGGATCGTTGCCGCGCCGAACCGCGATCTCGCCGACCTCGCCGGGGTCGACGGGCTCGCCGCTGTCCGGATCGATAACCGCGACGTCGTGACCGGGAACGGGTTTCCCCATGCTCCCCGGCTTCGCGGGGAACCAGTCGCGACAGTTCGTGACCAGCAGGTTCGCCTCCGTCTGGCCGTACAGTTCGTTGATAGCCGTCCCTGCGAGTTCCGTGTCCGCCCACTCCAAAATCTCGCGTGTCAACGGTTCGCCGCCCGAACAGATCGCCTCGAGCGACAGGTCGTAGCGCTCGGTGGGGTCGTCGATGTCCATGAGCATTCGGATCGCCGTCGGTGGAATGAAGGCGTTCGTTACGTCGAACTCCGCGGCGATCTCGAAGGCGGTTTCGGGGTCGAACGAGCCCATCGGGTAGCCGACAACCGGCCGGCCGTAGTGCCACGCGGGGAAGACGAGGTCGCCCAGCGCGCCGATCCACGCCCAGTCGGCCGGCGTCCAGTAGACCGAGTCGCCGCGGACGTCTCGCTCGAAGTACATCGAAAACGCCGGACAGTGGCCCACCCAGAGGTCATGGGTATGGAGGACACCTTTCGGTTCGCCGGTGCTGCCGCTCGTATACATGACGATCGCCGGCGTCTCGGTGTCCGTTGCGACGACCTCGTACTCGCTCGAGCGTCCCTCGACCGCCGCCTCGAAGGGCTGGACGGTCGTTTCACCGATCCGTGCCGGTTCCGGGTCGCCGTCGACCACGAGGACGTGTTCTAAGGCAGGACAGTCAGGTGCGACGGCACGGATCGTCTCCCACTGGGCGGCGTCGACGACGGCGACACGCGCCTCGCTGTCCTGCAACCGGTAGCGTAGCGCGTCGTCACCGAACAGCACCGACAGCGGAAGCGATACGGCCCCGCGTTTCCAGCACGCGAGATGAGTGAGGACGTTTGCCGGCTTCTGTGGGACGGCGATCGCGACCCGGTCTTCCCGGTCGACGCCCATCGACTCGAGGGCGTTGGCGACGGCGTTCGATCGCCGATCGAGGTCGTCGAACGTGTACGTCTCGCGGCGGCCGTCCGGATACGCCTGGAAGAGCGCCGGCCGATCGCCGTCGGGGTGTTTCCCTACCAGATCGGTTGCCGCGTTAAAGTCCGCCGGAAGGTCCCACTCGAACGACTCGCGAGCCGCGTCGTACGTATCTTCATCGAAAGTGACATGCCACGTCATGACGCGCCATACCACGAAGCCCCAAATAAACGGTTGGGCCGGAGCCAGTGGCTGGGCTGGCCCGGCTTAGAGACGGGGAAACCGTGGCGTTTCGACGGTGATGTCCACGTCTTCGAGTCGCGGATCCGATTCGAGGTCGGTTACGAGTTCGCGTTGCGAGTCTGCTGTGCGCGACTGATACAGTGTCCACTCGTCGGACTCGACGTCGTCTCCCGCCTGCCAGCCGACGACGAGTCGTGCCCGGCGCAGTCGCGTCCCAGTGACGAGACGGAGTGTCTCTACAGCCTCGAGCGGGACGGTAAAATTCTGCTCGTCGAACGTTTCGATGTCGTCGGGCGGCAGGTCCGCGATCGCAGCACGATCGCGTTCGCCCATATCGGCCCGCAAGAGCAGCGATCGGTAGGACTCGCCGACGAAGCAGAAGAGGAACCGCTCGTCGGTCAGGATCAGTTCCCAGAACTCGAGCGAGTTCGGTCGCTGGCGAAACCAGTGGGTGAGCCGCGCGATGATGGTCTCGGTCGTCATTGGGTCATTACCGGTGTGTTCGACCGCCGGCTGGGGGACTGTGTGGTCGGGCATCTGCGGTCAGTGCTCGAGCAGCGGGTGGAGATCGGTCGGCAGTTCCTCCCACTCCTGGGTCGCAAGCGAGACACCGATAAATAACACGACGGCGACGAGGAGTGCGACGGTGCCGACCGGGAACGCATCCGGGAACGGATAGAACGCCATGATGCCGCTTGCGAGCCCGCCGTAGCCCGCGACGTCTGCGGCCATCGGGATGGCGCTGTAGAGGACGTTGACGGTGAGGCCACCGACGATCGAAGCGATCGCACCCCACTTCGTCGCGCCCTTCCAGTTCATGCCGAAGACGGCGATCGGGACGAACGCCGCAGCGAAGAAGCCCCAGCCGATCGTCCCGAGGATGCCGACCAGCGCCTCGGAGTAGTAGACGACGCCCGTCGAGAGGATCGTCAACCCGGCCAGCGCAGCCTGTGTGACCCGAAGCTCCGTCTTGTCGTCCTCGATCGGTTGGCCCAGCGCTCGCGGAATGTCCCTCGAGACGGCCGCCGCACCAATGTTGAGAAATGAATCGCTCGTCGACATGATCGCTGCAAGCAGCGCCGCGAGGATGAGGCCAGCGACGACACTCGGCGTGTACTCGAGCACGAAGACGGGGCCGACCTCGCTTGCGCTGAACGTCTCTGCGATCTCGCCGGCTTCGACCATCGAGCGCATCGACAGCCCTGCCGAGAAGGCGATCAGGCTCGAGACGGCATACGAGAGGGCGGCGATCGGCGCGCCCCACTTCAGAATCTCCAAATTGCGGCTCATGTAGAACTTCGTGATCAGGTGGGGCTGGCCGGCGGCACCGACCGAAAAGAGGATCCACCACGCGATGCCGACGAGGACGGCCGTCGTCGCTTCGCCCATCGCACCGAACGGCGAGACGAGCGCCGGGTCGGCAGTCGCGAGGTTTCTCGAGATCGTTCTCATGCCGCCGCCGACGGACATCGCGTACGCGAAGACGAATACTGCGCCGGTGATCATCGTCAGCGCCTGCAGGAAGTCGGTCCAGACGCCAGCGATCATGCCGCCGAGCATGCTGTAGAGCAGCAGGATGAGGGCACCGCCGAGCAGTCCCCAGATGACCGGAATCCCGAAAATAGCGCGCATGACGAACTGCAACGCCGCGAGGTTCGTCGCCAGATAGGCGATCACGCCGACGATGACGGCCAGTCCGGTGAGTCCACGGACCCAGTCGCTCTCGTAGCGGACGTACATCCCATCGGCCAACGTGAGGACCTTCCGGATATCAGCGAGCAGGCGCAGCCGTTTGGCGAGGACGACCCAGGTAAGGAGGAATCCGAACGGTGCGGTAAAGAAGATCCACAGCGACGTCGTCCCGAACGCGTAGACGAGCTCGGGGCCGCCGACGAAGCCGAACCCGGACTGGATGACCGAGAAGGCGGTCATCGCGAGGACCCAGGTCCCGATGCTCTTGCCGGTGATGAGGAAGTCGCCGGTCGTCTGCGTTCGCATGTAGCCCCACGCCCCGATCAGGACGACGATCAGCAGGTATGCCGCTCCGAAGGCGAGGATGATCGGATCGTCGGCGACCGGAATGCCACCCGACTGCAGCGGGGTAGCAAAGAGCGACGCGCGTTCAATCATCGGACCCCTCCACGTCGGTCGTCCGATCGAGCCCGTCCGTGCTCGTCGACCGCTCGATTCGCCGTGGCTCGAGCGGGACGTTCGTCCGTTGCTGTCGGTCCCGTGCCTCGCTGATGATCTCGTCGACGACCGCATCGCTGCCGATCCGGTCGAAAACCGTCACCGAATAGTAGATCGCCGCGAACGCGGGGGCGAGCCATAGAAGCGCGAAGTAGACGAGTGTCGGTCTCGGCACACCGAGTGCGTAGGTGTAACTCGCCACGTCCGGGCTCCACAGCAGCCAGATCCCCGTGAGTCCACCGAGGAACAGCACGGCAAGCCCGGCGACGAGGCCGGTATAGGGCTCGAGTGCCGAGCCGTCGTGTTCGATCGATGCGGAGGCGACGACGGCGAGGATGAACACCGCTGCGACGTACGAGAACACGCGATAGGCTCCGAGACTCGCAGCGACGAGCGCCCCGGCTGCAAGGAGGGCGATCCCAGTCATCAGCGTGTTTCGTGCCATACACACCCCCGTCCGCCGCGTACTATGTGACTCGTGGCCCCGTGCCACGTGGGCCCCTGCCCGCTCGAGCGAGACAGCCCGTCGGCGAAGCCGTCGTGATCTGTGGCTCGTCTATTATTGGTAGTAACTACCATGTTCCTACACCTCACATGCGAATACAAACACCTATTTTAATCATTCGCCGGTCTATGGGGGTGCCATCCGTCAGACGGTCTGCTGTCCCGACCGCCGATGTGCTCGCAGGGCGGTTACGGTTGCGCCGGAACCCGCTCTCCTCTCAGGAGTCCGTCTCACTACCGGATCTCGCGATGCGTCTCCGTCCCATCTACGCCGCTCGAGCAGCACAGTGCGTTGCTGCTCTCGACGCCGACGAATCGTGGCTGTCAGGAGAAACCGAAGTCGACCGAGTTTACACGTCGATCGACGGGGTTCGAAACGCCCCTTCGTCGAGTTCGGGATCGTACTCTTCGATCGCGGTTCGAACCAGCGTGAACACACCCTGTTTGCTCCAGCGGGCGGTATTAATCTCGAGGTCGTAGAACGATCGGTCGGCGATGTCGATCTCGTAGTACGATTCGTAGCGTCCGGCTTCGCTGACCTCGCGGACGCGCATTTCCGCTTCGGTTTCGATTCGATCTTCGATACGGTCGAGCCGGACTTCCTTGGGTGCATCGAGCCAGACGCGTATGTCTGCACGGTCACCGGCCAGCCAGCCCGCCAGCCGCGACTCGAGGATGAAGGGTTTGTTTGCCGTCCCCCATTTCTCGGCGATCTGTTGGAGGCGCTGGTCTAACGCGCGGTCGATCTCGTCGTCCTCGTCGGCTTTCGCGGTGAGCTGATTTAAGCTCATATCGCGATCTTCGGCGAGTTCGCGGAAGATGTCGCCACCGGAGACGTAGGGACAGCCCATCGCGTCGGCGAGGCGTTCACACAGCGTGGTCGCCCCACACCCTGGTGGGCCAGAGACGGTGAGAAAGAGTGTCGTGTCGATTCGCTCGGTCGAACTGTCTGCTGTGGCCATACGTTGAGTCACTCCATCCCCCGTGAAAAGGTTCCGCCCCAACCGACCACTGGGGAGAGTTTACAGTACCAACTGAAACTGGTTACACACTGATCGCACAGCCTTCGTGCGAGCAGGTGTCCACTGACGTGCAGTGGCGACGACAGTTCGGTTCGAAGAGTAACGCCTACAGTCGTCCGCCCCCCAACGCCGGACGTGAACCGTCGGACGGTACTTCGAACTGCAGGTGTGGTCGCCACTGTCGGGCTCTCGGGCTGTGTCGAGGCACTACAGGAACACTACGAAGGGAGCTTTCAGGGAGTCGTTCCAGTCGATATCTACAGCGAGGCCGACCGGCCCTATGACCTCACGCTCGAGGCCTTCGACCCGGAGACGGATCGGCAGACCTACGACGAGAGCTACACGATCACGGCCGGGCAGCGAGCGACGCCACCGCATCTCGATGCGACCGAGCAACGGCTTCGCGTGACCAAGATCGATCGGGAGCAACGCGATCGACAGCTCACCAAACGGGCGACGATCACGCAGAACACGAGTTCCGTGGTCATTCGGCTCACCGACGACGATCTCCTCCTCGAAGTCGAGGGAGACGACGAGGGGAGGAGACCGAACGACGGCGACGCCAGCACCAACGACTCGGCCACCGACACGTCCGAATAGCGCACCGCCGCCGGCGTTTCTCGATGGACTCCGTGACTGATCAGGGATACGGATGGAACGCCCGCTCGAGACGCGATTCGAAGCCCAGCTCGTCGGGCACCGTCCGCGCGCGCTCGCCGAAAAACGGCGCGTCGGTAAACAGCGGTTGCGCACCCGGCACGACGACCCGGACGGCCTCGAAACCGAGTGCCTCGACGTCTCGAGTCGTCAGGCGTGCGGCGGAGGGCATCAGGTCGGCGTCACGCACCCGTGAGCAGAGCTCCTCGAGCCGAGCTTCGCCGCTTGGGACGGGATCTGGACCGACGCTCGCCGCGGGCACCGTCCGATCGACATCGACGAAGTCCCGTGTGCGCTCTGGGAACGCGGCGTACTCGCCGATCGCACCGCCGGCGTCGGCAGCTTCGTCGGGGCCGAGACTGCGCAGTTCCATCCAGTTTTGGATGGCTTCCTCGAGCGCTGACGTCGCGGCTGCTTCGGCGTCGAGACCGGCCGCCGAGCCGACGGCGAACGCTGGCCACGCGTCGTCGCCTGGCGAGATCGCTTTTTCAGCATCGAGTTCGTCCGACTCCCGGTGGACGGCTACAGCGACGACTGGGACGTCGATATCCTGCGTGACGAGCAGTGGCGTCACTGACAGCCCTTCGCTTTGGGCGCGGCGCTCGAGCGTGCCGAACGCGTCGGTCTCGACCGACAGGCCGAGCGGCTCGAACGTCGAGTACCACGCGAGCATGGTCGCGTCGCGCTCGATCACTTCCGTCAGCCCGGAGACGAGTGCGTCGACCGTCGAGGAGCCAAGTCCCAGCCCGGTCGTGATTGCTGGAACCAGCGCCTCGCCGGGTTGGGGGAACTGGACCGCCGCGGCGGGCAGGTGTGTCTCCTCGCCAGTCGCGAGATTCTCGCCGGGGATCCAGCGATGGACGTCACTCGCATCGTAGGCAGGCGCGTCGTCGGGTCGGACGAGGTCCGTCGGCGCGACCGCGTGCTCGAGGTCGTCCTCGCTCGCGTGGACGAAGTCCGCCTCGAGATAGACGCCGGCACAGTAGCGTTCGAGGCCCTCGCCGACGGCTTTCATCAGCGCGGCGTTCCAGTCGTCGGCGACGCCGGCGGCCTGCCGGGGCGCGCTCGCGTCGCTGTAGGCGGTCGTATCCGCGACCGTCGAGAGGTAGTAGGGCGCCGGGAAGGACTCGACTTCGACGATACTCGAGATGGGGCCAACGCGATCGTCGATCGCTCCCTCGGCATGTTCAACCGCAGTCTCGAGCGGGAGTGTTTCGGCGTCGCGCTCGAGCGTACGATCCCGCTCACCCTCGGCACACGTACAGCCCGGGATGGGCAGTACCTGCCGGCGAGCGTGTGGGACCTCGCGTACCTGCCCGATGATCGACGCCTCGTCGCCCGAGAGGACGCGCACGCACTCCCGACCGGCGATCGCGCCAGCGAGTCGTGCTGCGGCGCGGTCGGCCTGTGGCTTCGCGGCGCGATCCTCGACGTTCGACGCAACGCGTGCGCGCAGGCAGTCGAAACAGGCGGTGGCGGGCGCAAAGCCCGAGATAGCCGCGTCCACGCCCGGGAGCGGATGGTTGCCGACGCCGCCGATTTCGACGGCGATCCAGGGCGTGTGACCCTCGAGTGCGGCCTCGTTCGCCCGGTCGAACGTCGCCGAGCCGGCGACGTCACTGACGATTGCAAAGCGAGCGTCGGCGATCTCGCCGGGATGTGCCTCGCGGACGCCGATATCGACGTCATCGAGCGCGGTGACGACGGCCTCACGGACTGGATCGTCACCCACGACTGAGACTTGCATACCCCTACCTGCTGGGGCGGGCGGCAAAAACGCCCCGCTCGAGCGTTGTCGGGGCGACCATGGACTCAGTCCTCGGACGGTGCCACCGAGTCGACGTAGACGAGTTCGTCAGCCCGCTCGAGCAGCTGAACCCCCCAGGTGACGGTGACGGGGACGAGCGCGGTCGTGAAGATGGCGATGAAGACGAGGATCGAGAACAGCGACTGGTCGATCACGCCGGCCTGATAGGCGACGCCCGCAATGATGATCTCGACAGTGCCGCGACCGTTCATCCCGAAGCCGATGACCAGCCCCTCGCGAGAGGTCAGCGACGTTGGGAGCGCAAACAGCCAGGAGCCGACGATTTTGCCGAGGAAGGCGATGCCAACGAGCACGACGAGCACGCCAAAGCTGTCAGCGAACACGTCGAACGTGATCTGGAAACCGATCGTGACGAAGAAGACCGGTGCGAAAAAGCCCATCGCGAGGTCGTAGATGACGGTGTGGATGTGTTCGTAGAGCCCGGGTTCGACGTCGGCCTGCCGGAGGAACATCCCCGCGATGAACCCGCCGATGATCATGTGCAGGTCCGCGAGCGTCGCGAGTTGGGCGAATAACAGTGAAACGAGCAGGGCGAACGTAAACGCCGTCGTCCGATTGACGAAGCCATATCGTTCGCGCTGGCCTTCGATATACCGCCACGCGAGCGGCAGGAACCGATAGCCGATTACGAGTGTGACTGCGAAGAAGCCAAGCGCTTTGAGGAGGATCACGCCGATCTCGGCCGGATCGAGCCCGCCGGCGGTCACGTAGCTATCGACGCCCGCGTACACGATGAGAACGCCAACGTCGGAGGCGAGCGCCCCGCCGAGTAACACGTTCGCGATCCGCGTCTCGAGCAGGTCGAGATCCGCGAGAATGCGCGATTTCGTGGCCAGCGACGTGGCGGCCATCGCGAGGCCGAGAAACAGCGCCGCGCCGACGGAGACGCCGAGCCAGACGCCGGCCGCATAGCCCATGCCGAACGGGATGACGAAAGCCCCGAAGGCGATCAACAGCGCCTGCGGGCCGAGTCCAAACAGTTCACGGAGATCGATCTCCATCCCGACGTAGACCATCAGGAGGAACACGCCGAGCTCGGACAGGACCGAAAGCAGCTCCGAGGGGTGTAATACGCCGAGCAGCGCCGGGCCGAACGCGATACCGGCGAACAACTCGCCCATCATCGTCGGGTAGCCGACTCGCTCGGCGAGTGCACCGAACACCCACGCGACGGTGAGAACGAGCAGCAGGCTCAGCAGGTCGATGCTGACCGTCTCGACCATCCGCTACACCTCCCCGGGGATGGGACGATCGCATCGCTGCACTCGCGGCCGGACCCGCCAGTGGCAGCGCTTTACTGGCTGTCCCATCACAATTCGCTCGAGTGTCCTCGACGGCACACAGCTACTTTACTGGGTCGGGCGTGTACTCCCGATCTAACTGGTTCTCGTCGTCGCCGACCGAGGATGAACCGCAGGTGTGCCGAACCTGTCTTTCCTGGCGGTCTCAATCGTCGGTACTCGTCTCGAGTTCGGTACCGGTCTCGATTTCGTCGCCCAGCGCCGGTCCCGCAGGGCTCTCAGTCACGTCGACGGTACGCCAGGTCCCTCTGCGATACCAGCCGTAGGTGAGCGCGGCACCGACGACGTTCGAGATCGCGAAGGCGATCCAGATCCCGCGGTAGTCGATCGCCTGTGAAAGGCCGTAGGCGATCGGCAGTCGGATCAGCGCGTACGTCACGAGGACGATCGCCGCCGCGGTCAGCGTCTTGCCGGTCCCACGGAAGCTGCCGTTGTACGCCCGCATCACGCCGATGAACCCGAACGAGGGGGCGACGTACCGGAGGAACGTCACGCCGACCTCGATGACCCGCTGGTCGTCGGTAAAGGCGGCCGTGATCGGTTCCGCGGCGAGCCACGCCACGACGCCGAGTACACCGAGGATGACGAACATGGTGCGGGCGGCGAAGTTCGCGGCGGCTTCTGCGCGATCCGGTTTGTCCGCCCCGACGTTCTGACCGGTCATCGTCTCGACGCCACGAGCGACCGCGATCGCTGGCAGAAAGATGACCGAGAACACGCGCGTTCCGATCCCGTAGGCTGCGACGACGTAGGTGGGGAACAGCCCAACGATCACCAGCAGGAGGTTGATCGAGAGTGCACGGCCCATCCCCTCGATCGACGCCGGGAAGCCGATACTGACGAGTTGCTTCGTGAAGGAGAGATCCGGCCGCATCTGTCCGAGCCGGATCCGAACACCTCTCGAACCCTGAAACATGATCGCGAGTCCAACGACGAGCGCGAGGGAACGGGAGAAGACCGTCGCGATCGCTGCCCCCTCGATTCCGAGTCTGGGGAACGGCCCCCAGCCGAAGATCAGGAAGGGGTCGAGGATGACGTTGAGCAGCACCGAGCCGAACATGACCAGCATCGGCGTGATCGTGTCCCCGTAGCCCCGCATCAGTGCAATGAAGACGAAGAAACCGAACATAAACGGCAGCCCGAGCGAGATGACCTGCATGTAGTCGGTCGCAAGCCGCAATACGTCGTCCGATGCGCCCAGCAGACCGAGCAGTTCACCGACGAAGCCGTAGCCGACGAGCCCCAGAATCATCGCACCGAGCAGTGACACCGCCACCGTCTGGGAGGCGGCGTACTCCGCTTTCGACTCCTCATCCGCACCGGTATACTGTGCGACGAGGACGCTCCCGGCGACCGACAGTCCCATGCCAACCGAGATCAGCAGAAAGACCATCGGAAACGCGAAGCTAATCGCTGCGAGCGCCTCGGTGCTGTACTGGCCCAGCCAGAACGTGTCGATGAGGTTGTAGGCGGTCTGCAGCAGGTTCGTCACGATGATCGGCAGCGACAGGTAGAACAGCGGCCCCGCGATGTCGCCGGAAGTCAGATCGAACTCGTCGCGGCCCTTGAACAGCCCCGAGAGACGATCCAGGAGGCTCATCTGTTTGCCTCCCCGTCTCCGGTCCCGTCGGTCGGTGGTGAAGCGTCACCCCCACTCGCTGCCGCCGGCCGCAGGGTTTCGTCGATATACTCGTGGACGTACTGACGCGTTCGTTCGGGCGGCCGGTCGACCGCAGTCGCACGCGTCTGTGCACCGTGAAACAGCGTGACGAGGAAGTCAGCCGTCGCCTCCGGCTCGACGTCATCATGGAACTCACCCGCCTCGAGCCCGTCGGCGACGAGCGTCGCGATGCGCTCTCGGAGCGCGCGGTCGAACTCGCGCAATCGCTCTCGGTAGGCCTCGTTGTACGGCGACTGCGCCTTGATCTCGAGGATCGCCGTCCGGAACTCCTCGGCGGAGTCGTCCGACGGCGTCAGCAGTTCGTCGGTAAACTCGTGGAGCCGTTCGGCCGGTGTCTCGCCGGGCACGGTCTCGGTTCGCTCCTCGAATCGGTCTAGTAGAAACTCGAGAAACGACTCGAGGAGGTCCTGTTTGCTGTCGAAGTGGTAGTGGAGGGTTCCTTTGCTCTTTGTCGATTCGGCGGCGATGTCTTGCATCGTCACCTCCGCGTACCCGTGTTTACAGAGGGCACAATACGTCGCCTCCATGAGGTCGTCGATGGTTTCGTCGGACATTCAGAACGGATCTATCCAAACTTACTGACTGGCCAGTCAAAAGGACTTCGTCCATCGCCAGCGGTGGCTGAGAGGCACACGCAACCGGTCTGTGTGCCATTACCAGTACCGAACGGCGAGCCGTCCCGACGAACGAATATCGGCCGCTATCGACGTGACTTGTCAGTCAGTCCCGGCCGGCCGCGACTGTCCCGCGGTCCCACCGGTCACTCGGGACAGCAGCCCGTCTCAGAAGCAGTTGCTATCGGCAACCAGTAGCGAACCGATCAGTGCTCGTCGCGCAATCGCTCGAGGACTTCTTCGGCGTTTTCGACCGCCTTTGCTTTCTTGGCGGGATAGGCCTCGACTTTCCCGCGGAAGGTGATGCCGTCGCCCAGCCGGACATCTCCCTCGAAGGCGGCCTGTTTGTCGAGTCGAAGGAACAGTTCGGTGTTCTCGGTGACCCGCTCGTCGAGTTCGTCGATCAGGTCGTCGAACGACTCGAGGTCGGCCAGCCGCGAGAGGACGTGCCGGACGTCGTCGGCGTTTTCGACGCGGGCCGAAAGGACGAGGATGCGGTCGCCGTAGTGGCCCTCGCTTTCGACGCGCTCGATCTCGAACGGTTCGTCGTCGCGGTCGGGGAGGAAGGTTCGCAGGGCTTCCTCGACGCGTTTTTCGTCCTCGGTGGCGTAGCAGAACGTCCGTAAATCGACGTAGTGAAGCGGGATCTGTGGCATCTGCAGGTCGAATTCCGATGTGGTCAGGGAACGGGGCTCGAGCGAGCGGGAGTCGCGGTCGGTCTTAGTCGTCGTCTTCGTCGGCGTCAGCGTCGGCTGCCTCGAGATCGTCTTCGGGGACGCCGGTTTCCTGCCCGTCCTCGAAGCTGACGGTGTAGGTGACGTCGCCGAACATCGACTCCATCGTCTGGGTCACGGTACCGGTCTCGCCGTCGAACTCGCTGTGCTCGTCGTTGAGAACTACCTGGTCGTCTTTCTCGAAGCTCATAGCCGATTCTTCCCCGCCGGCGTGTAAAAAGGGACTGATTCGTTGCAACGGTCTCCCGTGGGACGCTACACGCGATCGGTGTGTCAGACGGTCTGCTGTCACGCTGTCCCGGTGGGACCGCAGGACGGTCGCGGCCGGCCGGCACTGACTGACAGGAGACCGTCTCACTCCGGTTCTGGTGTTACCGTCCCGTGCTGGTACAGCCGCTCGCGCGAGTTACCGTGCGCGGGTACGCCGGACAACAGTGATCGCAGCCCGTCTCAGTGGCCAGTCCAGCGCTGACCACGTACAGCGAATACCGCGGAAAACGGGTGTCGGGTGCGATCCGATCCGATCAGGCCTCGAGTTCGACGCCCAGTTCCTCGAGCAAAGTTTTGGCGGCCGCATGCGAGGAGCCGGGGCCGCGGCCGGTGATGAGATCGCCGTCGACGGTGACGCTGGTGTCGGAATCGAGCTCAGCGTCCCAGTTGCCGCCGGCGGTTTTGACCTCGTCTTCGACCCAGTAGGGCAGTTTGCGGCCGTCGGGCATCCGATCGCCTTCGTCGACGATTCCCTCCTCCCACTCGTTGGGGAAGCCGGTCACGTCGCGGCCGTTGACAATGAACGCGCCGTGGCTGTCGCGGGTGAACGCGAAGATACCGACGGCGTGGCAGACGACCAGCGCCTTGCCGTCGCCCTCGATGATATCCCGGAGGAGTTTCCGGGCGTGCGTGTCCTGATTGATATCCCACTCGGTGCCGTGGCCGCCGGGGAAGACAACGGCGTCGTACCCCTCCGCGTTGGCCTGCGTGACCGAGATTGGATCGTTCAGTCGCTCGTCGGTCTCGTGGACCTCTCGGACGTGCTCGGCGGTCTCTGCGCCGACCTGCTCGGGGTCGATCGAGCGCTCGTCGATCACCGGTGGGTTGCCCGAGGGCGTCGCGACCGTGATCTCGACGCCCGCCTCCGAGAGCGTCTCGAGTGGCTCGGCGCATTCTTCGCCCCAGTAGCCTTCCTCGCTGACAACGAACAGTGCATCCGTCATAGGCACTGTTACACCGGGCAGCCTGAAAACGACCAGCCCACCCGTCGGTTCTGCCGCAAGTCGGTGGGATAACATATCGAAACGGACGATCATCTTCGCTGGTGAGGGTGGCTTTTTTCGCTCTTGGACCCCTATCTATGGCAGGTGAGACCATGGCAGATCGACCCCGGCCGTTCGACGGCATCGAAGAACTGCTCGACCGACTGAATCGCCAACTCGAGACCGCTGCCCAGTCGTGGGAGAGCCAACTGGACAACCGAAGCCGCCTCGACCTTTCGCCGACCGGGTCGGAGATGCGACTTGACCTCGCGGACGAAGGCGACGAGTTCGTCGTTACCGTCGACGTCCCCGGCTACGAGAGCGACGACCTCGAGTTACGGCTCTCCGGGGAGACGCTGGCGATCTCGGGCACTCGAGAGCGAACCGAAGAAGTCGGCGGTGAAGACGAGACCTATCTCAGACGCGAGCGGGAGACGCAATCGTTCAGCCGGCAGGTTCGGTTGCCCGAACCGGTCGACGAGGACGCGGTGCAGGCCAGCGTCAACAACGGTATTCTGACGGTCAGACTCCCCAAGCGCGAGCCGAGCGAGGAGGCACACTCGATCGATATCGAATAGCGGTTCAGCTATCACTCGTCGAGATGTAACGCATCGAAAAATCGGCGGGTGAGTCGGTCATCGATGAGCGCGAGAAGGTCACCGATGTCGTCACCCGTATCGGCGAACAGTCCGAGTTCGATCCGGCCGCCGGCCATGTCGTGATGGCCGCCGACCGATCCCAGTTTGCCGAAGCCGTCTTGGAGCGTCTTCCCCAGGTTGACGCGTGGATCGATCGAGCGCCCGCTCAGGCGGATCGCATCGTCGATGATGCCGTAGACGAGCACCGTGTCCACACCCTCGAGATTGAGCAGGTAATCGGCCGCTTGCGGCAGTGCGTCGGTTTCGCCGGTCGTCCCAACGCTCGCGACGAGCGCAGAGCCCCGTCGTTCGCGGCTGGTGATGGCGCGTCCAATCGCGTCGAGCGTTCCCGGCGAGAAGGTGCTGCCGTACAGTTGTTCGAGGATCTCGAGATCCGCATCCGGGTAGACTGCCAGTGCGGCTTCGTACTCGCGTCGCGTCGGGTCCCGGACGAAGTCGAGCCGCTCGCGGTGGATCGCAAAGAGTAGCGCCGAGGCGAGACGCTCGGTGAACTCGACCTCGAGCTCACAGAGATACTCGACGAAGATCGTCGCAGTCGCGCCGAACTCGGTTCGAACGTCGACGAACGTTGCCGCAGCCGGCTCACCGGGATGATGATCGACGACGATGTCCGGGATGACGCTCGTCGGGACCTCGGTGTTCGATCCCGGCGTGCTGTGATCGACGAAGCTCAGACAGTCGTACTCCTCGAGAGCTGTCTTCGCGAGCGTCTGGAGGCTGATATCGAGGAGGTTGACGAACGCACGGTTTTGCTGGTGAGAGATCTCCCCACCGTAGGCGATCATCACGTCTGCGACGTCGTGGTCGTCGGCGATCGCCTCGAGTGCGAGCGCGCTGGCGAGGCAGTCGGGATCCGGGTTGTCGTGACAGACGATCGCCAGCGAATCGGTCGCCTCGAGTACGGACACGAGTTCGGCCGCACGAGACATACCCGCTCTACGTAGACGAGACGCTTGAAACCCGCGTCGGTTTCGGTACTGCAACCACGGTAGTCGTCTTCGGACGTGTACGGCGGACTCAGACGGGCTGCTGTGGCGATGTCTCGGGGCAACCGCAGGGCGGTCGCGGCCGGCTGGCACTGACTGACAGGTGTCCGTCTCACACGTCCAGAAAAACGGGCCCAGAGAGCGCTTACGGTACTGACAAGAATCCGTACCAACGGATTGCAGTCCTGTCAGTGGCTACTATCGGCTTCGACGAGTCGAACGTTGTCGAAGAACCGGCGAATGCCAGTCTCCCAGACGACGTTCATGCCGACGGCGAGCGTGACGGAGCCGGTGAGATCGCCCACCGGATACGAGTAGGTTTTCCAGCCGGCGTGATCTTCGATGTCGTTCTCGCGGTTGAAATCGCTCTCCGAGAGTCCGTCCTGTGGTTTCTTTCCGGCGAAGAAGGCGACCTCTGACAGCCGGTTGAACGACTGCTGTTCGCTGTAGACGTCGATGGTTACTGTGCTCGCTCGAGTGATGTTTACCGGTTGTTCGACCCAGATCGTCCCATCATCGGCGGAGCCCTCGATATACAGCGCCATCGAGTGCGTGCCATCCGATGCTCGTTCGGTGGTGATCGAGACGGAATGCGCGACTGGGTCGGTCGAGTCTCCGGGCTTTGTGGGGAGATCGGTTCCGACGGACCACCCGGTACGGGACTCCTCGAACGAGGGATCCTGAAGGGCCTGGGGGGACGGGTTCGCCGGCTGGTCCGACTCTGCTGACTCGGGAGGCATATTCGAGTCGTGCTGTGACTCCGTCTCGCAGGACGAATTACTACTACGCGCAACCCCTGGAACAAGTCCAGCGGTGAGGTTACCGCCGAGACCGGTTACACCGGCGATGTATGATCGTCGTCGCATCGAGTAGCCCTAACTTGGAAGGGCGCAATAAACGTCACTCAAGCTAAAATACTCTTTTGACATATCCCCGGTCTGCTGGTGACGTTTCCCGTTGGTGAACTCACGAACTGTCCGACAGCTTGTACTCGCAGGGGCAGAGAACCAGTCGACGGAGCACCCGTAGCGGTGTCGAACACGCCCTCGAAACCCTAGTTCCCCGTCAACGCCTCGCTTGCCGGCGCAAACTCGAGTTCGGTCCCACGACCAGCCTCGAGTGCGCGGTTGTAGAGCAACGACGCCGCGGCGACCGTCTCGATGCCGGTGCCACCGCTGTCGAAGACCGTAATCTCGTCGTCGCTCGTCCGTCCGGGTGCGTTCCCGGTGACGATTTCTCCCAGTTCCGCATGGACGTGGTCCTCCGTGATCGCACCCACCTCGAGCGCGTGGATGAACGAGCCGGCATCAAGGGTCGCGCGCTCGCGGAGGTCGGGGACGTACGTCGCCCGCTCGATGGTCGTCGTATCCAGTTCGCGCTTGGCCGGCGAGTACTGGCCCATCGCGGTGACGTGTGTGCCCGGTTCCAGATCGTCGCCGTCGAATACGGGCTCGCTGGCCGTCGTCGCCGTGATCACCACATCCGCGCCGGCCACGGCGGCCGCGCTCGAGCCGACCGCCCGGACCGAGGCACTGAGTTCGTCGTCGAAGTCGTCCGCGAACGCTGTTCGGTTCTCGAGCGTCGGCGAGTAGACGCGGACCTCGTCGAACGCCCGGACTGTCGTGGTCGCACGAAGTTGGCCACGGGCTTGCGCGCCGGTGCCGATGACGGCAAGGATGTCGGCGTCCGTCCGCGCGAGTTCATCCACCGCGACGGCACCGGCCGCGCCGGTTTTGAACGGGTTCATGCTCGCACCGTCGAGCAGGGCAAGCGGCGCGCCGCTGTCGGCGTCGAACAGCGGCGTCATAAACCAGGCATCGCCGGCACCGAATCCCGCGGTGTACATATAGCCGCCCATTACACCCGTCTCGGGGAGGACGGCGGCATAGCTGGTGAGCATGCCATCGGGATCGCGTCGGTGGAGTTTCGACCGTGGCTGTGCCGGTGCGCCTGCACCGCGCTGGCGGTATCCCTCGCGAACGGCGTCGACGTACTCGGCTGGCGTCACGAGGTCGGCAACGTCGGCGCTGGTCAGAAATAAAGCGTCTGTCATACGCAATCAGAGGAGCCGAATCGAGGAAAAACAACCGGCCGTAAAGAGGAGAGCGAAACCGTGACTGGAGTTAGTCCGCGTTAAGCGGCGGACGCGCGGAGTTGGCCTCGTCGGAAACGTCTGCTGGCGTGTTGATGAACATCGCGTGTCCGATGATCGACATTGCGACGAGTGCGCCGATCGGAACCGCCGCCGTCAGCGAGACGCCGACGACGGTTAGAGCTGCGGTGATTCCGAGCAGTGCGACTGGGATGAGGCCAAGAACGATGTCGTAGTATCCAGTCATAATCTACTCTATAATACGCGGAATAGCCATATAAGTGCTTCCCATAATCGGCTCATAGCGGATTTGATTGTGACAGAGATGTTTTAGTAATTATCTCCATAACTTATGAAGTGGTTTTATATGATTGTTCCACTGTCATGTCGTCGAGTGTCGAATTTTCATAAGATAGCAAAAACACCGCTAATGGCTATATTCGGCGGTTAAACCCGAAAAAATACGCTATCTAATTATCAATGTCGGATAGTAGAGAGTTCGATGAGCGACCGTGAAATGGCGGTTGCTCGAGGCCTGTACGACTTACCGCGTTCGTGATATGAACATGGCGTAGCCGAGCCGCCAGCCGAGCAAGGCGACGAGAACGGTACCCGTGATGACGATCGGGAACGGCCAGGTCGTCCCGCCTTCGAACAGCGGCGACCCACGGATCATGAGCCCGACGTTCGCTGCCGCGATCCATGCGACGGCCGTCAGCCGGGTGTCGTCGATCCCGCCGGGACGCGTGTAAACGCCTGCAAGGGCTGCAACAGCGAGCCACCCGATCACGAACGGGACGGCCGTCGTGAGCGATGCAAGCGGTTCGGCGATCGGGTTCCCTCCATGTTCGACGTTTCCGAGGAGGACTAGCCCGGTGATGATAACGAGATCGCCAACGCCAGCGATGACCCGTTTCCGGTCGAGCGTGTTCTCTCGAGACCCGGTCTGAACTGCCGTATCCATACGAAAGCGTCCGCACTGTGGCCCTATTGGTGTCCCGGTTCGGAGCGACGAAAAACGACCTGACAGGAGTGGTGGGCCTCGGCGAACACCGGTCGCCGAGTGCCGTCCACCGGACAGCGCGTCTTCGTGCGAGGGAACCCTCGCACGGTCAGGTAGTCGACAGGGGACTACTTTGTTAGCAACGCCGTTCAGGTGTGGCTGTCGCGCTGTCCAACGCGGCCACGCAGTAATAACGTATTACGAGAGCCGAGACCGCGGCCGAATCACGAACCGACTGCCGTCACGACGTGACCAGTTTCGAGACTCTCTGCAGAAGAACTAATATCGATCGTCGCCGAATCGCCGTCGTGATGGCTGTGGTCGGCGATGAACGAGTCGACTGTGACGGCTGTGGCCGAACAGTTTCGCTCGAGGAACTGACGACAGTGACGATGCCGGACGACCAACAGGTCGTCTGCTGTCCTGACTGTACGCCTCACGCCAGAGCAGCCGCACGGAAGGGCCGCTCGCTCTCTCAGCGTCGAGACGCGTGCGACGGCTGTACCGGGACCTTCCTCGTGGCCAAACTCGAGGACGTGAGACTCGACGATGGAACCGTCCTGACCTGTTGTCCGTCATGTGCGGCCGAAGCACCGACGACACCCGATGACGACACGGCATCCCCCGACGCTGACGGTCTAGCCGATGCCGAGACGGTGACCGATTCGAAGCCAGCCGACGAACCCCAGTACCGCTGTACGCAGTGTCACGAACAGGTCTCCGAGGAGCCGTTTTGCGTGACGACGATCGACGATCGCACCGAGCGACTGTGTCCCGACTGCAAGGCCAACGCCGAAGATCGGGGTATCGTCGCGGCCGTCGAGATGCGAAAGACCAGAGCACGCGAGATACTCGGGGTGGAGCCTGACGTGACCGACGACGAACTCCGGGACGTGTATCACGAACAGGTCAAACGCGCCCATCCCGATCGCAAAAGCGGTAGTAAATCGGCATTTCAGCTCGTTACGGAAGCCTACGAGCGGCTCTGTGACGACGAGTGACTATTCTTTACGCCCTCTGAAACCGATCGTCGCTGGATCGAAGCAGTACGTCGAACCGCAGGCTTCACACGACGCTGTCAGATGCTTGCCGTGTGTGTGGCGTTGCCAGAGTTTGGCCTGTCTCTCCTTGAGTGCGAGTGTGACTGGATGGCCACAGTCCGGGACCGTACATGGGAACCGAATGTACCAGTTCGGAACCGACAGCGCACCAAGCGGTGCGAGTTCGCTTCGCAGCCGGGAGAGCAACTTAAAGATCGTCACCGTGAGGTCCGACCGATCGATCGTCACGCCCTCGACGTCACTGACGTAGCCACGATGGCTTACTCCCTCCTCACACAGCGGGACCACGGGAATCCCTTTGGCGACCGCGTACCCGATCTCCTGATCGATCCACGTGGTCTCGGCCATGTCCTCGGTCAGCACCGCAACGACGACATCGCTGTTGGCGACCCGACCCTCGAGTCGCGTCCGAGCGTGGACGGATTCGAGTTCCTCGAGCGCGATGTGCACGCCAATGGGGAAGTTCTTGACCGTCGAGAACAGGTCCTGGACGAGGGTGAGATCGCCTGGCGCGTGCGAGACGTATACCTGTTCGCCGGTCATGGAGTTGCCTACGATACGCAGACGTGCGAACCGTTATTAATCTACGTCAGACATTCAATTACCTACTGTCGTTTTCTGCGCGGTAATTTTTAATAGTACCCAGCACGCGTTGGGAAAACTCGAGTTGGGAGAGGCCCGAGCCCAGTTGCTCGAACCACTCGCGTTCGACGTACCACCAGCCGCGGATGTCTCCGTCGGTCGTCAGCGAGGTCACCTCCAGCCGACCCGGCGTCCACGAGCGTTCGTCGCCGATCGTCAGCAGCGTCCGCAACACTGCGCCGACCTCGTTGCGTGTGATCCTGGGCGTCTCGGCGACGACTTCGTACTCGAGTTCGATCCCGGCTCCGTCCTCGGCAGGCGGCTCACCCTTGTCTTTACACGCGAACGACGTCAGGTAGATGCCGTGGCCCATCAAGCGGTTCTCGAGCGTCACGGCGATTGGACGCTCCTCGGTTGCCGAATCACGCTCGGTGGTGGCCCTGTCGTCGGTCATACGTGTCGTTCGACGGGCACAGAGAAAAGTCGGTCGGCGGTGCGTGTGTCGGCCCTCGCTCGTGAAGCGACTTACAACGGCGCGACGAGATCCTCGAGCGCCGCCTCTGGATCGTCAGCTTTCGCAACGCCGCTTGCCAGCAGGACGCCTTCGGACCCGAGGTCGCCCGCCGCGACGACATCGTCGCCGGTACTGATACCGGCCCCACAGAGGACTGAGACGTTGGCATCGACGCTTGCCGCGGCGCCGACGGCGTCCTCGACGATATCGGGATCGGCCTGACTGACCGGCGTTCCGGTGCCGATGAGTTCCGGGGGCTCGACGGCGACGGCGTCCGGTCCGAGCGCCGCGGCTGCGCCGATCTGGGCCGGATTGTTCGCACAGACGACCGTCTCGAGGTCGGCTCGTTCGGCTGCCTGGACGGCACCGTCGATGTCGGCCAGTTTCAGCCGTTGCTCGGAGTGGTTGATCAGGGTGCCGACCGCCCCCGCGTCGGCGACGTGCTCGGCGAGGGTGTGGCCGGTGTTGCTCCCGTGGTCGATCGGATCGACGTGCTGGGCCCACGTCTCCGCGCCCGTCTCGGCGACACGTTCGATGTGGGCTGCCGGCGGTGCAACGGCGAGTCTGGCGTCGGTGGTTTCGTTGACATCGCGGACGGCTTCCGCAACTGCGACTGGGTCACACGGATAGGTCTTCAGGTTGACTAAGACGAACATATCGGCAACCGCACTCGCACGGAAGAAATAGCTTGCGAGTCGGCGACGCGGACGCTGCAGACACGCCCCGCGTCACACGTCAGTCTTTGCGCTTGACGACGTCGCCGAGGGTGTAACTACCTGTTGACGAGCCACCGGACCACTCCGAATCCTCGCCGGAACTCCCCTGTGCGCTCAGGTTGATCTCGAGGAAGTTCTCGAGTTTGGACTGGACGCGGTCGCTCGGCAGCGTATCACCGCGCTCGATCTTGCGGATGAGGCTTGCTTTCTCGTTGAGTTCGTTCGCCAGGTCGGACTGGCTCAGTCCCTTGCTCTCGCGGGCGTTGCGGACGCGATCGTCGTAATCGGTCGCGAGCTCGTCCATGTCGTCGAACATGTCCGAGCGACGCTGCGTTGAGCCACCGGAACTCGACGTACTCGTACCCGTCGTCGACTGGCTCCCCCCGCTCGATGCGGACGAACTCGAGTCGGTCGAGTACTTGGTCGACGTGCTCGAACTCGAGGTCTGTTTGACTTCAGTGCCGAAGTCCGTGCAGTTCGAACACACGTCTAGCTTCGCACCCTCGACTTTGATCGTCTTCGGGGACGACGTCTCGGCCCCACACATCTCGCACTGAACCATACGCAATTCTATATCGCGCCGAGGGATAAAGGACACGGCGTCGTTTCAGACGACGGAAGACCCGGGCAACGGCCGAAAACGCACGCTCACTCGAGGGCGGCCCAGGAGTAGTAAAACCGCTGGAGTGCAGTCAGGTGGCCGACGACCGCGAGGAAGACCAACAGCAGGCCGACGAGGGTAAACTCACCGACGACTGGTCCCGAGATCGGATAGGCCAGCAAGCCGACGACACCGATGATCGCAAGCCGGTCTGCACGACCGACGAGACCGCCATACACCCGATCGAGGCCGACAGCCTGGGCCTGCGTGCCGAGATAGGAGGTCATGACCACACCGGTCACGGCGGCAAAGCCGAGCAGGTAGTTTTCGAGTCCCGCGGCCAGCCCGGCGATGACGACGATGTCCGCATAGCGGTCGAGGACGTGATCCAGCAGGTCGCCGCCGGCCGAGGCGACGTCCTGCTCGCGCGCGAGCGCGCCGTCGACGATGTCGAGCCAGCCGTTCAGGAAGACGAGCCCCGCCGCCACGGCGTACCAGACCGGATCCTCGAGGCCGCCGAGTGCGAACGCACTGGCTGCCAGCACCGCCATCCCAAACGCGAGCACGCTCACGCCGTTGGGAGTCATCCCGACGCGGTCGAACCCCTTGACGAACGGATCGAGGGCACCCGAGACGTACGGACGGAACTTGTCGAGTGTCATGTCAGATACTCCATGAAGTCGACCTCGCCGGCGCTTGGCTCGCGCTCGCCTGTGGCGACCGCAGCGAGTTCGTCCGCGACGGCCTCGGGATCGCGGTCGGTCGTATCGATCTCGTAGACCGACTCGAGACCGTGTTCCTCGACGGCTTCCGAAAGGATCACGTCCAGCGCCTCGCTTTCGGCGTTTTCGGCCGCCTTCGCGTCGGTCTCGCCGCGTTCACGCAACCGCTCCTCGAGCGTCTCTGGGTGACAGCGCAACACGACGACCCGATCCGCGTCGAAGTGATGTGCGAGATGGGATTCGATCACGACGTCGTCGCGACCCTCGAGCCAGTCGCTCAGTGCCTCGAGATCGGCGATCTTGCTCCCACGATCCGCGTCGACTTCGGTGTAGAGTGCCTCGTCCTCGAGCACTTGATTGAGATGGATTACCTCGAGGTCGGGCGTCTGTTCGTCGTCACCTTCGGTGCCCGAATCGGCCAGTCGCGACTCGAGTAACTCCGTCGCGGTCGTCTTGCCGGTGCCCGGCGTGCCAGTGACGGCGATTCTCACGGATCGGCCACCTCCGCGTCCGGGTCGTCGGCCGCGTCGATGTCGGCGAGCACGTCGTTGAGCGTGTCGACCGCGCGCTCGGTCTCGTCTTCGGTGCCACAGGTGATACGGATACAGCCGGGGAGGCCGAAACTCGAGCAGTCCCGGACGATGACGCCGCGTTCTTGCATCTCGGTGGCGACGGCCGAGGCATCGCCGACATCGACGAGGACGAAGTTGCCCTCGCTTTCCCAGACGTGGGCATCGATGGTATCCTGCATGTATGCGCGAGATTCACGGGTCGTCTCGACGGTGCGGACGACGTGTTCCTCGTCCTCGATGGCGGCGAGACCGGCCCGACAGGCGAGTTCGCTCGCCGCGAAGGGCGTGTTCACCCGCGTATAGGCGTCGGCCCACTCGTCGGGGACGACGGCGTAGCCGAGTCGGACGCCGGCCAGCCCGTACGCTTTCGAGAACGTCCGCAGGACCGCCACGTCGTCGCGTGCGTCAAAGTCATCCCAGCCTTCGATCAGGGCGGTCGCACTCTCCCGGTCGGCGAACTCGCCGTAGGCTTCGTCGACGACGATCAGCGTCTCTTCGTCGGTGTCGTCGGCGAGGCGTTCGATTTCCGCGAGTGGCATCGTCGAGCCGGTTGGGTTGTGCGGACTCGTCAGCCAGATCACGCGCTCGCCGTCGTAGGCCTCGAGGACGACGTCGGCGTCCTGTCGGAAGTCGTCGGCCCGCGAGAGTTCGTACTCGCGGACGTCGCCGTGGTGGAACCGGGAGCTCATCCCGTAATAAGCGAAGCCGGGTCTGGGGACGAGGATATCGTCGCCAGGTTCGAGGGTCGCTCGGTGGAGATAATCGATCGCGCCGTCGCCGCCGTTGGCCAGCCAGACTTGCTCGTCGGCGACGTTCCAGCGGCTTGCGATGGCGGTCGTGAGATCGGCGTGGGCGGCTTTGGGGTAGGAACTCACGTTCGAGGCCGTCTCCCGGATGGCCACGGTGGCGGCCGGCGAGGGTCCGTGTGGGTTCTCGTTCGAGGCGAGTTTGATGAACTCCGAGGGATCGCGCCCGAGTTCGCGGGCGACCTCCTCGATGCCTCGACCCGCCTCGTATGCGACGTGATCGGACAGGTCGCGCGGTTGCATACGCGAATCCTGTTTCCCGTGGCTCTTAAGGATGCTCACATGTGATCAATCGCGTCTGGCTGACTGTCCGTTATGATGGTGCGTGAAGGGCCGAGGGGCTACTCGGACGGCGAACCTTGTAACCGCTCGACGCGCTCGAGCGTGTCCGCATCGGCCGGGTCCTTGTCGGAACGAACGCCCAGAAACCGCGGGAACCGCAGCGCATAGCCCGACGAATACGTCGGCGAGGTCTGGATCTCCTCGTAGCCGACCTCGAAGACGATTTCGGGCTCGAGGTCGACGTCCTGCCCGTCTTCGGCCGTGATGTGGCGCTCGAGCAACGCTGTCAGCTCTGCGAGCTTGTCGTCCGTAATGCCGGTCGCGACCTTGCCGACTGTCTCGAGACCGTCGTCTGCCTGCACGGACAGTTCGAACGTTCCGAGGAACGTCGCGCGCCGCCCCTCTCCCCACTCGGCACCGGTCACGACACAGTCCAGCGTCTCCACGTCCGGTTTGCGCTTGCGCCAGTGTTTGCCGCGGCGGCCCGGCGAGTACGCCGAGTCGGGATCTTTGAGCATGATACCCTCGTGGCCCGCCTCGAGGGCGTCGGCGTCGATCGCCTCGATCTCGTCGGGATCGTCGGTCTGCCAGAGCAGGGAGAGTCCCTCGACGTCCGCATCGGCGGCGGTGCCGTCGCCGTCGGCGTGATTCTCGGCGTCGGTGCCATCCAACACCGATCGAAGTCTGTCGTGGCGGGTCGTCAGCGGCTCCGCAAGCAAGTCCTCGCCGTCGGCGTGCAGACAATCGAAAAAGACCGGCCGCACCGTGACGTCTTCGCGGGCCTTTGCGACGTCGTGTTTGCGCCGGAACCGCTTGAGCACCTCCTGAAACGGCAGCGGCGAGCCGTCCTCGTCGATCGCGACGACCTCGCCGTCGAGGATCACGGGCCCCTCGAGCGTGTCTTCGGCGAACTCGACGACCTCGGGCAGGGCGTCGGTGACGTCTTCCATGTTTCGCGAGAAGACGCGCGTCTCCGCCGGCTCGGAGCTGCCGGGTTCGTGGTGCAATTGAATCCGCGCGCCGTCGTACTTCCACTCGACGGCGGCCTCGTCCCACTCCTCGAGCGCGTCGGTGACAGTGCCCGCCTGTGCGAGCATCGCCTGGACGGGTCGACCGACCTCGAGGTCCATCGCGTCCAGCCCTTCGCATCCCTCGTCGCGGGCGATCCGAGCAACCTGCCCGTAGTCGTTCGACACCTGCAGCGCGCGCTCGACTCGCTCCTCGGGGACGTCGAACGCTGCCGCGATCGCATCGCGGACGGTTCCCTCGCCGACGCCGATGCGCATCTCCGAGAGAACGATGCGAGCGAGATAGCGCGCCTCTTCGCTCGAGCAGCGATTGAAGAGTCCAAAGAGCAGATCGACCTTGCGGTCTTGGCTTCCCGTGCCCTCGGCGTGGGCCAGTTCCTCGAGCGTCTCGTAGACCTCGCGAACGGTGAGGTCGTTGTCATCGCCGTCGCCACCGCCAGTGAACGCACTCAGGCCCTGCTGGCCGCCGAAGTCGTAACTCGCCGCCACATCGCCGATCTCGCCGACGTCGGCGAGTCGCTCCTCGACGTCGTCAGCGCCGACGTTCGTCCCCGCCGCGCGGGCGATCGCCTCGTAACACGCGCTCGGCCCGATATCCAGCGTCGTCGAATCCCAGGCCGGAAACACCCGGCCCTGGGCAAAGCGGGCGACGAGCTCGAGGGTCTGTGGCTCTGCCCCCTCGTCGGTGTCGTCGCCGGCGGCGGCGAGCAGGTCCCGAACGTGGGCAACGATCTCGAGGTCGGCGGCTTCGTCGTCGATCGTCCCGGCGCGGTCGGCGAACGTGGCGAACTCCATCGGCGGTGTCTCTTACCGGGAGCAGTAAAACGGTTCTGAGACGGGGTCGAAACGCAGTGGCGATAGAACGGCGCGGTCTGCAGTGGACGGGCCGAAGCGAGTGTGAATTCAGTCGAGATCGGACGCAGACGACGAATTGGAGACGGTGACCTCTCCTGTGGCAGTCACGGTCACGTCGTAGCCGTCATGGGTGAACGTTATCGATCCGGTTCGTGTGTCGCCGCTGTATGTCGGACTGAACAGGGCATTGAGCGCGTCGGGATCGATCGTCTCGAAAAGTGGCGTGAGAACGCCGACGGTTTCTATGGGAGCACTCGCATCCGACTCGGATGTCACACCCTCGGCCTCCCGTAATGCCGCGATGACAGCGTCGCTCAGAGACTCGTCGTCGGACGCGGTGTAGGTGAGTGGTTCCCGACGGACATCGGCGTCTGCGTGCGTGGATCGATTTTGTCTCGTGGCCATCAGTATACCAGTATGAACTGCTATTGATTGGTGACTACCCGGGTTTAGTGATCAACGGTTTAATTGTCCCTGTCGTTTGCGATCGTACTCCGGACGAGCGCCTTCTGGCCGCGCCGAATGAGCGCCGAGAGTGCTTGGCTCGAGATTTCGAACTCCTCAGCCAACTCTTCGGCCGAGGTCTCACGCGGCACCTCGAAGTAGCCCTGTTCCAGCGCGCGATATAACACGTCACGCTGGCGAGCGGTGAGCCCGTATTTGGCCGACGCTTCCGCATCGTTTTGATAGAGGCGACGGAGCGAAAACGAGAGGTCGGCCTCGTCACATCGGTCACGATAGCTCGAGAGCGCCTCGCGGCTCGGGATCTGCGCGCGGTACTCCATCGTCGTCCCCATCGCTTTGATCTCGAGAAACGTGATCCC
>Ga0207720_100400_pt1 | contig 31131 bp, 28 predicted proteins | sample A23P2SouthBayCA_2_FD_187751 | JGI IMG/M metagenome (GOLD analysis project Ga0207720, IMG submission 187751) | Aerobic enrichment media microbial communities from Eden Landing Ponds, California, USA - A23 E3 (2) (SPAdes) | ecosystem: Environmental > Aquatic > Marine > Unclassified | place...
CGACAGCCGTCGACAGCGTGCCCAAGTCGAGCGCCATCAGGAGGTACGCGAGCGCCGCGATGCCGGTGACCCCGGCGAGCGTGGCGTAGTAGACGGCGTGCGACTCGCCCGTCTCCGAGGACCGGGAGAACCACGCCCACAGCGGGGGAATCGTGCCGGCCCCCATCGCGAGCACACCGATCCACGCCCAGACGGCGGTGTCGACGAGCATCTCAGTTCACCTCCTCCCCGTCCGCACCGCCATCGACGATGCCATCGCCGGTGCGGTCGGACGCCTCGCTTCCGTGAGAGAAGTCGAAGGGGCCGTCGTCGGTCCCGTTCTCGGTGCCTCCGTCCGAGACCGCGGTGGCGGCGTCGCGACCGCGAGCGTCGGGCGCGGCGTTCGGTCCGGCGCCGAGTCCGTCGTCGGTCGCGAACTCGAAGTCCTCGACCGCGTCGCGCAGTTGGAGCGCGCGGTCCGAGAGCGACCCGGCGGCGGTCTCCACCGCCCCGAGCGTCTCCTCCTGTTCGTCGACCGCGCCGGTGACGTCGCCGGCAGCGCTCGCGGTCTGTGCGCTGATCGCGGAGACGTCCTCGACGTGGCCGACCACCGCGTCCACGGAGTCGGCCTGCGTCTCGGTCGCTCGGGTGATTTCGGTCATGCTCGTGTCGGTCCGCTCGGAGGCCTCCGCGAGGCGCTCCAAGGCGTCGATCGACGTCTCGACGGTGTCGACGCCGGCGGAGATCCGCTGTTCGGTGCGCGCCATCGCGTCGGCGCCCGTCTCCGCTCGCTCCTGTACGGAGTGGATCCGGGCTTCGATCTCGCTCGCCGACTCCTGGGTCTCCTCGGCGAGCGCCTTCACCTCTTCTGCGACGACCGCGAAGCCGGCGCCGTCGGCGCCGGAGCGGGCCGCCTCGATCGACGCGTTCAGCGCGAGCAGGTTCGTCTGCTCGGCGATCTCCGAGATGGTGTCGACGACCTCGCCGATCTCCTCGACCTCCTCGGCGAGCGCCTCGACCTCCGCGGTCGTCTCCGCGGTCGTCTCCTCGACCGCGTCCATCTCCGCGAGCGCCTCCTCGGCGGCCTCGCGGCCCTCCTCGCCGACGGCGGCGGCGTGCTCGGCGGTCTCCGCCACGTCCGTGACGGTGGACGCGACCTCCTCGGCCGAGGACGCGAGGTTCTCGGCCTCGTCGGTCGCCGCCTGGAGGTCGTCGCGCTGGGTGCGCGCCCCCTCGGCGATCTCCGCGACCGCGTCGGAGACGGTCCCGGTCGTCGCCCGCAGGTCCTCCGTGCGGTCGTCGACGGTCCCGGCCACGTCGGCGGTGTCCTCGGCGACGGTCGCGACGGAGGCGACCGTTCCCTCCAGTTCGTCGGCCATCTCGTTGAACGCGGCGCCGACGCGCGCCATCGCCTCGTTGTCGATGTCGGAATCGACCCGCTGGGTCAGGTCGCCGTCGGCGAGCGCGCGCATCGCCGACTCGTACTCGGTCGCCTTGCGCTCGACCGTCTCGGCGCGTTCGGTCGCCTCTCGCCGCGCCCGCTCGGCCTCCTCGCGGGCGTCCTCGGCGTCGTCGATCTCGGAACGGAGCGACGTTCGCATGGCGTCGAACGCCCCGAACAGCCGCCCGATCTCGTCGGTTCGTCCCGTCTCCAGCCGCACGTCGAGGTCTCCCTCGGCCATCCGCTCGGCCTTAGCCGTGAGCTGCCGCAGGGAGATGACCGTGTTCGATCCGATGGTGACGCCGATGAGCGCGAGCCCGATCACCGTCAACAGCGTCATCCCGACGAGTCCGGAGCGGATCTCCGCGCCCGCGGCCCCGGTCCCCTCCGCGCGGAGGTAGACGATGACCCCGTATGAAACTGAGACCCCCATGACCCCGACCAGCGACAGCGCGAGCTTCGCGCCGTAACTCGATCGGATGCCGGAGGACGATCCCTCGTGCATAATGTACTGATCGGCAGGGATCGTATCGGGATAATAACTGCTACCCGAATATTACACGTGATAACAGTGTTCGACCGTTGACACCGTCGTTAGCAGGCGCTCGGATTGGCGGTTCTCACCGGGCGCTCGGGTGAGCGATTCTCACCTGCTGCCCGGGTGGGCGCTCCTCGCCCGAGGGCCGCTCACCCGAGGAGGTATCGCGTCCACGGGTACCGCTCGACGAGGGGTTGCCCGCCGACCTCGTACCCCTCGACGATCGAGTCGAGCCCGAGGATCCGGCCGGCGCCGAAGGCGGCGACCGAGAGGAACACGAGCATGTACGCGAAGTCGCCGTTGATGTAGCCGTGCGAGATGTCCCAGTTTCCGAGGTAGAAGAGGAGCATCATGAACGCTCCCCAGAAGGCGGCGAGCCGCGTGAGGAGCCCCACGATCACGCCGAGCCCGATGAAGAGTTCGCCCCACGGCACCGCGACGTTCACGAAGTCGACGAACATCGCGTTCTCGCCCATCGCGGCGAACAGGCCGGCGGCCGGGCTCCCGTTCGCGGCGGGCGCGTTCTGGAGGTAGCCCGCGGCGCTGAACTCGCCGCTGAGCACTTTATCGAGGCCGCTCTGGAAGAACGCGAGCCCGATCATCAGCCGCAGCGCGAGGATGAACCAGACGCTGAGCGTGTGAAGCTTTCCTTCCACCGAAACGCCGCCGATCGTGCTTCGCAGCGCAACTTCTTTCGTTGACATACGTCCCCCGACTCTCCCGGAGAAGTTAAAAATGGATCAGCTTTTTCAACCAGTGCGACCCCTCCGAGACCGAAGCGTCGAGGGCGACGCCGAGCGCGCGACGGGACGGCGTCCGCTCCGGTCGCTCTCGCGATTCTATATAGCTGTACCGCCCCGTACGAGCCCCTATACGGCCCTCATAGTCGGGTTTAGGTGATTCGCGACCGATCCCGTACCCGTGACTGACGCCGAAACCAACTCCCCCGGGCGACCCGCGCTGTTGACCGCGACGCCGAGCGCCGAGCGGGTGGGGCGGTGGCTCCGGACGCTGGCGGTGCTCGCGGGCGTGCTCGGCCTGCTGGTCGGGCTGTTCGCGCTGGAACTCGTCGTCCGACTGTGACCGGTCGCGGGCGCGGTGTCCCTCCAGAGCGAAACTGAACGGTCGATGTCACCGAACCGGAGTGCAGACGCCGCTTCGACCCCGATTTCACTTCCGCTTTCGGGCGCGTTTTTAAAAGGTGCGGGCACGACGACTCGGGTATGGGCCAGTCCACGTTCGACGACGACGACCTGTTCGGCGAGGCCGCCGAGGAGACGCGTGCCGAAGTTCGCGAGCACCTGCGGGCCGCGCGCGCGGAACTTCCCGACGCCGACGCGGTGTGGGAGACGGACGCGGACAACGTGCTCGGCGCGCTCAACGGGCTGAAGTCGGCGCTCGACGTCGGCGACGCGGTCGACAGCGTCCGCTCGGCGAAGAAGGCGTACGTGCTCGGCGAGCGCGCCGACGCCTTCGAGGACGCCGACGATTTAAAAGAAGAGATCGAGGAGCTGGAGTCGCTCGTCGGCGACATCGAGGCCGCCGCCGAGGAGGTCGCCTCGCTCACCGGCACCGTCCCCGCGATCCGCGGCGCGCTGCAGGACGCGGTAGCGGCGGGAGATGATGGGGATGATGAGGACGAGGAAGGCGGGGAGTAGCGAGCCTCGTCCCTTTTAAACGGACTCCCGATCGACGACCGCCGCCGCCAGCTCCGCGAGCGCGTCGCTCGCGAGATCGAGCAGCGCCTCGCCGCGCTCGGCGTCGCCCGCGGCGGGGTCGCCCACGACGCCGTTGTCGGTGAACTCGTCGGAGTCGTGCGCGAGGTTCACGCCCGAGACCCACTCGCCCCAGCGGTCCGCGGCGCCTTCGCTCGCGGCCTCGATCCGCTCTTCTCTGACGAGCCCCGGGTTCGTCGCGCGCAACAGCGCCGTCTCCAGCGGGCCGGCGTGGCCCATGTCGCCCGCGTGCTCGCCGACCGCGTCGAACCAGGTGAACGCGACCGCGTAGCCGTCGTGGGCGTCGTCGCGCGAGAACCGGCGGGCGACCTCTGCGAGCGCCTCCACGTTGCCGCCGTGCCCGTTGACGAACACCACCCGGTCGATCCCGTGATTCGGTAGCGATTCGGCCGCCTCGCGGACGTAGGCGCGGAAGGTATCGGGGGAGACCCACATCGTCCCGTCGAACGCGCGGTGCTCCTCGGCGACGCCGACGGGGATCGGCGGGGTGACGACGACCTCGGTGACCGTCTCGTCCCCGGTCTGTGCCGTTTCGTAGGCCGCCGCGCCCGCCTCCGCGACCGCGACCGCGTCGAGCGTGTCGGTCCCGAGCGGGGCGTGGGGGCCGTGCTGTTCGGTGCTGCCGACGGGGACGAACGCGACGTCGACGTCGGCGTCGCGCACGTCGGTCCAGGTGGCGTCCGCGAGTCGCATACCGGGTCGTCGACGGGACACGTCGTATAGGCGACGGTCCGCGGCTGAGCCGAGCGGCGGATCGAACGGCGCGACCGAACGGCGCGGATACACCCTGATCGAGCGGGAGAATTATTCCGACGGGCGATGAGGGGCTACCCATGGGCAACGACAACGAGCACCAAGCACGGGCGTACGGGGTCACGTTCGGGCCGCTGAAGCGGGCGCTCCGGGAGCATCGGTATCCGGTGTCGACCGGCGAGCTGATCGAGCAGTACGGGGGGTTCGAGTTGGCGACCGCGGCGGGGGAACAGCGGCTGGAGTCGGCCCTCCAGGAGTGCGAGACGACGACGTTCGCCGAGCCGTGGGAGGTCCGGGACGCGATCCTCGACGGGCTCGACGACGAGGGGGTGACCGGGTATCACGGCGATCCGGCAGAGGAGGACGAGCGCGACGCGCCGGAGATCGACCGGGCGGGTGACTGGAGCCGGCTGTCGGAGTAGCCCGGCGCACTCGTCGCTTCGGTTGTCGCTCTCGTTGTCTCAGTCGTCGCTCTCGTTGTCTCAGTCGTCGTCGCTCTCGGCGTCTTCGATCAGACGCGCGGTGCGCTCCTGCGCGCGGTCGATGAACTCCTGTGGTAGCTCGTCGATCTCGCCGGCCTGGACGCCCCAGAGGTGCGCGTAGAGCCCGCCGTTGTCCAACAGTTCCTCGTGGCTCCCGCGCTCGACGACCTCGCCGCCCTCCAGCACGAGGATCGTGTCGGCGTCTTTGATAGTCGAGAGCCGGTGGGCGATCGCGAACGTCGTCCGTTCGGCGGTGAGCCGATCGAGCGAGCGCTGGATCAGCATCTCCGTCTCGGTGTCGACGTCGGAGGTCGCCTCGTCGAGGACCAGGATGTCGGGGTCTTTGAGCACCGCCCGGGCGATGGTGACGCGCTGGCGCTGCCCGCCGGAGAGCTTCACGCCCCGCTCGCCGACCATCGTGTCGTAGCCGTCCGGGAGGTTCTCGATGAACTCGTGCGCCTCCGCGGCCTTCGCGGCCTCGCGGACCTCCTCGTCGGTCGCCTCGAAGGTGCCGTACGTGATGTTCTCGCGGACGGTGCCGTAGAACAGGTACGACGACTGCCCGACGTACCCGATCGACCGACGGAGCGACTTGAGCGTCACGTCGCGCACGTCCTGCCCGTCGATCTCGATCGATCCCTCGTCGACGTCGTACATCCGGAGCAGGAGTTTGAGGACGGTGGACTTCCCGGCTCCGGTCGGACCGACGAGGGCGAGCGTCTCGCCGCCCTCGACCGCGAAGTCGACGTCGGAGACGATGGTCTCCTCGTCGTACCCGAAGCTCACGTCGTCGTAGACCACGTCGCCGTCGCCGACGGTCAGGTCCTCGGCGTTCGGGTCCTCGGCGAGCCGTGAGGGCTCGTCCATCAGTCCGAAGATCCGCGCGGAGGAGGCGCGGGCGCGCTGGTACATGTTGATGATCTGCCCGAACTGCGCCATCGGCCAGATGAACCGCTGGGTGTAGAGGATGAAGACGACGAACATCCCGACCGAGAGGTCGCCGGTGAACGGCCCCGGCGGCGTGTCCTGAAACACCCACAGCCCGCCGACGATGAAGGTGACCACGAAACCGATACCGGCGAGCACGCGGAGCGCGGGGAAGAACTTGATTCGGGTGGTGATCGCGTCCCAGTTGGCGTCGAAGTAGTCCAGCGAGACGTCGTCGACGCGGTCGGACTCGTACGGCTCGGTGTTCGACGACTTGATCACCTGGATGCCGCCGAGGTTGTTCTCCAGCCGGGAGTTCATCTTCCCGACCGACGAGCGCACCTCGGCGTACTTCGGCTGGATCGTCTTGATGAACAGGTAGGTGAACCCGGCGATGATCGGGACCGGCAGCAGCGCGACGAGGGCGAGCTGCCAGTTGATCCAGAAGAGGATGACGCCGATGCCGACGACCATCACGGACAGCCGGAACAGGGAGTTCATCCCGTCGTTTAAGAACCGTTCGAGGCGGTTCACGTCGTTCGAGAGGATCGACATCATCTCTCCCGTCTGCTTGTCGGAGAAGAACTCCATGTTGAGCCGCTGCATCTTGTCGTAGGTGTCGGTCCGGACGTCGTGCTGGATGTTCTGCGCGAAGGCGTTGAACCCCCAGTTGCGGATCCAGTGGAACCCGGCGCCGATGCCGAACGCGGCCCCGATGACGCCGATGGTGAACCAGAACTGCTCCGCCTGTCCCGTTGGCAGCCACGCGTCCGGGAGGACGACGAGCGGGATCTGCTCGCTGAAGAGCGCGTCCTGGTAGAACACGGCGTCGATGGCGATCCCGAGCATGAGCGGCGGGAGAAGGTCTAAGAGTCGCGCGAAGACGCTGGCGAAGATGCCGACGGAGACCTGCGGGAGGTAGTCGCGACCGTACTCGAGGAACAGGCGTTTCATCGGGTTCTCGATCTTATCCCGCTGTTCCTCGAAGGGGTCGTCGTCCTCCCACTCGGCGCTACTCATTACCGTTTCCTACCGTGTCTGACGGCAAATGGGTTTCCTTCGAGCCGGGAGACACCGGTGTAAATCACCGGTATCGGGCGCCAAAACGGGCGATCGGGGATCGAGACTGGAGGTAGTCAGACCTCGCGGCGCTCCACCTCGGGGTCGACGCCGGCGGCGTCAAGGTCCTCACGGATGCGTCGCCGGAGGGGATCGGGAAGTTCCTCGCGAGGGACGGGAGACGCCGTGGCGGCGCCCGCGTTCGAGTCGGTGGTCCCATCGGACCCCGCACCGGGAACGGTCCAGTAGAGGACGCGCTCCACCTCAGCGTAGAACTCCACCGCGAACCGGTCGCCCCCGCCGTCGTAGTGGACGCGCGCCGCGTCGCCCTCGGCGCGCCACCCCTCCTGTTCGACCAGCGCGACGATCGAGTCGTGCATGGGCGCGCTCGGGGCGGCGGACACATGTCGGTGTCGCTGGCGAGCCGGCGCCGCCGGGGAATCACCGCTCGCGGGCGGGTTCCGCCCTTTGGTCGTCGCCGCCGTCGTCTCGGTCGTCGACGAGGAGGTCGGCGGCCGACAGATCGCCTCCGCGACCGCGTTCTATCCGACGGCGCGCGTCCTCGGGGACCTCGGTCTCCAGCAGCACTTCCAGTTTCGCTTCGAACTCCTCGTCGTCGAGTTCGCCGCGGGCGTATCGGTCTCGGAGGATTTCGAGCGCGTCGGTCACCGACTCGTCGGTGTCGGAGGTCGCCGCGTGCTCGGCCTCGTCGGCGTCCGTCTCGCCGTCGTCGGGCCAGAGCACGTCGATCACTATCGCGCCCGCGATGCCGAGCGCGAAGGCGGCGCCGGCGACGTTCCACCAGCCGAGCGCGCCGAACACGAGCGACGCCGCGAAGCAGACCCCGAACACCGCGTCTTCCGGGTCGCGACGAACCCCTTCGGGCAGTCGAACCATACTCGACGGTTGCGAGCCGGATTCATAAATATCGCCGCGGTCGGCGGCGACGCCGTCATCGATACCGGTTTACAACCGCCGCTCCGACACTCGTGTATGTCCCTTCGCGTCACCTTCCTCGGGACGGGCGGCGCCGTCCCCACCACCGAGCGCGCGCCGAGCGCCCTGTTCGTCAACCGCGAGGGCGACCGCCTCCTCTTCGACTGCGGCGAGGGCACGCAGCGCGGTATGATGCAGCACGGCACGGGGTTCGGGATCGACCACCTGTTCGTCTCGCACCTCCACGGCGACCACGTCCTCGGGATCCCGGGACTGGTTCAGACGCTCGGGTTCAACGACCGGACGGAGCCCCTGACGATCCACTGCCCGCCGGGGACCGCGGGCGACCTGCACGACCTCGTCCACGCCGTCGGCCACGACCCCGCGTTTCCGGTCCGGATCGACGAGGTCGACCCAGGCGAGGTCGCGCTCGGCGCCGACGGGTACGACGTCCGCGCGTTCGAGACGGTCCACCGAACGAAATCGCAGGGGTACGTCCTCGAAGAGGACGACCGCCCCGGCCGGTTCGACCGCCCGAAAGCCGAGGAGTTGGGCGTGCCCGTCGGTCCGAAGTTCGGACGGCTCCACGCCGGCGAGTCGGTCGAGGCCGAGGACGGGTCGATCGTCGAGCCCGATCAGGTGGTCGGGCCGCCGCGGCCCGGCCGGAAGCTCGTCTACACCGCCGACACTCGCCCGCGGGAGGGCACCGTCGAGGCCGCGGCGGGCGCGGACCTGCTCGTCCACGACGCCACCTTCGCCGACGGCATGGCGGACCGCGCCCGCGACACCGCCCACTCGACCGGTCGGGAGGCGGGGTCGATAGCGGAGCGCGCCGGCGCGAAGCGGCTCGCGCTGGTGCACATCTCCTCGCGGTACGCCGCGGACGCCTCGCCGATTCTCCGGGACGCGAGAGAGGCGTTCGACGGCGAGTGTCTCCTCCCGGACGACGGCGACCTGTTCGAGGTGCCCTTCCCCGACGCGGACGAGTAGGACGCGGCGGCGCGTCTCCGGGAGCGCACGTCGCGTCCGGAAAGCTTGATGAGCCGCCGAGACGACCTCTCGCCTATGTCCGAAGACTGCATCTTCTGTTCGATCGTCGACGGCGACATCCCGGCCCGAACCGTCCACGAGACCGACGACGTGCTGGCGTTTCTCGACGCCAACCCGCTCGCTCGCGGTCACACGCTCGTGATCCCGAAGTCGCACGCCCAACACGTCGGCGACCTCGACGACGACCTCGCGGCCGACCTCTTCGCGACCGTGACGGAACTCACGCCGCGGGTCCAGTCGGTCGTCGGCGCCGACGGCGCCAACGTCGGGGTCAACGATGGCGAGGCGGCCGGACAGGAGGTCCCGCACGTCCACGTCCACATCATCCCGCGCTTCGAGGGCGACGGCGGCGCGCCCCTCCACGCGGTCGGCGGCGAGCGACCGGACCTCTCCGACGACGAACTGGACGCCGTCGCCGAAGCGCTCGCCGAGTAAACTCTCCCCGCCACGAGGGGTCGAGCGATCGACCGCCGACCGGCGTGCAACAGAGTTAACAGCGAAACCGCGAGTAGCCGAGCGCATGCAGGCGACGACGCTCGCGCTCGTCGGTGCGACCGGCGGCGCGGGGACGACGCGAACCGCGGTCGAACTGGCGGCGCTCGGTGCGCGCGACGGTCGCGACGTGGCGGTGATCGACGCCGCGTTCACGACGCAAGGGCTCTCCGAGTACGTGTCGGGCCGGATCGGCACGGACCTTACGACACTCATCACGGACGAGACCGGCGCGTCGCTGTCGTCGGCGACGTACCCGATCGCTCCGGGAGGCGAGGGCATCGAGAGCGCCGGGATCGCCGGCGGCGGAGACGGCGACGACGCCGCGGATCTCCCGGGACGCGCCGACGCGATCCCGGCGCGCGCGCCCTTCGAGCGCGTCGCGCGGGCGAAGACCGCGGAGGCGGCGCGAAAGCTGGAGCGCCGGATCGACGAGGCCGCGACGAGCTACGACGCCGTGATCGTCGACGCCGCGCCCGTCGGCTCGAACGAGGCGGTCGCGGGGGTCACGGCCGCCGACCGGGTGGCGGCTGTGTTCCCGGCGACGACGCACGGTCGCGACGCCCTCCAGCGGCTCCGCGGCCGGGTCGCCGACGTGGGGGCCGGGGTGGACCGATCGATCGCGGTGGCGCGGGACAGTGCCGAGGAGGGTACCGTCGACGGAGGGGACGAGAGCGACGCGGCCGTCCGCCTCCCACCGACCGACCCCGCGGTCGCGAGCGCGCCGACCGCGGCGACGGGAACGGGACCCTACGCCTGCGCCGTTACAGCGGCGTTCGAGGACGCCTTCGACACGGCGGTCGGGATCGAGTTCGAGGAGCCGGGACTGGTCGATCGGCTGCGGCCCTGAACGAAGGCGAGGCGGAGTGAGGAGAACCGGGGAGAAGCGAGGAGAGGTGAGAAGAGGAGAGGAGAAGCGAGCGGAGGAGTGCGCGGCGCTCAGCGGAGCCCGTCGGGCGACCCGAGCGCGCCCGCGAGCGCGTCTTCGTCGCCTCCGACGGACCCGTCAGAACCGGCGGAACCGCCGCCGAGCGGTGCGGACCCGGCGACGTGAGCGTCCACCGCTTCGACGACCGCGGACGGCGGCTCGTGCGTCTCGACGTACGTCGCCAGCGCGAAGTCCGCCTCGTCGCCGCCGGCGAGCGCGACCGCCTCGCTGCGCGCGATCCGACCGTCCAACCAGTCGCGAACCACGTCTCGGCGGGTCGGCGCGAGCGGGCAGACGCCCTCGACGCCGCAGCAGTGGAGCGCCTTCGCGCCGGTCATCGGCGTCACGCCGGCCTCGCGGGCCGCGTCGCCGACGCTCCGACCGGCGGTGTAGGCGTCGACGAGCGTCGCCGTCGCCTCCGGCGTGCACGGGAGGTCGGCCGCGTGTTCCGCGAGTCGATCGACCAGCGGGGTCTCGGTGTCGTCCGCGACCGCGACTCCCCGGTCGCGCTGGCTCGCGGTCACTTCGAGGCCGTCCGCGATCTCCGACAGCGTCATGCGAGCAGATGTCTCGCTCGGAGAGTTAAAACCACCGTACTGCGCCGGGGTGGATCCGGGAGACACCGACCGATTATCGGTCGGTTTGAGCGCGCCGATCGGGTCGATCGACCCGCGATCTGCCCGGGTTTAAGTAAGGCATCGGGCCCGAGTTCGACGTGTGATGAGTGAGGCACGCTCGACCCACGCTCGTTCGCCCCGTACCGAGACCGACGACGCCGCGACCGCGGACCGCGCCGCGACCGCGGATCGCGCCACAACGACGACCCGCGCCGACGCCGTCGACCGCGCCGAGACGACCGGCGCGGACGAAACCGCGGACGCCGACGAGACCGCCGCCCGCGAGACCTGCCCCGAGTGCGGCGGGCGGACGCGCGTCGACGCCGCGGAGCGCGTCTGCGCCGACTGCGGGCTCGTCGTCGAGGCCGACCGGATCGACCACGGTCCGGAGTGGCGGTCGTTCGACGACGACGACACGAACCCCAAGCGCACCGGCGCGCCGCTGACGCGCTCGCGCCACGACCGCGGGCTCTCGACGGAGATCGGTCGGTCGACGAGGGTCAAGGGGCGCAAGCGCCGGCGGCTCGCCCGGATGCGGACCCAGCACAACCGCGCGCAGATCTCGACGAAGCGCGACCGCAACAAGGTGTACGCGTACACCGAGATCCGGCGCCTCACCGGCGTCTTGGAGCTCCCCGACAGCGTCCGCGACACGGCCTGCACGCTGTTCGACTCCGCGCAGGACGAGAGCCTCCTCCGCGGCCGGTCGCTTGAGGGGTTCGCGGCCGCCTGCCTGTACGTCGCCTGTCGCACCGCCGACGTGGCCCGCACCGTCGAGGAGATCTGCGCCGAAGCGAAGGCGACGGAGGCCGAGCACCGGGCGGCCTTCGACGCGATGAACCGCGAGCTCGGGCTGCCGATCGCGCCGACCGGCCCCGCCGAGTACCTCCCCCGGTTCGCGAGCGACCTCGACTGCGACGCCGACGTGGAGCGCCGCGCCGGCGAACTGGCCGAGCGCGCCGTCGAAGAGGGGATCGCGAACGGTCGCAACCCGGTCGGCGTCGCCGCCGCCTGCCTGTACACCGCGGCTCGCGAACTGGGGGCCGACTGCACCCAACAGGAGGCCGCCGACGTCGCCGACGTGACGCCCGTGACGGTGCGACGGACGTACGTCGATCTGACGGAGGAGTGAATCGAGGGAGCCGCCCCACCCGACGCTGACGACCAGCGGGTGAGTCGACGACGCCGATCAGTCAAACACGAACGTCCCGAGATCGCAGTCGGTTCTGGAGAAGCTCGAAGACGGTTGACAGCGCCGGCTTCGGCGTTCTAGAGGCCGACGAAGTGTCTGGTAAAAACGACGGCAAGGCCGTCGTCTCGTGACGGTCGCGGGGCGGCCGCGGCGGCGTCAGCGGGGGCCGTCGGCGAGGAAGCCGACGACGGGGCCGTCGACGACCGGCCGCAGCCGAGGGGGAGCGGCGATGGCCGGGGTCGACGGCGGGCGAAAGCGGTGGAGGGCAGGGAGGCACCGCGACCGCCCGACGGGCGTCACGCATCTTACTCGAGGGGTGAGTACTCTTTCTACGTTGGCCGTGTACAGTCCGGATAAAACGTACAATCCGTATCGAGCGGACGAATCGTGCCGTGCGTACCGCGCTCACTCCTCGCCGAGTTTGTGCTGGAACGCGAAGAAGACGCGGCGACCGGTCTCCGTGAGGCGGACGGTGTCCGAGCGACCCACGTCCTCTAACTCGACGTAGCCGCGGTCGCGGAGCGGCGAGAGCACGTGCGTCTCCAGGGCGCGGTACTTCGCCGTGCGGCTCGCGCCCGACTCGCGGAGAAAGGAGAGGTCGCGCTCGCGGGCCCACTCGATCAGATTCCACTTGTCCGTCGTCAGATGGTCGTCGCCGCGTTCGTGGAGCCGGCCGAGCACCGCGACCTGATCGGTCGTCGGCGCGTCCATCGGGTATAAGGGGAGATCGACGGTGCGCTCGACGCCCTCGGTGAGCGGCTCCTCGCGCACGTCGTGGCGGTGCGTCTCGGGCTCGACGCTGTACGGTCGCGCGCCGACGATCATGCAGGCGATGGCGACGCTGACCGCGGCGATCCGGGGGCCGGTCGAGACGTTGGCGAACAGCCGGTCGCCGTCGTCCTCGCCGGCGCCGTGGCGGGCGGCGATCGTGGTCGTGACGCCGAGCACGTCGTACACGTCCGCGAGCGCGGCCGGGACCGCCCGCACCGAGGCGAACTCGGCCGCCTCGGCCCACGCGTCGCGCTGGTAGCTCGTGAGCCTGTCGACGTCGACGCGGCTACCGTCCGGGCCGGCGGCGGCAGCCTCGAAGTCGACGACGCCGCGGTCGGCCTCGCGACCGGGCGCGTCGGCCAGCAGGTAGACCACGTCGGCGCCGTGTCTGCGGAGGGGCTCGACGATTCGGTCGCGCTCGTGGCCGAGCGGCGCGACGTGGACGCGTCGTTCGGAGACGCGGGGGACCGTCGTGTCCATACCACCGTTCTCCGCGGCCGTCTCTTAAAGGATGCGTCGGGAGCGCTCCCGAGCGCTCGGTACCGATCACGTGGCGTGGGGTTTCATACCACGAAAACCGTTAAGCCCGACTGTCGCCTACGAGCGGGTATGAGCGCTGACCGGTCCGCCCTCCGGCGGGCCATCGAGCGCGGCGAACGGGACGGTGGTGCCATCGAGTTCAAGGAGCGACTGACTCGCGAGGTCCATCTGGCGGAGGGGCGCATGGAGTCGCTCGTCGCCCAGCTCCGCCATCGCGTGCTCTCCGGCGACGGCGAGGCGACCTACGTCCTCGGCGTCACCGACGACGGCGGGTTGACCGGGATTTCGCCCGACGCCTTCGCCGAGACGATGGACGTGCTCTCGCTTCTGGCCGACGAGGCCGACGCGCACATCGCCGACGCCGAGACGTGGAGCGCGGGATCCGCCGGAAACGGCAGTTCGGAGGGGCTCGTCGGTCTCGCCACCCTCCGCGACGGCGGGATGTTCGAGACGGACGACGACCACCTCGTGATCGGGACGGCGGGCCACGTCGACCACGGGAAGTCGACGCTCGTCGGCACCCTCGTGACCGGCAGAGCGGACGACGGGCAGGGCGGCACGCGCGGCTTCCTCGACGTCCAGCCCCACGAGGTCGAGCGCGGGCTCTCCGCCGACCTGTCGTACGCCGTCTACGGGTTCGACGAGGGCGACGGCGACGAGCCGGTTCGAATGGACAACCCGCACCGAAAGTCCGACCGCGCCCGGATCGTCGAGGAGGCGGACCGACTCGTCTCGTTCGTCGACACCGTCGGCCACGAGCCGTGGCTCCGGACGACGATCCGCGGGCTCGTCGGCCAGAAGCTCGACTACGGGCTCTTAGTCGTCGCCGCCGACGACGGGCCGACGAAGACGACGCGCGAGCACCTCGGCATCCTGCTGGCGACCGAGCTGCCGACGATCGTCGCGATCACGAAGGCCGACGCCGTGAGCGACGAACGGCTCGCCGAAGTCGAGCGCGAGACGGAGTCGATGCTGCGAGACGCCGGTCAGACCCCGCTCCTCGTCGACCGTCACGGGATCGACGCGGCGGTCGCGGAGGTGGGCGACGGCGTCGTCCCGCTGCTCCGCACCAGCGCGGTGACGAAGGAGGGAATCGAGACGCTCGACCGGCTGTTCGAGTCGCTCCCGAAGCGGGCGACGCCGGAGCGCGCGGAGTTCCGGATGTACGTCGACCGGAGCTACAAGGTGACCGGCGTCGGCGCGGTGGCCTCCGGCACGGTCAACTCCGGCACCGTCGAGGCCGGCGACGAACTCCTCTTGGGGCCGATGGCTGACGGCTCCTTCCGGGAGGTCGAAGTCAGGTCGATCGAGATGCACTACCACCGGGTCGACAAGGCGACCGCCGGCCGGATCGTCGGCATCGCGCTGAAGGGCGTCGACGAGGAGGAGATCGATCGCGGGATGGCCTTGGTGCCCCGCGATAGCGACCCCGATCCGGTCCGCGAGTTCGAGGCCGAGGTGATGGTGCTGAACCATCCGACGCGGATTCAGGAGGGGTACGAGCCGGTCGTCCACGTCGAGACCGTCTCCGAGGCGGCCGTCTTCGATCCGGAGGGCGGCAGGCTCCTCCCGGGCGACACCGGGCGGACGCGAGTCCGCTTCAAGTTCCGGCCGTACCTCGTCGACGAGGGCCAGCGGTTCGTCTTCCGGGAGGGGTCGAGCAAGGGCGTCGGGACGATCCGAGACGTGGATCCCGAGGAGTGAGTCGGTCGAGGGACGCTCACGCGTCGCCGGCCGAGGGATTTACTCCTCGCCGACTGAGACGATCTCCATCAGCGGGTAGCCGTCCTCCATCGTCATCCGCGTGCGGACGGGCACGCCCTCGTAGGCGATCCGCATCTCGACGTCCATCAGCGAGCCGGTCAGCTCCGTGTACCCGTTCTCGTGGTCGATCGCCTCGGCGACGCGGTCGTCGTGAATCTCGACGGTCACCGACTCGCAGAACGGCTGGTTCTCGATCGCCTCCGCCATCGCCGCCTCCAGACTGCGCGTGCTCGACGGGCTGACCGGCGTCCCCGCGAACTGGTGGTACAGCGAGCCGAACTTGATTCCGGCCTCGAAACACGCCTGCTGGGCGTCGGTTGCCATGGGGGAACTCCGACGGCGGCGGGGAAAGAACGTTCGGAGGCCGTCGGGGCGGCGACGGCGATAGCGTCCCTGCCACGACGTCGCTCGCGAACGGAAGGCGTTAGGTCCGCCGACCGGAACCGGATGACATGAACACGCTTCGCGTGACGGGCGGACGGGTGCTCCGACCCGACGGCCGCGTGACCGAGTCGGCCGTGACGATCGACCGCGACGCCGGAGCGATCGTCGCGGTGGGCGACGAGACCGTTACTGGCGACGAGACCGCTGCGGGTGACGGGACAACAGAGTTCGACGAAACGACGGCGGCCGACGAGACCCTCGACGCCGACGGCGGGCTCGTGATCCCGGGACTCGTCAACGCGCACACGCACGTCGCGATGACGCTGCTCCGGGGGTACGCGGACGACAAGCCCCTCGGTCCGTGGCTGCGCGAGGACATCTGGCCCGCCGAGGCCGAACTCACGCCGGACGACATCGAGGCGGGCGCCGAACTCGGCGTCCTGGAGATGATCCGGTCGGGGACGACCGCGTTCGCGGACATGTACTTCGCGATGGAGCGCGTCGCGGCCGTCGTCGACCGCGCCGGGGTTCGGGCCCGACTCGGGCACGGCGTGGTGACCGTGGGCAAGGACGACGCGGCCGCCCGCGCCGACGTTGAGGAGAGTCTCGCGGTCGCGACGGACCTCGACGGCGCCGCGGACGGCCGGATCCGGACCGCGTTCATGCCGCACTCGCTGACGACGGTCGGGGAGGAACACCTCCGCGAGGGCGTCGCGGAAGCCCGCGAGGCGGGCGTCCCGGTCCACCTCCACGCGAACGAGACGACGGACGAGGTCGACCCGATCGTCGACGAGCGCGGGGAGCGACCGATCGCGTACGCCGAGGACCTCGGGGCGCTCGGCTCGGACGACTTCTTCGCGCACGGCGTTCACCTCGACGGCTCGGAGATCGATCGGCTCGCCGACGCGGGGACCGCGATCGTCCACTGCCCGGCCTCGAACATGAAGCTCGCGAGCGGGATGGCGCCGGTCCAGCGCCTCCGCGAGGCGGGCGTGACCGTCGCGCTCGGCACCGACGGGGCGGCCTCGAACAACGACCTCGACGTGTTCGACGAGATGCGCGACGCCGCCATGCTCGGGAAGCTCGCCGCGGCCGACGCGAGCGCGGTGCCCGCCGCGGCGGTCGTGGAGATGGCGACCGCGGGCGGGGCCGAGGCCCTCGGCCTCCCCGGCGGTCGGATCGAGCCGGGCGCCGCCGCCGACCTCGCCGTCGTCGACCTCGACGCGCCGCACCTCACGCCGGTCCACGACCCGGTCTCGCACCTCGCGTACGCGGCGCGCGGGAGCGACGTGCGCCACACGGTCTGTGACGGCCGTGTCCTGATGCGCGACCGCGAGGTCCTGACCCTCGACGCCGACGCGGTCCAGGAGCGCGCCGCCGCGGCCGCGAACGACCTCGCCGATCGAGTTCCCGATTCGTAGTTCGGCGTCTCGGCGCTCGCGAGTGAGTATGAGAGTGGGTATAGCACATCGCGAGTGAGCTGATTTATAAGTAATCGAGCGGTGTTGCTGTCGGCTGTTTATAGCTGAGTAGCGACGCTGCGGAGAACATCTCCAAAGCCCCAGTCGCGACGGCTCGCGCGGCTTGCTGCGTTCCTCGCTCAGTCGCTTCGTTCCCTCGCTGCGGTACTTGTTGCGCCGTGCTTCGCCCTCGCGACTGCCCCTTTGAGTCCACCCGCCCCCCCCAGCACCGCAGCCTCACGCCTCCCCAGCCTCGTCGCTGGCGGCGACAGCCGCCAGCGACTCCCTCGCGCGGTGCCGTGAGCGGCCTTCAGGCCGCTCACGGGCACGCAGGTCGAGAGCTTCGCTCTCGCTTGCAGCCGGCGCTACGCGCCGGCGACGCCACCGCACCGTCATTTATAAGCGATCATCGCTGCCACTCCTCTCTTTTAAATATCCTTCTGCCACCAGATATCTGCAATATTCACTCCCACTCGTGATCAACACACCGTCAGAAATCGGCTGGTTCGACCCGTATCACGCGCCGTCCGTCGGCGTGTCGGGGTCCGTCGGGAAGTTGGGCTCTGCCGGATCGTCGTCGAGGTCGGCGTCGCCGCCGGTGGGGTCGTCGGTCGCGTCGTCCGCACCGGCCTCGTCCTTCGGCTTCCCCTCGAACGTGTAATCGCCGGAGTTGTCGGCGGGGTCGTAGCCGAGCGCCTCGCGGGCGCGTTCGATCGAGTAGTAGCGGCGGTCGTTGTTCGAGATGCCGTAGACGATCTCGTAGCCGTAGTCGGCCTGCAGACACCGGTCGAACAGGTGCGCGCAGTCGCGGTGCGAGAGCCACATCGCCTGCCCCCGCTCGTACTCCCGCGGCGGGTGGTCCTTCGTGAGGTTCCCGATGCGGACGCAGACGACGCTCATCCCGTGTTCGTCGTGGTGGAACCGCCCGAGCGACTCCCCGGCCGCCTTCGAGACGCCGTAGAGGTTCCCGGGTCGAGGGAGTTCGGTGCCGTCGAGCCGGTAGCCGTCCTCGGCCCGGTACAGGTCCGGCGTGCGCTCCTCGGTCTCGTAGCCGCCGACGGCGTGGTTGGAGGAGGCGAACACGAACTTCTCGACGCCGGCGTCGACGGCGGCCCGCATCACGACCTGCGTCCCGTCGATGTTGTTCCGGAGCACGGAGTCCCACGGTGCCGTCTTCCGCGGGTCGCCGGCGAGATGGATCACGGCGTCGACGTCCTCCATCGGCTCTTGAACCGCCCGCTTGTCGGTGATGTCGGCGACGTACCGGTCGGCGTCGGAGACTCCGTCGGGAACCTTCGCCGCCGGGAGCGGTTCCCTGTCGAGGAGTCGCCACTCGTAGTCGTCGCCGATGCCGCGGAGGATGGCCTGCCCCACCCGTCCCCCGGCGCCCGTCAGCAGGACCGGCTCGTCCATTCGGTCGTACGTGGGCGCGAGACGGGCATATATGCCACGGTTCGACCGCGACGCGCTGGATCGGCGGTTGTCTGCGCCCTACAGCTTCTCGCGAGAGATCGAGACGCCCGTGGGCGTGACGACGATCTGGTCGTCGCCCTTCTGGACGATGTCGCCGTCGACCTCCTGTGCGACCTGCCGCAGCTCGTCGATGATGTGTTCGATCGTGCGGTCCGACGTGGAGTGACGGGTGATGTCCGCGATGACGAAGTCGCCGTCGTAGACGGCGTCTTTGATCGGGATCACGTCGCCCTGGTCGCCGATCTCAGCGATGTGTACCTGCATGCCCGTGTCCGCGTGCGCCTCGGCGAAGTCGTCGAGGTCGAGTTCGACGTAGTCGTCGACGGAGCGGTTCCCGCCGCCGCCGAGGATCTTGCTCATAATTCCCATACACACCACACGACGAGGTTAGCCATTAGTTCTTACGTCAGACGCGCCGTCGGGCCCGTCGTCGGTACTCCTCGTCGCCCCGTCGTCGATAATCCTCGTCGTGCCCATCGTCGGTACTCTTCGTCGTCCCGGTCGTCAGCGGTTCCCGTCGAGTCGCTCTTGCCACTCCTGGACCCGCGACAGCAACTCCACCGGCGCGGTCGCCGCGACGTCGACGTCGCTTAGCTCCGCGATCACGGCCTCCGTCTCCGGATCGAGGCCGCTCGGTTCGGTCGTCTCCGCTCCGGACGATCGAGCACCGTTCCCGGCGTTCTCGCCACCCCTTCGGCCCGCTGACGCGCCCTCGTCGCCTCCCGCGAACGATCCGGACGAGAGGTCGAAGACGACCTGTTTCGTGTCGCCGTCGGCTGCTTTCGTGTCGCCGTCGGCTGCGGTTCTCCCGGTGGCCGCCCCGTCGTCCCGCGCGCCCCCCCTCGCCTCGATCGCCTTCTCCTCCCGGAGCCGGTCGAGCACCGTGTCGGCGCGGGCGACGACCGGCTCCGGGACGCCCGCGAGGTCGGCGACGTGAACCCCGTACGACCGGTTCGTCGGGCCGTCGCGGACGGTCCGGAGGAACGTCACCTCGCCGTCGCGCTCGTCGACGGCGACGTGGACGTTGGCGACGCGGGGGAGGTGGTCGGCCAGCGTCGTCAGCTCGTGGTAGTGCGTGGCGAAGAGGGTTCGCGCGCGCACCTCGTTATGTAAATACTCGGTCGCGGCCCACGCGATCGAGATGCCGTCGTAGGTGGCGGTGCCGCGACCGACCTCGTCGAGGATGACGAGCGACTCCTCGGTCGCCGAGTGGAGGATGTTCGACAGCTCCTGCATCTCGACCATGAACGTCGAGCGCCCCTGCGCCAGCTCGTCGAGCGCGCCCACGCGGGTGTAGATGCCGTCGACGAGCCCCACCTCGGCCGCCCGCGCGGGGACAAACGAGCCGGCCTGCGCGAGCAGCTGGATCAGCGCCGCCTGCCGCATGTACGTCGACTTCCCGCTCATGTTCGGGCCGGTGACGATCAGGAACCCTCGCTCCCCGTCGAGCCGGAGGTCGTTCGGCACGAAGTCGGTCGTCCGCTCGACGACGGGGTGCCGTCCGGCCTCCACGTCGAGCCGGCGCTCGTCGGTCAGATCGGGTCGCGTCCAGTCGTTGCCGGCGGCGTGGGTCGCCAGCGACGCGAGCGCGTCGATCTCGGCGACCGCGCGCCCCACGTCCTGTAAGAGTTCGGCGTCGGCGGCGACCCGCTCGCGGAGCTCCTCGAACAGCTCGTACTCCAGTTCGCCGCGGGCCTCCTCCAACCGGAGCACCTCGCGTTCCCGCTCCTCTAACTCGTCGGTGACGAACCGCTTCGAGTTCTTCAGCGTCTTGATCTCGCGGTAGTGTTCGGGCGCCTGGTCTGCCACCGACTTGCCGACCTGGACGTAGTAGCCGTCCGTCTTGTTGCGGTCGACGGTGACGTGGCTCAGCCCGTGCCGTCGCTTCTCCCGGTCCGCGAGCCCGTCGAGCCACTCCTTGACCTCCTCGTGGCGCGCGATCAGCTCGTCGAGTTCGTCGTCGTATCCCTCCCGGAGCAGTCCGCCCTGCGTCTTCGTCTTTGGCGGGTCCTCGGCGAGCGCGTCCGAGAGTTCGTCGCGGAGGGTCGCGGCGCGCTCGCGGTCGACCCGCTCCAGCACCGCGGCGACCGGGGAGTCGGCGAGCGCGGTCCCGGACACGGCGTCGGCGAGTTCGGGCACCAGCGCGAGCGAGTCCCGCACCGACAGGAGTTCTCGCGCGCCCGCGCTCCCGCTCGTCGCCCGCGCGGCGAGCCGTTCGAGGTCGTACGCGTCGCCGAGCGTCTCTCGCAGGCGGTCGCGCGCGAGCGCCGCCGATGCGAGCGCCGACACCGCGTTGAGCCGGCGGGTCAGCTCCTCGGCGTCTCGTCGCGGGCGCGTGAGCCACTCCCGGAGGAGTCGCCCCCCGGCGGCGGTGACGGTGTGGTCGACCGTCTCGAACAGCGACCCCTCGCTCTCCCCCCGCATCGTCTCGGTGAGTTCGAGGTTGCGCTGGGTCGTGGCGTCGACGGCGACGTGGTCGTCGTCGCCGTAGGCGGTGAGCCGGGTGATCGACGCCAGCACGCCGGCGCCGGTCTCCTCGACGTAGCCGAGGATCGCGCCCGCGGCGCGCAGCGACAGTTCGGAGTCGATCCCGACGCTGTCGGCGGTCTCCCGACCGAACTGCTCGCGGACCGCGTGTTTCGCGCGCCCCGGTGCGAACGCCTCCGCGTCGAAGACGGAGACGGACCCCGACAGGTCGTCGCGGACCGCCCCGAGAAGTCGGTCGTCGTTGCGGACGCGCGGCCCGGGGAGAACCTCCGCGGGGTCGAACCGGTACAGCTCCGCGCGGAGGTCGCCCGCGGTCTCGACCTCGGTGACGAGGAACCGACCCGTGGTCACGTCGGCGAGCGCGAGCCCGTAGGGACCGGCCGCCTCGTCGCCGTCGGTCGCCGGCGCGCCAGCGGACCGCCCGCCGTCGTCCCCGCGGACGACCGCGGCGAGGTACCGCGCGTCGTCGTCCGCGGTTTCCAGCAGGGTACCGGGCGTGACGACGCGGGTGACCTCGCGGGCGTGGCCGTCGTCGGTCTCGTACTGGTCGGCGACGGCGACCCGGTAGCCGCGCTCGACGAGCGCCTTCACGTAGGGTGTGAGTTCGGAGAGCGGCACGCCCGCCATCGGGTACGACGACCCGTGCGAGGACTTCTGCGAGACGGTCAGGTCCAGTTCGTCGGCGACCAGTTCGGCGTCGTCCGCGAAGAACTCGTAGAAGTCGCCACACTGCATGGCGAGAACGTCCGCGTCGGTCTCCGCCTTGAGATCGAGGAACTCCCCGACGATCCCCGTTGGCATATATCCGTACCCCGCCGTCGGCGGGTAAAACCCTACGGGTGTCGGACGCTCGATCCGCGGGGTACCGGCGCGGTCGACGACGAAAAATGGCGTTCGTCGGTCGTCACTCGTCTCCCGTCCTGCCGGCCGCCGTCACTGGTCGTCCAGCCACGACTTCGCCTCTTCGTCGCTCGCAAACACGCGGAACTCGTAGTCCGGGTGGACCGCGCTCATCGACTCCTCGACCTCTTCCATCTCCATGCTCGCGATCGCCGAGTCGGCGTACACGCCGGCCCCGTAGCGAACGCCGAGGTCGACCAGATCCGGGACCCACGTCTCGGCGAGCCACCGCTTGTCCGCGTCCTCGTGCGCGGTCACCGACTCCGTGTTGACGATGTACTTCTCGGCGTCGCGCTCCTCCATCACCGCTTCCCACTTCCGAGCCGTCTCCCGGAACGTCTCGCCCGCGGTGTACTCGTCCCACGTGAACACGGGGATGTCGAGTTCATCGTCCCATTCGGCGGTGTACGCGTCAGCATCCTCGATCAGCGTCATCGATCGTGCCATACCTGCGCGTTTTTCTTTTCGTGTAAAAAGCGTATTCCGGAAATTATCAGATATGATGTTTCGAACCCCTCCGCGTCGGAATTCTCTCCTTTATTCGTATCTCGTTGTAAACATTCAGGATTACGTGACTCTCATACCCTCGAATCGAATTATCTATTCTGGTATTTTCAGCATCAGATTGAGTATCCGTCTGGGGCAGGAGTCCGTATGGCGACCCGCTCGAACGGATCCGAGGCGAACGGATCCATCGAATCGGACGTACAGGGAGAGATCGACGAGACGGTCCAGCAGCTGCTTCGCATCTCGCAGATCGTCTCGAAGGGATCGAACGAGGTGACCGATCTGACGGACGAGCAGTCAGCGGCGATGCGGAAGATCTCCGAGGAGGTGTCGAACCTCTCGGCGACCGTCGAGGAGATCGCCGCCAGCGCGGAGGAGGTCGAGGCGGTGAGCGGCCACGCTCGGGAGCTGACCGAGGATGGCTGTACGGTCGCCGAGAACGCGATCGACGCGATGGAGACCGTCGAGTCCGCGAACGACGAGGTCTCCGAGACCGTTTCCCGGCTCGAAGACCGGATCGGGCGGATCGACGAGATCGTCGACGTGATCGACGACATCGCCGACCAGACGAACATGCTCGCGCTGAACGCGTCGATCGAGGCGGCGCGGGCCGGCGAAGCGGGGGACGGCTTCGCGGTCGTCGCCGAGGAGGTGAAGAACCTCGCGGAGGAGTCGCAGCGAAACGCCGAGGACATCGAGGAGCTCGTCGACGAGATCAAGGCGGACACGCACGAGACGAGCGAGCGGATCGAAGCGGCGAGCGACGAGGTCCGCACGGGCCTCGACCGCGTCGACGAAACGGTCGACGTCCTCCACGACATCGACGAGGCAGTCACCGAAGCCGCTGAGGGTGTCGGGGAAGTGGCCGACGCCACGGACCAACAGGCCGCCTCCACGGAGGAGGTGTCGGCGATGATCGACTCGGCGGCGGACACCGCCGACGACGTCGCGGCCCAAGCGGAGCGGATCATGGCGGCGAACGAAGAGCAGTCCGAGAAGATCACCGAACTGAGCGATCTCGTCGAGTGACGGGGTGCCCGTCGGACCCGCGTCACCCCAACCGATTCCGCCGCGTCGAGGTCCGATGAACGACCCCGGAGACGCCGAAGAGCACCGCGAACAGGACCGCGTAGGCGTAGCCGGAGATCGACGCGAACGGGACCGTCCCGATCCACGCTGCGCCGCCGAGCAGCCCGCAGACGACCGCGAGACCGAGATAGTACTCGCCCCAGAGGATCTCGTTTTCGGAGACGACTTCGAGGTACATCTCGAGGTGACGGCTCTCTTCGGTCTGCGAGACGATTCCGCGATCCGGCTCGTAGTCGATGAACCCGCTCTCGGCGAGTTTCGGGAGGTGCGACTGGTGCAGCGCGGTGTACACCCGCTTGCGCTGTTTGTACGTCACCTCGTTGATCTCCAGACCGTTCTCCCACGCCGCCAACTGTTCGGCGATGTCCCTGACGCGCGCGCCGTCGCCGTGCTCTTTCAGATAGGTGATCACGTTCCGCCGCCGACGGTTGCTGAGCGCTGTAAACACCTCGTCGCGTGAGGGCCCGTCGGCGTCGCCGCTCGGCGATCCCTCTTTTTCAGTGAGTTGCGGTGTCATGTCTCATGCGTGTGGTGGGTTACCTTACCCATCGACACTACCATACATATCATTATCCATTATCATCTTGCACAGTTCTATGTAATCAATATCTTCCGAAAATTGTCTCTTGATCTCTATTTCGGGGCCTCTACGAATCTCGAATCTGTGACTGGGACAGATATCTTATGAAATTGAATCAAAGGATCCCTCGATATCTCCTCACTACCGTCTCTGTTTCGTCTCGGAGCCGCGCCGATCTGTCGGAGCCGCGCCGATCCGTCGGACCCGCCTCCGCCCGCTCCGTCCCCGCGGTCGTCTGGTTCCCGGTCGGGCATCGATCGCCGTCTCTGGCCGGTAGGCAGCGCATACATAGGTTTCCCCGTCGCCAACGACGGGCATGACGGCATCACACGACGCTCGTCTCGATCGACTTCGACGCCCGGAGTACACCGGCGAGAACCGCTGTTTACCCTGCACGGTCCTCAACGTCGCGCTCGCCGCGGTCGGCGCGGTCGCCGTCGGCGCGCTGGTCGCCGTCGAACTCGCAGCGGCGGTTCTGATCGTCGCGCTCGCGGCGATCTGGCTGCGCGGCTACCTCGTGCCCGGCACGCCCGCGCTCACGAAGCGTTACCTCCCCGAGCGCGTGCTGGGGTGGTTCGGGAAGGGCCGCGATCCCGGACCGCCGGCGGAGTTCGACGCGGAGTCGTATCTCCTCTCGGTCGGTGCGTTGGTCGAGACGGCCGACGGGAGCGACCTCGCGTTCGCGCCGTGGTTCGAGTCGGCGTGGCGGACGCACCTCGCCGCGCTACGCGACGCCGCCGACACCGAGTTCGGCGCCTCGCCGGCGACGGACGGGGCGATCGGGGCGTCGACCGCGACCGCCGAGACCGCTCCAGACGGCACGCGCCCCGCCGCCCCCGCGGACGTCGCCGCCCTCGCGGGGCTCACCGGCATCGACGAGGACGGGCTCTCCCTGCGGTGGCGGGGCGAGCCCGGCTTCGCACACGCCGGCGACGAGCGCATCGGCCACTGGGAGTCGCGGTCGGCGTTCCTCGCCGACGTCGCCGCCGACCGCGCGCTGACGACCCAACTCGACGACTGGGCGTCGCTCCCGCTCGTCTCGCGGAGCGGGGTCCTCGGCGCGCTCCGACTGTTCGTCGAGCGCTGCCCGACCTGCGAGGGGCCGGTGCAGTTGGAAGAGCGGGTCGTCGAGTCCTGCTGTTCGAGCTACGAGGTCGTCGCCGGTCGGTGTACCGCGTGTAACGCGCGGCTGTTCGAAATGGACCTCCCCGCGTCGCTCGCGGTAGCGCGGTAGTACGGACCCGCTCTCGACGGCGTTCGATCGACGGCGCTCGCCGCGCGAACGCGCATTTATAAGCGATGCACGGCGGCGCTGTCGGTGTTTATAAATGGCCGGTGGCGACGCTGCGGTGGACGCCTCCGAACCGCCAGTCGCGAGGCGCTTCGCACCTCTGGCAGCCGGCGGCAACGCCACCGCACCGGCTGGGTGATTTATAAATAACTCTGAAAAACCGCAAGCTCGGAGTTCGCCTCAGCCGCGTCGTCGCAGACGGGAGGCGCCGCTTCGTCTGACTCGGAGCTGCCGGAATACGGAGAAGCGGTTGATCCACAGTTGGTAGGCGCTCGCGGCGGCGAACAGCGCGAGCGCGAGGCTCGTCAGCAAGACCGGATCGACCGCGGAGACGAGGGGGACGTCGAGCAGCGCCGCGAGCAGGACCGTCAGGGAGACGACGCCGAGCGCGCGGTACAGCTCCGACCACGTGACGCCGGCGCTCGCGACCACCTCGGTGTACAGCGCCACGTCCCGCGCGTGGCGGGACACCTCTATCGTCTGGCCCTCTCGATTGTACTCGATCACGCCGAGCTCCTCCAGCTTCGGGAGGTGCGTCTGCACGAGCGAGGTGTACACGCTCTCCCGACAGCGTTTCGGCGGCGGGCTCTCCCCGGTCTCGCGGCCCGCGACCAGCGCCGACAGCTCGTGGACCGTCACGACGCCGCCGACGCTCCCGAGCTGTTCGAGGGCGCGCCGGCGGCGCTCGTTCGCGAGGACCGTATACACCTGTTCGGCCGGGAGGACGTCAGTTCTGAGTTTCATGGGTGTGGGTTCGGTGATCCCGTACGGCACGGTGACCAGTCGTTGACGACGCATCTTCCCTCGGGGGCATATGTATGGGCCCGCTACCCCGACGTTCGACCGATCTGGGGAGTTTATCGACCGATGCGCGTGTCCACAAACCGATAGACTCCGCCCCGAGACGCGTCCTCGTCCGGCGTCGGCCGCGATCCGTGTCACATCCGACACGGCACGGTACCCGTACCGACCCCTCGCTCGAAGTACGGGGGTGTTACCGCCGTTTTCACCGCGAGTAGGACCGCCGGACCGCCGATCGAACGCGGCGTTCGACCGAGAGAACCGACCGTTCGACCGGATCCAACGATTCGTTTGACGGATCGAACCCCTCGTGGGTCGGTGACATGGGGGCGCGTAACTAGGTGGGTATCCCTCGGAGGGGGAAGTAACCGATTCGGTCTGACCACCGCGGACGGGGGGCGAGTCGGCGAGAACCATGAACCCGGACACAAACGACACCATCGGACTCTCGCGGCGCAAGCTGCTCGCCGGCCTCGGGGCCGTCGGCGTGGCCTCCGCGGGCGCGGGACTCGGCACCACGGCGTACTTCAACGACACGGAGACGTTCGAGGGCAACACGCTCACCGCCGGCGAACTCGACCTGAAGCTCGACTACCGCGCCACGTACGCGGGCGGCCCCGGCCGACTCGACGAGATCGACGGCTGGTACAGCGAGCAGGGCCCGGGCGAGCCCTTCGACGTCGTCGAGGAGGACGACGGCGTCTACCTCATCGGCGAAGTCCCCGCCATCGACGAGCCCGACGCGTGGGCGGACGAAGTGCAGACGCGCGACTTCTGTCTCCCCGAGATCGACCTCGTCAACGGCGACGACATTCCGGTGTTCGTTCTCGACGACGTGAAACCCGGCGACTGCGGCGAGGTGACGATCAGCCTCCACATCTGTGACAATCCCTCGTGGCTGTGGATGAACGGCGAGCTCACGGCGAACGACGAGAACACCGTTTCCGAGCCCGAAGCCGGCGCGGACGGCGAGAGCAACGCGCTCGGCGACGACAGCGACGGCCCGATCAGCGGAGAGGGCGAACTCGCCGAGGCCATCGACGTGACGATGTGGTACGACGAGGACTGTGACAACGTCTACGAGGCCGGCGGCGAGAGCGGCGGTCCGCTCTGCGTCCAGATCGTACTCGACGCGTCCGGGTCGATGTCCGGCACGCGCAACGCGCAAGCGATCGACGGCGCGAAGACGCTCGCAGAGAGCATCCTGAACGACGGTCCTGCCGGCAGCAGAGTCGGTGTGACGTTCTTCAGTGCGGCCGGCTACAGCAGCGGCGCGCAGGTCATCGAGCCGCTGACTGACGACCTACAGGACGTACTCGACGCGATCGATACGCTCCCCGCCGACGGGGGCAACACTGCCATCGGTGAAGGGATCGAGACCTCACAGGGCGACCTCGAGAACTGCGACGAGGGCGAGTCCCCGACGATGGTCGTGCTGACCGACGGCGGGAACAACGCCGGGACGGACCCGGGAGTCGCTGCGACCGCAGCCAAAGGCGACGGGACCACGATCTACGCGATCGGTGTCGGCGGCGCGCAGGTCTCGACGCTCAACGCCATCGCCAGCGACCCCGACGAGGAGTACGTCTTCTTCGCGACCGACGACGACGCGCTCGAACAGGCGTTCGGTCTGCTCGGCGAGACGCTGCTCGGCGAGACCCCCATCTTCGAGGGCTCGCTCGCGGACGCGATGGCCGAACTCGAGGCGGGGATCGCGCTTGACGGCAACCGCGCCACCGAGGGCCGCGATCCGTTCGACGGCGGCCTCACGCAGTGTATCGGCTTCGAGTGGTGCCTCCCGGCCGACGTCGGCAACGAGGTCCAGACGGACTCCGTCGCTTTCGACGTCGGCTTCTACGCCGAGCAGTCGCGGCACAACGACGCGCCCGACGTGACGTTCAACGGGACCGTTCCGACCAGCAACAGCTCCGACCCCGTCACTAACGGCACCGGCAGCTAGACCCTGAGACTTCGGGCGGGGAGATCCCGCTCACACCCGGGCGACGTGCCCGGCTCCCGGTTCGGCACCTTCGGGTGGCCGACGCGGCGGTTCGCGACCGCCGGCGGGCGTTCCCCACTGGGGACAACACATCATGAACGACGACACAATCGGACTATCGCGGCGCAAGATGCTGGTCGGACTCGGGGCGGTCGGCGTCGCCTCCGCGGGCGCGGGACTCGGCACGACGGCGTATTTCAACGACACGGAGACGTTCGAGAACAACACGCTGACGGCCGGCGAACTCGACCTGTTCGTCCACGTCGACTACTCTGAAGACCAGGGCAGCTACGCGCAGTACTCCACCCCTGACGGGACCTTCATCGACGGCAACGTCGTCGGCGGCGGAGAGGAGGGCGAACCCCTCAGCATCGAGGTCTCCGACCTGAAGCCCGGCGACTCCGGCGAGGGCGAGTTCTGCTTCTCGATCGTCGACAACCCCGCGTACATGTGGATGTGCGGCGAGCTGACCGCGAACGACGAGAACGGACAGACCGAGCCCGAGTCGGACGCCGACACGACCGGCGGCGACCCCGGCGAGGGAATGGGCGAACTCGCCGACGCGATGCAGGTGACCGTCTCGTACTGTACCGACGAGGACGGCGAATCCGTCGTCGGCGACGAGATCGTCTCCGGCTCGCTGGCGGACGTGATGCTGGCCCTTCAGGCGGGCGTTCCCCTGTCCGGCGACGGTGACGGCGGGGCCACGATCGGCGGTCAGGCGCCCTTCGAGGGCGTCGCCGAACCCTTCGTCGACGATGCGCCGAACGCCTCCGAGCAGTGCATCTGCGTCGAGTGGGTCGTTCCCGCGAGCGTCGGCAACGAGATTCAGACGGACTCGGTCGCGTTCGACTTCGAGTTCTACGCGGAGCAGTCGCGGCACAACGACGGGACGAACAACCCCTGCGTCGACGAGACTGTCGTCACCGCGTACGACAACGACTGGAAGGGCCAGACCCTGGGGAACCCCACCGACGGGAACGTCTACTCCAGCGTCTCGTTCGGCCAGAACCAGACCGTCCTGAGCTTCACGTTCGTCGACGACGGCGACGGCGTGGACTTCCTCGACACGGCGGACTACTCCAGCACGAATCTCCCCGTCATCGTCGACGCGGACGCGGACGGTACGCACGACTGGCAGGTCATCTGGCAGCCGAACGCCGGCTTCCCCGACGACCCGTTCGGATACCAGCCGAACAACGGCGGGAGCTACGGCGCCACCGAATCGCTTCCGGCCGGCTTCACCGCGGCGAAGGTCGGGAACACGCTCGTGTTCGGGATCCCGAACGGCGACATCTCGTCGACGTTCCGCCTGCTCGGGTACGGGAGCACGGGCGGCGAGGGGCCGATCGCGAAGGTCAACGCCGACCCCACGGTCGGGCCGGACTTCTACGACAGCAGCGACGCGGTCGAGTTCAGCGACTGACGCGCTGACTCCCTCGCCGCTTCGGGCGGCGTGACCGCCTCCCACTCCGGACCCGCGCGGGCGGCCGGGACGACGGTTCGACTCCGTCGGTGGGACTCCCTTCGGGGAATCACACTCATGGCAGACAACGACAACATCGGCGCGTTCGACCTCTCGCGACGCAAGCTCCTCGCCGGCCTCGGCGCGGTCGGCGTCGCCTCCGCGGGGGCGGGCCTCGGCACGACGGCGTACTTCAACGACACCGAGTCGTTCGAGGGCAACACCCTCACCGCCGGCCAGCTCGACCTGCTCGTCGACTGGCAGCAGACGTACGACTTCGGCGAGGGACAGACCTTCGTCAGCGCGCACCCCGACCACGACGGCGACGGCGAACAGTCGGTCGAGATCGACGGCGAGGTGTTCAGCTACAGCGACTACCCGGACGACGAGGACCCGGACAGCAACGGGGCGAACCTCCCGGTGCTGGACTGCGAGACCATCCCGCCGCTTGCGGAGGCGGACTTCGGCACGGACCCCGTTACCGGCGAGGAGATGGAGACGCTGGTCCGCCTCACTGACGTGAAGCCCGGCGACTCCGGCGAGATCACCTTCTCGCTCCACCTCTGTGACAACCCCGGCTACATCTGGATGCAGGCGGGCGACATCTCCGAGTCCGGCGGCGCCGGCACCGAGCCCGAACTGATCGCCGACCCGGACAACCTCGGCGACCTCGGTGACGCCATCGACGCGAAGCTCTGGTACGACGAGGACTGTGACAACGTCCACGACGACGCCGGACCGATCGACATCATGCTCACGCTCGACTTCTCGGGGTCGATGCTGTACGAGCAGTACGGCGGCGTGGCGAGCACCGACTCGATCCAGGTCAACGGCCAGAACTACGGCGAGACGACGAAGATCGACCTCGTCGAACTCGGCACGCGACAGTTCATCAATTACCTGCAGGCGCAAAACGCCGACGTGCAGGTCGGCGTCGCCTACTTCGACGGCGAAGGGAGCGATGACGTGGTGCCCCGGACCGGCATCCTCGAACCCCTGACGACAAACCTCTCGGCGGTCGACACCGCGCTGTCGGGCCTCCGCCAGAAGCTCGCGAACGTCGTGAGCGGCGCGGCGGGATCGACGCCGTTCGACGGCGACGGGGACCCGGATCCGTACTCCAACGCCGACGGAATCGCCACGGGAACCTACATCAGCGAGGGGCTCGACGACGCGCAGACGCAGCTCGCCAGCAACGGTCGACCGAGCGCGGAAAAACGGAACATCGTCCTCTCGGACGGTGAGTCGTTCAACGGCGACGGGAACACGAACTACGCCCCGCCCGCGAGCGCCGCCGCCGACGCCCGCGCCGCGTCCCCGGCACCCGCGACCGACGTGTACACGATCAACGTGGACGGGAGCGCGAGCGTGCTTCAGGCGATGGCTGGCCCGGCCAACGGCTCGGGCGGCGATCCGCTGTTCTTCAACGACATCGACGACCCGCTCAACATTCCGACGGTGTTCGGCAACCTCGCCGCACAGACCGTCGC
>Ga0207720_100401_pt1 | contig 31120 bp, 36 predicted proteins | sample A23P2SouthBayCA_2_FD_187751 | JGI IMG/M metagenome (GOLD analysis project Ga0207720, IMG submission 187751) | Aerobic enrichment media microbial communities from Eden Landing Ponds, California, USA - A23 E3 (2) (SPAdes) | ecosystem: Environmental > Aquatic > Marine > Unclassified | place...
GGGCCGGCTCGTCTACCGCGGCTACGACATCGAGGACCTCGCCCACGAGGCAACCTTCGAGGAGGTCGTCTACCTGCTGTGGAACGGTGAACTGCCGACGCGGGCCGAGCTCGATGCGTTCAACGACTCGATGGTCCCCGAACGGAGCGTCGACGACGAGGTACTCGACGCCGTCGAGGCGCTCGCCGCGGCCGACGAGGAGCCGATGGCCGCGCTCCGGACGCTCGTCTCGTATCTCTCGGCAGAGGACCCCGAGGCGGACGCCGAGGCGACGGACCTCGACGCGTCCCGCCGGAAAGGACGCCGGATCACCGCGAAGATTCCGACCGTACTCGCGGCGTTCGACCGCTATCGGCGGGGCGAGGAGTCGGTCGCGCCCCGCGACGACCTCGGCCACGCCGCGAACTTCCTCTACATGCTCACCGGCGAGGAGCCGGACCCGGTCGCCGCGGAGACGTTCGACATGGCGCTGACGCTCCACGCCGACCACGGGCTCAACGCCTCGACGTTCACCGCGATGGTCATCGGTTCGACGCTCGCTGACGTGTACTCGGCGGTCACGGGCGGCGTCGGCGCGCTCTCCGGCCCGCTCCACGGCGGCGCAAACCAGGACGTGATGGAGCTGCTGCTCGAAATCGACGAAGCTGGCGAGGACCCCGTCGAGTTCGTCGAGCGGGCCCGCGAAGAGCGGGAGGACTGGCGCGTCCCCGGGATGGGCCACCGCGTCTACTCCGTGAAGGACCCGCGTGCGGTCATCCTCGAGAAGAAGTCGAAGGAGCTCGGCGAGAACTCCGGAGACGCGAAGTGGTACGAGATGGCCGACGCCATCGAGACGCACTTCGCCGAGGACAAGGGGCTCGTCGAGAAGGGAATCGCCCCGAACGTCGACTTCTACTCCGGGACGGTGTACTACCAGCTCGGTATCCCGGTCGACATGTTCACGCCCATCTTCGCCATGTCTCGCGTCGGCGGCTGGCTCGGCCACACGCTGGAGTATCAGGCCGAGAACCGCCTCATCCGGCCACGGGCCCGCTACACCGGCCCCGAGAACCTGACGTTCCCCGACGTCGACGAGCGATAGTCGCGCTCGACGACAGAGTCACGACTCCGGCTCCGTTCCTCGTTCCGCCATCATTGCGGCGGCCCGGTCCGCCCACCCGGTGCGCTCGAACCCCCACAGGACGACGAGTCCCATCCACAGGTACGCGGCCCCGACGCCGAGATACGCGCCGACGGGTCCGAAGCCGAGCACCGAGCCGACCAGCCACGATAGCCCGAGGAACAGCCCGAACATCCCCGTCGTCCGCGCGAGGAAGGGGATACGCGTCTCGCTCGCGCCCTGAAGACCGCCGGAGAGCGACGAGAAGCCGACGAGGCCGACGCCGACGAGGCCGTAGACCCGGGCGAACGCCGTGCCGTAGCGCGCGGCTGCCGGGTCCTCGGTGAAGACGCCGACGACGAAGGGGGCGATGACGACGAGCAGGAGGCCGATCGTCCCGACGGTGACGAGCCCGAGTGCGGCGACACCGCGGCCAGCGAAGCGCGCGCCCTCGGAATCGCCGTCGCCGAGAGCCTGTCCGACGAGCACGGACGCGGCGACGTTGTAGCCGCGCGACAGCGGGCCGGTCACCTGCTGGTAGACGCGCCGGCCGATCTGAAAGCCCGCGTTCACCGCCTCGCCCGAGGGGAACCCGAGCAGCAGCGCGTTGAACGGGAACTCCGCGAGGCCGGCCGCGAACCCCTCGGCCACGCGGGGTGCGCTCACCTGCAACAGCTGTTTCGTGATGACGAGCCGTCGCGGCCACGCGAAGCTCGCCTGCGTCCACGAGCTGGCGATGGCGGCGAGCAGCAGCCCCGCCGTGAGCACGTTCGCGGCGGCCGTGGAGACACCGACGCCGACGACGCGGAGCGTCGGCGCGCCGAACAGTCCCAGCCCGAGGACGGCCGAGCCGGCGATGTTCAGCGAGTTCGCGACCACGTTGATGTACATCGGCGTCCGGGTGTCGCCGGTGCCCTGCAGCGACCGCGCGCCGATGAGTGCGACGTGGCGAGCCGGTGCCGTCGCGAAGATGAGCGCGAGATACGTCGAGCCGAGATCGACGACCGCGTCGCTGGCACCGAAGACGCGGATCGCCGGCCGGCCGAGAAACAGCCCGACGAGAACGAACGGGACGCCCGCGAGCGCGCCGACGACGAGCGCCTGCGTGACGGCCTCGTCGCGGCTCGTGTCGGCGCCGGCACCGGTGTCCTGCGAGGAGAGTGCGATGGCGCCCCCGCCGAGACCGAGCCCGACCCGGAGCGGGAACCGCGCGTAGAGGTCGGCGAGGCCGATGGCGACGACCGCGGCCGGCGAGAACAGCGCCGTGACGAGGACGTCGGTGGTCCGCATCGCCGTGCGGAACACCTGCTCCGTCATCACGGGCCACGCCAGCGAGAACACCTCTTTCCAGAGCCGCCGGAGCCGCCCGAAGTCCATCGTCCGCTTCGAGGGGCGACCCTCGTTTCAGGCTACCGGAGTCCAACGCTTTAGCCGGTGGCCGACGACGCCCGTGCATGGACGTGTTCGTCTACGGGACGCTGCTCGACCCACACCAGGCGCTCCGCGTCGTCCCGGACGCGACGTTCGGCCCGAAGGCGACGCTGGCGGGACTCCACGTGGTCGAGTGGCGGTATCGAACGCTGGCGCCGGGGGGCTCGGTCGCCGGACAGCTCCTCTCCACGGAGCAGATCGACGCACTCGACGCGTACGAGGGGGTCGACGAGGGGCTCTACGTCCGGGTCGAGATACCGAGAACCGACGGAGGAAGGGTCGCGGCGTACGTCGGCGACCCCGACCGGCTCGACAGCGGGGCATCTATCGAGTGGCCGGGGGAGGGGCCGCTGGGGGAGCGGGTGGCGCGGTACGTCGACCGCGAGGGGGTCGTCGTCCGACCGGAGTAGCGAGCAGGCGGCCCGCGGCGAGACGGCGACGGATGGGCCACGCAACCGCCGTGGTCCGTCGCCGCGTTCGTCACGTCACGGGCCGGCTGGTCCCGCCTTCGTATATAAACCCTCGCGGCGGCGCGCGCTGGCTCGCAGCCAGGACTGGAGCCAAGACCGTACGAATCGGTTGGGGAAGCGTGCGGCCGATAAGAGCATCCGCGAGGGAAGCGAACGCAGTGAGCGACCGAGCGGTTCACCGAGCGCGACCGGAGGGAGCGAACAAACCCGACGAGCAAAACGGTGCGTCAGAAGGAGACGTTCGTCTCCATCCCCTCGGTGGCGTCCTCGAGACCGTCCTCGGTCGCCTCGTCGGTGAACCCCTCAGAGACGACGCCGAGCGCGTCCTCGAACTCGGAGCGGAACCGCTCGGAGACCTGCCGCGCAGCGGCCTGCGCCTCGATGACCCGGCGATACCGCCGGACCGTCGACGCTGAGACGTCGAGTTCCTCGGCCGCGTCCCCGGTGCTCGTTCCCTCGTCGAGCAGCGTCCGTAGCGCCGACAGCTCGAACGGCGCGTCGCGGTCGCGCTCCCGGACGAGATGGAGGTCGAGGCGGGCGCGCGCGACGGTGTCCCGGGAGACGTCGAGCGCGTCGCCGATCGCCGTGTCCGTCTCGTTGCCATAGTAGCCCCGGACGACGCGGACGAGCGCGTCGTCGTCGAGGCCGGTCGAGAAGTCGTAGCGGTCGCGCATCTCCGTGACGACGGCGCGGACCCGCTCGTCAGCGTCTTTTCGCGTCGGAAGTGAGCCGTGGCCGGCCTCCTGTCGCTCCGTCACGGTAGTGTCGTCGGCGACGTCCATGAAAATGTCACGAAGCTGTTCGGTCTTCTCGTCCATGGCGACCATCTACCTTGTTGAATCCGCTACTTGTGTGTTTCGACGTTTCACGGGTCGTAAACCGATATACAAAAGTGGCTTTACGAGAACCGACGGACGAGATGTACACGACGACACGGGGGCGGTGGCGGTGAGCACTGAGACACAGAACGTCGACCTCGTGGGCGACGAGGTCGTCGGCAACGTCGCGCGCGCTGCGCTGCTCGCGGCGCTGACGGGCGCGTTCGCGTACGTGACGTTTCCGAACCCGGTGTCCCCCACGTCGGTCACGCTGCAGGTACTCGGCGTGTTCCTCGCGGGGCTGCTGCTCGGCCCGGTGTGGGGCGGCGTCTCGATGGCCCTGTATCTCGCCGCAGGCGCGGTTGGGGCGCCGGTGTTCCTCGGCGGCTCGGCCGGCTTCGGGAACCTCGTCGGGAACACGGCGGGCTATCTCTGGTCGTACCCGATTGCGGCGTTCGCCATTGGCCTCGTCGCGTACGGCCGCCTCGACACGAACGCCGACCTCGACGCGGGGCTCCCACGGCTCGTCCTCGCGCTGACAGTCGGTACGGTCATCATCTACGCGCTCGGCGTCGTCGGCCTGATGCTCGTCGGCGGGCTCGGACTCCAGGCGGCCGTCGTCGGCGGGGCGCTGACGTTCATCCCGGCGGAGGCGCTGAAGGCCGTGGTCGCCGTCGGCGTCGTGCGCTCGGGCGCCATCGCCACGTCGTGATCGAGGTCGACGGACTCGTCCACCGCTACGGCGACGCGGCGGCGGTCGACGGCGTCTCGCTCCGGTTCGACGACGGCGAGTACGTCGTGCTAGCGGGAGCGAACGGCTCCGGAAAGACGACGCTCGTCCACCACCTCAACGCGCTACTGGAGCCGGACGAAGGGGAAGTGCGGGTGAACGGTCGCGTCGCGGGCGAGGACCCCGTCGCCGCGCGCACCGCCGTCGGGATGACGTTCCAGGACCCGAGAGACGGCTTCGTCGCCGCGACCGTGCGCGCGGACGTGGCGTTCGGCCCGGAGAACCTCGGACTCGACCGCGGGGAGATCGACCGCCGGGTGGACGCCGCGCTCGACGCCGTCAACCTCGACGACCGCGGCGACGAGCGCATCGACGCGCTCTCCGGCGGCGAGCGGACCCGCGTCGCGGTCGCCGGCGCGCTCGCGATGGAGCCGGACCACCTCGTCCTCGACGAGCCGTTCACCGGGCTCGACTGGCCCGCCCGTCGCGAGGTACTCGCGCGGCTGGATTCGCTCGTCGTCGACGGAACCGGCGTCGTCGTCGTCACCCACGACCTCCGGGACCACCTCGAGCGCGCCGACAGGGTCGTCGTGTTGCGCGACGGCCGGGTCGCGCTCGACGCACCGCCCGACGAGGCGCGCGACCGACTCGCTGCCCTCGACGTTCGCCCGCCGTGAGCTTCCGCTACGAGCCGGGCGACTCGCTCGCCCACCGGCTCGACCCGCGCTCGAAGCTGCTCGTCCAAGTCGGCTTCGCGGCCGCGGCGTTCGCTCACACGACCCCGCGCGGGCTCGCGGTCGCGACCGGACTGACAGCGCTGCTGTTGCTCGCTGCCCGCACCTCTCCGGTCGCCGCGCTCACGGACGTGTGGGTCGCGCTGCCGCTGCTCGTCGCCGGGCCGCTGCTCGAAGGTATAACGCTCACCCCGGTCGGCTTCTCCGTCGCCGAGGCGCGGTTCCCCGCGCTCGCCTCCTATCGGACCGTTCTGTTGTTGCTCGTCGCCGCGGCGTACGTCCGGACGACGCCGGTTCGCGACTCGCGGGCGGCGATACAGCGGACGGTTCCCGGAAAGGTCGGCCAGCTGCTCGGACTCGGCGTCGGCTTCGTCTTCCGCTTCCTCCCGGTCCTCCGGGCGGATCTCTCGCGGATCCGCGAAGCGTCGCGGGCGCGGCTCGGCGAGGAACGCCCCGTCCGCGAGCGGATGCGGCTCGTGACCGTCGGCGGGCTGAACCGCGCGTTTCGCCGGGCCGACACGTTCGCGCTGGCGCTGCGGGCGCGGTGTCTCTCGTGGAACCCGACGCTGCCCGCACTCCGATTCGGCCGGCTCGACGCCCCCGCACTCGGACTCGGCGTCGGCCTCCTCCTCGTCGCCGTCGTGTGAACCGCGAGGACGTCGATGCGCGTTGTGAGAAGATTTAAGCGGCCGCTGTCCCCCCGTTGGGTATGTTCGGCACGGTCCCTCTCCAGACGGGAGAGCAAGTCACGCGAGAGACCTTCTGGGGTGTCTCGCCGGTCGGCGAGGTGGTGTTCTACTACCTCGCCGCCGTCACCATCGTCGTCTTCCTCTACGGCGTCTACGACCGGTTCGCGCGCTACGCCCGCGGCGACGACGACTGGTTCGACCGCCTCGACGACCTCCCCGGCCGGGTCGCCTCGGCGGCGAAGGTCGTCGCCTCGAACGAGAAACAGTTCAACCGCGACATCGTCGGCGGCGTGATGCACGCGTTCATCTTCTGGGGTTTTCTCACGCTGCTCATCGGGACAACCATCCTCGCCATCGACATGGATTTCTATCAGAACCTCACCCAGCTTCTCACCGGCGAGCGCCAGTCGTTCTTCGTCGGCGACTTCTACCTCTCCTACTCGCTGGTGATGGACGCGATGGGGCTCTTGTTCGTCGTCGGGCTCGGCATCGCGCTGTGGCGCCGCTACGTCGCGCGCTCCGAGCGGCTCCACGGGAAACACACCTCGCTCGAGGACGACTTCCTCGTCTGGTCGCTGTTCCTCCTCGGCGTCGGTGGCTACCTCCAGGAGGGGCTACGCATCCTCGGAACCGCCCAGGTCGTCGACGGGAGCGTGCAGTTCATCGGCTTCGAGCAGGTGTCGTTCGTCGGCTGGTTCGTCGCCGACGTGTTGCAGGTGGTCGGGCTGACCCCGGCGATGGCCGCGGCGGCCTACCCGGTGATGTGGTGGTCACACGCCCTGCTCGCGTTCGTGTTCGTCGCCGCCGTCCCGTACGCGAAGCCGTTCCACATGATCTCCTCGTTCGCGAACGTCGTGACCCGCGACGAGAAGGCCGGCAAGCGGCTCCCCGGGGTCCCCGCCGCGCTCGACGCCGACACCGGCGCCGAATCCATCGACTCCTTCTCGTGGAAGGAGCTGCTCGACCAGGACGCCTGCACGAAGTGCGGCCGCTGTTCGTCGGTCTGCCCGGCGAACGCATCGGGGCGCAATCTCGACCCCCGCGACGTCATCCTCGACCTGAAGAGCTACCGCGAGTCCGTCGACGCCGGCGGGGAGACGAGGGAGATCGTCGCCGACGGCGGGGATTCGGTCATCGCCGCCGAGACGATGGAGTCGTGTATGTCCTGTATGGCCTGCATGGACGCCTGCCCCGTCGAGATCGAACACCTGAAGAGCTTCACCCGGCTCAACCGGCAGCTCACCGACCAGGGCGACATCCAGCCGAGCCTCCAGGACGTGTTCCAGAACGTGATGCAGAAGGGGAACACCTTCGGCAACAGCCAGCGCAACCGTGGCGACTGGACCGAGGAGGTCGACGTGGACGTCGCGGACGCCCGCGAGGAGGAGGTGGAGTATCTCTGGTACGTCGGCGACTACCCGAGCTACGACGACCGGAACAAGCAGGTCGCGGCGTCGCTCGCTCGCATCTTCGACGCCGCCGACGTGAGCTTCGGCATCCTCTTCGACGACGAGAAGTACGACGGCAACGACATCCGGCGCGTCGGCGAGGAGTTCCTCTTCGTCGAGCTCGCCGGCCACCACGTCGAGACGTGGAGCGACTGCGAGTTCGAGAAGCTCGTCTGCACTGACCCCCACTCGTACAACACGTTCAAAAACGAGTATCCGGAGGTCGACTTCGCGGAGTTCGCCGACGACCCGATGATGCCGTTCGAGGTCGAGGAGCCGTGGAACGCCGACGGCGAGATCGACGTCTACCACTGGACGCAGGTCGTCGAAGAGCTCGTCGACCGGGACGCGCTCGGCCTCTCTGGGACGGAGCTCGACTACACCGTCACCTACCACGACCCGTGTCACCTCGGCCGCTACAACGACGAGTACGAGGCGCCCCGCGAACTCGTCCGCGCGACGGGCTGTGACCTCCACGAGATGCCGCGCAATCGCGACGACTCGTTCTGCTGTGGCGGCGGGGGCGGCGGGCTCTGGCTCGAACACGACGAGGAAGAGAAGCCGTCGGAGGAGCGGCTCCGCGAGGCGCTCGAAGACACCGACGCCGGCGCCGCCGTCGAGAAATTCGTCGTCGCTTGCCCGATGTGCATGACGATGTACGAGGACGGCCGCAAGACCGGCGACTTCGAGGACGACATCGAGATCGTCGACGTCGCGGAGCTGGTCGTCGAGGCGATCGAGGCGGGCCGCGCGGCCGAGCAGGGCGAGGCCGCGGTCTGAGTGAGCGGGAGCGACCGAGGGGAGCGACACGCGAGCCGCGCGGCCGAGGCGACGGTGTCGGCGAGCGTCGCCGCACCGGCGGACGATTAGCTGTCGTAGCGCGCGCCAGCCCGGCGCGCGAGGCACTCGCGAGCAGTTCGGAAGGCGGGCATCGCGAGCCTTCCGATGGGCGGAAGCCGTGCGACCGACGGAATCGGTTGGGGTGGGGGTGTCGGTCGTGCGGCCACGTGCGGTCACGGTTCGGTTTCCACAGGTTCGTGCGAGCAGGACCCGTTTACAGCATTGGCCCAAACCCCGTCCGGAAACCTCCCGTTTTCGAGCCGAGCCGAACCGCTGTTCCGTCGTCTCGGACGCCCGTCATCCGAAGAAGCGGCCTCCGATCCGTCAGTCCACGTCGTGGTTCGTCTCCCTTTTTCATCCTCCGAACGGAAGATTCGACGGCTTCCCCTCTCGGCCGGTGGCCCCGTAACGATGAAGAGGGCGTAGTATCACGTATCCAATCAGAATTCCCTCGAGAGCACAGCCCGAGAAACGCGACGGCTGAGGGGGGAGTGAACCGAATGAGCCACCGGACGAACGACCCGCGCTGCCCGGAGTGTGGCGAGCCGATCGGCCAGACGGCGACCTACTGTATGCACTGCTCGGCGGATCTCACCGACGAACAGGCGGCCGCGGACGCCGACTCGGACGAATCGTGGGACCGGACGGAAGCCGCGTCGGCTGACGCTCCCGGTGGCGAGGGGACGGCGTCCGGTGCTGGCGACGCGGCCACGGACCTCGGCCGGACCGTCGCCGAGACGGTGGCGGACGGCACGAGGGAGGCGAACAGCGGACAACTGCTGGCTCCGGACGGCCTCGTCGACGACACGCTCACCGCCGCCGTCGGAATCGCGGGCGGAATCGTCATCGGGCTGGTTGGAACGGTCGTTCTGGGCATCGTCACGGGGAGCGGCTGGGCCGTCGCCTTCGGGGTGGTTGCGTGGCTGGGCGCCACCGCCTATCTGGTCCGCCGCCGGACCGTCCAGGCGGCGGTCGCGAAGAGCGGCTACGGAATCGCGCTCGTTCTGCTGTCGGTGCCCGTGATCGCGTTCAGCCCGTTCGCCTCCGTAGACGGCGGGCTCTTCGTCGTGTTGTTAGTGTTCGTCGCCGTCCCCGCTGGTATCGCCGCCGCCGTCGGCTGGATCGCATCGCGGTTCGTTCCCGAAGACGGGGGCGGGAGCGAAGGCTGACCGAGAACTGGTTCGCCCTCTCCGCGACCGGCTCACCCAGCCCCGAACTCGTGAACCGTCTCGACTGACGGCGAGGTCGGCAATACTCCGCAGGGAGGGCGATCGCGTCTCGCACACAGCGAGGAAAGGCGAACGGGGCGCGGCGTATACGACCGCTTATCTGTCTGCGGAGAGTTGCTAGCCGTAATGAGTGAGGACAGTGGGCGAAAGCCCCTCCGGATGCCCGACGACGACCAGCTGTTCGGCGTCGTGACGAACATGCTGGGCGGCGGGCGCGTGCGAGTGCGGTGTCAGGACGGCAAAGAGCGGATGGGTCGCATCCCCGGCCGGATGCGGTTCCGGACGTGGATCAACGAGGGGGACGTCGTCATCATCGAGCCGTGGGACTGGCAGGACGAGAAGGGCGACATCGAGTGGCGCTACGACGAGCAGGACGCCGCACAGCTCCGCGACGAAGGCCACATCGACTGACACGGCCGCGGAACGGGCCGGGTCGCCGCGTGCCCGCCTCAGGACGTGAACCGGTCGTCGTCGTCGAACTCCTCCAGTACCCACTCCAGTTCTTCGATCGCCCGCAGGATGGCGACCTCCGTCTCGTCTTCCATCTGTGACACCGGCGGGTCGTGCTTGTCGTACTCCGCCTCGAGCGCCGCGATCCGGTCGCGTATCTCCTCCTCCGTTCGCATACGCGTCACATCGGGCGCGACCCCTTCAGCGTACCGACGCGTCCCGACATCGTCGTAGCACCTACCTGCCGTGAGCGCGTACGCGCGGTATGACCGACGCCGAGTCGACGCCCCAGACGGACGAGGAGTGGCGAGAACTGCTGACCGACGAGGAGTACCGCGTGCTCCGCGAACAGGGGACCGAGCCGAAGTTCACCGGCGAGTACATCGGGAAGGACGACGACGGCGCCTACCGGTGTGCCGGCTGCGGCACCGTCCTCTTCGACGCCGACACGAAGTTCGACAGCGAAGGCTCCGGCTGGCCTTCCTTCTACGACGCGGCCGACGGCGCCATCGAGTTCCGCGAGGACCGCTCGCACGGGATGGTCCGCACGGAGGTCGTCTGTGCCGCCTGCGAGGGTCACCTCGGCCACGTCTTCGAGGACGGCCCCGATCCGACCGGGAAGCGCTACTGCATCAACTCCGTCGCGATCGACTTCGAGCCGGACGAGTAGGGTCGACCCCGCGGCGACCGGCCCACGTCGCTCGAACTACGCGGCGCGGGGCGACCAGACGCCCTGCACCCGGTCCATCCACGCCACGACGACGACGTGGGGCAGCGTCAGCGCGGCGATGAGGACGAGGTACAGGCCGACGAGTCCTTCGACCGTGGTCGGCTGGCGCGGGACGAGCAGGTACAGCACGGCGAGAAACGCGAGCGCGGCGAGCGTCAGCGGCGCGGCCTGTCGCGCGAATCTTCGGATTGCGGTCACCGCCTCGTCACGCGACAGCGCGTCGACTGCCGGCGGGTCGAGCAGCACGAGCCGTGCGACGTGGCGCGCGGCGTGCCACAGACAGAAGTACGTCCCGACGGCGAGGATCGGCGGAACTGTCGAAAAGAAGACGCCGAGCAGCAGCGTCTCCCCGGCGTCGCGTCGAAATCCTCCCGACTCAGCGCGGCGCCGGTAGCCGAACGCGAGATGCACCCCGACGAGGAGCGCGAACCCGCCGGCGACGGCCACCCGAACCCGGGGCGCGAACGCGGGCGCGAGTGCGGCCGTTCCGCCGAAAAAGGGCGCGACCACCGCCTCGGCGACGCGGCGGTACTGCTCGGGGAAGGCGACGAGCGGGACGAGCATCGGGAAGCCGCCGCGGACGACCGCGGCGAGCGCGCGCTGTGGGCGGCTCCGGAGGTGGTCGCCGCCCGCGAGCGCGACGAGCGCGTGGACGTCGCCCTGCCCCCAGTGGGCGAGCGTCAGGAGGACGAAGCCGGCGAAGCAGGCCGCCGGCGCGAGGAACCAGGCCGCCGCGTAGGCGCCGCCGAGCACCGCATAGAGGAGACCGACGCCCGCGAGCGAGCGCGGGGTCGCCGGCTCGCCGCGGAGCCGCGACGGGACGAGGTGGTCGAGCGCGCCGTGGGGAAGGCCGACGAGGACGACGGACAGCGCGAGCGGGAGATACTGCGCCCACAGCGGGACGGCGGGGTCGAAGACGAAGACGACGGAAAGCAGCCCGCAGGCGAGCCAGCCGGGCGCGAGCGCCCACGCGCGGACGGTGTCGCGGGCCGTCGCAGGGGGAACGAGCGTCGGCACGCTCACGGCTCCGGGTCGGGAGTCGGCGTCGGCTCCTCGGCCGGCACGTCGACGTCGAGCCGTTCGGTGAGCCACAGCCACAGTACCAGCCCCTGCACGACGAACAGGTTCGTCACGAAGAAGAACAGCGCCTCCTCGAGCGGAAGCCCGGCGAACGCGACGCCCGTCGTGTACGTCGGCGACAGCTCCCAGATGCCGAGGCCGATGGCGACGGTGTCGGCCGCACACAGGTACAGCGTCGGGAGGCCGACGCCGACGAGCACCGTCCGCCACCGCTCGACGAGATACGGCCAGCCGAACGCCCACTGGATCGCGAGGACGGGGCCGGCCCAGCCGAGCAGCGCGCCGAGGTACGTCGTCGTGCCGCCGGCGAGATACAGCGCGGCGCCGACGACCCCGACCGAGAGCCCCGCGAGCGCGCCGACGGCCCGAGTTCCTGGAGCGACCGACAGCGGGCGGTCCGACGGGTTCGTGAACTGATACAGCCACAGCGCGGTGACGACTGGCTGGACGGCGATGAACAGCAGCTCCTCGTAGGGGACACCCCACAGCCGCGCGCGGACCACCCCGTCGCTGTACGACCACACCCCGCGACCGATGAGGTGCACCTCCCACGGCGTCGTGTACACGAGCGCGACCACAGTGAGAACCCCGATGCCAGCCCACTGTACTCGTACGCGGGGGAGGCGGAGTCGCCGAACCGACACGGCGACGACGAGCGCGAACAGCAAGGGAGCGAGGAAGACGACGTGGAACCCCAGATAGCTCAACGCGGCCATGCGGCTACTCGGGGTCGTGGCTGTAAAAATTCGGGTGAAGTTTGGGGTGAACGGCCGGCGACCGCGTCGCGGTCACCCGCCGTGACTCCCGCTCACGTCTCGTTCTGTCCCGTCTCAGTCGGCCGCTGCCGCGCTTCCGGACACCGCGTCGAGGACGTTCCGGCTCCGCAGCAGGATGAAGCCGAAGCCGACCTTCGCGGCGAGGTCGAGGACAGCGAACAGCGCCGTCTCGGTCGTCAGTCCGACGTACTCGAGCGTGGACTCCGTTCCGATGATCCACACGATCGGATACGCCGTCCACAGCACGATGACGAGGTTGCGGAGCGTCGAGAACGTCGCGGCGACGTCGCCCGACTGCTTTGCGGCCTGCTGGCTCAGCGTGGAGACGAGGAAGTACAGCAGGGCGATGAAGAAGCCACAGCTGATTCCCCACCACGCGATTCGGTAGGCTGCCCCTTCGGTCGCGAGCGCGCCGGCGAGACCGGTGACGATCATCGCGACGTCGAGGCCGATGAGCGTCGCGATGGTGTTGCGGTCCGCGCCAGCGAGCAGCGCGAGGTCGAGCAGCAGCAGCGGCGTCGTGAACAGCCAGTCCGCGTACCGGGCCCAGTATATCTCGAGGCCCTCTACCTCGATGAGACCGTAGCCCGAGGCCATGCTGAAGTACGACACCGCAGCGATGGCCGTGATGAATATCGTGATGATGTAGAACTCCTGCTTCTGTTCGTCCGTCTCCCCCCAGCCCATCGCGATGAACGCGAGAGTGCCGAGGGCCATCCCCAGGGTCCCAATCCAGAGGATGAGGTCTTGCGGTGAGGTTGGTTGTACCATAGTCCACCTCCTACTTCGGTCGCTAGCTACATAATACTCATCCTATAAGCAGGTTATATTCACCGCAAAATCACCGGTGAATGGCAGTAGGGGCCCGGTCGAGCCGGTTGTGACACGCGTGGTCGGATGGCGACGGAGTAATTAAATTCGGCGCGGCGCCGGTCGCCCACGACGGGGGCAGCCTTACCTGTCCGGGTCACCGAACGCGGCTAATGAGCCTCAGCCTCGACCCCGAACAGCTGGACCGGTACTCCAGACACATCATCATGGACGGCGTCGGCCCCGAGGGACAGGCGACGCTGCTCGACTCTCGCGTGTTGTGTCTCGGCGCCGGCGGCCTCGGCGCGCCGGTGATACAGTACCTCGCCGCGGCGGGCGTCGGGACGCTCGGCATCGCCGACGACGACGTCGTCGAGCGGTCGAACCTCCAGCGGCAGGTGATCCACGCCGACGCCGACGTCGGAACCCCGAAGGTCGACTCCGCGGGGAACTACGTGGAGCGGCTCAACCCCGACGTGACCGTCGAGCGCCACGAGACGCGCGTCACGGCCGACAACGTCGAGGAACTCGTCGCACAGTACGACGTCGTCGTCGACGGCTCCGACAACTTCGCCACCCGGTATCTCGTCAACGACGCGTGTACGCTCGCCGGCGTGCCGTTCTCGCACGGCGCCATCCTCCGGTTCGAGGGGCAGGTGACGACGTTCGAGGCGCGCACGACCCCTGCGGGGTCGGGGAGAGACGGCGAAGCCGTCGGCCCCTGCTACCGGTGTCTGTTCCCCGAGGCGCCCGAGCCCGGGACGGTGCCGGGCTGTGCCGAGGCGGGCGTGCTCGGCGTCCTCCCCGGCGTCGTCGGGACGATACAGGCGACGGAAGCCATCAAGCTCCTGCTCGACCACGGAGAGACGCTCGACGGCCGGTTCGTCTTCTACGACGCCGCGGACATGACGTTCGAGGAGATTCCGCTGGAGCCGCGCCCGGACTGTCCGGTGTGTGGCGACGGCGACACCATCGACTCCGTCCACGAGGTGGGGTACGCCGACACCTGCGCGATATAGCGGTACGTCTCCGGGCGGGCGCGCGCAGAGCTACACCGCCTCGTACACGCCCGCGAGCTCCGTCTCCCGGACCGTCACCGCGAGCTCGGTACCCGGCTCGGCGCCGGACGGCGAGACGACGGTTATCGCCTCGATCGGTTCGCGTCGGAGGAACGCCCATAGCCGCCCGAGTAGCGACGGCGTGCCGCCGCGCCGGCAGACGAGCAGGTACTGTCCGTCGGCGCGTTCACGCAGGTCGGGGTCGAGATCGTGGTCGTCGAGTTCGTCGGGCGCGACGACGTGGAGCACCTCGACCTGAAGCGTCTCGGTCACGGTGGCTGAAGGGGACGCGGGCGTATCCTCATTGCCTTTCGTCGCCCCCTGTTTCACCGCCCGCCTCCTCGACTGTCACCGCGAGCGGCTCGAACGCCCCGTCCGTCCAGCGCCACGCCCCGAGCGATGGCTCGCCGGCGAGCGAGACGATGGCGTACACGTAGCCGTCCCACGCAGCGCGGGCGGCGTCGGTGGCGCTCGGTCCGGCCGGACCGTTCGGATGGGAGTGGTAGAAGCCGACGACCTCCCGACCCTCCGCCTCTACCGATTCCAGGAGCGAGAGCTGTTCTGCCGGGTCGAGCTCGTAGCGCGTCTCGGGGGTCGCCGCGGCGTTGGTCGCACGCTCGATGCGCGTCACGCGGTCGGTCGGCCCGCGCTCGCCGACGAGGACGCCGACGACCTCCTCCGGGGCTCCCGTGCGTGCGTGGGCGACGATGTCGTCCCGGGCTGCGGGCGACAGCTCCATCTCAGGCGACCCGGCGGGCGAGCGGTCGCGCGTGGTCGGACGGGGGTGCGTCGAACGCGTCCGGGTAGAGACACCACCCGAGCGCCTCCATCGTCTCGACGAGCCGCGGCCCGGGGCGGTTCACGAGGTGGTGGCCGTCGACGGCGTACGTCCGATCGGCCTCGACGGCCGCGAGCTCCGTCCAGCCGTCCCGGTCGACGAGGTCGTCGAGGTTCTCGAACGTCTGGTCGAGCCCGAAGCCACAGGGCGCGACGACGGCGACCTCCGGGTCGTACTCGCGCACCTCGTTCCACTCGAAGGGCCGGGAAGCGGCGCCGGGCTCTCGGAGCCCGTACTCGCCGCCGAGCCGCTCGACCATCCCCGGCACCCAGTGGCCCGCGACCATCACGGGGTCGGTCCAGTCGAAGACTGCGACGCGCTGGGGCGCCCGGTCGGCCGCCGCCTCGCGGGCGCGCGCCTCGATGGCCGCGACCCGCTCTCGGAGGTCGGTGACGAGGTCTGCAGCCCGCTCCTCGCGGGCGAGCGCGCGTCCGATCCGCTCGACGTCGGCGAACACGTCCGACAGCGAGTGTGGGTCCGTCGTCACGACCTCGCAGTTGAGGCCGAGGTCGGCGACGGCGTCGCGGACGAGCACCTCGTCGACGGCACAGACGTCACAGATGCCCTGCGAGACGATCACGTCGGGGTCGGTCTCGGCGAGGACGTCCCGTCGGATCTCGTAGACGCCGCCGGACTCCTCGGCCGCCTGCACCTGCTCGTCGATCTCGCCGGCCGCCGCCGTCGGGTCGACGCGCGAGCGGTTCGCGTCCGGTTTGCCGGCCGCCGCTGGCGGGTAGTCACACTCGTGGGAGGTGGCGACTGGCTCGACCCCGAGCGCGTAGACGATCTCGGTCGCGGACGGGAGCAGCGTCACCACGTCCGGACTCTCGTCGGTCATGGCCGTCGGTTCGGGCGCACTGCGTGTCAATCTGGCGGCGCGCGCCGTTTCCGGTTGAAATTGGGCCTGATTCCGGTCACAGTTGCGAAAATCCACTAAAGGGGGCGTCTCGAAGCGCTCGTATGCACAGATGGGACGAGCGAACCCCCGCGACGGGGAGCGACCTCGTGACGATGACGTTCGAGGACGGCCGGGTCGTGCTCTACGACCCGACGAACCCGGAGGCGTGGCTCATGACGGACGGCGAGTGAGCGGTCACAGCTCGTCCGGCTGGACGCCGAGTTCGAGCTCGATGGTCCGCTCCCCGCCGTCTCGCACCACCGTCAGCGCGACGGTGTCGCCGGGACTCGTCTCCAAGGCGAGATAGCTCCCCAGCTCCTCGGTCGTCGTCAGCGAGCGGTCGTCGATAGCGAGCAGGATGTCACCGCCGACGGGAACCTGCTCGCCGTCGACGGCGGTCGTCTCCTCGCTGGCCTGAAGGGTGCCCGCCGCCGGCCCGTCATCGAGGACGGCGGTGATCGCGAGCCCGCGGGCCGCGTCGAGGTCGTTCGCCGTCGCCACTTCGGGCGTGACCGGCGTGAACGCCGCGCCGATGAACGAGTGGTCGTACGAGCCCGTCTCGATGAGCGCCGGGACGACCCGCGTCGTCAGCGCCGCGGAGATGCCGAACGCGATGTTGTCGCCGCCGCCCGAGTTGATGACCGCGAGTACCTCCCCGTCGAGGCTCATCATCGGCCCGCCGCTGTTGCCGGGGTTGACGGCCGCGTCCGTCTGGATGGCGTCCGGAATGGAGAAGCCCGCGGGCGACGGAATCGAGCGGTTCACCCCGCTGACGATGCCGGTCGTGACCGTGCCGCCGAGACCGAACGGGTTGCCGATGACGACCACCTCCTGGCCGACGACGGCAGGCGTTTCGGCGAAGGGGAGCGGCGTCGCCGCCGACGGACCCCCGTCGACCTCGATGGCCGCGAGGTCGCTGTGGGCGTCCGTTCCGACGACGCGCCCGGTCCCCCACTCGCCGGAGGCGAACCGGACGTCCGCTTCGTCGGCGTCTCCGACGACGTGAGCGTTCGTGACGACGTGGGCGTCGTCGTAAACGAAGCCGGTGCCCTGTCCCTGCGGCGGATCGACGAGGACGACCGAATCGGCCGTCTCACGGTAGACGCGAGCGTACGGGCTCTCCGCTTCGTCGGTCGGTGTCTCGGTCGCCGTGCCAGCGGGCGCGTCGGTGCCCGTCCGCGTCGTCGTCGCGCCGTCCTCGCCGTCGGCGCCGAACGTGCAGCCGGCGAGCGCCGTCGCCAGCGCGGCCCCGCCGAGTTCGAGCACCCGGCGCCTGTCGTACCCCTCGTCGGTCATGGCCGTCGTAGGGACGCCGGGCCGATGTATGTTAGCACTCCGGCGGGCGAGCGGCTGAAGTGTCGCGGCGCCCACCGTCCGGTAATGAGTGACTCGCAGTCCGGCCCGCTCGGCCCCGACCGGCCGGACGCAGACCGGCCGTTCCGCGTCGACGCGCCGTTCGACCCCGCCGGTGACCAGCCCGACGCCATCGAACAGCTGGTGGACGGGTTCGACGCCGGAATGGAGAAACAGACCCTGCTCGGGGTGACCGGCTCCGGGAAGACGAACACCGTCTCGTGGGTCACGGAGGCGCTCCAGCAGCCGACCCTCGTCATCGCGCACAACAAGACGCTCGCCGCACAGCTGTACGAGGAGTTCCGCGAGCTGTTCCCGGACAACGCCGTCGAGTACTTCGTATCCTACTACGACTACTACCAGCCGGAGGCGTACGTCGAGCAGACGGACACGTACATCGACAAGGAGATGTCCATCAACGAGGAGATCGACCGGCTGCGCCACTCGGCGACCCGGTCGCTTCTCACCCGCGACGATGTCATCGTCGTCGCCTCCGTCTCGGCCATCTACGGGCTCGGCGACCCCGCGAACTACACCGAGATGGCGCTCCGCCTGGAGCAGGGCCAGCGCATCGACCGCGACGAGCTGCTCGCCGAGCTGGTCGACCTGAACTACGAGCGCAACGACGTGGACTTCCACCAGGGGACGTTCCGCGTGCGCGGCGACACGGTGGAGATCTTCCCGATGTACGGCCGCTACGCCGTCCGCGTGGAGTTCTGGGGCGACGAGATCGACCGGCTGCGGAAGGTCGACACGACCGCCGGCGAGGTGCAAAGCGAGGAGCCCGCGGTGTTGGTCCACCCGGCCGAACACTACTCCATCCCGGAGAATAGGTTGGAGCGGGCCATCGAGGAGATCGAGGAACTGCTGGAGCGGCGGGTGCGCTACTTCGAGCGGCAGGGCGACCTGGTTGCGGCCCAGCGCATCGAGGAGCGCACCACCTTCGACCTGGAGATGCTCCGCGAGTCCGGCTACTGTTCGGGCATCGAGAACTACTCCGTGCACATGTCCGACCGCGAGAGCGGCGAGCCGCCGTCGACGCTTTTGGACTACTTTCCCGACGACTTCCTCACCGTCGTCGACGAGTCACACCAGACCATTCCCCAGATCAAGGGACAGTTCGCGGGCGACAAGTCGCGGAAGGACTCGCTCGTGGAGAACGGCTTCCGGCTCCCGACCGCCTACGACAACCGTCCGCTCACGTTCGAGGAGTTCGAGGAGAAGACGGACCGGACGCTGTACGTCTCCGCGACCCCCGGCGACTACGAGCGCGAGACGAGCGAGCAGGTGGTCGAACAGATCGTCCGCCCGACGTATCTCGTCGACCCGGAGGTGGAGGTGACCGGCGCACAGGGACAGGTCGAGGACCTGCTGGAGCGCGTCCACGAGCGGGTCGAACGCGACGAGCGCGTCCTCGTTACCACGCTCACGAAGCGGATGGCGGAGGACCTCACGGAGTATCTCGAGGAGGCGGGCGTCGCCGTCGAGTACATGCACGACGAGACCGATACCCTGGAGCGGCACGAGATTATCCGCGACCTCCGGCTCGGCAACATCGACGTGCTCGTCGGCATCAACCTGCTGCGCGAGGGGCTCGACATCCCGGAGGTGTCGCTCGTCTGCATCCTCGACGCCGACCAGGAGGGCTTCCTCCGCTCGGAGACGACGCTCGTCCAGACGATGGGCCGCGCAGCGCGAAACGTCCACGGAAAGGTCGTCCTCTACGCCGACGAGACGACCGACGCGATGGAGCGGGCCATCGAGGAGACGCGCCGTCGCCGGGAGATCCAGCGCGCGTTCAACGAGGAGCACGGCCACACTCCGACGACCATCGAGAAGGAGGTCGGCGAGAGCTCTCTGCCGGGCGCGAAGACGGACACTGGCGGCGTCTCCGGCCTCGACGCCGACACGCCCGCGGAGGCAGAAGAGCTCGTCGAGTCGCTCGAACGGCGGATGCGCGAGGCCGCGGACAACCTCGAGTTCGAGCTCGCCGCGGACATCCGCGACCGCATCGGCCGACTCGAAGCGGAGTTCGACCTCAACGTGACCGACGAGGGGGTCCCCGCTCCGGAGGAGCCGTGAGATAAAGCTCGTTTGTACTAGAACAACCATCACCAACATTTTTGAGCCGACGACACACAGAACCCGTACGGCCACCCCCGAACCCGACAGCCGCTTGGTACACGGCACGCAGGGCGACCGTCACGCGGGGTCGGGCGGGGCCGGTTCCGAACCGGAGAGCGGCGGCACCAGTCTGAAAGGGCGATAGAGGGGTGTCTTAGTGACGGTTCGATCGTCAACTCGTGAGTTCACCACTTTACGTAGCCGTAGAGTTAGTAAGGTCCCGACAGAAACAGCGTGCGAGATATAGGGGTGTATGCATCACTGACTATTGAGAATATGTTCCTCCAAAGAGTCTCAGCAAAGGTTGGAGTCAAATTAATAAATAGGGTAAAGATTCGGGGAGTCAATATTCACGGATTACGATGTCGTACATGACGGTGAGACCAATATAGCCGAGTATCAGTGTGATTCCCCAGATGTAGGGGTTTGGAATATCGAAAAATGAGACCGCAGAAACGATCAACAGTGCGAGGGTGAGCTTACTCGTTGCGCGGTTTTGGTGTGACTGTGCCTTTGTCCGTTGGCGGTCTCTGATCCATTCAAACCCGTCGATGGTCAGTCCCTCAAAGGCCTCCCCTTCTTCAGGTGAGAAATCAATCAATTCGTGATCGTTCAGGAATTCTATTCCTCCTTGATACTGTTCTACTGAGAGTCCTAATGGATGGGCGTTCGACGCGCCTATCTGGTCAAAAGTTGTTTCTCTATCGATAAACTGTTGATATTGTAGTGCCTCGAGAACTCTCGCCCAGTGGGGCCGGTGATCGATTTGATTGATTAGCCACGGATAGTTTTTGAGACGTTGGCGCACAAATATCGCGGCCGTTTTGAATACCATATTGATGCTGTGAATCGTCCTGTCAAATAGTCTCCTTGGGTTTTATTAGAAGCTCATTGAGGATATGCAGGGTGTATTTTGCACGCGCTCAGAGAACTATCCAATATGACACAGCGGAAGTCGTGGCGAACCCGCAAGCCTGCAGTTGATAAACCACTCAGAGCCGCGCCGCGATGGTCGCCGCGGTCGCGGGACCGACCCCCTCAACGGCTTCGAGCTCCGACTCGCTCGCCTGTCGCACCCCGTCGACGCTGCCGAAGCGCCGGAGCAGTCGCTTCCTGAGCTCCGGGCCGACGCCGGGGAGGGCGTCGAGCGTCGTCGACACCTCGTCGCGCACCTGCTGGTGGTACGCGACCGCGAAGCGGTGGGCCTCGTCGCGGACCCGCTGGAGCAGGTGGAGCGTCTCGGCGTCGCTCGGCCAGTCGTACGTCCGGTCTGGCGCGATCACCCGCTCCTCGGCCTTGGCGAGCGCCACGACGGGAACGTCCCAGCCGGCCGCATCGAGTGCATCGAGCGCGGCGTTTAGCTGCCCCTCCCCGCCGTCGACGAGGAGGAGGTCCGGGTCCGGACGGTCGTCGCGTCCCTCGACGGCTCGCTCGGCGCGCCAGCGGACGAGTCGCCGTATGTTCGCGTAGTCGTCGTTCTCGTCGGTGAGCTGTTTGCGGCGGTAATCGGCCTTCGCCTCCTCGCCGTCGACGAAACAGACGTCCGAGCCGACGACTGCCTTCCCGCGGGCGTGGCTCACGTCGAACCCTTCGATGCGGTCGGCGGCGTCGATGCCGAGCGCGTCGGCGAGCGCGGCACACTCGTCGCGTCGGCCGGTCTGTCTGCGGGCGTTCTTCAGCGCGAGGTCGACGAGCGTCGCCTCCCGACCTGCGCCGGGGACGCGCACGTTCACTCCCTCGCGGTCGAGCCACGCGAGCACGTCCTCGTCGGCCGGCCGCTCCGGCAACAGGAGCGCGTCGGGGAGGTCGCGCTCGGCGTAGAACTGCGGGAGAAACGCCGACAGCAGCGCCGCAGAGTCGCTCGCGGGCGTCGCCCGCTCGTCGTCGCGCGGGCCGGCCTCCGGCCGTTCCGCGTTCGCGACCCGGTGGCGCTCCCGGTCGACCAGCTTCCCGGACTCGCTGGTGAGCCGTGCGACAGTCGCGTCGCTCCCCTCGATGGCGACGCCGAGCACCTCGACGGTCCGCTCCGCCGCGTCGCCTTGGACGGCCGCCGCGCCGCCCTCGTGGAACGACTCGACGGCGTCGAGCCGGTCACGGAGGTTCGCCGCGCGCTCGAACTCGCGGTCGTCGGCCGCCGCCGTCATCGCGTCGCGCAGCGGGTCCGCGAGCACGCCCGTCTCGCCGTCGAGGAACCGACGAACCGACTCCACGTCCGCGAGATACGACGACTCGTCGACGTAGTCGACGCAGGGGGCGGTGCAGAGGCCGACCTCGTAGTCGAGACAGGGGCGGTCGCGGCCGGCGAACTTGTGGTCGGAACAGCCCCGGACTCCGAACGTCTCCCGGAGCGCCTTCACGACCGTCTCGACGCGCCCCTTGTTCGTGTACGGGCCGAAGACGGTCGCCGCGTCGGCCGGGTCGCGCGTGATCTCGATACGCGGGAACGCGTGGTCGGTGAGCTGGACCAGCGGGTAGGACTTGTCGTCCTTCAGTCGGACGTTGTACTTCGGCTGGAACCGCTTGACGAGATTCGCCTCGAGCAGCAGCGCCTGCGTCTCCGTCTCCGTGACGGAGAAGTCGATCCGGTCGGCCCGTGACACCATTCGACGGATGCGCTCGCCGCGGGGGTCGACGTACGACCGGACTCGGTCGCGGAGGTCCACCGCCTTCCCGACGTACAGGACGGTGTCGCCACGCTCGAACTGGTACACCCCGGGTGTCGTCGGGAGGTCGCTCGCCCGTGTTCGAACCGCGTCGGCGTCCACGCCGGCGGTTACGACGCTGAGACGCTTCAGCGTTCTGTCGCACCGGCGACCGTGCTGGTTCTCACGGTCAGTCCGCGCACGATGCCCGGTGACCGGTGAACTCGCACGACCTGTACCCAACTACGAAGTCGAAAGAGAGAGGAGGTAGTCGTCGAACTCTCCGTCACGCTCCTCGAACGCAACGTGGTCGGTCTTGCTCTCATCGAAGTAGACATCGGCTTCGATTGCGTTGGATTTCATCGGTTGGCCGGTCAGCACCACTGTGTCGGCTTCAGAGACATCAGTATCCACGAACAGGATTGTCTCAGCGTCGGGCCCACCGAACCACCGCCACGTCTGTGAATCATTACTCGCAGCGTTGTACGCTCCTTTTAAATAGATGGGTTCGTCCCCAGACGACCCGATATTGAACGATGCGATCGTCTCTTGACCGGCTCGGAACTCAAGCGCGGCGGCCATGAAGGCGAGGTGGCGATCGTCGGAGCTGTCAGGATTAATCTCGGCGGGGACGAGGGCCTTGTTGAAGATGAACCGCAACTGCTGGCCGGTAAGGTCAACTCCCGACGAACTGACCGTCGCTAAGCGGTCTCGGGTGAGTTCAAGATATGCGGTCTCGTATTCCTCGTTCGGCTCGATTTGAGTATTTTCGTACCACTCGTTGAACGAGGTCACGAGTACCGACTCGGCATCAGCAAGATACGGGCGAACTTGCTCGCAAACCCGTGCGTAGCGGTCTGGAGACGCAGACAGCACCGGGTTGTCCTCGCGAAGCGACGACGGTATCCCGGTGTCGTTAAATCCGGGAATGAGTACGGGCACGTAATCAAGGTCGGCCGTTTCCGCGCCCAGATGCAGCATCTTCAGACCTTGTCCATACCGGTCGTGAAACACCTGTTCGATGTCTTCTCGGGGAGTGTACGGATTGTAGCTAGTTACGGCGTCAGCAGCGTCTACAACCGGGTAAGAGGCCGGCGGATTGCCGAAGGGTAAGTCGGCTAAGACATACAACTCAGTGTCAAGATCAGCCGTCGCCTCAGCAAACGCTCCGGTAATGTCGCCTTTGAGCGTCTGTGCGATGTAGAAAAACACCACCGGGCGGCCGTCTATGCGGCGATAGTTGTCCTGAGCAAAGTAGTGTTCTGCCAGATATGCCAAATCATCCGCCAGTCGGTCGCGCGCGGCTTGCCTGTCGAGATCGTAGTCGAATTCCTCGAGGCGACCTTTTGTTTCGTACAGGATGGAGAACGTCAGGTGTTCGAATTGCTCTGCGTTAGTGAGTGTCTCTTTGAGTGCGCGATTAGTGGGGGCGGTCGGTCCCCACCAACTGACCGACCACCATCGGATACCGTGTTCGAGACTCCACTTGATATGCTGGTCAACAACTGATTGGTTCTCGACGGAATACTCGCCGAGAACAGACGTCGAGACAGCCCGGTCTGCCCAATCGCTGTGATGTTCGTTTGTCCCGTACCACGGGTAGTAGTGGGCCCCGACTAGTCGATTTGTCTGGACCGGATCGATTGCGATTGGGACGTGGTCCGTCTGTTTGCGTTTTGCGAATTCGTTGCCGTCTGCATCAATTACGCTCACAGTGACCTGATAAGCCCGTCCCCCGGTGACGGGTAGGTTCGCATCAAGTGTATACGTATCAGCTCCACCGGCGTCGAACTGTGCGGTGGTCTCGCCCGCACGAACCCGTGCGGTGTTGACCCCACGCGCGGCTGCAATCTCTCCAGACACCCGGAGGTGCATCTCTGCGTCGCCTTCTTCGACGCTGGTTTCGAAACGGATTCTCGCACCGGGTGTCGTCGTTGGTGTTGCCGTCTGTGGCTGGTCGGTCGTGGTTGCGGTCGGTTGGGGTTCGGTGGAGGTAGGCGTGTCTTCGGAGAATGACTCTTGACAGCCACTCAGACCGAGTGCGCCAGCCACCCCCAGTCCCCGGAGAAACGCACGGCGTGGCGGTCGATGCATACCTTTTGGGTCGCGTACTTCGTACTTAACGTTCTGGGGACGTCCCTATCTATTTTTCAGCCACCTGTTCAACAGTCTTTTTCGCGTTAATCCTGCCAGCCCCGAGTTAGGGGTCGCTTTCCCCATTAGCGAGTTCCGCCCCTGCTGCGATCTCTTGCTTGACTTGTTTGGGAGTTAATCCGGGATCAACCTCGCGGACAAGCGCGGCCAGCCCAGCCACCTGTGGCGCCGAGAAGGAAGTCCCCGCGATATTATCGGTTGGAGGGGTGTGTCAGTGGTGTTATGGTAGTTTTCGGGAGCCCTCACCACTGTTACCGTGCTTTCCTCAGTCTCAATCAACCAAGACCTGTGACAGTTGTAACCCCATCAGTACCCATACAGGAGTCTCGTCCAAAGATTGCTGTGTACCGAGTTGTCTCCCGTGGATAGAATGGCGTATTTCGGCAACGGAAATCATAAATGTATTTATAATATTCTACTTATATTTGTGAATAACGTGGTATATATGAATTCTCCTTCAATCTCGGTCTTTTCGTAGTCAAGTTCAATGGTTCCCTTACGGGATAAGAGACCTTTTCCGACAGACACTTGGATTTTGCTTATTTCCACAGGCACCTCAAGTGTGAAGCTACCATCTGTACCTGTAGTACCCTCTCGTTGGAACTCACCGTCAGACTTTGAATTTACTTTTATTGGCTTTTCGACAACGGGCTCCCCATTTTCGTCAACGACATTTATTGTAATAATTTGAGCTTTAGTTTTTAAAGCTGTATCCTTTGGATATTTTGACTCTGTCTTTTGCTTATCCATGTCTTTTGAGGATGTATTATTGATAACTACTGGAAATAATTGTGTCTGCAATACAACAAATGCGCCAGCAATTATTAGCAAATACAGAATTGCAAAAAGTCCTCCAAATATTTGAATAACGACCCCACCCAGGCTGCCTAAGGCCGATATAGGTATCGCCAATATAATTCCTATCATAAAAACTACAAATACCAGAATTACGCCAACGCCGACCCCGAACAAAAGAATTGATATTAAAATAATAGCTTGGGCGAATAAAAATCCTCGAAGGGCCTTATCGTAATCGTTGGCTTGTATATCATTTCGAACATCACCAGCGAGTCCATCCTCGCTTACCGCAGCTAAAGCTAGTGATACTGCAGCCCCCGTTATGTTGCCCGCGGAGTCTGTATAATTTATACCCAACCTAACCGGTGCTAATGTTCTGTTTTATAAAAAACTAATTCTGCTGTCGTTACTAATCCCCATATCGTGGGATTCCGGCCGCTGACTGTTTATTTCCACGAAAAGGCAGGGGGAAGGGAGTTATTTCACGGAGGGATAGCATACACTATTTTAATATGGAAAACTTCCGCACCCCCTGTGTCTCTTTAGGTAATAAGCGACGACGGGAGAAGTAGATTTGCTTGTGCGAGGCGAGAGCGGCCTTGAGTTGGTCTACTCAAGTGGTGACGCGGTTTTCGGCAAAGGCACGGGAGTCTCGACTATCGAAAAGACTATAGTAGCCGTTAGAATTATTTGCTAGGAAGCTATTACACTAGCTAGTGGAACACCTCGACGAGATCTCCATCGAAGAGCTGCAAGATGCTCTCGATAACGTGGAGGATAAGAAGCCAACAGAACGGTTGTTAGCGGCTATTGCGTACAAGAACGGTGTCGCGCAAGATGAGCTAGCCGAGTGGCACGGCGTTCACCAGAAAACAATCTACAATTGGCTCAAGCGACTCGACACCAACGAGTCGCTTGAGCACGCCGTCTCTAATACACATCGTTCTGGAAGAAAACGAAAGCTTTCAGAATCACAGCAACAAGAGTTCGAAGAAACCGTTCACGACCCACCCAAAGAAGTCGGGATCGACGCGCCGGCGTGGACGCCGGCGCTCGTCCGGCAGTTTCTCGACGAAACGTACGGCGTTGAGTACTCACTCCCGAGTTGCCGGCGGTTGCTGAAAGAAGCAGGATTGAGTTATCAGAAACCACGCCGTTCAGCCGCTGAAGCTGATGAAGACGAGCAAGAAGAGTTTCACGATGAGCTCAAAAAAAGCAGCGGGAAATGGACGCCACCGTAGTCTGTATCGACCAAACCAAGAAATCCGTGCAAGTTGAGCCGCGTGCCGCGTGGTTTCCCCGCGGCACGCGGCCCTCCGTCGAACTATCCGGACAGCGCGATTGGACGTGTCTGCTGGGCGCGATCACCGAGGACGGTGATCGCTTTTTCTCCCGATTCGAAGAGTACGTGACCGCCGAACACGCGAAACATTTCATACTTGCGTTATGTAAAGAGTTCGAAGATGATTTGCTCGTCGTGCTGGACGGAGCGCCGTACTTCCAGGCGTCGGCCGTCACGGACCTGGCGGCCCGTGACGACCTCGCCTTCGTCACGCTTCCACCATACTCACCGGAATTAAATCCGGTTGAGGAATGCTGGAGACAGCTCCAAACCGCTCTGAGCAACCGCTTTTTCGACTCACTTGACGAACTGACAACGGCGATCGACACCGCTCTCCAACAACTTTCGGTACCCGAGGTACGCAATTACTTCTAACTAGTACTATAGCTGTCGTTCTCGTAGCTGACGACCGCCTCGCGGATCGCGTCTTTCCCCGTGAGGGCCTGTCCCCCCGCGTCGAGTACGCTCCGGAACACCCGCTGTTCGGAGTCGTTGAGATCGGCGTAGTCGAGGCGCTCGTACTCGGCGAGCGAGCCGTTCACCCGGTCGGTGTCGTACACCTGCACGAACCCCGCGGTCGCACACCGCTTCTCGGAGAGGTGGGTCGCGGCGCCGACGCTCGCGGTCAGGAGTCCGACGGCGAGCAGGACGAGGCCGAGATACGTCCACGGTGTGCGGGACACGAGCGAACGATACGGCCGTGTCGCCCTAACTCTCCCGGCTTCGACGCCGCGACCGCCGCCGACGGGACGGCCGTGCGTCGCCCGTATCGGCACGTCTTTGTGCCACGCCGCCACAGCCTCGGGCATGCAGGCAGTATTCTACGAGGAGCACGGCGACACGGACGTACTGCAGTACGGCGAACTTCCAGACCCGGAGATCGACCGCGACGAGGTGCTGGTGGACGTGAAGGCCGGCGCGCTCAACCACCTCGACGTGTGGACCCGCAAGGGAATGCCCTCACCCGGGGAGTTCCCGCACGTCCCCGGCTCGGACGCGGCGGGCGTCGTCACGGAGGTCGGCCCCGACGTGACCCGGTTCGAGGAGGGGGACCACGTCGCCGTCGCCGCGGGCTCGTACTGCGGTGACTGCGAGCACTGCCGCAACGGCGAACAGTCACAGTGCGTGGAGTACGCCATCCTCGGCGAGCACACCACGGGCGTCCACTCCGAACTCGCGGCGCTCCCCGAGGAGAACCTCGTCGCGGTGCCGGACGACGTCGACTTCGAGACGGCCGCGGCCGCGCCGCTCGTGTTCCAGACCGCGTGGCGGATGCTCCACTCGCGGGCGGAAATCGAGGCCGGCGAGTCCGTCCTCGTGCTCGGCGCGTCGGGGGGCGTCGGCCACGCTGCGGTGCAGATCGCCGACCACGCCGGCTGTGAGGTGTACGCCACGGGCTCGACCGAGGCGAAGCTCGAGGCCGCGCTCGATCTCGGGGCGGACCACGTCGTCAACTACGAGGAGGAGGACTTCGACGCGTTCGTCGACGAGCACACCGACGGCCGCGGCGTCGACGTCGTCGTCGACCACATCGGCGGTCCGACGTGGGAGAAGTCGATGAACTCGCTCGCGAAGAGCGGTCGCATCGTCACCTGCGGCGCGACCGCCGGCCCCAAGGTCGAGGTGAACATCGCCGACCTGTTCTGGAGTCAGTACGACATCCTCGGCTCGACGATGGGCGCCAACTCCGACATCGACGAGGCGCTCTCGCTCGTGTGGGACGGCACCTTCGAGCCACAGATCCGCGACGTGCTCCCGATGAGCGAGGCGGCGAGCGCACACCAGCTGCTCGAGGACCGCGAAGGGTTCGGGAAGGTCGTCGTCGTCCCCGACAGCGAGCTGTGAGCGACGCCGGGGACGACGCGAGCCGCGAGTTCGGGTGGCGAGGGTGGGTCCTCGTCGCGTGGCTACTCGTCGCGCTCGTCGTCGTCCCTGCGCTCCTGTTTTATCTCCCGCAGGCCGGCGCGTTCACGAAGTCGCTCGGGCTCGGCTTCCGGGACGCCTTCCTCGTGTTGCCGCTCGTCCCCGCGCTCGTGCTCGGTGCGCTGGCAGTGTGGGCGACGACGCGGCCCTGACGTTCGACAACCCGGCCCGAGTCAGGCCGTGGCCGCCAAGTAGGCGGCGTAGAGCCCGACCGCGACGACGAAGAGACCGAGCCACCGCGTCAGCGTGACCTTCCACTCGGCCGGCTCGACGCGGGTCCAGGGAGTCTTGCTCCCGATGGCGTCGATGCGCTCCGAGAACCGCGCGTGGGCGGCTGGCATAGCGGCCATCCACGCCCCGAACGCGGCGAACGCGAGCGAGACGACGAGCGCGCCAGCGTCCATGTGCGTCCGTGTCTCAGGATTCAGAATAAGCCTTCCCGCCGTCACCGCGCCATCAGTATCGTCACCGTCCACGAACAGACGGCCTCCCCGCCGTCTCGGAACAGCTCCACGTCGCGGACGACGACGCCCTGCTCGGGGTTCGACTCGGAGACCCGCGTCGAGACCACCTCGTGGCGCACAGAGAGCTCGTCGCCGGGGTAGACGGGCGCGTGCCACGAGAGGTCGTCCATCCCGAGCCCGCCCAGGTTCGAGGAGTCGTTGAGGAAGTTCTCGACCAGCAGGCGCATCCCGACGCCGACAGTGTGGAGCCCGCTCGCGAACACGTCGTCGTACCCCTTCTCGCGGGCGACCTCCGGGTCGAGATGCATCGGCTGCGGGTCGAACTGCTCCGCGAACGCCGTCATCGCCTCGCGCTCCATCCGCACGGTCCCGTACGTCTCGCTCCAACCAGGTTCGAGGTCGTCGAATCGGATCACGTCGTGGCGTTCTGCTGGGCGTGGTATAATCGCTCGGGCGCTCAGTCCGGCACTGTTCAGATTAGAATGACTTGGGTGAGCACACCTCGAAAGCCCCGCTTCGCTGGAGTCGGGGGACTCGCTGCGCGCGCTCGCTTTACTCGCGTGCTTGCGTCGCCCGCCGTCCCCCAGCGAAGCGCCCCTTTCAGTCCCGCCCGCATCGGCTGGCCAATCGGCCGCATCGGGGGGCTTTCGAGGTGCTCCCAGAGTTGCTGGCTTATCTGAACACTACCTTCGTCCTCCCGACGGGAGCGCCCATCCCGAGGACGCCGTAAAATCGGCACGGAACGAGTCACATTAATATCAGGGAGACCTATTTCGGGGTATGGCAGGGGTTCTCGCGAGCGTGTTCGCATCGATGACCGAACAGCAGAAGATCTTCGCCGGCGGCGTGAGCATCGTCCTCGGCATCGTCATGCTGGCGGCGATAACGTTCGCCGGCATCACCTCCGCGCCGACCCAGATGGGGCTCGGAGTCGTCGGCGTCGTGTTCGCCGTCGTCGGCACGCTCCTTCTCGGCGCCTCCGAAGAGCGCGACCAGATCGTCTGAAGCCGACCGCCTTCTCGCGGCAGTTCACCGACGACTGCGTCGACCCGACGAGCCGCCGGGCCGGGTGACGGAGGCGGTCGGACACTCCTGTGGCGTGTGCCAACGGTACACAGGATTTATTATCACCGGAGTGTCTCTAATGCACAGTTCCGGTAACAATTGACATGACCGACGCACTGTACATGGCGAGCGCGGCGGTAACGACGCTTTTCGTCCTCGCCGTCGTCGTCGGGGTCGCGCGATCTGGCAGCCGTCGCGGCTACGACCCGGTGGGGCCAACGACGACCGCGCGGCGGCTCCGTGAGGCGGCCGGCGAACCGGTCGTCTGGATGGCGTCGTTCCTCCTGCTCGTGCTCGCCTTCGGCGGCGGAACCGTGCTGTACGTCAGTGAGGTGACCGTACCGGGGCGAGCGCTGCTCGCACCCGCGTTGATGGCCGCTGCCATCGCCGTCTTCGCCGGAGCGATGTTCCTCGGCGTGTATCAGTCTGCACGCTCGCGCGGCGGCTCCGCGGCACAGGGCGTCGCGGAGGGGTCGTTCCTCGTCGGGCTCCTGGGCATCGTCGTCATCGCCGCGAAGCTCGTCGTATGATCTCCGGCGGGGCGGCGGCCGCCCGTGAGGCCGGCCCGAGCCGTGAACGCACGGTCCCCTCGACGCGACGCGAGAGGTGCCCGGTATGAGCACGAGCGTCTGGTCCGCCCCGCGGCTCCCCGACGACTGGCCGCTGTGGGCGGGACTCGTCGTCCTCGAGGTCGTCGCGCTCGCCATCTACGTCGTCGCGGCCGGCGCCGTCGAGTCGGTCCGGTACGTCGTCTACCCGTTCGGCTGGATCAACGTCGGGCTGTTCGCCGTCACTCGAGTGGGACCGGTCCGAGCCGGGCGACGGCGTCGGCTGGTGGCGGCCGGCGTGGCCGCCACCTACGGGCTCGTCCTCGCGGTACTCACCGGTCTCGTGGGGATTCCGCTCGGAGAACACGCCCACGCGCACCCGAGCGGGCTGACGGCGTCGCTCTCCGCGCCGGGATGGGGGCCGCGGGTCGCGTACGTGCTCGGCGAGTTCCACCTCTACTTCGTCCCGTTCCGGGTCGTCGGCTACGTCGCGCTTTCGTATCTCGTGTACGCGCGGCTCGCGACGTTGTCGCTTGCCTCCGGTGCGGGGGCGGTGGGGCTCGCAGCCTGCATCGGCTG
>Ga0207720_100403_pt1 | contig 30905 bp, 30 predicted proteins | sample A23P2SouthBayCA_2_FD_187751 | JGI IMG/M metagenome (GOLD analysis project Ga0207720, IMG submission 187751) | Aerobic enrichment media microbial communities from Eden Landing Ponds, California, USA - A23 E3 (2) (SPAdes) | ecosystem: Environmental > Aquatic > Marine > Unclassified | place...
GGAGCCGATCGGCGAGCGCCGCCGCGTGCATCGGCCCGGCGCCGCCGAACGCGACGAGGTCGAACGCGCGCGGGTCGCGGCCGCGCTCGACCGTGACGGACCGGATCGCCCGCGCCATCGTCGCGTTGGCGACGCGGTAGACGCCCCGAGCGGCGGCGGTGGGCGCGTCGAGGCCGTCCTCTCCCTCGATCCCGGCCGCGTCGGCGAGCCGGTCGAGCGCCTCGCGGGCCGCGTCGACGTCCAGCGAGAGGTCGCCGCCGAGCGCCGCGTCCGGACCGATGTAGCCGAGGAGGACGTCGGCGTCGGTGACGGTCGGTTCGGTCCCGCCCTTCCCGTAGCAGGCGGGTCCGGGCTCCGCGCCGGCGGACTCCGGGCCGACGCGGAGCGCGCCCCCGGCGTCGGTCCACGCGATCGAGCCGCCGCCCGCGCCGACCGTCTCCACGTCGACCGTCGGCGTTCGCAGGGGGACGCCGGCGATGGTCGTCTCCGCGGCGCGCTCGGCGCGCCCGTCGCGCACGAGGCTCACGTCGCTCGACGTGCCGCCCATGTCGAAGGTGACGGCGGCGGCGGACGAGACGGAGGAGGAGCCATCCGGCTCCTGCCCGCCGAGCGTCTCGCCGCCCGCGACCGCGGCCGCGCCGACGACGCCCGCGGCGGGGCCGGACAGCACCGTCGTCACGGCGCGTTCCCGGACCGTCTCCGCGTCGGCGACGCCGCCGTTCGAGCGCATCACCCGCGGTTCGGGGAGCCCGAGGTCCTCGGCGCCCGCGACGATCCGCCCGAGGTAGTCGTCGAGTTCCGGCGTCAGGTACGCGTCGGCGGCGGTCGTCGCCGTGCGCTCGGACTCCCGGAACTCCGCGAGCACGTCGTGGGAGGCGGAGACGGGAACGTCCAACTCGCCGCGGAGGAGTTCGGCCACCGCGGCCTCGTTCTCCGGGTGCGCGTACGCGTGCAGGAGCGAGACCGCGACGCTCTCGGCGTCGCTCTCGGCGATCCGCGTCGCCAGATCGCGGACTCCGTCAGGGTCGACGGCGCGCTCGATGCCCTCGGTCGTCGCGCGCTCGTCCACCTCGAACCGGCGCCGTCTGGGGACGAGCGGGTCCGGCTTCTCGGCGTCGAGGTCGTAGAGCGCGGGCCGGGTCTGCCGACCGATCTCCAGCACGTCTCGGAAGCCGGCGGTCGTCACGAGCGCGGTCCGGGCGCCGTCGCGCTCCAAGAGGGCGTTGACGGAGACCGTGGTCGCGTGCGCGAACGAATCCACGTCGGCGGGGGCGACCCCGGCCGCGTCGCAGGCCTCGCGGACGCCGTCGAGGACGCCCGCGTGTTGAGGGGTCGTCGTCGGGACCTTCGCGGTCGTGAGGTCGTCGCCGACGACGAGCGCCACGTCGGTGAACGTGCCGCCCACGTCGACGCCGAGCCTGACGGGGTGGCGGTCGTCGGCCATCCCCGGAGGCTATCGCTCCGCGCAGTACTCGACGAAGTTCCGGAGGATACGGAGCCCCGTCTCCCCGCTCTTCTCGGGGTGGAACTGGGTGCCGAACACGTTGCCCGCCTCGTTGGCGACGACGGCGGGGAAGTCGACCCCGTAGTCCGCGGTGGCGACGACCGCGTCCGGGTCGTCGGGCGCGGCGTAGTAGGAGTGGACGAAGTAGGCGTGCTCGCCCTCCACGCCCGCGACGATCGGGTGGTCGCGCTCGATTTCGAGTTCGTTCCACCCCATGTGCGGGACCTTGCGGTCGACGTCGAACCGGACGTTGGTGCCGGGGATCAGATCGAGCCCCGTCACCTCGCCTTCCCCCTCGTGGTCGGCCTCCTCGCTGGAGGTGAGAAGCATCTGCATCCCGAGACAGATCCCGAAGAGGGGGCGACCGGCGTCGGCGTGGTCGGTCAGCGCCTCGCGCAGGGGGCCGGCGTTCTCCATCCCCTCGCGGAACGCGCCGACGCCCGGGAGGACGACGCCGTCGGCGGCCGCGAACGCCTCGGGGTCGTCGGTGATCTCGACCGACGCGCCCGCGCGCTCCAGCCCCCGAGTCGCCGATCGGAGGTTCCCGAGGCCGTAGTCGACCAGAACCACGTCCGCCAGCGTCTCCGCGGGCGGTTCGAAGGTGCTCATACGTCCCCTCCGAGGGGGACGGAAAAGTCGGTTTCCCTTGTGACAGTCGCTCGATCGCGCCGAGCTATTCGGTTCAGAACTCGCCGGGCCGTTCGGTTCAGAACTCGCCGGGCCGTTCGGTTCAGAACTCGCCGAGCCGCGACTGCCCGTCACCGCCGCTCTCGCTTCGCCTCCCGGCGCCGCTCAGTTCACCCGCCCGCGCGATGGTCTCGACGAAGCCGTCGCGCTGGCTCCGGTCGTACAGCGTCGCCGCCGGGTGAACCGACAGGAGCACGCGCCGCGACGCCCCCGCGATCCTCGCGTCGACGACTTCGCCCGACTCCGAGGTGATCGCGACCGACCGGTCGAGGAGGTGCTCGCTCGGCACCTTCCCGAGCGTCACGATCAGATCCGGGTCGAGCCGGTCGATCTCGCATTCGAGGTGGCCGCGGCAGTTCGCTAACTCCTCCGTCGTCGGATCTCGGTTGTCGGGCGGGCGGCACCGGACGCAGTTGGTGATCCGCACGTCGGACCGCGCGAGCCCCGCGTCGCGAAGCGCGTCGTCGAGCACGTCGCCCGACCGGCCCACGAAGGGTTCGCCCCGCTCGTCCTCCCGTGCGCCCGGCCCCTCGCCGACGAACAGCAGGTCCGCGTCGGTCGGGCCGACGCCGTCGACGATCCGGCTCCGCGACTCGACGAGCGCCGGACAGCGCTCGCAGGCCGGCACTCGGAGATCCTCGTCGAGCGCGCCCTCGTCGGAGCCCTCGTCAGGCGCGTCCCCGTTCTCGGTCATGGATCGAGATGTGAGCGGGGGCAGTATAAACCGTTGCGAGTGACTGGGCGCCCTCGTCCGCTCGCCGATCGAACGCCTACGGATCGAACGCCTACGCCAACACCGCGACCGCGAGGGACATCCCGCCGACCGCGGCGGGCGGAATGGTGAGGTTGTCGTCGACGGCGACGCCCCGGATGACCGGCGGGAGCCCGTCGGCGACCGCGGAGGGAACCGCGCCGGCGAGGGCGGCGGCGACGCCGACGCCCGTCCCGAACGCCGGCACGGTGAAGGGGAGCGCCAGCGCGAAACTGACGAGGAACATCGCGACCCACGCGACGGGGCGTTTCGACTCCGTCGCGTCGTTGTCCCCGAGCGCTCCGCTGACGGGGTCACCGACCGACAGCATCCACATCGCGGGGATCGCGAGCGTCGGCTCTAACAGGAGGACCACGCCGGTCATACTCACCTGGTAGAGCGCGTAGCCGGCGACGCTGTCGGACTCGTACTCCCGGGTGAGGTGCCGATAGACGGCGTGGTCGAGCCCGACGACGAGCCGGAGAAACTCCAAGAAGGCGACGACGGCGAGCGCGGCCGCGAGGAAGTACCGGGTCTCGGCCCACGTGAGCCAGCCGAGCAGGAACGGGGCGGGGTACAGCGTCCCGCCGAAGTGGACCAGCCGCCGCTCGAACTCCACGTCGGCCCGCCACTCCGCCGCCGGGAGGGGCACGGATCAGTTGGTCTCGACGTCGGTGGCGACGGTCTCGTAGCGGTCCACCAGCGCGTCGAACTCGCCGCCGGCGCGGAGCGCGGCCAGCTCCTCGGCCAGCTTCGCGGCCGGGACGCGGACCTGCGCCGCGGAGTCGCGCTCCCGGACTGTCACCGTGTCGTCGCCGTCGCCCTCGATCCCGTCGCGGTCGATCGTGACGCAGAACGGGGTGCCGACCTCGTCCTGCCGGCGGTAGCGACGCCCGATCGAGCCGGAGTCGTCGTACGCGACCGCAAGCCCCGCCTCGCGGAGGTCGGCGGCGACGCGGTCGGCCAGCTCGGTGAGCCGCTCGTCGTTGGTCACGAGCGGGAAGACCGCGGCGTCCTGCGGCGCGACCTCGGGCTCCAGAGAGAGGTAGGTGCGTTCCTCGCCGTCGACCTCGTCCTCGCTGTAGGCGTGCGCCAGCAGGGTCTGGACCGTCCGCCCCACGCCGAAGGAGGGCTCGACGACGTGCGGCGTGAGGTGCTCGCCGTTCTCGGTCACCGTCTCGACCGAGAAGTTCGCCACGTCGGCGTCGACCTCGTGGGTCTCGGCGTCGGCGCCCTCGCCGACCTCGACCGACACCGTCTCGCCGTCGAAGGCGTCGGGGTCGCGCTCTGCGAGCGTTTCGAGGGCGTCGGCGACCGCGGCGGCGTCCCCGCCGAACTCGGGACCGAGGACGGACATGTCGGGGTCGACAGTGGCGCGCTCGACCGTCTTCGGCTCGTCGTAGCGCTTGAACACCGTAAAGGAGTCGTCGCCGTGCTCGCCGTGCTTCGAGAGGTCGTAGTCGGAGCGGTACGAGAAGCCCGCGATCTCGATCCAGTCGCCGTCGACCTCGCTCTCCGCGTCCCAGCAGTCGGCCGCGTAGTGGGCGCGCTCGCCCGCGAGGTGCTGGCGGAACCGGAAGCGGTCGAGGTCGACGCCGACCCGGTCGTACCACTGCTTGGCGACGCCGAGGTAGTAGCCGACCCACGGGGAGCCGATGACCCCCTCGTCGACCGCCTCGCCGACCGTCGTCTCGACGTACTCGCCGTCCTCGGCCTCCTGTTCGGTCGCGGGGTACAGCCGGACCGACACGTCGCGCACGCGGTCCAGCGGCGGCTCGTCGTCCTCGGGGTCGATGAACTGCTCCAGTTCGGCCTGCGTGAACTCGCGCAGTCGGAGGAGGCCGCCGCGAGGCGAGATCTCGTTGCGGTAGGCCGGGCCGATCTGGGTGATCCCGAACGGGAGGTTCCCGCGGGCGTACTCCTTCAGCCGCGGGAACTCCACGAAGATCCCCTGGGCGGTCTCCGGTCGCAGGTAGCCGGGCTGGCCGTCGCCGGGGCCGATGTCGGTCGCGAACATGAGGTTGAAGTCCTCGACCGTCTCGCCCGCGAGCGGGGTGCCACAGGACGGGCAGGCGATCTCGTTGTCGGCGATGAGCGCCTCGACCTCCTCGCCGGGCAGCGCCTCGGCGTCCTCGATCTCCGTGACCGCCTCGACGAGGTGGTCGGCGCGGTGGGACTCGCCGCACTCGGGGCACTCGACGAGCATGTCGTCGAACCCCTCCAGGTGGCCGGACGCCTCGAAGACGGGCTCCGGCATGATCGTCGGCGCCTCGATCTCGCGGTTCCCCTCCCGGATGGTGAACCGGTCGCGCCACGCGTCCTCGACGTTCTTCTTCAGCGCCGCGCCCTGCGGGCCGAAGGTGTAGAACCCGGCGGTGCCGCCGTACGCGCCGTTCGAGCCGAAGAAGAACCCGCGACGCTTCGCCAACTCGACGATCGCTTCGGACGCCATTTATAAGCCCTCCAGCAGGTCCACGTCGCGCACGATGCCGTCGAGGTCGGTGCCGTTGACCAGCGGGACCTGCTCGATGTCGTTGCTGATGAGCTCCTGTGCGACCTCCTTGGCGGTCCGCGCCCCGCTGACCGTGACGAGGTCCTCAGTCATGAAGTGGCGCGTCGCTCCCACCGGTAGCTCCACGTTCCGGGTCGGGAGGTAGCGGGCGCCGGTCGCCTTGATCCCCTCCCAGGACCACTCGGAGTCCTGCTCGGCGATGGAGTCGCCCGTGCTGGCCTCGCCCTCGACGACGCGGGCGACCTCCAGCACGTCGACCTCGGTGAGCATGCCGGCGAGCCCGGCGTCGTCGTCGAGCACCACGGCGTAGGGGACGTTCGCCAGCCCGATCTCCCGCTCCGCGACCGGCAGCGGGGTCTCGGTGTGGGTCGCGTTGACCGCGCGGGTCGCGAGCCCCTCGACCTCGGTGTCGCCGTCGATCTCGCCGCGGGCGATGGCCCGCACCACGTCGGTGACGGTGAGGATGCCGACGAGCGAATCGCCGTCGACGACCGGGAGCCGGCGCGAGTCCTCGGCGACCATCGTGGCGGCGGCGTCGCCGATCGCGTCGTCGGCGCCCACCGTCGGCACCTCGCGCATCAGCAGCGCGAGTTGGTCCTCGTCCGGCTGCTCGATCAGGTCGTCGCGGGAGACGAGGCCGCGGTACACCTCGTCGCCGTCGACGTCCTTCACGACCGGCACCGACGAGAAGCCGTACTCCTGGATGTACTCCAGCACGTCGTTCCGGCTGCCCGGGATCTCGACGACGACGAGATCCGACCGCGGCGTCATGGCGTCTGATACGTTCATGCACCGTCTTTCAGCGTGCCACCTCTTGTATACTGCGAAGGTGGTTCGTGAACCGTTTCCGGTGGCGTTCTGGAGTCCGTGGTTCTGGAGACCGTCGTTTTGGAGACCGTCGTTTTGGAGACCGTGGTTCTGGAGGCAGTGACGTTCTGGAGACAGCGAGCGTTGGTCGGGCACCGGGACGCCCTCGCGGTGCGGGTACGTCTCGGTACCGCAAACCTCGATGTCTGACAACGATCCAATTGATTCGTCAGATCGACGTTTTACTCCGGGAATTTTCCCGTGATCGACGACTGACAGGGCTTCTCGTCCCCGATTATCGGCTCGAAACGCCGATCCGCCGACGGCGGGCGTTCTCGGTCCGGAACCCTTATACGTACTGTGAACAATTAACAATCATGTCACGGAGTTCCACTCCATGGGACGACCCGGACCCAGATCACCGCCGGACGGCGTTGCCGACGGATCCGACCCTCGACGCCGCCGACTCGCCGGACGTGATGGCGTCTATCGACGACTCCTCGTCGTCGCGACCGGAACTCGTGATCGCGGACGTCTCCCGAGAAAACGCGTGGGTCTCGGTCGACGAGACCGACGCCACCGTTCTCGAAGAGTGGTGCTGACCCCGCCGAACCCGTTGTAGGCACTCCGTTTTTCCGCCGGTTCGAGATCACTTTACGTCCGTACGAGGTCACCCTGCGTCCGATTCGTCAGCACCCGCTGTGCCCGCTGCGGGTCGAACCCCCGCACCGACCTCCCACGCCCTGAGTAGCGACGCGACCGTCCGACACGTCGGCGCCGACACGCCGAACCGATCGGCGCGCTCGGTCGCGGCCCCGTAGATCGCGTCGACCTCTGTCCGGCGGCCGGCGGCCACGTCCTCGCACATCGACGAGCGGTTGGCGGCGGTGTCGGCGGCGACGCGCTCGACGGCCGCGACCGCCTCGCCGTCGCCGAGACCGATCCCGTCGGCCCGGGCGACGCGCGCGACCTCGCGGGCCGCCTCGCGGGCCGTCTCGCCGCCCGGCCCGTCGAGGGTCTCCCCGTTCGAGAGCCGCGCGAGCGCCGAGGGACCGTTAATCCCCGCGTTGACCGCGAGCTTCTCGTACCGCCGCCGGGGCATGTCCGCGGCGACGGTCGCCTCGATCCCGGCCTCGGCGAACGCGCTCCCGACGCGCTCCGCGAGCGGGTCGGTGCCTCCCGAAAGCGGCCCGACGACGACCTCGCCGACGCCGGTACAGGTCACTCGGCCGGGCGCAGTGAACCGGGCGCCGTAGCTCGCGGTGCCCGCGAGCACCGTCGGAGCGAGCGCCGCGCCCAGCCGCTCCTCCGTGAACCCGTTCTGGAGCGAGCAGACCGCGTCGTACTCGCCGGTCGCGAGCGCTCGCGCGGCGGCGTCCGTGTCGTACGCCTTCGTCGTGACCACCGCGAGGTCGGCCGACCGGTGCGTCCCGTCGGTGAGCGCTCGGGGGCGGACATGGGCGTCGACCTCGCCGTCGATCCGGAGCCCGTTCTCTCGGACCCGTCGCATGTGGGGGTCGCGCCCGACGAGCGTGACCTCGTGGGTCCGCGCCAGCAATCCCCCGACGAGGCTCCCGAGTGCGCCCGCGCCGTAGACGAGGACCTCCATACGCCGTCAACGAGGCGAGACTGAAAAGGGGTGGCGGTGGGCGTCGGGCACCGCGATCGCAACGCCGTCCGGACCGTAATCGCCGCCGCTCAGTACCGGTCGACGTTGGTGCCGACCGAGCAGACGTACTCGCCGGCGGCGACCTGAGGAAGACGCCGGGTACGCCAGAAGACGCCGTCGTCGTCGGCGGTCACCCGCCCTTTCACCTCGCCGAACACGTCGGTGACTTCGTAGAGGAGGTCCCCCGTTGAGACGCGCTCGCCCAGTTCGCGATCGAACCGGACGAGCCCGCCCGCCGGCGACCCGTACTGGTCGAAGCCGCGCGCTCTGGTCTGCCGTTCGAGTTCGACGTCGCCGTCGAGGAAGCCGTAGTGGCGGAGCACGTTGAACACGCCCTCGACGCCGTACCGGATCGACTCCTCGTCCCAGCCGACGCAGCCGCCGAGCTCGGGGTCGATAGTCGGGATGCCGTGTTCCGGACCGGCGCGCGCGAGCTGTCCGTCGGGGCCCTTGATGTCGAGGACGTGGCCGCAGCCGAAGGCCTTCGCCAGTTCGAGGCAGTCGCCGTGGAGGTGGTGGCGGACCCCGCAGCGGACCCGCGTCTCGTTTATCATGCGGCTGGTCGACCCCTGGTGGAGGTCCAGAATGAGATCCGCTCGCTTCGCGGCCTGGAACGTCGCGTGGGCGATGCGTTCGCTCGTCGTCCCGTCCTCGTTGCCGGGATACCCGCGGTTCATCTTCCGGTCGTCGATCGGGTTCCGGTGCTCGGCGACCTGGAACGCGAAGTAGTTGACGACGCCGACGACGAGGACGGCCCCCGACAGCTCCGCCGGATCGATCCGGGGGACGACGCGGTTGACGACGCCGAGCCCGTTGAGTTCGTCCCCGTCGCTGACCGCCTGCATATACAGCGTCTCACCGTCAGCGGCGCCGTTAATGACGGCTACCGGCAGTCTGACGGGACTTCCGTCCCGCGTCTCGCCGACCTCGAGACGGCCCGTGTCCGTCTCGCCCGGCGGGGCTCGAGCCGTTCCAAGCGTGATCATTACGCGAACGTGGACCGGCCGGCCCTTTATCCGTTCGGTCCGCGGCGATCCCCCGACACAAGCTTTATCGCCGGGTCGTCCCAGAAGTTGGTAACGACAACCGCGTCGAGTCTCTCCGTGGCGGCCCCGCCCGCCGACCGAACGCGGTTTCCCCCATGAGTATCGATATCGATCCGCTGTCAGACGCGACCGGGCTCACGGTCACGGACCACATCGAGAACACGCAGTTCGAGGTGTACACCGACCGACCGGTCGAACCGGTTCCGACCTCCGAAGACGCCCATTACTTCCCCGTCGACGCGAGCGTGACCGTCGAGACCGGGTCCGTCGAGATCCCCCGCGTCGCGGTCGTGGAAACTCGTAGCGGAGACGGGACGCTGCTCACCCGCGGCGACTCCTACGCGATGCCCGCGGGGACGTACCACGTCGGGATCGACCCCGCGCCGACGAAGCTGTACCTCGCGTTCGCGGCGCCCTTTTCGGTGTCGACGACGGAGCGGACGACCCGGATCGACCTCGACGCCCCCGCCGAGGTCACGCTCGGGTTCCGGTCGCTCCACCAGGTGCCGGCGGGAACGATCGAGACGCCCACCGACCCCGAGTCGCTGATGGACGCCGTGTCGCTGCTCGGCTCCGCGCTTCAGACGACGAGTCCGGAGCGGTCGTTCCCCACCCTCCGAGGCCACCCGCCGCTGATCGAGCCGGGCGACGAGTTCCGCGTCCCCGACCGGGTCGAGCCGCTCGACTCCGGGGTCCGGATCGTCGTCCCCCCGGAGTACCGCTACCTCTACCCGGTGGTCTCGCTCGCGTACTACTTCGCCGCCGACGTGGTCCCCGGCGAGGTTCCCCGTATCGAGGGCGACGGCTGGACGCACTCCTTAGAGCCCGAATTCGAGCGGCGGACCGCCGAGGTGCTCCGACAGGCGTTTCACTTCGACTGTCTCGCGCGGACGGAGGGGTTCTACCCGGTCGACCTCCACGAGCGCGAGACCACCGACCTCGACCTCGACTGGGGCCGGCTGTACGACCTCCCGCTCGCGGAGCGGCTCGGGGAGTACCTCGAGGTACCCTTCGAACGCGTCGCGCCGGAGCTCCCCCAGTGGACGCTGACGACCGACGTGCGCCCCGACCCCGAGAACGTGGAGATGCTCCCGTTCGTCGCCGGCGAGCTGTCGATCGTTCGATCGCCGGAGACGGTGACCCCGGCGACGGCCGGCGATGGCGACGGGGTCGGGTTCTTCCGCGGTTCGCAGGCCGACACAGCGCCCCTCGGTCCGGGCGAGTTCGTCCGGGGCGGCGCGGAGGCCGAACCCACCCGCGGCGCCGGTGCCTCCTCGGAGCGCGGCGCGGTGGCGGCCGAGACCGACTTCGTGCGGCCCGAGCCGGTCGAGACGGTCGAGCACGCGTGGGTCGGCGCCGGGGTCCCGCTCGACGCCAACAAGGCCACCCTCGACGCGTACCACCGGCGGTTAGCGGCCGGCGCGGTCGAGCAGTCGCGGATCTCCGTCCTCGTCGTCTGTAACGACGAGCAGATGCGCGAGGAGGGAGAAGTCGCCGGCCTGTACGGCCTCCGCGACATGGTTCAGTTCGACATCGAGGTGCGTCACGACCTCACGCGCGAGGAGATGCGCGAGACCCTCCAGTCCGACGTCGACTTCCTGCACTACATCGGCCACGTCGACGACCGCGGGATGCAGTGCACCGACGAGTACCTCGACCTCACGGACGAGGACCTCGACGTCGGCGTCAGCGCCTTCCTGCTCAACGCCTGTCAGTCGTACCAGCAGGGCGAGGCGCTGATTCATCGCGGCTCCCGCGGCGGTATCGTCACCCTCTCCGACGTGGCGAACTCGCCCGCGACCCAACTCGGTCGCATCATCGCCCGGCTGATGAACAGCGGCTTCAACCTCCGCACCGCGCTCCACGTCGCCAAGCGTGAGCTGATCACCGGCCACCAGTACATCGTCGTCGGCGACGGGGGGACGACGATCTGTCACAGTCGAAGCGGAGTGGCTCTCGTACTCGATATCGAAAACAAGACGCGACAGGAGTGGGAGATTACTGCGGAAGGGTTTCCAAATGGCCCATATGGAACAGGAAGTATGATGAATCTAAATATAAACGGCGACCGACGTGAGCATATTATTCCGTGTGAAATGAAGGTGTCTGGTGTCACATTGCAAGAGCTAAACGACTTTATAAAGCTTGAAAATACGCCGTTTTTCCACAACGGTACGCTCACTTGGAACGACGAGTTCGTTCAGTCTAGGGACCGGCAATTGCAGTAGCTCTGTTCGCCGCCGCGGGCGCCGCCTGCGTCAGCAGGAGGAGTGCGGTGAACAGGATGCCGGCGACCTTGGGGTGCTCTGCCACGTAGTCTGCAACACTTTCGTGCATATTACACAGAATATCGCGTGATATTAACATCAAAACCGTTTTGCGGTGACTATTTACAGATATTTGAAACTATTTCGGTAGTAAATTAATAGATCGGTCCGAGACACCGTCCCGCTCGGTTCGCTTCGGAACAACCGACAGCCGCCGCCGGGAAGCGGTTTGGGGGAGTCTGCCCCACCGTTTTTTCCGCCTCCCCACCCGAACTACAACCATGACCGATATCGACGCCGCGGTCCGGGACGCGTTCGAGCACACCGACTACGACCTCGGCGACGTCGCTGTCAACCGTCGGCAGGTCCGAGTGCCGGTGCTCCAGCAGGGGGCCGACCCCGACGCGCTCACCGCGGTGATCGAGGAGGCGCTCGGCGCGGACGCGGTCGTCGCCGCGACCGTCACCACCGAGGCCATCGACGGGGAGGACACGATCGGCACCGTCGTCTCGTTCCGGTACCAACCGTGAGCCGGTCGACGCCGTCTGTCGACTCCCTGCGACCGGGGAACGCGGCACGGTTAAGCGTGCGGTGTCCGTACACACGGGTCACACGATGACGGCCGACGACGGACACGATGGCGCACAGTACCTCGCCGGGTCCCCGGTCCGAGTCGCGATGCTCCGGGCGCTCCGCGCGGAGCCGCGCCGACCGGCGGGCCTCACGGCCGCGGTCGACGCGACGCGGACGACGGTCCAGCGCATCCTCTCCGGGTTCCGCGAGCGCGACTGGGTCGTCAAACGGGACGCGGCCTACCACGTGACACCGACCGGGAGACGGGTCCACGACGCGTACGAGACGCTGCTCGACGAGGTCTCGACCGCGGAGCGGTACGGACGGCTCGCCGCCGACCTCGAACGCGTCGGTGCCGACTTCCCGCCCTCGGCGATCGGCGCCGGAGAGCTGACCGTCGCCGCCGATCGGAACCCCCTCGCCGTCGTCGACCGACTCACAGAACTCCTGCGGGAGGGAGAGGGCTCGGAGATCCGCGCGGTTTCTCCCGTCGTCATCCAGCAGTTCAACGACGCGGCGGCGGAGGCGATCGAGGCGGGCACCGAGGTGGAACTCGTCATCGACCGCGACGTGGCTGAGGAATCGATCGTGGAGTTCGGCCAGGCGACCGACCGCGCCATCCGCGACGACAGGGCGACGGTGTACGTCTCTCCCGAACCGATCGAGTTCGGGATCTTCCGGTGCGACGACCTCGCGTGCGTGACCGCCTACGACCGCAAAAACAACCCCCGGTGCGTGCTCGAATCGGCGGATCCCGCGGTGGTCGAGTGGGTCGACGACCGGTTCGAGTCGTTCGTTACCGAGGCACAGCGCCTCTCCGCAATCGTCGAGAACGCCTGAGTCGCTACCGGTCCGCCCGTCCGTCGTCCGCCGCGTCTCCGGCGTCGTCGCTGTCGTCCTCTGGCTCGAAGTTGACGGGCACGACCGTCGGATGATCGATGCCGACGGACGACTGGCTGTGTGTGCTCATTGCTCTACCGACGACTACTCGACCCACTCCCTAAAAATTACCCATAGGCATAACGCATGTGCGGTGCCAGTGGGTATGTCCCCGAGTTATTCAGCCCTTCAGTCGGCGCTACTGGAACTCTTCGTCGTACAGGTCCTGCGCGTGTTCGATCGCCTCTTTCGCGGTCTGTTTGTCCTCCCATCCGAGGGTCTCGACCTCCTTGCCCGCTTCGAGGTTCTTGTACGTCGAGAAGAACTCGTCAATCTCGTCGAGCGTCTGTTGGGGGATGTCGTCGAGGTCCTCGATGTGGTCGAACCGCGGGTCCTCGGTGGGCACCGCGATCACCTTGTCGTCCTGCTCGCCGTCGTCGTCCATCTTCATCAGCGCGACGGGGCGGGCCTCGATCACGCAGCCGGGGAACGTCTGGTCCTCGACGAGCACCATCACGTCGAAGGGGTCCTCGTCGTCGTAATACGACTGCGGGATGAATCCGTAGTCGTACGGGTAGTGGACGTTCGAGTGGAGCACGCGGTCGAGGACCACGCCGGGGATGTCCTTGTCGTACTCGTACTTGTTCCGCTCGCCTTTGAGACACTCGACGACGGCGTAGATTTCGTCCGGCGCGTTCGGTCCCGTCTCGAGATCTTCCCAGAGGTTGGCCATGTACGGAGTACTCCGTCCATGGCTCGCAAAGTCCTTTCGGGTTCTCGTCGCGGAACCCGGCGTCGATGGCTCGTTCACCTCGGCGTAGGGGTGACTGGCCTCCCCCTCGATCGACCTCGACAGGCGTGTGTACTGGCAGCACACAGCGAACAGCCTCTTTTGCGGGCCGTGACACGCGTTGTTTCCGGAAAGATACACCGGTTCTGGGATGACAATATTGTCCAAATCGCCCTGTTTCGTCGATGAATTGTCGTGAATCAGCACGTACAGTGGTAGATGTTTGGATGATGAGATTTCGTCGGATCAGAGCGCTCGACCCTGTTTCCGCGGGTAACAGGGCATTTCGGTGGTTTTTCCCCTGATGAAGTATTTAAACGTTCGTGAACCTTGAGAAAGGTTATAAGTTCGGGTTCCCTTCATTAAGCTATGTCAGAGGCGCAATCGGTCACTGATGAACCAACGACGCGGACGGCAGCAGACCTGACCGCATTCCAACAGAACATCCTCGGGATCCTCTCGGAAGAGCCCATGTACGGGCTCGCGATCAAACGCGAGCTAGAGTCGTACTACGGCTCCGAAGTGAACCACGGGCGACTCTACCCGAACCTCGACGACCTCGTCGAGGACGGGCTCGTCGAGAAGAGCGAACTCGATAAGCGGACCAACCAGTACGAGCTCACCGAGGCGGGCCACGACGCCGTCCTCGGCCAGTTGGAGTGGGTCCTCGACCGGTTCGTCACCGACGAGGCGCGTGTGGACGAGATCCGCGCGCTGCTCGGCGAGTAACGGGGACCGCGTCGTCGGCGTCCCGGGCGGCAACCGAACTTTTGGCACACGCGCGCGGCGAAAGCCGCGCACGCTCAACGACCACAGCGACGGCCCTGCGGATCTCCGCGGGCCTTCACCTACGACTCCTCGGGGCCGTCCACGTCCGCTGCGACCGACTCGATCAGGTCCAGCGACTCGTCGAGAACCGCAAGCTGCTCGTCGCTCGGCCAGCCGTTCCGCGGGAAGTACTCCTCGCGGAACTCCGCGCGCACGTCGGGCGTCGCGTCGTCGACCGCGCGCACGTAGTGGTTGCTCATGAACGCCGCGAAGCTCCGGGCGGTGTCGGCGTGGGGCTCGCCGTTTGAGTCGGCGACCGCGTCGGCGACCGCGCCGTTGTACGCGGCGACCGCCTCGTATCGGTCGGCGTCGCCCGGTCCCGACAGCGACACCTCGACGGCGCGGTCGGTCGTGTCGATCCGGTCGAGTTGCACCGTCCCGTCGTCCATCCACTCGTCGGGGTACAACACGAGGGTGTCGTCCTCCTCGCGGAGCCGCGGGACGTAGTCGTGCCCCTCGACCAGTTCGTCGCGGCGCTCGCGGTAGAACGCGGCGGCCGCCTCGTCCTCGGTCTGCCGGGCGAGCCGGGTGAGCCGCTCCGCCTCGTCGACGATGTCCGCCGGCACGTCGGGAACGCGGTCGGTGTCTTCGTCCCCGTCCGTCTCGGCGTCGTCGCTCGATTCCTCCGCCGCCATCACCTCGCGGGCCCGCTCTTTCGCCCACTCCGGGGGCTCGTCGTTAGTTCGCGTCATCGAGTGCCTCGTTCGCCAGATCGTCGGCGCGTTCGTTTATCTCTCGCGGAACGTGGGCGAGCGACCACCGATCGAACCGGTCCAACAGCTCCCGGACGCGGACCCGCTTCTCGCGCAGCTCCGGGTCGTTGGCGTTCCACTCGCCGCGCACCTGCTTGACGATCAGCTGGGAGTCGCCGCGGACGTCGATCTCGTCGAAGCCGTACTCGTCGGCGGCCTCCAGCGCCCGGATCAGCGCGGCGTACTCGGCCTGGTTGTTCGTGACCGTCCCGATCCGCTCGCCGCCCTCGGCGACGATCCCGTCGGCCGTGACCAGACACCAGCCGACGCCGCCCGGACCGGGATTCCCGCGCGAGGCGCCGTCGAAGTAGACGTGCGCGCGTCCGCCGCCCTCGTTCAGCAGGGCCGTCAGGCGGGTCGGGTCGCTCCCCTGCACGACGACCTTGTCGTCGTAGGCGACGGCGACGGCGCCCTCTCGCTCGGCGCGCCACCGCTCGTGGGCGGTGTTCCCCTCGTCGATCCGGACGCCGGCGTCCTCCAGATGGGACCGCGCGGTCGCCGGGTCGCAGTCGATCGTCGGCATTCGATCTGGTTCCGCGCTCGCGGGACAAAGGGTTGTCCGTCCGGTGCCGGGCTGGTCGCCGATGCTGTGCAGTCCGTTCGGTGCTGGGCAGACCGTCCGGCGTGGAGAGCATGCGATGGCCGGCCGGCGGCACCGTGGCACACCTCCCCACCCTCACGAACTTTTAAGTTAATCGATTTAATTAGTATATAAATGCGATGACACGGCCAACCCGGCAACGGGATCACGACCGGCAGCGTGTGCGTGACGAGGACGACGCCGAGACCGAAACCGATGCCGAGGGGGTCGAGGGGGTCGACGCCGATGAGTTGGACCCCGAGGACTTCGACCCGGAGGAGCTCACCCGGACGGCCGACGGGGAGCTGATACACGAGGACACGGGGATCATCATCGAGGAGGAACAGATCGATCCCGGTCCGGAGTGGCGCGCGTTCAACCACTCGGAGCGCCAGTCGAAGTCCCGCGTCGGCGCCCCGACGACGAAGACGATGCACGACAAGGGGCTGACGACGACGATCGACTGGAAGGACAAGGACGCGTACGGGCGCTCCATCTCCTCGAAGAAGCGCTCGCAGATGCACCGCCTCCGCAAGTGGCAGGAGCGGATTCGGACCAAGGACGCCGGGGAGCGCAACCTCCAGTTCGCCCTCTCGGAGATCGACCGCATGGCGAGCGCGCTGGGCGTCCCGCGCTCCGTCAGGGAGGTCGCCTCCGTCATCTACCGACGCGCCCTCAACGAGGACCTCATTCGGGGCCGATCGATCGAGGGCGTCTCCACCGCCGCCCTCTACGCCGCCTGTCGCAAGGAGGGGATCCCCCGGTCGCTCGAAGAGATCTCCGACGTGTCCCGGGTCGACCGCAAGGAGATCGGGCGCACGTACCGCTACATCTCCCAGGAACTCGGCTTGGAGATGCGGCCCGTCGACCCGAAGAAGTACGTCCCCCGCTTCTCCTCCGAACTCGAACTCAGCGAGGAGGTCCAGTCGAAGGCCAACGAGATCATCGAGACGACCGCCGAGAAGGGGCTGCTCTCCGGGAAGTCCCCGACCGGGTACGCGGCCGCCGCCATCTACGCCGCCTCCCTGCTCTGTAACGAGAAGAAGACGCAGCGCGAGGTCGCCGACGTCGCGCAGGTCACCGAGGTCACCATCCGCAACCGGTACCAGGAGCAGATCGAAGCGATGGGGATCCACAGCTAGGCGTCGCCGACCGCTTTCTCTCCGCGTCGTCGCGTCGCAGCAACGTTCAAGCCGCCGCGCCCGCAATCTCGACCCGAATGCGGCTCGACGAGTTCATCGAGTTCGAGGCGAACGAGCGCGCCGAGCGGCGGCGCCTCGCCGCGGAGAAGGATTACGGTATCCTCGACCACCTCGACTCCTTCGAGCGGCGCTTCGAGGAGCACGTCTCCGACGACGCCGTGGTCGGCAGCGTCTCCCCCTCCATCTTCGTCGGGCGCTCGAACTACCCGAACGTCTCCACGGGGCTGCTCTCGCCGGTCGGCCGCGAGGAGCGCGCCGCCCGCTTCGAGACCTCGGCGGCGTGGTACGACGAGGACGTCTCCATCGCGGACGTGTTCGACCGACGGACGAGCCTGCTGAACTCGACTCGGGGGGTCGACGTGGCGGACGCCGGCGCGACCGGCGGGGTGACGTCGGTCGCCGGCGGTGACGGCCCGGCCGAGAGCATCCACGACGCCTGGGACGGGTGGCTCGGCGTGCAACGCGAGGTCGCGATCGCCGACCGTCCGGTCGACGTGGAGATCGGCCTCGACGGCACCCCCGACCTCGACTTCGATATCGGGACGGCGGACATCAAGACGCCGACCGGCCCGCGGGCGGCGGCCCGGACCGCCGATCTGGGCGAGAACCCGCACGTCCCGCGCCCGGTGCAGAAGACGCTAGAGGACGACGACTGGCGCGCCGAGGGCGCGATGACGTACCTCTACCGCCGCGGGTTCGACGTGTACGATATCAACACGATCCTCTCCGCGGGCGCGCTCGGTCGGGGCGAGAACCGCCGGCTCGTCCCGACGCGCTGGTCGATCACGGCCGTCGACGACACGGTCGGACAGCTCCTCCGCGGCTCGATCCGCGACACCCCGACGGTCGATCGGATCGAGGTCCACCGCAACGAGTACCTGGGGAACGCCTTCTGGGTGATCCTGGTCCCCGGACGGTGGGAGTACGAACTCGTCGAGATGAAGTCGCCCGGCTCGATCTGGAACCCCGACCCCGAGGCCGGCGTCTCCCTCGCGGCCGCGAGCGAGGGCCGCGAGGGGCGGACCGGCTACGTCGAGGAGACCGCGGGCGCCTACTACGCGTCCCGGCTGGGCGTCTTAGAGCACCTCGACGACCGCGGGCGACAGGCGAAGGCGCTCGTGTTGCGCCACGTCTCCGACGACTACTGGGGCCCGGTCGGCGTCTGGCAGGTACGCGAGGCCGTTCGGAACGCCTTCGAGGGCGAGTTCGGGACCGCCGAGACGTTCGGCGAGGCGGTCCGCGGCGTCGCCGACCACCTCCCCGTGTCGCTCGGTCGCCTCCGACGGAAATCAACGATGGCGGCCGGGCTGCAGGCGAATCTCGGGGACTTCGTCGACGCGGGGTGAGAGAGCGGCGGCGTCCGCCTCCCCCGACCGTTTTAGTCGCCCCGGTGAGTGGGGGCCCACATGATACCGATGGTCCCCGCGTTCGGCGGTGTTCTCGGCGGTCCGGAGCTACTGATCCTCCTCGTCGTCCTCGTGCTCCTCTTCGGCGTCCCCCTCGTCGTCATCGCGGGGGTCGTGTTGTTTTTCAGAACGCGCTCGGACGGCGCCGACGCCGATGTCGACGCCGACCGGATCGCGGAACTGGAGGCGGAGGTCGAACGCCTCCGCGAGAAAGTGGACGACGAACCGGCCGAGAGCGACAGCCACGATCGTGGATAAGCCGACGCGCCGAGTGCGACCGAGGCTGGGGTGAGGGGTCGCGGCGTCGCGGTAGTCCCGATCAGTCCTCGGCCCAGTAGTACAACTCCTCTCGGGGCGCGTCGCAGTTCGGGCAGTTCGCGGGGAGCTGGTCGCCGATCTCGCCCATCTCGCCGCACTCCCAGCAGCGCCACATCACGTAGGCGGTGCCGAACACGTCGCGGGCGTCCGTGAGCGCCAGCGTCTCCGAACTCGACGGCGACGCGACGTAGAAGCCGTCGTCGTCGACCCCGCGGATCGACCCGAGCCGTTCCCCATCCTCGTTGTACACCGCCTGTCCGATGCTCACGTCGGCGAATACGGGTTCTTCGGAGGCCATGTGCGGCAATACGTGCCGGTACCTCATAAGTGTGGTAGCAAGTGTCACGAGCGTGCGGTGCGTCTCGGGCCGTGGCGACTCAAAAGGGGGTCGACGGCGGGAAGGGGAGCCGACGGTGTCGTGTCGCTCAGGCGACCGGCGTGCGCTCGACGACCGTGCCGTTCACGGTCGGGTACTGCTCGACGATCTCGCCCTCCGCCAGATCGCCGTCCTCGACCATCTCTTCGAGGATCCACCACGCGACCTCGACGTGGTCCGACTTGACGGTGTAGAACTCCTCGGGGACGCCGAGCGCCTCGAACCGGTCGGGGTCGGCGAACGCCTTCCCGTAGACGAGGGTGCCGTCGTCGGTCACCTCGTCGAACTCGCGCCGGATGTTCTTCGCCATGCGCTTCAGGCGGTTGCGGTGTTGGGCGGCATCCTTGAACACGGACGTACAGAAGTACACCTTCTCGTGGCTCGCCATCTCGGAGACGATGGCGTCGTCCTTCGACCCCTCGACGGCGGACATGTGGCCCTCCTGCAGTTCGAAGCCCTCCTCCTGCATCCGGCGGTAGTTCCCGTCGGACATCTCGAACTCGTTGATGTTACAGAACTCGGCGGCGCCCTCGTCCAAGAACTCTAAGAACTCCGGCTCCGCGCGGATTCCGGGTATCTCGAACGCGGGCGTGAGCCCCTCCTCGCGGGCGATGTGGAGGATCTCTTCCCACTCGGTGCCGTGCATGTCGCCCCACATCTCCAGCGGCGGGTGGAAGCGGATCTCGTCGAGCCCCGCCTCCGAGAGGCGACGCATGTTCTCGCGCCCGCCCGTGATCCCGGTGTAGAGGTGCGTGTGGTGGTCCTCGCCGAACTCGTCTTTCAGCAGTTCGAGGTACCGGCACGTCTTCGCCATCGCCTCCTGCGGTTCGCCGCCGGTGATCGAGGTGCCGAGCGCGCTCATGCGCTTGGCCTCCTCGATCACGTCCTCGTCGGACTCGACCTTCCGCTCGTTGGCGTACACGTCGGTGACGTTCTTCCGGTTTTCTCCGAGGGGGCAGTAGAAGCAGTCCCGCTGGTCGCAGTAGCCGTAGACGAACAGCACCATCTTGCCGCCTTTGGCGCACTGTTCGCAGCCCTTGGAGATCATCTGTCCCCCTCTACCGGCTGCGGCCTCAAAAAGCGTCCGAACCGATCGTTCCCGGGAGAGCCGTTCTCACGGGGGCGTTCAACAGAGCCACCGAACCGGTCCGTTTCCCGAAACGAACACAAAGTATGTACCCCCTCCCGCACGACGGCGGGTATGAGAAACGAGCCGACCGCCGACGAGACGACCGGCACCGATGCGCTCAGTCGCCGTCGCGCGCTCGCGATCGGCGGCGCGGTGGGGCTCGCGAGCCTCGCCGGCTGTACCGCCCTCGACGTCGCCACCGGTGGGGAGCCCGCCGAGTTCGCGGCCGGTACCGCGACAGTCGGTGACGCGACACTCGACGAAAGCGGATACGAGCTCAACGAGGTGACGGACGAAACGATCTCCCGGGAGGTCGAGGTGGCCGGACAGACCCGAGAGGTGCGCGTGACGAACACCGTCGCCGAGTACGACAAGGCCGTCGAGCTGTTCGGCGAGCGCTACCAGGCCGCCGTCTTCGCCGCGGTGACGACCCCTCAGATACAGGTGCTCGGACAGGCGCTCAACCCGATCGCCGAGTTCAACACCCGCGAGCGCGCCGAGATCATCCTGAGCCGCTACGGGGGCGTCGGGGACCTGGAACGCGGCTCGGAGTACACGACCGAAGTCCTCGACTCCGACGCCGAGGTCGTCGTGTACACGGCCGACGGCGAGATCGAGGGGACGGGCACGAGCACCGAACTGGAGCTCCACATCGGCGAGCCGGTCGGCGTCGGGGACGACTTCGTGCTCCCCCTCGCGGCGTATCCGACCGCGTTCAGCGACGGTGAGAACGTTCGTCAGATGATGAACGGGATCGAACACGAGCCGAACGAGGAGAACTGACGGAGACGCGGTCGCCGAAGTCGCGGGACCGCGGAGCGAGCCGAAAACATATCCCAACCCCTCACGTATTCCCGGACGATGCTGCTCGTCCTCTGTGTCGACCTTGACGACGACCTCGGTCGGAAGACCGGGATCCCGACGCCCGTCATCGGCGCCGACGAGGTCACCGAGGCCGCGGTCGCGCTCGCGACCGCCGACCCGGAGGACTCCGACGTGAACGTCCTCTTTCAGGGCGTCAACGTCTACGACGAGCTGGCGGCCGGCGGCGAGGCGGTCGAGGTCGCCGCCGTCACCGGCGTCGACGGCTCCGACGTGAAGGCGAACCGCGCGGTCGGCCAGGAGGTCGACCGCGTGCTCGCGGAGCTGTCGACCGGCGAGGAGGTCTCGGCGGTCGTCATCACCGACGGCGCGCAGGACGAGTCGGTCCTCCCGGTGATCCGCTCGCGGATGCCGATCGACGGGATGCGCCGCGTCGTCGTCCGGCAGGCGCAGGACCTCGAATCGCTCTACTACACCATTAAGCAGGTGCTCGCGGACCCGGAGACCCGCGGCACGATTTTGGTCCCGCTCGGCGTGCTCCTCCTGATCTACCCGCTCGTCGTCGTCGCCAACCTGTTCGACGTCGCCGGCGCGGCCGTCCTCGGGATCCTCTCGGGTGTCGTCGGGCTCTACTCGCTGTTCCGCGGGCTCGGGCTCGAAGACACGGTCGACGGCGCGGCCGCGTCCGTCCGCAACGTGCTCTATACCGGGCGGGTGACGCTCGTCACCTACGTCGTCGCGCTCGCGCTGATCGTCGTCGGCGGGGTCCAAGGAATGGAGGTGGTCGATGTCGTCCGCGGTGTCCGCGGCGGGAGCGTCACCGCCGGCGTCGCCCTCGCGGCGTTCGTCCACGGGTTCGTCCAGTGGCTCGCGGTCGCCGGCGTCACCTCCAGCCTCGGTCAGATCACGGACGAGTACCTCGCCGGCCGATTCCGGTGGCGGTACCTCAACGCGCCCTTTTACGTGCTCTCGATCGCGGTCGTGCTGTACGCCGTCTCGGGGTTCTTCCTGCCGGCGGCCCCGGGTGTCACGTCCCTCGGACTCTCCGACCTCGCGATGGCGCTCGCGGCCGGGACGCTCACCGCCGTGTTGAGCACGCTCGCGTTCGCGGTCGCGGAGTCGCAGCTCCCGTCGGCGGATCCGGCGTAAAAAGACGCGGGCGCGAGTCGCCCGGATCGGTCACCGCGGCGTCCACTCCTCGCAGGCGTCCATGTCGTCCATCAACTCGTCGTGATGGGCGCAGTACGGCTGCATCCCCTGCTCCGTGCGGACGTAGTCGAACTGCGCGCAGTTCCCGCAGTAGGTGTCTCCCGGACCGTCGCGCGCCTCGGGCGAGACGCCGGGGGTGACCGGGCCGTCGGGACCCGACGGCCCGTCGGAGTCGTTTCCGGCACTCTCGTCGAGGGGAGATCGGATGTCGGTCGCGGTCGCGCCGCCGTCGCTCACGCCGGCGGGCTGTGACCCCCCGACCGAGCGCGATCCGCCGGACGATTCGGCCGATCGGGGCGTCGCGGAGCCCCCGGACGGTTCGGCGGATCCGGACGAGCGCGGTCCGGGCCCCGTACCGGAACTGGGTCGGGAGCCGGAACCGGAACGAGAGCCGGAGCCGCTCCGCCGGTTCGTCTGCGTCTCCACGTCGCCGTCGGGGGTCCCGCCGAGCAGGCCGACGCCGCCGCCGCGGTCGAGTTCGGCGCGGTCGACCTCGATCACTTTCGTCTCGCCTTTGTGCGTCACCTCCATCGTGACGGTGCCGCCGGGGTCGTTTCGCGTCTTGAAGTTGGCGACGCCGACGAACACGCTCCACAGCGTCGTCGCGGCGCCGACGAAGTACAGTCCCGCGGTCGGGAGCGTGAGATCCGTGAGCTCCGGGCGCGGCCCGCCGACCCAGTGGTTGGGGTACGCGTACGCGAACAGCGCGACGCCGAGGCACATCACGCTCGCGCCGACGACCGCGGCGACGCGGGTATTTCGGTCCGCCGGGAGGACGGTCATCACACCGATCAACACGATGGGGACGCCAACGCCGCCGAGCACGCCGCCGAGCCGTCTCGCCGCGCCGGACGTGTAGCCGCTCGGGAGGACGACCTCCGCGGCCACGAGGATTCCGGCGACGAGGAGCAGCGTTCCGGCGACGAACGAGCCCACGCCTAGGTAGAGCCGGCGCGGGTCGACCTCGGAGCGCCCCCGCCCGCCGTACGCCTCCGAGAGACTGGTCATACGCGGCCTACGTCGTCCTCCCTGAAAACAGTATGTCAGACGTTCGCCCACGGCGGGAGACGCGAGGGGGTCGACCGCCGATTGACGGCGGGAGGCGACTCGGACCGACGCGTGGGCGACTCAGACGAGCGCGTCCACGTCGACGTGGGCGTCCAGTAGCTCCGCCATCCGGTCGACGGTGCGCGCGTCGCGGGTGCGGCCTCCGCGGACGATTCCCTCGGCGCGGTCGATCGCGGTGACCGTGTCGGTGTTCACCGCGAGGACGGGTTTGCCGGCGTCGGCCGCCTTGCCGAGCACGGCGCCCGAGGGACGGTGGCCGCCGGTCAACACGAGACAGGCGACGCCCGAGGCCTCGAGCGCCGCGGTCTGGACGTCGGCTCGGTCGCCGCCGGTGATGACGGCGGCGTCGCGGGCGCGCCGGAAGTAGCGGAGCGCCTCGTCGCCGCCCATCGCGCCGACGAGGAAGCGCTCGACGAAGCCGTCGGTCGGGGCGTCCGTCAGGAGTTCGGCGCCGAGCTCGTCCGCGAGCTCGCCGACGGTGACGCCGGCGAGCTCCTTTTCGGACGGGATCGCGCCGAACACGGTGACCCCCTTCGACTCGAGGAACGGGATCCCGTCCTGATCGAGCGACTCGAAGGCGTCGTCGGACACCTTGTTGAACACGACGCCGGCGAGCCGGTCGCCGAACGCGTCGGCGGCCGCGAGCACGTCGTCGATGTCGTTCGGGGAGTCGTAGCCGGCGACCAGCACGACCCGCGCGTCGAGCAGCTCCGCCACGTCGACGTCGGTGAGGTCGACGACGCCGCCGGTGGTCCAGCGGCCGCCGCCCTCGACGAACATGTGGTCGCGGTCGGCGGCGAGCTCCTCGTACTCCTCGCGGATCCGGTCGCGGAGCGCGTCCGGGTCCTCCGTGCCGCGGATCGCGCCCTCGACGAACGTCGGGGAGTAGACGACCGGCTCCATCTGGTGCATCTCGGCGTCCAGGCCGAGCACCTCGCGGGCGAGCATGGGGTCCTGGTCGAGCGTCTTGCCGACGTTCGACTGGAGCCGCGTCCCCTTCGGCTTCATGTAGCCGACGCTGCGGTCGCGGTCGGCCGCGAGCCGCGCCAAGGCGACGGTGATCGCTGTCTTTCCGGCGCTGTCTCCGGTCGCGGTGACGAGTGTGGTGGGTGTGTCAGTCATTGGTGGGTTCCTCCGCGTCGAGCGGCTTCCGTTCGGTCTCCGGCGCGTCGAGTTCCTCCGGGTCGACGGTGAGTCTCACGTCGACGGCGGCGGCGTTCGTGCCCCCGTCGGCGTCGGGCAGTGCGACGAGCGGGTTGATGTCGAGTTCGAGGATGGCCGGAAAGTCGGTGACCAGCTGTGAGAGCCGGCCGATCGTCTCGATCACGGCGTCGACGTCGACCGGGTCACGGCCCCGAGCGCCGCGCAGCAGCGGCGCCGACTGGATCTCCTCGGTCATCTCGCGGGCCTCGGGCTCCGAGACGGGCGCGACGCGGAAGGTGGTGTCCTCCATCACCTCCACGAAGATGCCGCCGAGCCCGAACATCAGCAGCGGGCCGAACTGCGGATCGCGGTTCATCCCGACGATCGTCTCGACGCCGTCGTCGAGGTCGACCATCTCCTGTACCTGGACGCCGAGCACGGTCGCGTCCGGCTGGTAGTTACGCGCGCGAGTGATCAGGTCCTCGTAGGTGTCCGCCACCTCGTCGTCCGCGACGCCGACGGCGACGCCGCCGATGTCGGACTTGTGGAGGATGTCCGGCGAGACGATCTTCATCACCACGCCGCCGTCGATGTCGGCGGCGACCTCGCGGGCGCGGTCGGGGGAATCGACGATCTCGCCGGCGGGCGTCGGAATGCCGTACGCGTCGAGCAACTCCATCGCCTCGACGCCGAGACGGTTGTCGTCGCGCTCGCGCACCGTGCCGAGGATATCGCGGGCGCGCTCGCGGTCGACGTCGAACGACATCGGGTCGGCGTACTCGCGCTCCTTGATGTCGCGGTAGGTCGCGAGCGTCGCGAGGCTGTCGATGGCGCGCGCGGGGTCGAAGTAACAGGGGATCCCCTTCGACTGGAGCCGCTGTTTCGGCTCGCGGGTCCGGTCACCGCCCATCAGGCAGGCGGCGACGGGCGCGTCCATCTCGTCGCTCACGTCGGTGATCGCGTCCGCGAGCTCGTCGAAGTCGATCGTCGCGGTCGGCGCGGCCAACACGAGGGCGGCGCCGACGTTGTCGTCGGCGACGGTGATCTCCAGCGCCTCGCGGAACCGCTCCACGTCGGCGTCGCCGATCACGTCGACCGGGTTGTGGATGTTCGCCTCGTCGGGCATCGACTCGGCGAGCGCGTCGCTCGTCTCCCTCGTGAACGACGCCATGTCGAGGTCGGCGTCGCCGACTGCGTCGGTCGCCATCACGCCCGGGCCCCCGGCGTTGGTGACGATGGCGACGCTGTCGGTGTCGGGGAGCGGCTGGCTCCCGAGGATGCCCGCCGAGTCGAACAGCTCGTCGACCGACTCGGCGCGGATGACGCCCGCCTGGTCGAGACCGGCCTCGTACGCCTTGTCGGACCCCGCGAGGGTGCCGGTGTGCGAGGAGGCGGCCTGCGCGCCGGCGCTCGTCCGGCCGGACTTCACGGCGACGATCGGCGTGTCCTGGGTCGTCTCTCGGGCGGTCTCGATGAACTCGCGACCGTCCTCGATGCCCTCTAAGTAGCCGATGATCACGTCGGTCTCCTCGTCGTCCCCCCAGTGGTCGACGAAGTCGGTCTCGTCGAGGACGGCCTTGTTCCCCAGCGAGACGACGTCCTTGAAGCCGATCCCGTTGTCGTTGGCCCAGTCGAGGACCGCGGTGACGAACGCACCGGACTGGCTCATAAAGGAGAGCCCGCCGGGGAGCGCGTTCTCCGGGCCGAACGTCGCGTTCATGCCCGAGGGCGTCGACATGATCCCCAGGCTGTTGGGGCCGACGAGGTTCAGGTCGTGCTCGTCGGCTATCTCCGCGAGGCGCCGCTCCCTCGCCGCCCCGTCCTCTCCCGTCTCGCCGAACCCGGCGGTGATCACGACGACGTTCCGGACGCCCGCCTCGCCGCACGCCTCGATCGCGTCCAACACGATCGACGGCGGCACGACGACCACGGCGACGTCGGCGTCCGCCTCGGACACCTCGTCGACGCAGGGCGTCCCGAGCACCTCGTCGTAGTTCGGGTTGACGGGAACGGTGTCGCCGTCGAAGTCGTCGAGCAGGTTCGACGTGACGGCGCGGCCGACCGCCCCTTCGCGCGCGGTCGCGCCGACGACGGCGACCCGGTCCGGGTCGAACAGTTCGTTGAGCGTACCCATCGGTACGTGAGTATACGCACCGACGGTTTAAGATCGACGGGAGCGTTCTCACACCCTGAACATTAATGAACAATCGATCGGATCGATCTCTTCTCGGTTACGGTCCGATGAGGAGAATCCCGGCTCGGTCGCAGATGTCGATGCTTCGGGCTGCGATCCGTCGGTGTCCGGACGGCCCGTTCAGTCCCCGTCTTCGCGCCCCTCGGCTACCGAATCGCGGCGTTCCGACTCCGAGGGCGCGGAGCCGTCCGTCCGCACCAGCGTCGTCGATCCGCCGACGGCGGTTTCCGAACCGTTCGACGGGCTCGCGCCCCGCGACTCCTCGGCGCTTCCGTCGCGGTTCGCGTTCGGGACCGAGAGGGTCACGACGTTCCCGTCAGCGTGGGTGTCGAAGGTGAGGTCGCCGCCGGATCGGTTGGCAACCCAGTACACCAGCCACAGCCCCATGCCACCGGTGTGGCGGAGGTCGTCCATCTCCCATCGGTCGGTGATGACGTACCGCTCCTCGACCGGGATCGGCGGGCAGTTGTCGCGGATCGACACCTCGATGGTCTCATCCGTCGCGTGCACGTCGATCCGAACTCGCGGCGTCGACTCCGCGTGTTCGAGGGCATTATCGACCAGTTCGGCGATCGCGTAGTCAATCTCCGGATGCGTGAACGCCCTCGCGTTGGGCGGGTACGAAACCGACACCCGCGGGCGCGTTTCGCCGTCGTCTCTCGGCTCCCCCGCTGTCGATTCACCGCTGGCCATCCAGCCCGCGTTCTCGCCACCGGACCCGGAGCCGTTTTCGGTCGGCCCCTCGCCGTCGGTCGGCTCGCGGTAGGTGACGTCGATCGATTCGTCGCAGCCGTCGACGACCATCCCGAGCGCCTCCTCGACCACGGGCGCGACCTCGACCGCCCGGGGCGACCCGCGCTGTCGCAGCAGGTCGATCACGCCGCGCTGTTTCTCCGCCGTCGTCAGCAGGTCGGAGGCGATCCGCCGGATCGTCGCCGCGTGCTCCCGCAGTTCCCCTCCGAGGGCGACGAGGGCGTCGCGGTCGATCCGATCGTCGCCGGTCTCCGAGTCGAATGCGGCCGCCGCGTCGACGGCGTCGGCGATCCGTTCCGCGGTCCCGTCGACGATGTTCATGTCGTTGCGGATCGTGTGCCGGAGGAGGTTGTCCATCACGGCGAGCTGTCGTTCGCGGCGGTACTCGTCCGTCACGTCCCGAGCGAACCCGGTGACTGCGACGATCTCTCCGTTCTCGGTCACCGGCTCGCCGGGCACGCGAACCCACTTCGTGGTCCCGTCGGCGGACCCCAGTCGGTAGTCGATCAGCGTCGACTCCCCGTTCGAGAGCCGTTCCATCGCCTGCTCGACGTACGGGCGGTCGTCGGGATGGACCGCGTCGAGGAAGCTCTGTGGCCGGCGTTTGAGCGTACTGATCGGCACGTCGAACACCACCTCGACGGCGCCGTTGACGAAGAGCAGTTCGTCCCACCCGGGAGAAAACATCCAGAACACGTCGTCGGACACCGACGCGATCGTCTCCAGTCTCCGTTGGGACTCGACCTCGGCGGTGATGTCCCGCGATGTCAGGACGTATCCGTCGACGGCCGTCTCCCCCGGCGGGTACACCGTCGTGCGGAGCCACAGCCACCCGCCGGCGGCGGTGCGGTACCGGTACTCCAGCGGTTCCTCGGATCCCCGATCACCGTTCACGATGCGCGCGAAGGCCTCCCGGAGCCGCTTCTCGTCGTCCGGATGAATGAGCGCGAACGCGTCAGTCCCGACGAGCTCGTCCGGCTGAAACCCGAGCATATCGGCGACGGACGCGTTGAGATACCGGTAGATCCCACCCTCGTCGAGGACGACAATCTTGTCCCCGACGAGATCCAGAAGGCCTTCGGGATACGGGGACTCTGCCATACTGTTGCCGCTTTCGGAGGCGGTTGATAAGATTGATCGCCCGATTATCACACGGGAAATCTCGCGGCGAGGCGGTCAGTCGGCCGAGACGCCGGTGGTGTCGAACGCGGCGCTCACCGGGTCCGCCGCCGAGTCGTCGACGGTCAGCGTGACGCCGCTCTCGCCGAGTTCGATGGTGGCGTCGGTCGCGCCCCGCGTGTACTCCGCCGCGTGGTCGCCGTCGGGGTCGAAGCGGACGCCCTCGACCAGCAGCGGCGTCTCGCTGAGGCGTTCGACCTTGCGGTACGCGGTCGAGAGCGCGATGTCGCACGCCTCTGCCAGTTCGCTCGTCGTCATCGCCGTGTCGGCGGCCCCGAGGATCGCTCGGCAGTCGGGGTCGGCGAGCGCTTCGAACGTGTCGTCGAGCGTCTCGTCGCCTTCCGTCGCGGTCGTCGGTCCCGTCGCCTGCGGCGCGTTTCGCTTCATGGATGTAGGTATTGGCTCCGTCTCCCCCAACACCGGCCCTGTATATGTGGGGTGTTTTATAAGGTGACGCCGATCACCGGGGTCGGCGACGGCGCGCGGACGGCGCCAACGTTTTGCCGGGCGGCGGACACGAACGGACGCAGATGGGATCCGGAATCAGGGCGGAGGTCTCGCTCCCGACGGCGTCGCCCTCCCCGTTCGACGGCGTCGTCGACGGGTCGACGCCGATATACAGCGTCGCGCGTAGCGTGTCGACCGACGACCCGGAGACGGTCGTCCTGGAGTTCATCGCCGACGCCGGCCTTCCGGTCCCCGAGGGAGTCGAGGTCGTGTTCGACTACGGCGCCAAGGCCGCCTACCGGTTCGAGACGGCTTGGGCCGAGGAGTCGCCGTTCGCGGTGCTCGACCGGCACGGCGTCCCCGCCTCGGAGACCACGATCCGGGACGGGCGGCTGCTCGTCACGTTTCACGCGACCGACCTGCCGACGCTCCGCTCCGTGCTCGACGAGTTCCGGGAGTCCTGTGCCGACATGCAGGTGCTGCGACTGCTCCAGTCGTCGTCGACGCCCGAGGAGTCGGACCTGGTCACCGTCGACCGGAGCGATCTGACCGAGCGCCAGCGGGAGGTGCTCACCGCCGCCTACGACGCGGGCTACTTCGATCACCCGAAGGGGGCCAACGCCGGCGAAGTCGCCGAGTCGTTGGACATCGACCGGTCGACGTTCTCGGAGCACATGGCGGCCGCCCAGCGGAAGCTGCTCTCGGCGCTGCTCGACTGAGCCGATCGGTCCGGGCCACAGATCGGTCCGAGTCCCCGATCGGTCCGAGTCCCCGATCGGTCCGAGTCCCCGATCGGTCCGAGTTCTCAGACCGTTGGATTCCAAGCCCTCAGGAATCCGATCCATCCTTCATGTGGGTTCGTGTCGTACCCGTAGCTATGAGTCCACGGACGCACACCTTCGTCTGCCCGGAGTGTCGCCGGTCGATCGAGGTGGACGACGCGATGCGGGCGACGCTGCTCGAGACGGGTTGTGTCGTCTGCGGCGCCCCTATCGGTGAGGGCGACATCGCGGACCCACAGACCGCGTAGCGGTCGTCCCCTCCGTCCGTTCCCCCCGCTCGTTCTCGTGTCCTTTATCCCCTCGTACCCAGACGAGTAGCGTATGGCGACGAAAAGCGAGGTCGAGATGTCCGACGCGGAGGTCGACGCGCTCCTGTCCCGGCACGAGACCGGGGTGTTGTCCCTCGCGCGCGACGAGACCCCGTACGCGATCCCGATCTCGTACGGATTCGACGAGCAGTCGCGGACCGCCTTCCTCCGGCTCGTGTCGACGCCCGACAGCGAGAAGCGGGAGTTCCTCGCGTCCGACCCGCAGGCCCGGATCGTGGTGTACGAGGAGGGAGGCGAAGGGGACCGCGAGGAGTACGCGAGCGTCGTCGGCGTCGGCACCCTCCGCCGGGTCGACCTCGACGATCTCACGCCCGAGACGATCGCGCAGTACGGGAAGACCCAGCGGCCCCTGTTCGAGATCTGGGCCGACGGGAAGGCGGACCTCGACATCGAACTGTACCGGTTCGAACCCGAGCGACTCACCGGACGAACGGTCGTCGTCGACCGCGACGAGGAGTAGGTAGCTGCCGTTCGTCGACCGTCTCGGCGTCTCCCGCCGATATCGGATGAGTTTATAAAGCCGTCACCGCCGTCGATTACTCCGCGAGGCGTTCGAACGCGGGGTCGAGTTCGGACGGATCGAACGGGGTCAAGCGACTACGAGTCCGCGTCGCCCGGACGGACTGCTCGCGGCGGCGGAGAGAGAAAACAAAGCGAGCGAGGAATCGGAAGCGAACGGAGAACGGCTACTCGGTCGCGACCGGACCGCGCCCGATACGCTCCTCGACCTCGGTCACGAACTCGCTCCGACTCTCGAAGAGGGGGTTCTCGGACGCCGCGAGCACGTCGTCGAGGTCGCGTGCGCCCTCCGGCGTTCGGATCGTCGCGTCGCCCTCCTGAGCGCGTACGTCGCTGCACTTCGCGGGCCACGTGAGCCGGGATGCGACGCGGGCGATCGGCTCG